>JACCDV010302065.1_pt1 | contig 11175 bp, 10 predicted proteins | sample 7446131 | NCBI WGS metagenome assembly JACCDV01 (sample SAMN15323448, study PRJNA562643) | freshwater metagenome | isolation source: river surface water | place: USA:Blue River Watershed | collected 2017-08-17
ATGAGCCGCGGCCCGTACGCCAACCTGACCCAGCGCTGGGGCAGCCGCATGGGCGACGCCAAGCTGATCGACATGATGGTCGGCGCCCTGCACGACCCCTTCCACAACATCCACATGGGCGTGACCGCCGAGAACGTGGCCGCCAAGAACGGCATCCACCGCGAGATGCAGGACGCGCTGGCCGTGGAAAGCCACAACCGCGCCCAGCGTGCCACTGCCGAAGGCCGCTTCAAGGACCAGATCGTGCCCGTCACGCTCAAGAGCAAGAAGGGTGACGTGGCCTGGGCCACCGACGAGCACTTCCGAGCCGACTGCAAGCCCGAAGACATGGCCAAGCTCAAGCCGGTGTTCGTCAAGGAAAACGGCACCGTGACCGCCGGCAACGCCTCGGGCATCAATGACGCCGCCGCCGCCGTGGTGCTGATGGAAGCCGGCGCCGCCAAGGCACGTGGCGCCAAGCCCCTGGCTCGCCTGGTGGGCTACGCCCATACCGGCCTCGACCCCAAGATCATGGGCGTCGGCCCGATCTCGGCCACGCAAGCCGTGCTCAAGCGCACCGGCCTGAAAGTGTCCGACCTCGACGTGATCGAAGCCAACGAAGCTTTCGCCGCCCAGGCCTGCGCCGTGACCAAGGAGCTCGGTCTGGACCCGGCCAAGGTCAACCCCAACGGTTCGGGCATTTCGCTCGGCCACCCGATTGGCGCCACCGGCGCGCTGATCACCGTCAAGGCCATCCACGAATTGCAGCGCGTGGGTGGCCGCTACGCACTGGTGACCATGTGCATTGGCGGTGGTCAGGGCATCGCCGCGATCTTCGAGCGCATGTAAGGCCTCCGATGGCCGCGGCCTGCGGCCTCGCAATGACCCCCTATGTGTCACTGCGAGGGCCGAAGGCCCGTGGCAGTCTGCTTCAGCGGGGAAGCTTGGCCGCTTCCCTCGCCAGCGCCTCGATGCGCGCCCAGTCGCCTCGGGCCAGTGCATCGGCCGGCACCAGCCAGGAACCGCCCACGCAGGCCACATTCGGCAAGTTCAAAAAATCCGCTGCATTACCCGGCGTGACACCGCCCGTGGGGCAGAACTTCACGTCAAAAAACGGCCCAGCCCAGGCCTTGAGCAGGGCGGGACCGCCCGCCTGCAGGGCCGGGAAGAACTTGAGTTCGGTGTAGCCGTCTTCCTGCGCCAGCATGATTTCGCTGCCGGTGGCCACACCGGGCAGCAGGGGCAGTCCGTGATCGCGGCAGGCCTGGCCGACGGTGCGGGTGTAGCCGGGGCTGACGGCGAACTGCGCGCCGGCCCGGGCGGCCGCCGCCGCATCGGCTGCGCTGCGAACGGTGCCGGCGCCGACCACGGCGCCCGGCACCTCTTTGGCAATCGCCTCTATGCAGGCCAGGGCCTGCGGCGTGCGCAGCGTGACTTCGAGCATGCGGACGCCGCCGGCCACCAGCGCACGGGCCATCGGCACGGCATGCGCCACATCGTGCAGCACGATCACCGGGATCACAGGGGCATCCTGCATCACCTGCAGGGCGGTCAGTTGGGGGGCAGAGGTCACAGCCATGTGCAGGCTCCTTCTTCGGCTTGGAGCGCGTGGCGGCGCATGTTGGCAAACAGTTCACGGCCCAGGCCCACGCCGTTGGCGGCGCGCAGAGCTTCAGGCATGACGGCCAGCGGGCGGGCGGCCCATTCGGACTCGCTCACCCGCAGCTGCAAGGTGCCGGCCACCGCATCCAGCCGGATCACATCGCCATCACGGATTTTGGCCAGTGGACCGCCGGCGGCGGCCTCGGGCGAGACGTGGATGGCGGCGGGCACCTTGCCCGAGGCGCCGCTCATGCGGCCGTCGGTGACGAGCGCCACCTTGAAGCCCCTGCCCTGCAGCACCGCCAGCGGCGGGGTGAGCTTGTGGAGCTCGGGCATGCCGTTGGCCTGCGGGCCTTGCCAGCGCACCACACAGACGACATCGCGCTCCAGTTCGCCGGCCTTGAACGCGGCCTGCAGGCCTTCCTGCGAATCGAACACACGGGCCGGTGCCTCGACAACGTGGCAGTCTTCGGGCACGGCCGAGACCTTGATCACGCTGCGGCCCAGCGGCCCCTGCAACAGCTTGAGGCCGCCGGTGGGGCTGAACGGATCAGAAGCGGGTCGCAGCACCGTGGTGTCACCGCTTGCGCCCGGGGCCTGCCAGGCCAGCCGACCGTCCTGCAGACTGGGGATGCGGGTGAATTCGCGCAAACCGCCAGCGCGTACCGTCAGCACATCGGCGTGCATCAGGCCGGCATCGAGCAGTTCGCGGATCACGAAGCCCGGACCGCCTGCGGCCTGGAACTGGTTCACATCGGCGCTGCCGTTGGGGTAGACGCGGGCGAGCAGCGGCACCACCTCCGACAAGTCCGAAAAATCGTCCCAGTCGATCACGATGCCCGCCGCGCGCGCCACCGCCACCCAGTGGATCAGGTGGTTGGTCGAGCCCCCCGTGGCCAGCAAGGCGACCATGGCGTTGACGATGCTGCGCTCGTCCACCACATGGCCGATGGGCGCGGGTTTGGCGAGCACCGTGCGCACCGCCTCGCGCGTGAGCTCGGCGCGCAGGCCCTCGCCCGGGTGGATGAAGGCCGTGCCCGGCACATGCAGGCCCATGGCCTCGAGCAGCATCTGGTTGCTGTTGGCGGTGCCGTAGAAGGTGCAGGTGCCCTCGCCGTGATAAGCCGCGGACTCGGCCGCCAGCAGCTCTTCGCGGCCCACCAGGCCCTGGGCGGCTTGCTCGCGCACCTTGGCCTTCTCGCTGTTGGACAGGCCGCTGGCCATGGGACCGGCCGGCACGAACACCGTGGGCAGGTGGCCGAACTGCAGCGCGCCGATCAGCAGGCCCGGCACGATCTTGTCGCACACGCCCAGCATCAGTGCCACGTCGAACACATCGTGGCTGAGCGACACGGCCGTGGCCATCGCGATCACATCACGCGAAAACAGGCTCAGTTCCATGCCCGGTGTGCCCTGCGTGACGCCATCGCACATGGCGGGCACGCCACCGGCCACCTGCGCCGTGGCGCCTTGCTTGCGGGCCTCGTCCTTGATCAGGTCGGGGTAGTGCTGCAGCGGCGCGTGGGCCGAGAGCATGTCGTTGTAGGCGTTGACGATGCCGATGTGCAGCGGGCGCTGCGCCACCACCGCAATCCCGCCCAGGCCGCTCGCCCGGGCCTTGTCGCCCTCAGGCAAGGCGGCAAAGGCATGGGCCACATTGGCACAGCCCAGGCGCTGCGCACCGGGAGCGCGGCGGGCACAGGCGTCCACCTGCGCCAGATAGGCGCTGCGGCTGGGGCGGCTGCGTTCGACGATGCGGGCCGTCACGGCCGCGACGGGGGGGTGGAGTTTCATGGGTGGACCCGTGATGTAACTTAATTACGAAAGCATGGTAACCGGCTTTCCTCACCACCCGCTCATCTTCGGGTTACAGAAGCGGTACCAAATGCCCAGATTGCCGCGCTTCGCTCGCTATGACGGTCTGGAAGCGTGATCCAGTCACCCTGTCATCGCGAGCGCAGCGCGGCGATCGCTCCAACAGGCGTAAAAAAACCCGCCGAAGCGGGTGGGCGACCAGCGTACAGGGTCACTTGGCAGCCGAGGCCTCGGACGCCGCAGGCGCTGCAGCAGAGGCCGCTTCGGAAGCGGCTTGGGCCGGTGCCACCACGGCGGCTGCAGGGGCAGCTGCGGCAGGCTTCTTGCTTTTGACAATGCCAAAACCCACCGCCAGACCGACGGCCAGAATGATCACGGCGACCAGAACGGCCCAAACCACGGGCTGGTTATCGTTGGAAGCATTGGACATGGGTGTTGATCTCCGAAAATAGACCCCGTTATTGTAAAGACCCGATGTTGCACACCCCAGACAGCCCTCACCCACAGCCGATCGCCCGCACGCTGGATGCGCTGCAGGCGCAGCTCGGCGCCCGGCAGGACCTGTGGATCTTTGGCTACGCCTCCTTGCTGTGGCGTCCGGAATTCGAAGCCACGCAGGCACACCGGACCCGGGTGCATGGCTGGCACCGTGCACTGAAGATGTGGAGCCACATCAACCGGGGCAGCCCCGAATGCCCGGGTCTGGTCTTCGCCCTGCTGCGGGGTGGCAGTTGCGCGGGCATGGTCTACCGCGTGCCTGCGGCATCCGCACAAGACGTGCTGGCCCGGCTGTGGGAACGCGAGATGCCGATGCTGGTTTACGAACCTCGCTGGCTGCCCTGCCCCACACCGCAAGGCACGGTGCGCGCGCTGGCCTTTACCTTGCCGCGCCATCACCCCAATCACACCGGCACTTTGAGCGAAACCCGCCTGCGCGAGATCTTCCAGCATGCACGCGGGCGATTTGGCTCGACGCGCGACTACGCCGAACGGACGCTGCAGGCACTTCGCCAGCTCGGTATCGAAGACCGGGCGCTCGCCCGCCTGATCGAAGTCGCCACCCGCTGATCCAGCGCAGCCTGCAGGCGTTGTGGGCCGAATACACTGACACCATGAACATCGCCGACCTCCGCAAAAGCTACGAAAAAGCCGAGCTCAACGAGCACGCCTCGCATGCCGACCCATTGCAGCAGTTTGACCAGTGGTTCAACGAAGCCCTCCAGGCCGAGCTGCCAGAGCCCAACGCCATGACGGTGGCCACCGTGGCCAGCGATCTGCGCCCGAGCACGCGGGTGGTGCTGATCAAGGGCTACGACGCCCGCGGCATCGTCTGGTACACCAACTACGACAGCCGCAAGGGTCTGGAACTGGCGGGCAACCCGTTTGCGGCCCTGCAGTTCCACTGGGTCGAACTCGAACGCGTGGTGCGTATCGAAGGCCGTGTCGGGAAAGTCAGCGACGAAGAAAGCGACACCTACTTCCACAGCCGCCCGCTGGACTCGCGCATCGGCGCCTGGGCTTCGCCGCAAAGCCAGGTCATCGACAGCCGCACCGTGCTGGTGACCAACGCGGCCAAGTATGGTGCGCAGTTCCTGCTGCAGCCGCCGCGTCCACCGCACTGGGGCGGCTACCGCCTGGTGCCGGACCGTTGGGAGTTCTGGCAAGGCCGCAAGAGCCGTCTGCATGACCGCCTGCGCTACCGGCAAGACGGCGTGCAGTGGGTGCGCGAACGTCTGGCGCCCTGATCAGGCCGGCAGCAAGGGCAGGAGCGCCAGCACCGCACTGATGGTGAGCACAGCCAGCGCGGTGGAGATGGCCACCGCAGCGGTGACCGTGTCTTCTTCCTTGCGGTAGCGCTGGGAAAACAGGAACACATTGGCCCCGATCGGCAAGGCCGCAGCCAGCACCATCACGCCCAGTGGCAGCCCCCGCAACCCGAGCAGCCAGCCCACCCCCGCCATCAGGGCCGGGTGCAGCACCGTCTTGACCAGCGACAGGCGCAAGGCGTTTTGCCATTGCCGCCCCACCGGCGTCTGCGACAGGGTGATACCCACCAGCACCAGCGCAATGGGGCCAAAGGCATTGCCCAGCAGCACCAGCGGCCGGTCAATCACCGGATGCAGCCCCCAGCCGGTGAAGGAGTAAGCGATGCCCACCAGAATCGGCAGCGGCACCGGATGGATGATGGCGTTCTTGACCGCCAAGCCCACGGTCCGCCACACCGGGCGCGCATCCCCCGTCAGGGCGGCCTGTTCACGCGCCACCTGCAGTTCCAGCACCAGCGTGGCCAGACTCAGCAGCACCAGCGCGTGCAGGGAAATCAGCGTGAACAGCAGCACCTGACCGGGCTGACCGTAGGCCAGGCCGACCAGCGGCACGCCGATCATCAGGGTGTTGCTGAAGATGCCCGCCAGCGCCATGACCGAAGCGCGGCTGTTGGCACCATGCGCGAGCAGCATCACGAAAAACAGCGATCCCGCCACCAGGAAATACTGCATGACCGGCCGGAAGTCCAGCTCGGCCACATCCGACACCGCCATGGTGCGAAACAGCAGCGCCTGCGTGAGCACCAGAAACACCAGGCTGGACAGGTCGCGCACCGACTCGCCCCGCACCAGTCCCGCACGACCTGCCACAAAGCCCACGGCCATCAGGAACACAACCGGCAACAGGGCCGAAACAACAGGATGGTCGAGGGTCATGCGCAGCGATTATCGCCAGCTGCAAACCGTCATGGCGAGGAGCGCCGCGACGCGGCCATCCAGGAGATGGCCACGCCCCTTCCGGGGCTCGCCATGACAGATGCATCAACAGCCGCTCAGAACTGCCAGCGCACCCCCAGCCGCAAGGAGCGGCCCGGCAAGGGCGCGCGTCCCGGCGCCATGGTCGTCAGCACCGATGCGGCGTTGTAGGCCAGGGCATCGCTCAGGTTGAGCAAGCTCAGCGACCAATGCAGCGTGCCCACCGGCTGACGCTGCTGGTAATGCCAGCCCGCCTGCCACAGGGTATAGGACGCGGTGGCCACACTGCCGATCGGCACACGGTTCTGCGCTGCCGCATGTTCAAAGCCGAGCCGCGCTGACCAGGGGCCCTGGCCATGCACCAGCGTGGCCCCGACACGCAGCGGCGGTGTGCGCGGCATGGCCTCGCCGCTGTCCAGGTTGCTGGCGCGCACCTGGTCCACACGCCATTGCAGGTCCAGCGTCGACCCGCGCTCGCGCAGGCGCCAGTTGCCCTGCAGTTCAACCCCGGTGAAGCGGGCACGCACCCCCTGATAGCGCTGCTCCGCCAATCCGTCGACCTGTGTACCGGTATCCACCAGGGCGATGTAGTTCGCAAAGCGGTTCTGGAACGCGGTCGCCTGAAAGCGGTGGGCGCCCGAAGCCCAGTTCAGCCCCAGGTCCAGTCCACGCGAGCGCTCCAGGCCCAGAGAGGCATCGCCCAGTACGTAGCTGGCCGTGGCCAGATGCGGACCCTGTGCAAACAGCTCGTGGTCGCGCGGCGCACGTTCGTTGTGCGACCAGTGGCCCTGCAGCTGCCAGCCGGCCGGCAAGCGGTATTGACCGCCAAAGGAAAAGCTTTGGGGGTTGAAGCGGCGCTCGCCTTCAGCAAAGTGCCCCGGGTCCTGCGGGCTGCCGAGCGAGCGCACCTGCACCTGCTCGATCCGGCCACCCAGATGCCACAGCCCCCAGGAAGTCCGCCACTCCTCATGGGCGAACAGCGCCTGCGAACGGGTCCGGCTGTGCGGGGCAAACACCTCGCTGTGGCCATCGTCGATGTGGGCGGCATCGGCTGCAAAGCGCCCCGATTCCAGTTGCAAGCCCAGCACCCCTTCCAGCGGTCCCCAGCGCTGATGGCGCGCCTCGACGCGCAGGTCCTGTCCCTTTTGCGAAAACAGGGTGTGCGGCTCACCGGCCTCGAACTCGGTGTGGCGGTAGTCGGCACTGCCCAGCCGCGCCTTGACCGAGCTGAAGCCCGGCCAGGGTTGCAGCCACTCGCCCTCGACGTTCAGGCGCCCGGAACGCATGCCGATGCGCACATCGTCTTCGGCCACCGTGCCGTAGCCTCGGCGATCGGTCGCCAGCGACACCCCCAGGCGCTGGCCTGCCCCGAAGTGGCTCAGGCCCAACGCCCCGCCCTGCGCGGTGGCGGAAGAATTGCAAATGCGCCGCGCCGGGCTGAGCGCACCCGGCCGCTCGCAGGACAGCCACACCGGCGCACGCACATCGTCATGGCGCCGGTCGAAGGCATCCAGATGGAAAGCCCAATCGCCCTGCCCGGTTTCCAGCAGCGCCGCGCTGCTGCGTTCGCCATCGCCTGTGGCGGCCTGCAGTCGGGCCTCGCCCTGGATGCCCTGCAGCCGCTGGCGTGGCAGGCGGTTGTCGATCACGTTGACCACCCCCCCGATGGCGCTGCCGCCATAGAGCAGCGCCGCCGGGCCCCGCAGCACCTCGATGCGGTCCACCGCCAGCACATCCACGGGCAACGCATGGTCGGGGCTGAGTGCCGATGCGTCGGTGGTCGCGCCACCGTTGCTCAGGATACGGACCCGGTTACCGTCCAGCCCCCGGATCAACGGGCGACTGGCATTCGGTCCAAAGTAACTGCTGCCCACACCGGGCAAGCCGTTCAGGCTCTCACCCAGGCTGCTGGCGCCCCGCTCCTGCAGGTCCTTGCGGCTCATCACACTGACCGGGCCAAGTCCTTGCTCTCGCCCGAGAGGGTTGCCAGTGATCACGATTTCGCTGGGCACCGAAGATTGGGCCAGCACGGGGACGGCAGACAGGCTGCCCACCACGGCACACAGGCCATGGCGTAATAAAGCAATTCGCATGAAATGTCTCGCATGACAAAGACAGACGGCTGCCCGGCATGCGGGCAGGACTGAACAGAATCAGGCGAGTGGCGGCGGTCCCCGGGCGTCAAACGGGCGCCAGTGCGGCCGCGGATCGGCCGCCAAGATGGCATCGGGCAACGAAGCCGATGGCCCGTCGGCAACAGGCAGCAGTGGAGTCGATGTGAACGCGGTGCCATCGGCCAGGTGATCGAACAGCAGACACAGGCTGCCGCCCGCTTCGTGACCCAGGCTGTGCTCGGCATGCGGGTGTGCCGCCGGCTGCCCCGCGGTCGAGGCATTGACCAGCACCGAAGCAGCCGTCGCGCCCGGGTGCAGCACACGGTGCACCTGCCCCCAGCCGCTGAGCAGCAGCAGGGCCAGCGTCAGGGCCAGAGCCCCAAGCTGACGGTGGCGATGCAGGAAATTCGTGTTCACGGTCGAGGAGTTTAGCGGGCCAGACGCGCAAAGGTCTTGCGGAACTTGCTCACCTTGGGCGCCGCCACGGCAAGGCAGTAGCCCTGCCAGGGGTTGCGCGCAAAGAAGTCCTGGTGGTAGTCCTCGGCCGGGTGGTAACTGGACAGCGGCAACACCTCGGTCACGATGGCGCGCCCATACGCGCCTTCACGGGTGAGCTCATCGATGATGGCGCGGGCTTCGGCCTCCTGTTCGGGCGTGGTGAAGTAAATGCCGCTGCGGTACTGCGTGCCCACATCGTTGCCCTGCCGGTTGAGCGTGGTCGGGTCGTGGATCAGGAAGAAGATTTCGCGCAGCTCGCGCGTGCTGACTTGTACCGTGTCGTAGACCAGCTTGACCACCTCGTTGTGGCCGGTGCTGCCGGTGCAGACCTGCTCGTAAGTGGGCGCAGGCGCGTGGCCGTTGCTGTAGCCAGACTCGACATCGAGCACGCCCCGGACTTCGACATAGACCGCCTCGGTGCACCAGAAGCAACCGCCACCGAGCACCAGGGTTTGCGTGTGGGAAGGTCTCTTGTCCATGGGCAATGATTATCCGGCCGGGGCCATTTCGGTGCGGACGGCCGTCACCAAATCCTGCAAAGCTGTCTGGTCACGCTGACTGCGCCAGAGGCAACGTGTGTCGTAACGCAGGCTGCTGCCCTGCAAGGGCACAAACACCGCGCCGGCCAACGCCGACTGCGCCAGCGCCTCGGGCACCAGCGCCACACCCTGCCCCTGCGCCACCAGCGCGACCACGCTGAGCCAGTGCCGCAACTCGTGCACCACCGGCGGCAACCAGCCGGCCAACTCACATTCGGCCAGGATGCGCTCGTGGTAGTCCGGCGACACCGCGCGCGAGACCACCACCAGCGACTGCCCCTGCAGCTGCTCCAGGCCGATCGATGCCACATCCGCCAGCGGATGCGTCTGGGGCAGACACGCCACCAGGGCCTGGCTGGCCACCAGCACCTGCTCAAAGCCCGGCGGTACGCGCGGCGTATGCACAAAGCCCACATCCAGCCGGTCGCGCAGCAGCTCCGACAACTGCTCGCTCGAACTGAGCTCGCGCAGCACCAGCCGCAGGCGCGGATGGCTGGCCTGAAAGCGCTGCAGCAGTTGCGGCAGGCCGCAATAGAGCAAGGTGCCGGCAAAGCCGATCTGCAACTCCCCCGCCTGCCCCTGCGCCACTTCGCGCGCCTCACGCATGGCGGCCCCGGCCTGCGCCAGCAGCGCACGCGCGGCGGGCACAAAGGCCTGGCCGGCCGCGGTGAGCTGCACGCCGCGGCTGTTGCGCGTGAACAGCTGCGCGCCAATCGAGGCCTCGAGCTGCTGGATGTTGAGTGAAAGCGGCGGCTGCGAAATCGACAGCCGCTGGGCCGCACGGCCAAAGTGCAGTTCTTCGGCCAGGGCCAGGAAGTAGCGCAGGTGACGGAATTCCATGGATACGTAATTTATATTGTCGGATCGCTATTTGATATTAGACAGCTATTCATGTGCCGACGACAATCGAGCACGACGTTTCCAACAATGGGGATCTGACCCCAATTCATACAGGAGATCCGAACCATGGCCACGAGCAAGAACACTTTCAGCTGGGAAGACCCTTTGAATCTGGATGGCCAGCTGACCGAAGACGAGCGCCAGGTGCGCGACGCTGCCCACGCCTACTGCCAGGAGCGTCTGGCCCCGCGCGTGAAGGACGCCTTCCTCAATGAAAACACCGACCGCGCCATCTTCAACGAGATGGGCGAACTCGGCCTCTTGGGCCCGACGATTCCCGAGCAGTACGGCGGCGCCGGCCTCAACTACGTCTGCTACGGCCTGGTGGCGCGCGAAGTCGAGCGCATCGACTCGGGCTACCGTTCCATGATGAGCGTGCAGTCCTCGCTGGTCATGGTGCCGATCAACGAATTCGGCAGCGAAGCCCAGAAACAGAAATACCTGCCCAAGCTCGCCCGTGGCGAATGGGTCGGCTGCTTTGGCCTGACCGAGCCCAACCACGGCTCGGACCCCGGCAGCATGATCACCCGCGCCAAGAAAGTGCCCGGTGGCTACAGCCTGAGTGGCGCCAAGATGTGGATCACCAACAGCCCGATCGCCGATGTGTTCGTGGTCTGGGCCAAGGACGACGGCGGCCAGATCCGCGGCTTCATTCTCGAAAAAGGCTGGAAAGGCCTGTCCGCCCCCGCCGTGCACGGCAAGGTCGGCCTGCGCGCCTCGATCACCGGCGAAATCGTCATGGACGAGGTGTTTTGCCCTGAAGAAAACGCCTTCCCCGAAGTGCGTGGCCTCAAGGGACCGTTTACCTGCCTGAACAGCGCCCGCTACGGCATCGCCTGGGGCGCGCTGGGCGCGGCCGAAGACTGCTACCTGCGCGCCCGCCAGTACGTGATGGACCGCCAGCAGTTTGGCCGCCCGCTGGCCGCCAACCAGCTGATCCAGAAAAAGCTGGCCGATATGCTGACCGAAATCAGCCTGGGCCTGCAG
>JACCDV010437641.1_pt1 | contig 11174 bp, 18 predicted proteins | sample 7446131 | NCBI WGS metagenome assembly JACCDV01 (sample SAMN15323448, study PRJNA562643) | freshwater metagenome | isolation source: river surface water | place: USA:Blue River Watershed | collected 2017-08-17
CAGAATACTTTAGAAAGACAGCCCCGAAGGGCTGCTTCCGTAGTGCTTATTAGCCGTTAACAGCCAATACAAAGCCAGCTTCTGGACGAACTGTCTTAACACCGTAGAGAGTATCTGCAGTGTAGAGAGTTGACAAGTATTCTTGCTTGTACTGAGTCTGTGAACGAACACCAACTTGCTCAGCCAACACCATTGTGTCAGTATGGAACAAGAGCGCAGCTTTGATGTCGTCGCCAGCATCGTTAGCAGCAGCTGTTTCAATCACTGGGCAGTTGCTTGATACGAAAATGTCAATACCGTACAACTTACCGATTTGACCATTTTGTACGCCACGACCATCAACGAAGTCAGAGCTGTTATAACGGTCAATACCCATGATTGTTTGACGAACTGATGGAGGAACTACAAACTTACGACCATCCATTGGAACATCAGCATCATCCATCTTCTTAATCAAAGCACGGAAACCAGCGTCAGTGAATACATCAGCAGCTACAACTGTGTCGAGAGCGTAAGCTGTCAAACCAGTAGAAGCGTCGATGTAATAGCTGTTGCTATGTGTCCAGTCGTTTGTACCGTCACCGAAAGTTTGACCTAAAGCAAACAAATCGTTGTCAGTCTGAGTTGCCAAAGCGTAACCAGCGTCTTCTGTGTAGAAAGAACGCAATGAAGCCAATGCTTGAACTTCAGTAATGTCTTCAATCAAGCGTGAGTATTCGAAGTGCTTGTTAATCAAAACTTGTACTTCTGACTCTTCGTTAGCTTGAATTGTAACAGCTGTGTTAGCTGCTTTAGCAGTTGCTGAACCACGAACTGGCTTAGGAATATGCAATGTGTCACCCTTCTTGCCACGGAAAGACATCTTGCGAACCAAGTTAGCCAAAACTAAGTTCTTCTTATAAGCAGCGATAACCTCATCACTCCAAATCTCTGGAATAAAGGTTGCTGCTGCTGTGTTGTTAACGATAGAGGTACTACCGCCTGGATATGCTACTTTTGCCATGTTAAAACTCCTAAATGATTAATTCTAAAATTACTTAACACGACCTTCCTGGTACGCTTGCATAATCTCATCAGACATTTGCATATAACGCTCAGGGTCGGTCATTCTCAATTTAATAAGGTCAGCACGACGATATACTTTACGACTAGACTCGCCAGTACCGCCGACATCAACTGTAGCAGCCTTCATTGCTTGTTCTTGAGCTTTTGCTTCAACTGCTTGTGTCTGTTGTTGTTTCTGAGCTGCTTTAATGCTCTTTAGCTCCTTGTAGGTGCTTAGTAGCTCATCAGCGGACTCAAAATCATACTCAGCGTCAGCTTTAGCAAATAACTGCAGTCGAATAGCTGAAGATTTAACCCATTCTTGGAATCCCGCATCTTGTGCGATACTCACGAAATCTGGATGTTTTGCAGCCAGTTGCTGGGCTGTCTTCATCTTCTTCAACTCTAATGCAGCCATTTTAGCTTCTTGAACAGCAGGATGCTTCTCTACTGTCTTCAATACGGCTTTTTGTGGGTCTGCGAAGAAGTCTTCGTCTTGCGATTCTTCAATCGGCTCTTGCTTAACTCTATTTTGGGCTTCGAGTTGTTGCTTCAAAAGCTGGTCTGCAAGGCTTCGTACTTCATGCACCTCGTTTGCTTGTCTGCCAATCAGCTTTTCAGCTTCCATGTGCATCTTAGCAATCTCTGCAGCGGTTTTACCTTTGTACTTCTCTGGTAACTCCTCTTCAGCAGGTGCTTCTGCTTTGACATCAACCTCTTCAGTGTTATCCGCTCCTGTTGAGTCTGGCACTGGGGTTGTAACATCTTGTACTACTTCTTGCTCATTGCTTTGAAACAGTTCTTCCTGTTCAATAAAGTTTGCTGCCATTTAAAGTCTCCTGTCACCGAATCAAGTGATTTTAGGATTAATATTCTAAGGCTCTTGCGAGGTATCTTAGGCTTGGTTTTGCTTGCGTTCCTGTTTTGCTTTCTCTTCATGTACTCTAGCCCATTTATCGTAAGCTGAGACATAGACTGGGTCTGTAGGGTCTAAGCTAATTCTAGGGGTTGATACAATCCGATGTGCATCAGTACCGCAAATATCACAGGTAACGACAGTTGTCTCATAACCAATGTACTTCTCTGTGATATGTCCGTCATTACAACGGAATTCGAACATCCTTCTACTCACTGCTGTCTCCCGACATGAGCTGTTCGAAGGCTGTTTCACTTGCACCTTTGAGGTTTAGAAGCCAATTTAGTAAGTCTAATTGTCCTCGACGAAGGTGTAAGTCTTGTTCTGTAGTGATTGGCATTACTTGATTCAAAGAATCGTACATTTTCTGTACATCGTCCATCAAATCTTGCCAACCCTGTGAAGACATCATAGAAAATCGGTCTTCGTAATACTTTTGTAACTTTTGGTCTATCATTCTTTGTCCTTTTCGGAGAATGTGTTAAAATGTGTTGTGTTTTTACAACATTGGCTCTAATGGTAACACAAATTTATTTGATTTGCAATCTTTTAGTTAAATATTTCTTGCATTTTGTAAAGAGTTGTGCTATACTGATGTTTTAAGGAGAAAATATGCACAAAAACTCAACACTCACAACACAAGAATTAGAACTTATTAAAACAATGGCTTCTCAAGGTAAAAAATTTAATGAAATCGCAAATGCCATTAATAACAAAGTATCTAGACAGCGTATTCAGCAAATTGTTGCCAAAGCTGGTATTGACTCTTTTGCTATTCGTCGTGCAGAACAAATAAAAACATACGAAGAAAGAATGTTTAAAAAATGGGGAAAAGAATGGCACAACAAAGAGTTTAGAAAAAGCGCTATATATCATGCAATGCGTGAAAAATTCTTTAAAAAGAAAACAAACGCAGCTAAACATGGGTTTGAATTCTCTATTGACTTCTGCGATTTAGAGTTCCCAACACACTGCCCTATTTTAGGCATCGAACTTGACTACTTTGTTGACTACAGAGCCGAGAATTCAGTATCTTTTGATAGGATAGACCCGTCTAAAGACTATGTCAAAGGCAATGTAATTATTGTGTCATGGCGTGCCAACCGCATTAAAAACGATGGCACTGCCGATGAGCATCAAAAAATAGCAGACTTTATGAGCCGTTACGGGCTTTAGTCATCTGCATTTCAACAATCTTGCCTTTATTCTTAATATCTTCTTCTTTTAAGAGTAATTCAGCGATTTTTGCTCTCTTAGCGAAGTCAGATTCAGTCTCTTGCCCACGCAAATTAGTAGATAATGAGCTAATAACCTTGGCACGAACCTCTTCAGGGGCTAATTGAGCTTCAACCATCGTCTTTTGAGCGTCAGCCATGTCTTTCTGAGCCTTAGCTTGTAGAGATTGTGTCTGTGCTTGAGCTTGTTCCATCTGCATTTGCTGAGCCATCTGAGCCATTTGCTGCTGTTCTAGGTTAGGCTGCATCATTTGGTCTAGTGTCTGAACCAATTCACCACGGTTAGACAGGCTAGAATTAGCAATAATACCCTTCAGAAGCACTGGCAATACAGGAGTATCAGGACCGAGAGTCTGTAACAAGCCAATCATCTGTGCTTGTTCGTATTCACGAGCCATTAAGCCCAATGTTGCAGTAGGCAGGAACTTAAAGTCTACAGAAGGATAGCGTTGTGGGTCAAACTGCATATAACGGAAAGCAGTCTTTTTCACCAACGGAATCATAAAGTCTTCTTGGAAGTTGGTCAGTGTACGCTTATACTTCTTGATGATACCTGCCATAGCCATAGACATCGTAGCACCTGAAGCATCACGAGTCGCTGCAGATACAACACCTTGGCTATCCAATGTACCAGTTGCCATTAACAGCATACGCTCGAACTCTCGTGCTGTTGCTGCGTTCTCAGGGCTAGTCTGACCGAACTTAAACGGATACAGAATCTCTGCAGGAGAACCGTTAGTAAGGATTGCTTTACCTGGTTTTACTTCAAATCTAGCACCACGAGGAAGTCTTGTTGCGTCCATCGCAATCATCGGTGCTGTAGTCAAGGCTAAACTGTCTAAGTGGCTACGAAGCTGTGCGTCGATGGCTTTCTGCATATTGTAAGCCTTCTCGACAGTGCCACGACCCCAGAAACGGTTAGGAACTGTGTCGTCTTGGTAAGCTACGACAGGACGGTCTTCCATCATGTATGGATTCTTCTCAGCCTTAAGCAATACACCGTCGTTAGCAATAACGATAATCGCTTCTACGAGGTCGCTGTAGCGGTCTGCTGTAGAGTCTTCTGGGAATAAGTCAACAACCTCTTCACCTTCGTTCTCTAACTGCTCAAGATACTCACGAGGAACTAAGCCATAGTATGTCAGTAGCTTGACTTTGTCGTCTTGATATTGTACATCCATCTGTGTTGGCTCAAGGTCGTCATCTACGCCGTAAGGACCGACATCAGCCTTGCGGTAGATACCTTTTTCCATGCCTTCAACAACTTTGTGGATAGATACAAACTTCTCAATAGCAACACCCATCGCATCTTCTACAGAAGTAGCGTTAGGGTCAATGAGGAAGTTCTTAGGGTTTACAGGAACATACTTCACACAGAAGTAGTCTTTTTCTTGTACGCCAAAAGCTGCTTGGTCTGAACCAGGAATAGGCATTGTTGTAGGGATTAGTTCTTTTTCTTGCTTAACAACTAATTCACAGATACCAGTACCGTAAATCTCAGCCATCAATTCAACTTGGTCGATTGCTTTACGAATCTTACCTTTGTTGGTCATGTCCTCTTGTAGTTGTAGCTTCATTTGCTCAACATCAAAAGGATTACCGTTCATGTCGGCGATGTCGTCAGAGATGTCGAAGTACTCACCGCTACCAAAGATAGCTTCCATAATCTCTGCATGACGGGTTTCAACAGCTTGCTGTGTAGCAGGGCTGATGAGACGACTACGCTCAGAAGCACGGGTTACATCGCTAGAGTCCCAGATACCACGGAAGATTCTCTCATATTCAAGCCAATCTTCTAGGAAGTTCTCGTCACGATGGTCACGCCACCTATCACAATGAGAAACAACGAAACCAACTAACTCGTTGTCAGACTCAGTAGGCATCTCCCACTGTGCGGTTGTCATTTTTTCAGCCATGTTTTTCCTTTATATCAATAGCCAGAAACGACATCAAGGGCTTCCCAATCATCTTGGTCATCCTCTCCGTCAAAGTAACTTGTAACAGCTAACTGGTCAATGTACGACAATGCATCAGGTAAGTCGTCATGGACATTAGGTGTTGGGAACATCAGTAGTTGGTCAACGAACTCATCAAAGTCTTCTTCAGCATTGAGTACAACTCTACCATGCTCAAAGCGTCCTTGAAGCGCCCATACAACTCTATCTACTTTCTTCTTATTACCGTGCGTTAAGTCAGCAATATGTGCATAACAGTTGTTCTTACGCATCAAATCACTAAGGTAAGGCAAAACAGCATTCTTCAACGCTCCTCGCTCAATACCAACCGCTAACGGTTCATACTCACGAATATTCTTTAGTATGTTCACTGCAGTGGTCTGAATATCCCATCGACCAGCTTCAATCTTCTCAACATACCAAAGACCTTCATCAGTAACCTTTACCACAGCAATCGCTGATTGGTCTAACCTTTTCTTAGTGGCGTTAGCGTTCTTTGCCACATCTTCAAAACCAGCTAAGTCTACTGCGATATACCACGAACCCTTCGATGGTTCTTCACCGAACTTAATCCATTCTTCTTTGAACAGACCTGCACCAGCGTTATCGAAAGATGACAAGTATTCTTGTTTGAACGCAAATGAACTGAGTGTTCGTTTTGCAGCTTCGATTTCTTTAGGGTCAATCGTCTCATTGTCTGCCGTTGTGAAGTGCCAAGATTTCCATTCTTCATCGTTACCGCTTTGTCCTAACTGATACCAATCGTAGAAGTGGTTTCTTCCCGATGGAGTAGAGATAAACATTGCTCTACCCTTTTTATCCGACAAAGCAGCACGAAGTACCTTTTCCCAAATCTCAGGCTTAATAAAGGCTACCTCGTCCATTACCAAATATGTCAACGACACACCACGAAGGCTATCAGGGTTATCAGCACCTCTGACGAGAATCTTACGACCATTCACCAAAGTAATCTCAAGGTTATTCACATGAGCAGATTTGATGATAGGACGACCTAAATCCATCAGCAAGTCCCAGATAATCGTTCTTGCCTGTCCGAGCGTCGGTGCTACATACATCACGCTAGAACCTTCAGGACAGTTAATACCTTCAATCAACAGCGTAACTGCTGACAATCTTGACTTACCACAGCGACGACCTGCAGCAATAACCTTAAATCGTGTAGGGTCTTTGAATACCTGTTGTTGCCACTGCAGAAGACTAAAATTAAGCTGAGTCACTGTCGTCCTCTCTGTACACGACATCAGTGATGCCAGTCTCAATCGTTGTCTCTTCTGCGTTCACCGTAGGGCTAGTAATACCTGTGATGTTAATACTAATCTGAGGTGTACCGCTACCGTTCTTACTCTCAAAGCTCGACAAAGGTAACAACCTTTCACCACAGAACTTTAGCATAGCGCCCTGGCTAGGGTGTCCATCCGTGAGTGCAGTTTCAATAATCTTTGTGATTACGCTGTCACCTGCTGTCGCTAATAACCTAGCTTTGAATTCAGCGATTCTGCCAGCATCTCCGACAGGACGACCTAAAGTGCCTGGTTTTTTCTTCTTTTGAATATCCGCTTTCTTAGGACGACCTACTTTAGGTTTTCCATCGACAACTTCTCTTCGTTTAATTTTAGGTCGTTGCTTTTTTACTTCTTCACTCATGTCTTTATCCTACAAGGAGACAACATTAAAAAGACAAAGCCCTACTATATACTATAGAGTGCTGTCGTTAGACTGTAGTTCGCTATCACCTATGTCGGAGGAGAAGAATTCTTTTTTATTAATCATTCTTCTCAGCCTAACGGCAGTTGTTCTATAGGGATACTATACAGCGCTCTGCGTGAGCAGGACTCTATCAATTCTGTATTGCTTGTACTATGAAGGCGAGTGTAGCATACTTTTACTTGCTTTGCAATCTTTAGTGTAATTATGTTGTCAAGTATTCTTACTTAGTCGACTATGTCTGCACAGATTCAAGCAGGGCTACACAGACTATATTAACCTCTGCAGACCTCCTTCAGAGTGAGCATTTTCCATCATTACAAACATTATTGATTTTCTTTATTATTATCATAGGCTTAGCAATATTCACTATTTTACTCTTTTGTGAACTTAGTGGCATCCCGCAACATTAACACAACAAAGCCTACCCCACCCCCCTATGTTAGTAAGCACTTACACACTTGATATAGGCTATGTTAGTGAGTACTTACTCGCATCATAGCACTGCATTGGTGCATGATTATATAGCACTGTATTGGTGCATCATAGGGCAAGTATGTAGGGCAATGTTGCACCTATATTGATATACCTAGATAGACCTAGATAAACTAGATAGACCTAGATAGACAATCAAGACATTGCCTGGCATTATCTAAAAAGGTAATAAAGAATTGAAAACCTATTAAAAAGTTTTATAAGCAAAGGTATTGACTAATCACATACATAGTCTATTATTGAGTACATAGCAGCACTTAATTGATAAACCACATAAGGATAAAACACCATGACATTTAAAAGAAAACAGTTACTAGGTTTTAACACTAACGCTAAGACCGTAAAAGGCGAGACTATCGGATACTATACGGGCATCCTATACTTAGCGCCTTACAATGTATCAGGTTACAACACTTGCGCAATGGCGGAAAAGGCGCAATGTTTTAAAGCATGTCTATATACGGCGGGTCGTGGTGCATTTAATAACATACAACAAGCGAGAATTGCGAAGACTAAGTACTATTTTGAAAACCGCCAGGAATTCATGCTAAACCTATGCAAAGATATCGAACAAGGTATCCGTAAAGCAAAAAAACTAGGTATGCAATTGCTTATCCGCTTAAATGGTACTAGCGATATCAAATGGGAAAATGTAACCTTTGATTATACATTTACTAACGGTAAGGTTAGACAAGTGACAATCTTTGAGGTTTTTCCAGATGTACAATTTTATGACTATACTAAGATACCTAACCGCACTAACTTGCCTAAAAACTATGACTTGACATTTTCATATAGCGGCGTTATCCAATTCCAAAAATACAATGATATCGCTATGTCTAATAATATGCGCATGGCGGCGGTCTTCCGTAAAGAAAACATGATACCTAAAACCTTTAAAGGTAGACATGTTATCGGCGGTGATAATAGCGACGTGCGCCATATTGAGGATAAAAATGTAATTGTTGCGTTATACGCTAAAGGGAAAGCCGTAAAAGATACTAGCGGCTTTGTACTTGATATTTAATAGGGGTTTACTATGTCTAACTTTGTAATTACAGTATTGGGGTATTGTCTTAGCATCATAGGCGGGATAATTCTAGGTTTAACTTATATTTTTGCATCAGGAGGTTTTTAACATGAAAACTATGACATTGCCATATTATCAAGACCCAGGGCATGGGTGGGTAAGAGTACCGCTAAAGGTCTTAACTAAACTAGGAATTGCGGATAGTGTTAGCCGTTACAGTTACATGCGGGGTATTTATGCTTACCTAGAAGAAGATTGTGACCTAGCTAGGCTTTATGCGGCGGCGGATGCGCAAGGGATTAAGATAGTACTAAAACACTATCATACCAATAAGCAAAGCAAAATAAGGTCTTACGCTAGTTATATGTACAAGTACGGCGATAATCAAGACTTTATGCATTGGCTAAAGGATACGGGTAAACTACATTTAATCAAAATAGGGTGCTAACATGAGCATTAGACTGATAAAAGCACAATATCTAAAACCTGGCGATATTTTGACATGGAATAGCGGGTTTTATGACTATGTCAACATTGTAGAGAAAACTAGGGACAATGAGATTGTAATAGTAAGCAATGGCGATACAAAGCCTATTGTTTTGGAAGAAAATAAGATTGTAAGAATTTTAAAGAAAAGGGTTTGATTATGTCTAAAGATTTTACTAGCGTATATATTAAAGCATTGGATGCGGCTAAACTTGCCTATGATAACCATATAAAAGAATATGGCGAGGGCTTTATGTGCGGCTTTGCCTGGGTGCATTTTGAAAACGGAAGAGCGCCTTTTGTGAATTGGCTAAAGAAAAACAATCTAGGGTCTAAGCACTGGCGCAAGGGTTACATTTTATGGAATCCCGCAAAATGCGGTACTCAATCTATTGATGTCTTAGAATCTAGTGCGAGAGCATTTGCCAATGTTTTACGGGAAAATGGTATTGATTGTAATGCACAATCTAGGTTAGATTAATATGATAGTGTTATCCGATATATTGATATCACTGGGTATTTTATGCGCCGCTATAGCGCTTTGTATCTATGCTATAGCGGATATTTTAGATTTTTTAAGCGAGGATATATGACAAGTAAAAAACAATATAGTAACGATATGCCGCCATGGAAGGATAAGACCTGGCAATATGGGCAATATAACCACATTATGCAAAGGTTTAAAGCGATGGGATTTGTGCCGCCAAGTGAGAAAAACACCAACACAGATAAGAGGGGTTGATTATGGCAAGATTTGTCGAACGATATATGACTTTTACAGTCTTAATTTCTAGTGTTGATGAAAAATTACCAAATACAAGGGATATGCTAGAGGATTTTATAGCGCTTATGAAAGCACACCAACTAAGTGATATTGGCGAGGTTAGCTATATCTTTGGTCCTTGCTCATTAGAATGTAAAAGGGTTGAAAAATGAGCATCATTACAAAAAAAGATAAGGTCTTAGCAGTCTTACAGTCGCAACCATGCACCATAGACCAATTAAGTAACATAGTGCCTGAATTACCTAAAAACTATGCTAGTCAGCTTATATTTAGCTTAGTTAGGGCAGGTTATGTGCGTGTGGTCGCCAAAGATAAGCTATACAATCGTAATGGTGGTTATAGACTGATTAATGTCTATGCACTTAACGAAATGGCATCGCCAAAGGAATATAGACATAGGACTAATAAAGAACGCCTAAAGCATATTAACGGGTTTACTAAGTATCAGGTATGGACTGATGCCAACGGAATCGAGAATGTGCATTATGGGCAAAAGAACCTACAAAACCCTAAACTTGACAAAGATAGTAAAAAGGCTTTACTGTTAGAAAAGATGCCACTTATGGCTATGTTCAACACTACAACGGAGGTTTAATATGATTGATAAAACATTCTTTGAGACTATGCACAATGAATACATGGAAACCAACAAAGATACACAGATTTATTTTGCTTTGAATTCTGACGGATTGCTATACGATGTAGGAAATCATGGCGATTGGGAATCAGCAGAACAAACAGCACACGATATGCAATTAGACCATCTTTGGCTAATTAGTGAGAGTGAAGCTAAAAATTGGGCTGAATTCATACTCGATAGAATCGAATCAAATAAAGTAAGTTTAGGAAAGCTATAATATATGAAAATTACTAAGTATGAGTTAAGAGATGAGCTAGATGACCTGATTAGGGTCTTTGATTCCTATGACGAAGCAGTTAGATATATGACTTCAGGTGATAAACTTGTAAGAAAGGTGTCAGAAGTGCCTAAATTGTCTAATTATGACCTAGCAGTTAAAAAGGTAGGCTATGCTGATGTCTAAACCGTGCCTAAAACGCATCAAAACGCTCTGTATTGAGTTTTCTATGATGGGTTAAGGGTAATGTATGTCTAACTATGTTTTTATTGAATAGAGAGGTTTTATGAAGTGTATTGTGTGCAATGCAACATTGACAGACTATGAAAGCAGTCTAAGACACGCTGAAACAAGTGCGTATTTAGACACCTGTATGGAATGTGTTAAGGCTATCGGGAATATCCCTGTTAAGGGTAAGAATGAGTTATTGACAGAGTTAGACCTGGATAGCGTTGATGCTCTGATTGATGATGATTCAGAGGAATACCTAGACGAACAAGGGTATGACGATGATTACTACAAAGACCTATGGGACGAGAGATAATGCACAGACTTGTCGGTATCATAGGTATCTATGTAGTTAATATAGTATCTATGTTGTTTACTATGATGTTTAATAATTTAGTATATAACATAGAGAAACAATC
>JACCDV010573300.1_pt1 | contig 11173 bp, 8 predicted proteins | sample 7446131 | NCBI WGS metagenome assembly JACCDV01 (sample SAMN15323448, study PRJNA562643) | freshwater metagenome | isolation source: river surface water | place: USA:Blue River Watershed | collected 2017-08-17
AAAGACATATGAGGTTTGCGTATGAGCATAAGAAATTTGTTGCTATCTTCGCCTTGGTCTGCTAGATTAAGGATGAGGCTAGCTGAGAGTCTGAGCGCTTTTATCTGCCTATTTTACATTAAAATATATCCATCTTATAATCTGAACATTAACTCATATTTATAATATAATCGAATGACTGAGGCAAAGAACGCTACACAAATTATTGACAAAACGACAAGAAATCGTATCTTTAATTCTCGCTATTGGAAAGAAGAGTGCTTTGCATTGAACGCAGAAACATTCATTGATAAGGCAGTGTTGTTAAAGTCAATAGGTGGACTTTATGGAGGGGCTAAAAAGCCAACTAAGTTTCTGTGCCTACTCTTTAAAATGCTACAAATGAATTTATCAGATGAAATCGTGATGGTATACTTAGGCGAACGATAATACAAATACTTAAATGCACTGGCATTATTGTATCTTAGACTCGTACTGAAACCTCCAAAGGTGTATTAAGTCTTGGAGCCATTCTATGTTGATAACCGAAAACTTAGAGTGAGAAACAGCTTGGGGCGATATTAACTCACCTATGTCGACCAATTTGTTGACGAGCTCTTGACAAACTAAATATGCCTTGGCTTGACTCTGCCCTTCATACAAAAGAGGTTAGCCCTCTAATTACAAGGAGTATTGGATCAAAGGCGTAGCTTAATCGAAGAAGAAATAAAAGGTGTTGAGGCCATAAAAGAGTAAAATGATGAATAGGATTGATTACTTGAATAATGATAGCTTAATAATGAATAAAATTCTTTATATTTTTTAGTAGTTAAGGATAAACACGAATAAACTGCGGGATATTGTTAAATCCTTGAAGGTGATATAATTTTATTAATCATAATTTAGAATTTATTAAAGCTGCTTGACAAATTATAATTGTATGAGTAAGAAACACTATGATGCAAATGACGATGAAGGTGAATAAGGATTTTAAAGAGCATAAGCCCTAATAGAGTAACCTTATACTTTGATTAAAAACGATGAAAGAGAATAAACTTTGTATAATTCTTCCAACAAACATGTTTTCAAAAAGCAGAGAGCCCAGTATCTTATAAAATAGAAACCAAAGATAAGTACGAATATATTAATAAAGAATTCGGGTTACTGGAGATGCTGCCTTTAACATCGCGTAAAAAAGGAGATTCATAGAAGTACATAAAATCAATCAGTCTTCATAAGAGCATGTTTGAATAGTCTTAAAAACATCAAACCTTGATGAACCAATAGCGACGGACTACAAAATAGTAGTAAAAGAAGAAAAAAGCTTTATCAATATAGGACATTATTCATAGTGCCATAGTTAAAACAAAAAGGTTTTATTATTACTATGTAGGCATCAGATTGGATAGGATTTAGTCATTAGAACCGATTAAAATGTTTAAATACTGCAGCTAAAAGCAAACTAATCCATTGGAAAGCCAATATTTAAAAAGAAGACCTTTGGCACCACTTATTAATTTCTTAGATAGCTGGCCAAGTACTCATCTTCATCTTTCCTCAATAGTAAATACAACAGCATGCTCAAATCTAAATTTGATAGATTCCAGCCCAAGAGTGAAGTGAGCTCCAAATTTGAAACAAACAAAATAAAGTTTGATGCAAACATGTAAAGTTCAAATCTCAATTATGTTGCACAGCTCACATAGGATTAGTATAACCTATTCTTAAGTGTCGACACCAATACTCGTGGTCATCAAAATTGGTTTTATTTTGTCGTCACCAACAACCAGCCAACTAATAAATAGATCCTTATCAATATTTGCAATATGAAAAGAAGATTTCCTATGATAAAGCATGGGCAAGGAGTATACAAAAGATCATAGAATAAATAGTGGGAGTTTATTCCTTAAGTTACAATAGAAAAGACAGGTAAAAAAAAGTATAAACTATCTTTTCTCCTTAAGATGAGTGAACTATAAAGAGTAGAGGTTAGTCTCATACCTCCATACACATATAGTGACCTACTTCGCTAAATTTAAATATTCTAAACCTACAATAATACGCGAGTTGATACTTTGACTTACTCTTTGGCTGGATTGGCTATTCCCTTAATTACCATTACCTATGGATCTCCCCATTTGATCCATAAGAAACGTAAGCTCTACCTGATAACCTCAAGGATCCATCCAAGCGAAACTTGCAGTTCTTACATTATCTCAGCTTTGGTCAAATAGCTCATGAAGAATTAGTACATTGAGTTTTTGAAATAGAATGTGATAAAAATAGTTCCGATGGTCAATCCTGATGGAGTTGTATTCGGTAACTTCCGCACAAGTACATACTTTTCTATTTAGATTATCTTGGAGTGGATCTCAATCGAAGCTTCCACTATAATGACTAAATGATCTATCCTGAAACAGTTGCGATCAAATAGCTTGGCAAAAAATGTAAGCAATAGTATGGTAATAATTTTATTAGCTTCATTGATCTCCATGGCCACTCAAGTCAAGCAAGTAGTTTCATTTATGGTCCTTAGTATACTCAGGGAACAGAAAATTACTTATAGTGTAGAATATTTGCAAAGATTATTGATAGAGCAAGTAACTACTTTCGATACGATTTTTCATCTTTTCGCCTTGAGGAATACAAGTTTAACACAGCTCGAGGTTACTTCTTCAAAAAACTAAAAGTGCCCTCGTATACTATTGAAACTTCTTATTCGCTTTATTGTCCAAAGGATAATAGTGACAAAAGTTAGAGAAGATATGAAAGGCTAGGAATTAGTGAATGGGAAGAACTTGGACGTTCACTTGCCTGCTCTATCAAAATTAATCATGAATGCTTTTTTATCAGTCAATAACAAAAATAGGCAAATAAATAATAATAGGTGATTGAGAAGAGCACAAAAAAGAAAAGAATTCAAAGTATTCACAAGATTGAGCAAAACCCTACATTTGAAAAATTTGTCCAGGATAAGAGTGTGTTTATAAAGCTAAAGAAAGAGATTATTTACTAAATTAAAAATTAAAAGCCGAAAAAGGTATAGTGTAATAAAGAGCAGGAAAGCTAAAGCGAATCTGATGGCTAGAGTATCGACGAAGATATTTCCCCTGAAGAAAGATAAGTTTTGATTAAAAGATTAAACTCTACAATAAAAGGGCAAACTATTCTTCCTAAGATAGTCAAATAACCCAAGGTGCCCATATAAGAAAAATAATAGAAATAAGAGAAAGAACTAAGGGAATCAAAGGACACAATACAAACCTCACCTTTAGGAATTCCAACCCTATATGTGGGAACTATAAAAGCTGCTGAGCTAGGAGTTCTACAAAAGATAAGTTCAAAATTTAAAAACAAACGATATAATAGGCCAGTCAACATAAGCCAGGAATACACAGATTACCTGCTAAGAAATATTACAGGGGTATCTTCGCTCAAACCATAAGTGGTCAACTTCAACCCCAAAATGTACAAGCCCAACAATATGAAGGCATCCCATTAGTCCTGAAATATAATAATCATTTATATGAATTTGTCTTATATTGTTTTCCCTCTTAAATTATTAACATATATTTGAAGTAATGAGGAACGAGTAGTTTATAAAATCTTTCGTGCGTCTTAAGCCCATCATGCTTGATTAGAGCCCAGTAATAGGATTCAATAAACGAGAAGTAGTGATTAGTAAAACCAAAGAGGTTTATTCTTTTAGTACAAATCTGATAATGTAGATGAGGTTTTTAATGATTCCTCACAAAATCAATACATTTATGAGAGATCTGTTTAACCTTTGATGCCTGATTTATTCAACGGCTACAGTGGTAAATCTTTGTGCATTTAGCTTGCGTTTTAGCATATGGACAAACAAGCTCTGGGAAGACATATACTATGAAAGGAGTAACTCAAAATTTAGGACTGATTCCCTCGAGCATAAAAGAAATATTCAAAAGGATTGCCGATAAATAACTGTGTGCAAGGGTAAGTATTAGTTATTTTTAAATCTATAACTAAAATCTCATTGATCTCTTGAACGAAGATGAACAAGTCCGCTATTTGTAGTTAAGAGAAGATGGAAAGAAAAATTTGGTGGTCGTCGATTTAATTGAACAACCAGTAGTTAACGAGTAGAATGCATTAAGGTTATATGAAAAAGGATAATTCAAACGTAAATTCGCAAGTAATAATGTAAATTTTGCATCTTCTCGCAGTCACACCGTCTTCAAAATCATACTCTCTGTTGTAACTGAGGCCCACCAGCTTGTTGAGTCCAGCATATATATGGTTGACCTTGCTGGGAGTTAGAGTATCAGTAAAACCAATGCAGTTGGTATTCTTAAGAAGTAGTCAGAAAATATCAATAAAAGCTTATTAGCACTCACCACAGTTATCAGGGCAATCAGTTAAAAGCAAAACTATATTAACTATCGTAACTCTAAGCTTACAAGAATTCTGCAGCCATGTCTCAGCGGTAACTCTAAGACAGTAGTGATTTGCACAGTAAAGCAAACTGACGAGTGCTTAGGTGAGACAGTAAATACTCTTAAATTCGGAGTATGCGCAAACTCAATAAGGACTGATGTTAGACAGAATATAGTTGAGATGCCCTTATAAGTAGATGATAACTCTAGGTATCGTTCACTGATATAGATACTTGATGAGTAGAGGAAATAGAAAGGTAGATTATAGAACTAACTGAGGGATAAGACTTATGAGCTTCAAAACAATATTATCATTAGCTCTAATTTGGCAGCTGAACTAGAATAATGTAAACATAAATTGTTTGCCCTCTAAAATGAGAATTCACATCATTTTGGCCTCATCTAATACTACAAGACCGAGAAGTAGAAAGAGGCCATTAACAAAAATATTTTCTATTAAAAATCACAATAAAGCATTGGTTTAATATAAAATGAGAATAGAAGTCTAAAGATGACAATAGGCAATCTGAATGAGACAATAGAGAAGAAGAATAAAAAGATAGCTTTACTGTAAAAGAACTAGCGAGCTATCCTTGATAAGATAGAAAAATATTAAAAAGAGCTTTCTCGCCTTCAAGAAATGTTAAGCAAGGAATAGAAAAAGAGTAAAGTGCAGGACAGTCGTCAGGTAGCTGAAGTAGGCCTAAGAAATTCATCTAAAAACAAAGAGCTGCTTGGCAAATAACCCAAAAACAATAAATAAAAAATGACCTTTTATGATATTGGCAGATATTCTCCTCCCGAATCAAGCCAGCTTAGCCACCCATTCACAATCGGAACAGTCATCAGTCTTAGCACGACTATCCTCAGCATGAAAATCGATATGAACCATTACCTCAATGCAATAACTGACTTACACACTGAAATATACTCACTCCAAGATAGAATAGACCAACTCACAAAAACAGGCGAATAGAAAATCGAAATGACTCGATAGTCAGGTAGGCAAAGAGACTCAGGAGTTAGAAGTAAATAGGACGATAAAAAGATGAGAAAGCTATAAAAGCGATCCCAAGAGCTCAAGAAGTAAAACTAGAAGCTAAAGAAGAAAAATGTGCATTGTAATATTTTTTGCTAATATAGATTTGAAGATTCTAAAGAAATGCGCTAATAATAATATTGATTCAATCACAGGATTCAACTAATACATTGAGAAAAATTTCAAGTTCAATCAAAAGGCCTTATTCTAATAGTTAATGCAGGAAAAAGCATAAGACTACGAGCCTTACACTACTAATGAGCATTAGAAAAATAAAGAAACCTAAAGATTCAAATAAAATACATATAAGCAATAAGACGATTAAAACAGCAAATATAATTGATGATGATTTTATAAGATTAGAATATTTCTTCAACTTGTTGAATGAAAATTGCAATAATATTGATTATAAATCTAATTCATGAAGGATAACAAGGAAAGCCTTATAAAGATGGACTTCATCTAGAAGATAACGCTTAGTCCATTCGAGAAGTATACCCGATTCAATCGATTCCCTTGGAAATTTGTCCTCCATTTGCTTTTGATAGCTTTGTGCACCTATCAAGCATTGAGAATAGTGTCAATACAGGACAAGCACACAAGAATTCAGTAGCAGGTATTTTCTACAATATACTTGCAAGATGATGATGGAAGCAGTTCTTTTCCTTATTATTCACTCACTGATTTTTCAGATGCATTCTTCTCAATAGTGAATAATACGATGGGACTTGACTAAGTTCTTTTGCAATATGCTTTGGTTGATGAGTCTACATATGAACTTTAGATTTATTACAGTCAAATAACTGAGGAGAATAAAGATAAGATGGTTGTTAATGGTACTAATGACTCCTTCTTAAACAACTTAAGTTAAACCTTGGGAATTACACCCGATGATATTCCCTCATTTAAAACATTCCTTCAAAGTGTAGAAAATATGGAGGTGAGGATAAGTAACATAAAGACTTATATTTCTCAAAGTGAAACAGGGTACTCTGATTGCTTAAATTGGGATATTAATATTGGATATTCTCTCCAATCCCTTGCCAATGTTTAGTCTGATTTAGTTGCCACATCTTCCCAATGCTCAAGCTAGGGAACATAGTACTAAGGCGAAAGTATTATTGGTATTCACTTCGCAATTATAATCGTGGCAAGCTTGAGCTTAGCACTTGCTTGGAAGGAAGTGTATTTTGTATCACGTGAGTATCTTTACTTTAAAAAGAAAGTTGGTGGAATCCAAAGTGAAGTTGGAATGTCTTAATCCAGGTTTAGAGGACATACCTAATGGCAGAAAAACTGGGAGTAGCTGGGCTTCATAGATAAGCTGAAATTCTTTGATTTTTGGTTCGTTGTCATAGTGGCTGGCAATTTTTTCCAAATCTTCGGAGCATTAGTTGCTTTACTGGAACTTGTTATATAAGAAAATCTAGCTATCTTTGAGCATAAGGAACTGTTAATTGGATTCGGAGTAATGCTTGCTTGGGTTACCATCCTTAAATATCTTTAATACAGTCCCAACTTGAATTTAATGTCAGCTACTCTATCAAAATCATGGAGCAATCTTTTGGTCTTTCTCCTTGGAGTCATGCCCTTTTTCTTAGGCTTTGTATTTCTAGGGCAGACTATTTTCTGGAAATATAACAAATTTGAAGATACAAGTTCTTCCGTCATAACTTTATTTGCCTTATTGAACGGAGATATAGTAAACGATACTTTCCTCGAAACTTGGGCATAGGGGCTTCCAGGACAAATATACCTAATCCTCTTCATGATTTTATTCTATACTGCAGTTCAAAATGTGTTCGTGACCATCATTATGGAGGGCTACGAGGAAAGCATTAAAGAAAGATAACAAAAGAAGATGATCGAAAAGAAAGAGGCGCAGTAAAGATAAAACTTCGAAAAAAATCTATAAGAAATAGAATAACTCAACTAAGACGTCCCCAGTCCCTAACTATCCCCAGAGCAAGTGTCAGGCATATCAAAGATAAAGAAAAACGGGCGTAAGGTTGACCTGATTCTGGAGTAGTTGAGCAAGATATTCAACGAGGTGAACTAAAGTGAATTGACCCCAAGTTAAAAGCAATATCTGCATAGTTTGCTGAAAGACAACCTGTCTGCTATAGCTAGTAATATAAAGCTACAGCTGCGTGATATCAACAGATGATAGTAAATATTCTGATCAAATCAAATATATTATTATTAGCAAAGCAATCATAATTAACTTTATGTATTGGAACGCTATCAAATCAGGAATTAGATTGAAGCTAGGTCTTGCCAACCCTTGTAACTTGCAAGTGATTTAGATGAGATAAAGCCCAAATATCGTCTGCTGACTAAGTAATCTTCATCAATAAGGATAAAATTTCTACAAAAACAGCAAGTAAGCTCAACTTAATTTGTCGTAAGATTTGGTACATTTGCACTAATTTAGCATTGCCTTAATAAGATAAGTGCTTAGGACTGATGATTGGTCAATATGTTGAGCTGCATCTCAATGGAAAGAAAAGACCCTATAATCCTATTTCAAGGATTGATGAGCCAGGTCAAGTTGACTTTCTCATCACTGACTTAAGGAAAGCGAATGGACCGACCTCTTTCACCAATCAAATTTTATCGATGAAAGTAAGTTGATCAGTTAAGTAGTAAAATGAGTAGGTTGAGCTGCGTGGACCTTTTACTCAATACTTATACAGGGGATATGGCCAGCTTGAATGGGCTGATAAGCCACTGAAGAAATATAAACATATAGGGATAATTGCTTATGAGTCTGGAATAACAGGCGCATATACTTTGATTGATTCCTTGATGCCTAGCTATGATAGTAGCACTGGGTTGAGCTTACTATGGGTCGGCCAAAACATTTAAAATTTTATCTTTCTTGAGTAATTCAGTACTCTGGCTGAGCAGCAAAAGTTGAATTGCAATTTGATGCTTAGATAGATGAAGCCTGGGTGGGTTGGACCGTTTGGGTTAATAACAAAGCATCACATTAAATCCTTTTTGCCCCCACCTTCTCCTGAGACAGCTTTAATTTTGGTTGGTGGACCTTCTGATATTGATCATTTAACTCCTCTCTTAAATGATCTCAAGTATTAGAACATTATGTTCCCTCTACAATCTTGATATATTGATATATCCTCACTTATACGTTAAAATCATTAGCTATTTATAACATCATTTTCAATCGTTTTCTCTTTTCCTGCCCTGAGTTCAAAATATAACTATCTACAAATGACAAAAATAATTAAGCAGACACATGAATATTGTAAATAGCTTTGACTACTTTGATTTGAAGACAGAATCTATGATGTTTTTAAAACCATTTTTCTTGTTGATGTAATGAGAGGATAGATAGATTCGCTAAATCCTACTACAATAAAATATAAAGCTATTTGCTGGTTGACTAATTGGACAAGGCAGATACATGCTAAGTGCCACCAAAACTAGGCATATTTAAATAGAAAATGCATTTATGAAAATAAGTTTCCTTGAAGTAAAGAGATGGTAAAGAAGATGAGAAAGGAGTAAAAATTGGAGGATTGGAAGATATGATTAGGTGTTGGTGAGTACATGTTTCTGCAATAGATCTGCTGATCTACATATAATGCATCAGAAACAAGAATAATTACCAGTATTAGCATTCCAACCCAGACAGACTTTGTCTTGAAGTACCCTGATTCCAGGTTTTCCTAAGTCTCAGAAAGATAAACATAGAGGAATGTTGAAATTACTATTAAGATGGCTCCAGAAATTCGACTTTTTAGTTGAGTGATTTTCCGTTTGTTTTGGTTAGCAGATAGATAAGCTCCATATATAAGCAAAAGCAAGTAACGAAATGTTTCAGCAAGGATTAGAAAAAAAGGTTAGATATAAAGCCAGCCAAAGATATTTGACATCATATTTAATGAAAAAAGCAATCCTAGTTTTCTTTGAGAGGGGAGAGGAATTCTATTCTTCTTTTATCTTGTGATGGTTGCTAAGATCCAGCTCCAAATTGCGGATACTAAGGTTGTGGACCAAGCTATCAAGAAGGGGTAGGTAAAGGTATGACTTCTTATTTTTTCCTTGGTTATTAGCCAATTTATAAGAACTTCTATATCTTAATAACAGTATATAAACATTGTTTAGGTGAAAGAGGCAAGTAAAATGGATGTGAAGTATATTCCTATAATTCCCAATATTAACCTTTGAAGCTTGCTCATCGATATATATTATTGTGATATAATTTGAGTAAAATATTATCATTTATTGAATTGGTAATATTGACTCATAAATAGTATTTCTACGCTTAATCTTTACCCCTGATTGGACAATTATTGAACAATAGGGTGCAGACCATTGCACTTAGTATCAACATAATGATGCAAAAATGAGCAGAAAAATGAGTTATTAAATCATTATTACTGTTAATACTTTTGTAATATTCGCCTTCGTGCTCATTTTGCATTTGCTTAATAGCTTGAGTTATGCTGTTATTGGCTTCACTAATAAAGGTTTGATAGAATTGAGACTATTACTGAATGAATAAATCTGCGCCCAAACATATTGAAGTAGCGTATTGATCCAAGTTTTATGAGAACTAAAGATGGTTTTATTTGGTAAATTTCCAAAAATAGTAATCTTGCTTTTAACCTTAAATATCTTAGATTTAGTATGTAATAATATCTGCACACATTTGTTGGCTTTGATACGAGTTGTAAACTTTGTATTAATAAATAGTCTATTTCGAATACAAGTGCCATATATTGTAATGCATTACAGCACTGAAACTGCTCTCAAACTACCTTTGCTTTCTCAACAACACCATTTTCAACAAAATATCCATCGTTAATTCACCTTATTATTAAAGAACTCCCTCACCCAATAATGTGTTGTAAAGTTCTGATTAACTCAACGCCAATAATTCTTAAAGAGCCAGCAAAACATCGGAAAGATATTAGCTTTTTGGAATCGCAGCAATCAACCATGACTAATAATTTGGATAATTATCCATAGAGTGCTCTAACCCCTCTTAGACCTAGTTAAAACTCTTAAAAGTATTGGCTCCAATCAGTATTTGCGGGTAATTTGATAATTTGTTACGAATGTACTGATGTGAATTCATTTAATTAATCCAATTCAGATCCCTCAAAAATACAAAGTAAAAATCTATCCACATTCCTCCGTGCTTGTAAAGTACCATTATCTTTATTATATCTTCTTTAAGCTTGGATGAACTTGATTTCGCTAAACTCATTTTCCAATCGAGATCCTTCATATCAATATACTAATGTAGATTGAGGGCAGAAAGCAGTTTGATTGACCATCCTACTTAAGCTAAGTAACGTTATTTATTAGTGATGGCGAGCTGAGTAAAAGAGGGAATATTTTAATATCCTTATTCCCTGTAAAGCCACAATATCTGTGGAAATGATGCCTATCCATTAAGAGTTATAATGAGCACAGGGATAAGAATAAGATGATAGTGCATTGCTATTTGATATAATAATAAATGTAGCACGAGGGAGTGTTGATAAGGAAAGTCTTGATGACTAACTTTAAACAACAGCTTCAACTATTCGAAGATATATTTAAACGAATACAAATAATCGAATAGCTAGGTGCAAAAGCTCCACAAGCAGTCCTCTAATATGACCTTGTTGAAAATGCTTTGTTCAAATGGACAACACTTACTTCCTAAAACTATATACTCATTTAAAAGTATGCAGCTTCGACAACGTCAACGTAACTATGATAG
>JACCDV010916814.1_pt1 | contig 11173 bp, 6 predicted proteins | sample 7446131 | NCBI WGS metagenome assembly JACCDV01 (sample SAMN15323448, study PRJNA562643) | freshwater metagenome | isolation source: river surface water | place: USA:Blue River Watershed | collected 2017-08-17
CGAATGGTCTGCGCCACCTCGCGGTTATAAAAGTCCTCACGAATCCAGCCAGTCATGTTCGCAACATCAATGCGCCAACCATCGAGCTTGCATGGCGCCTTTAGCCACTTGGCATCCACCGAGTCTTTACCCTCGACGAATCTGCGGCGTAATTCTTTGCTGGCCCAGTTGAACTTGGGGAGCGATGGCACACCCCACCACGAGTCATAATTCGTGTTGCCATCCTGGAAGTAGTAGAACTCGCTCTCTAGCGCCTTCGGCTTTCCATAGGCAGCCAAGAACCACTCGTGCTTATCTCCCGAGTGATTAGCGGTTAGGTCACCCATTACCTTTAGACCCAGCGCGTGAGCCTTGGTAACCAAAGACTTCAGTGCGGCATCGCCACCGAGTAGCGGATCAACCTGGTCGAAATTCGCCGAGTCATATCGGTGATTTGATCCCGCTGGAAAAAACGGCGTCAAATACAAAATGGTGGCGCCAACCTTCTTCAGGTGATCGAGGTGCTCCTCGATGCCCTTTAGGTCTCCCCCGAAAAACTGCTCCGATACGCCCTTGCCCTGACCGATGACCTCATCTTCCCAGTTCTGAGGAATTGCCCACTCTGGTAGCTCGCGCTTGGCTGCGCCAGCGCTTTTCGCGAAGCGGTCCGGAAACACTTGGTAGAGCACACTGCCGGTTGCCCAACTCGGTGGTCGGCGATAGGTGTTGACCTTGAAATCATCTCGGTCCGGCTGATCTAGTTCGCTCAGCCCAACACCGTTTAGCCAGTAGCTGTCACCGGATTCGAACTCAATGAAAAAGCGGTAGTGAACCTCAGGGTTATACATCGTGATGGAACCCTCAAACCAATCCCAGCCACGACGTGAGTAAAGCTTTCTTAGCGGTGGGGTGAAGAATCCCTCGCCGGAGTCACTCTGGCGAATCAAGATTTGTTTGAGCGCTCCTGCCGACTGGTGCACCCTGATCTTGAGTTTGACCTTACCCTCAAGCTCTGGTCGCGCTGGTGAAACGTAGAGCGCTGAACCATCGTGATGAGGCTGCAGCGCGAGGTGAAGATTCTTGATTGCCACTAGTTCCCCAATTTGGAAGAGATCTCAGAAACCATTTGACTCCAGATTTCTTTCGGCTCACCCTCAACCCCCAAAAGGCGAACCTGGGCAATGCCCAACGGCCCCCAAACATGCTGCATCAGAGCAGCATCGGGAATGCCGACACTGGTCTTAGAGGCCTCCATAAAGCCGAGCATCACCTTGTCGGAGATGGCAGCGCTAAAGGCATCGGTCACCGGCTGGCGACCCGTGGTTTCGTAAATCAGCTGCTGCGCGGAGTCGGAGGACAGTAGCTCCAAAAACTCAGCTGCCTGCTGGGGCTGCTTAGCTTTGGCATTGAGGAAAAACGCTCTGGAGGCAGCAAACGGAGCTGCCGGCGCGGTTCCTGCCGATGGCAGTGGATAAGCCACCAACTCAAAACTGACGCGCTGCTTGATTTGCGGCACCGACCACATGCCGGTGTACCAGCAGGGGGTTTGCTCGGTGGCAAAAAACTCAGTGGCTGCGGTGTAATCCAACTGCGGGAAGTCCACCGAGTTACCGCGCAACCAAGTAGCAAATTCAACTCCGGTTTCACCACCGAGAGCGAGCTCGGTGGAGTAATCGCCGGCTTCGGATCTGGTAAACAGCTCAACGCCGAAGGAGGATTGGATTGCTTGAAGAAGGTACGGGTCGCCACCTGGATTGATTGGCAGCTTCACCTTCTTGGAGATCAGTTCTTCCCAATTACCGGGCGCAGTGCCAACTTGATCGGCATTACAAATCAGCGCTGCGTTCTCGGTGGCATATGGCAAACCGTAATTCACACCGGCACGGCTAAACACCGAGGCCACTGCCTCGTATGGCTCAAGCTCAAAGAGCGGAACCTCAGCAATTGCGCCACTGGCTGCCCAGCTGGACACCCACTCATTTGATCCGACGACGAGATCTGGTCCGTCGGTGGCCTGTGGGAATTCGGTCTCTAGCGCGTAGAAGTCTTTGACGACCACCTCGAGATTATTGCCGGTGTCCTTTTTGAACTGGTCGGCAAAGACCGCAAAGCTCTCACTGAGTTCCTGGTCAATCCAAACCTCAACGGTGATACCGGTGCTGGGTGCCGCTTCAGTGGGTGACGGAGTTGGGGCTTGCGTTGCTGCGGTGCAGCCGGCCAGAGCGAGTAGTGCTGCCACAGACACCAGGATGCGCAATTTAGACCTCAGCTTCTTTGGTCTCAATAATCGCAGGTATTGCGTCAACTACCCCGTTAGCCCTTCACGGAACCAGAAACTAGACCACCGACGATGTAGCGCTGAGCGAATAGGAACAGCGCAACCAGTGGCACCGAGGCCAGGATTGAGCCGGCAGCGAATGGTCCCCAGTTAGCACCGAACTGCGCTCCAACGAAGGACTGCAAACCAACCGCAACGGTTCTCAGGTTCACATCCTGCAAGAACAAGCTCGCCAACACAAACTCGTTGAAGGTTCCAATGAAGGACAGTAGCGCCGTCACCGCAAGCACCGGAGCTGATAGCGGGACAAAGATCTGCCAGAAAATCTGAAATGGCGTGGCGCCATCGATCTTGGCAGCCTCATCCAACTCCATCGGAATCGAGTCAATAAAACCCTTGAGCAGCCAAGCGTTGACACCCATCGAGCCACCCAGGTAAATCAGCAGCAGACCACCGTGGCTGCCCAAACCAATGCCCGGGAAGATTGTGTAGATGCGCTCCATCATCACGTAGATGGCAGCCAGTGCCAAAAAGGCTGGGAACACCTGAATCAGCAAAAGTGCCTGTAGGCCAATCTTGCGACCCTTGAAGCGGAGCCTTGAGAAGGCAAATGCCGAGAACGCTCCAACCACAATCGAGAGCACCGCATTCAGCGCCGCCAAATATGACGAGTTCCAAATCCAGGTCATGAACGGAATGGTTGGCGAGGTGAATAAAGTCTCGTAGTTCTTCCAGCTAAAGCGCTGCGGCACCAGGCTGGATGAAGCTAGGCCACCGGTGGGGTCAAAGGAACTGACGATAACCACGTAGATCGGGAAAATCGAAAACAGAATCAGGATCCAGGCGTAAGCGTGACGCCAGGCTGCGGATTTTAGATTTGTGCGCTTCATCTACATCACCGATTCCAGTACCTTGGAGCGCCTTAGGCTCCACAGCGATAGTCCACCAACAATCAAGAACATGATCACGCTGATCGCGGAGGCAAGACCAAGGTTCTGCTCCGCAGATCCAAAGGCGGTCTTATAGGCGTAGGTGATCAGGATGTCTGTAGCACCGGCGGTCTCACCGGCCAGCACATTTATCGGCCCACCATTTGTGAGTAGGTAAACGATGTTGAAGTTATTGAAGTTGAACGCGAAAGATGCGATCAAAAGCGGCGAAAGAATCTGGAGCAGCAGCGGCAACTTAATGCGCGCCATGATCTGTGCCGGGCTAGCTCCGTCAATAGCTGCCGCCTCCTCTAATTCGCCCGGCAGCGCTTGAAGCGCACCGGAAGAGATTAGGTAGAAGTACGGGAAGCCGAGCCACAGGTTCACAATCAAAATCACCAGCTTGGCCAGTGTCGCATCGTTATACCAGTCAATTGGTGCGCCCAGCACCTCATTCACCGCTCCAAAGTCGCGGTTGAACATTCCATTCCAAATCAGAATCGACATGAAGCTTGGAATTGCGTAGGGCAGGATCAGGATCGACTTGTAAAAGCGCTTGAATCTGAGCGGTTTGTCGAAGGCAATCGCTAGTGCCAGACCAGCCGCAAACATGGTGGTCACGGTGATCAGCGCGAAGGAGAAGGTCCAGATAAAGACGTTGATGAATGGGCCGCGAATCACCGGATCGGTAATCAGACCGACGTAGTTCTCCATTGGGCTAAATGCTCGCCAACCTGGGAAGAGCTTCTCGTCTGGGTTGGCTTTGTTAACGAAGTTTCCTTCGCCGTTGTCGATGTAGGTTTTGTCATTCACCGAGTCGTAGAGCTCACCGGTGGCCTGATCGATCGAGAAGGCCTGAATCGTCAAACTCGCGGCATCGAGTGACTCCGGGCGGATGAACTTGCCATCCCCCATGTCAAAGCGCAGGTCAATAATCTCGGCTTCTAAGGTTGCGGCCTCTTCGAAGCTCATTGGCTCAAAGCCCTCTAGCCCAATCGCTACTCCGTACTCGTCTAGCTCAACGCTGGACGAATCTAACTCGGTTGCGGTGCCATTGGTGCCGAGGTAAGTGGCGGAAGTCATCTGCTCGGTTAGCAACGCAGAAATCTGACCCTGGTATCGACCCAAGGTCATGTAGTAGGCGGTGAAGTTTTCGTCCGGGACATATCCGGTTTCATAAATCTGAGTTAGTGCATCTTCTCGCGTGATTTCGTTACCGGTTTTGTAGATAAAACCGGACATGAAGACCGTGTAAAGGATTGGCGTAACCACAAAGATTGCCAGTAGCACAATGCCTGGCAGCAAGAATTTCAGGGGCACCATGCCCTTGGAGCTGTAGACCACAAACGATGCGATCAGAATCAGGGCTAGCACGCCACCGATTAGGTTTTCGCCAGCCAGGAATGCCACATACATCATGTAGCCCAAGCCGCTGGCAAATAGCGACATGAAGATGATCTTGGCCACCATAGGCCACAGCCTCACCGACCGAACGCTCTGCTTGTCTCTCAACATTTCAATGCTCCCAAAGTGATGGGGGCTGGCTCCCTAGGGAACCAACCCCCTCACCTTCAATTGGATGTTACTTACTTGGATGCGTTAGCGAAGTTCTTTCTCAGAATCGCTGCTGCAGCATCCAAGGTGGAGTCCACTGGCTCGCCCTTTACCAAGATGTTGGTCAGGGTTGAACCTAGGGTGTCGTACCAGTTAGAGCCACCGGTCTTGTCGTCCAACCATGCGCTGAACTGTGGAACACCGGTTGCTGCTGCGGTTGCGAATGCCTTGGTGTTGGCGTTCTTTACAGCAGCTGCTGCGCGAGTGTTGGCTGGTGGGCGGTCGCCAGCAGCGTACATCTGTAGCTGACCAGCAGATGATGCCATCCAGTCGACAACTAGCTTCTTGGCACCTAGCTCAACACCGTGGGTGCGAGCGAAGGAGGTAACCCATGCGCCAGAGTAGTTAACCCACTGAGCACCCTTGGTCCTAGGAGTTAGACCAGGAACTGGGCCTAGGGTGAACTTGATGCCAGCGGCGTTGATGCCGTCTAGGTTCCAAGCACCGGTGTTAGCAGCAAGCATCTTGCCAGCCTTGAACTCGTCTGCACAGCCATCCCACTTTAGGAAGCCGGTCGACTTGCCGTCAGGACCAACTAGGTACTTCTTGACGTTTGCCTTGAAGGTAGCGCTGTTGATCAGAACCTTGTTCTTGTCTGCGTTGTTGCGGGTGAAGCCGTAAGCTCCGCCACCAAGTGCAGTTAGAACTGGGTGTGCACCCCAGGTGCCGTCAAACGCACAGATACCACCGGTAACCTTGCCGGCTGCCTTCTGGGTCTGGTAAAGCTGGAACATTGCGTCGATGGTGGTAGGAGCGGTTGCACCGAATGCGGTGTTCCAGTACATAGCGGTGGTGTCAACATCTAGAGGAACACCGTAGGTGCGACCCTTGAAGGACAGTGCCTGCTTAGCAGCAGCTGGAATCTCGCGCTGTGCGGTCCTCGAGTAAAGCAGTGGCAGAACCTTACCGCTCTTAGCAGCTGAGTTGAAGGATGCTGGACCAGTGATCACGTCTGGACCACCAGCTGCGGTTGCCTTGTCCCAAGCGCTCTGCAGCGCGGTTAGGGAAGCAAAGAACTTAACCCTGATTACGTATCCCGGTGCGATGGTGGTGTTTCCATCGATCAGGCTCTTTAGCTGAGGACCACGGGTCTCGTCAGCCCAAACGGTGATGGTCTTTGGAGCAGCCTGAGCTGGCAATAGACCCGCACCCAATAGTGAAGCAGTGGCGATGACTGCGGCCGCAGCCTTAAAGCCACGTGAGGTGAACTTCATTGGTTACCTTTCGTTGATAAAAGATTTGCATGTACAGCAAACAGCTACTAGTGAACTAGCGAGCTGGAAAAGGGTCAAATCTGTAACCGCTTACAGAAATAACAAGTTCATAACACAGCCCTATAATTAGGGAATCTGAGCAATATCACCGAAACCGCTTACAACTCAGTCGGAGAGCAACTGTAATCGTTTACAGAGTGATTGCGACTCGCCTCAAAGCCTCTAGAAAGCCTTGAATCTAAGTCATAAGCTTGCGCCCATGTCTGAAAACTTGCTAGTTCCATCTGCCCCCGGCAAAGAGTGGTGGCGCTCTGCCGTCATCTACCAGATCTACCCGCGCTCCTTCGCCGACGGCGATGGTGATGGCATGGGTGACCTAAAAGGCATCACCGAGCGCATGGGCGAGCTTCGAGAACTGGGCATTGACGCAATTTGGTTTTCGCCGTTTTTCAAGTCCCCGCAGAAGGACGCCGGTTACGACGTCTCTGACTACAAGGACATCGATCCGCTGTTTGGAACCCTCGCAGACTTTGACGCCATGTTGGCCATGGCCACCTCGATGGGCATTCGAGTAATTGTTGACCTGGTGCCAAACCACTCCTCGGATCAGCACCCGCTATTCCAGGCCGCGCTCAAGGCCGGCAAGGGTTCAAAAGAGCGCGACATGTACATGTTCCGCGATGGCAAGGGCAAAAATGGCGAGCTGCCACCAAACAACTGGGAGTCGGTATTTGGCGGTCCAGCCTGGACCCAGATCGCAGACGGCCAGTGGTACCTGCACATCTTCGACTCTTCGCAGCCAGACTTTAACTGGGATAACCCAAAGGTCATGGAAGAGTTTGAATCGGTATTGCGCTTCTGGCTGGACCGCGGGGTAGCTGGCTTCCGTATCGACGTTGCCCACGGCATGGTCAAAGAACCAGGCCTGCCAGATGTCGTGGAGAACAACTCCACCATGACCGGTGTCAGCGATGAGCTGAAGGACTACCAGCACCCATTCTGGGGTCAACCCGGTGTCCACGAAATCAACAAGCGCTTCCGCAAGGTGCTAGATGAATACCAGGACCGCGCGATGTGTGGTGAGGCGTGGCTCTCCACCATTCCAAAGATGGCGCAGTGGGTGAGACCTGGTGAATACCACCAGACCTTCAACTTTGGTTACCTAGCCTGCCCTTGGGACAAGCAAGAGCTTCGCGATGTGGTTGATGAGTCGTTGGCATCCTTCGGTGGTGTTGGTGCCCCGAGCACCTGGGTGCTTTCAAACCACGACACCATCCGTCACGTAACCCGAATGGCTTACGACGAGATCCCGCGCCAGGGCGATGGCATCGGACCAGATTCGCCACAGCCCGATGAAGCCAGGGGTCAGCGAATTGGAAGAGCTGCTAGCGCATTCATGCTCGGTCTGCCAGGTGGTGCCTACATCTATCAGGGTGAAGAGCTGGGACTGCCTGAGCACACCACCCTGGAGGGTAAGTACCGTCAGGACCCAACCTACTTCCGCACCAAGGGCGAGCGCGTTGGCCGCGATGGTTGCCGCGTGCCACTGCCCTGGGAAGCAGATGCTCCGGCACTTGGCTTCAACAACACTGGCAAGTCATGGTTGCCTCAGCCAACTAGCTACAAGATCTACGCCCGTGCTTCGCAGCGCGGTGTTGCCGGCTCAACCCTGGAGCTATACAAGCGCTTGATCAAGGTTCGCAAAGAGCACCAGATGGGTCACGGCAGCTTCAAGTGGGCAGATGAATACGCCGGAGAGAACTCACTCGCGTACATCAACAACGGTGTTTTGGTGCTGGCAAACTTCACCGGCAGCGCAATCTCACTTCCAAAGGGAGAGCTACTTGCCACCACTCAACATGACCTCACCATCGAGGAGGTGCTAGAGCACGACCAGGTTGCCTGGATTAAGCTCTAGTCATGCCGTTACACCCTGCCATCGAAGGTGCTCAATGGTGGCGCTCAGGTGTCATCTACCAGATCTACCCACGCTCATTTGCTGATGCCAATGGCGATGGCATGGGAGACCTGAAGGGTATTACCCAACGCCTCACGCATCTCAAAGATCTAGGTGTCGACGCAATTTGGCTCAGCCCGTTCTACCGCTCCCCGCAAAAAGACGCCGGTTACGACGTCTCGGATTACGTAAGTGTTGACCCGCTATTTGGAACCCTCGAAGACTTTGATGAACTCGTGGAAGAAGCTCATCGGCTAGCACTTCGAGTGATGATTGACCTGGTACCCAACCACACCTCGAGTGAGCACGAGTGGTTCCAGAAAGCCCTCAAAGCAGCACCGGGTTCAAAAGAGCGTTCCTACTACCACTTCAAAGATGGCAGCGGTGAAAACGGTGAGCTGCCACCGAATAACTGGCAGTCGATGTTTGGCGGACCGGCCTGGACCAGGGTCGAAGATGGCCAGTGGTATGTCCACCTGTTTGACTCATCGCAGCCAGACCTGAACTGGGAAAACCCGGTAGTTCGCGAAGAATTTGAAAACATCCTGCGCTTTTGGCTCGACCGCGGGGTCGATGGCTTCCGAGTCGATCAACCTCACGCCATGGCAAAGGCTGAAGGTTTACCCGACCACCCATATGTTGCTGAGGCTGGGGCGGGATTCATCGAGGGTCGAGAGAACCCACCGATGTGGTTCCAGGAGTCGGTCCACGATATCTTCCGCGACTGGCGCAAGATCCTGGACAGCTATCCGGGCGATCGAGCGATGTGTGGTGAGGCATACGTGTTGCCGCTGAGCTTTATGGCGCTTTGGGTAAGGCCAGACGAGTTCCACCAGACCTTCAACTTCAGATTCCTGGACGCCGGTTGGGATAGGGAAAAACTAGTCTCGGCAATCGATGAGTCATTCGAAGCCTTTGATGGCGTCGGTGCCCCAAGCACCTGGGTGCTGAATAACCACGATGTGCTACGGCATGTCTCTCGCTTTGGTGGGGACTATGGCCGCACCACTGCCTCCGATGGCGTGGGACCAAATAACCCACAGCCCGACAATGTGCTTGGGCTGAGAAAAGCCAGAGCAGCAACGCTTTTTATGCTCGCGCTTCCCGGTGCCAGCTACCTCTACCAGGGCGAAGAACTCGGCCTACCTGATCACACCACCATCGCGGATGAGCACCGGCAGGACCCGACCTTCTTTAGGACCAACGGTCAAAGGGTTGGCCGCGATGGTTGTCGTGTGCCGCTGCCCTGGGAAATGGGCAACTCCTCAAACGGCTTCAACCAAACCGGCAAAGCCTGGTTGCCTCAACCCAAGAGTTATGCGGCACTGTCCCGGGACCAGCAGCTAGGTAATCCAGACTCAACCCTCACGATGTATCAGCAGGCACTGAAACTGCGCCGCGAGCTAAAACTTGGCGAGGGTTCCTTTGACTGGGTATCAAAAACCGACGTGTTGACCTACCAAAACGGCAGTGTGAGAGTGATTCACAACTTCTCGAGCGAGCCAGTCAAGATCGAAGGCGAAGTACTACTTAGCTCAATGCCGTTGGCAGCAGGAAGCCTGCTGCCAAACGACACCGTTTGGGTTGCTATCTAGCCAAACTTTGGAGCGGTTAGCTTCTTTCTTGGCCACCAGAACTTGTCTCCGGTCATGAAGGCGAGCGCCGGAACCACCACGGTTCGCACCAGCAAGGTGTCAAGTAGCACACCGATGCAGACGATGATTCCGATCTGGAACAGCGCAATCAGCGGTAGCACACCGAGCACTGCGAATACCGCAGCCAGCAAGATTCCTGCCGAGGTAATCACACCGCCGGTGGCACTCAAGGCCCGGACCATGCCCTCGCGGGTACCGTGCTTGACCGCCTCCTCCTGTGCCCTCGAGACCAAGAAGATGTTGAAGTCAACACCCAAGGCGACCAGGAACAAGAAGGCGTAGAGGAATACGCTCAGGTCAAGCGCTGGCAGACCAAGCACCTCAACGAAGATCAGCCAAGCTGCTCCCATGGCGGCAAAGAATGACGCCACCACTGTCGCAAGTAGCAACACCGGAGCAAGCAGAGAGCGCAATAGCAAGATCAGCACTAGCAGCACCAGTAGCAGGATCAGTGGGATGACCAGCAGCTGGTCATTCTCGTATGCGGTCTTCACGTCTAGGGTTTCCGCATCTAGACCACCAACCAGCGCATCCGCGGAGTCCAGGGTTGCCAACTCGGTTCGCAGATCGCGAATCGACTGGTAAGCCTCTTCAGAACCTGCGGTGGCATCTAGCACCACGCTCAGCGCGACAATCTCACCGTCGGTTTCTCCGATGGTTACCTCGGCAACGCCGGGGACAGTTTCAGCAAGCTTCGCAGCTTCTGCCTCGGTGCCCTTGTTTACGATCACCGTGGTTGGAGTGGTAGCACCGGCAGGGAAAGCATCAGCCAAAATCTCCTGACCAAATACCGCCTCTGGCTTCTCACGGAACTGCTCGGTGGTTGAAAGACCAACCTGGATTCCGGAAGCGCCAACCGATAGGCCAGCCAATACCAATAGACCAATAATTGAAACCGCTGCAGGTCGCTTACCAACTGCGCGACCAAGCTTTGCCCAGAGGCCATCGAGGCTCTTGTTGGTGCCACCGAACCTTGGGATAAAGGGCCAGAACAGACCTCGACCAAACACCACAAGCGCGGCCGGCAAGACACCTAGAGCCGAAATCATCGCAATCACAATTCCGGTTGCGCACACCAAACCAAGGGTTCGGTTACCACCTAGTTCCGCAAAGGTGAGCGTCAACAAGGCGAGCGCAACGGTTGAGCCGGAAGCAATAATCGCTGGCCCCGCACCTCTAACGGCAGCTGCCATCGCGACGTGGCGATCTTCGTGGATCAACAACTCCTCGCGATACCTAGCAATCAATAGCAGCGCATAGTTGGTTCCGGCACCAAAGACCAGCACCGCCAAAATTCCGGTTACCGAGCCATCCGGAACCATGCCAAACAGAGTGGCAACCTGGCGACCAAGCTGGCCTGCCATGCCGTCTGCAGTACCAACCACCAGTAGCGGCACAATCCAAAGCACCGGTGAGCGATAGGTAACTAACAGCAGCACCGCGACCACAATCACAGTGGAAAGTAGCAGCGTAAAGTCAGCGCCAGCAAAAACATTGTTCAGGTCAGCCTGGAAGCCTTCAGGTCCCGTGAGGTAAACCTCAAGCCC
>JACCDV011218541.1_pt1 | contig 11172 bp, 8 predicted proteins | sample 7446131 | NCBI WGS metagenome assembly JACCDV01 (sample SAMN15323448, study PRJNA562643) | freshwater metagenome | isolation source: river surface water | place: USA:Blue River Watershed | collected 2017-08-17
GCCCAACCTACTTTGCCTAAATACTCTTTAATTGAATCTAGATTTCGTGAAATATTTTCTAGTATGCAATTAACAAATTTTGCTAGATACTCAAACGAGTTTGAGCGCAGTGTCGAAAGCAAGCTTGAAGTTCATGCTGCATTGACTCTTCCAAATGGTACGAGTGCATTAATGCTAGCTCTAAAGGCAATGAATTTAAAGGGGGAGGTTATATGTCCAAGTTTTACTTTTTCGTCTACAGGGCATGCTCTAATTTGGAATGAGTTAACCCCAGTTTTTGCTGATATTGATCCTGAAACATTTAACATTGATCCTGATGATGTTGAAAGAAAAATAACAAGTGAAACATGCGCAATTATGGCGGTACATATTTTTGGTAACCCATGTAATATAGATCGTTTACAAGAGATTGCAAAAAAACATAATCTAAAGCTTATATTTGATTCTGCACATGCCTTGGGTTCAAAATATAATGGCCGTCCAATCGGTGGGTTTGGTGATGTGGAATGTTTTTCACTGTCAGGTACAAAAGTAGTTACATCAGCTGAGGGCGGTATTGCTACATCGAATAACCATGATTTAATTGAGCGTATGAAGATTGGTCGAAATTATGGGGCTGAAGAGGACTACGACTGTCAATTTATTGGATTAAACGGAAAGATGTCAGAGTTTCATGCTGCTATTGCAATAGAGAGTATTGCATGCTTGGATGAGCTGTTGGAGCGGCGTCTTGAGTTGGTCAATCTCTATCGCAAAAAACTTCAAGACATTCCTGGTGTCAAGTTCCAGAGAATTACAAAAAATTGCGTTTCAACGTATAAAGATTTAGGGGTTCTAATAGATTCAAAAATTTTCGGAATAAATCGAGATCAACTGATGATTTCTCTGAAAAAAAATAATATTTATACAAAAAAATATTTTTATCCACCTCTACACAGAATGCGGGCCTATCAAAGTCTTTATCATCGTGCTGATGGATTGACTCATACAAACTTTGTGACAGACAACATTTTATGTTTACCCTTATATAGTCATATGGGTAACCACATCGTTGAGAGGGTGTGTGACGTAATCAGGCAATCTCATACAAACTGTATCCAAAAAAATAGTTGATTTTGGACTTGGATGAAGCAAAAAAAAATTGCAATAATCTTAGCTAGGGGTGGTTCAAAACGTTTGCCTCGCAAGAATATCCTAGATTTGGGTGGAAAGCCTATGATTGCATGGTCGATATTGGCTGCACTTAACTCCAATCAGTTTGATAGAGTTTTAGTTTCAACAGACGATATTGAGATTGCAGATATAGCTAAAAAATTTGGAGCTGAAGTCCCATTTTTAAGGAATGAGCATGCCGATGACTTATCTCCAGTTAGTAAAGCTACTCGGACAGCGCTTCTTCAGGCGGAAAAATTTTGGGACGAAAAATATGATCTAGTTGCACAGCTAATGGCCAACTGCCCACTTCGGACTCATATTGAAATTAATGATGGAATTGATGCGTTTGAGAAGAGTGGAGCTTTCAGTCAAATTAGTTGTTTTCGTTTTGGGTGGATGAATCCATGGTGGGCAACAAGTCTTAAAGATAATGGACATGGAGAGCGTTTGTTTCCTGATGCATTTGAAAAGCGCTCTCAGGATCTTCCACCTTTATACTGTCCTAGTGGAGCTTTATGGATTGCGAAGAGCGATGCATTAATTGAGTCCGGAGATTTTTATATGCAAAATCATCGTTTTGAACCTCTGCATTGGATATCTGCAATGGATATTGATGATGAAGATGACTTCTTGATGGCAAAGATGTGCCAAACAATCGGCTTTAAAAGCTAAGCTGATTGTTTGCTTTGTATTGAAATTCCTAAAGAATCGAGTGCTTGATCACATGATTAACAGTAGTAGATTCTATGAAATATAAAATTTGTCTTTCATCCTTAACAATTGAGCCAGATATGCAAGGCAGTATCGTGCTCGCAGGTGAGTGGTGTAGAAATAAAGCTTCGGAAAAATATCTATATGAGAGAAACAAGGAGTTTCAAATTGCTCCGCCAAGATTTTTATCGAGGGATGAGTATTGTACAGAATCAGAAGAGTGTTTTCGCTTATATGAGAAATATAGTCAAATTTTAGCGCAAGAGTTAAATCGCATACACGGAACAAATTATTCATTAAGGTATTGGGAAACTATCCTTAATCGCTTTTTGTACCCATTGATTTCCACTGTGATTGATAAGCATTCAGTGTTGCAAAACTTAAAAAAAAGATGGCCGGATGCTTCTGTTGATCTAATTGATTATAAATTGCAGCTTATTAACCCTCATCGAATTGTAAGTTTTGGTGGAAGTAGGTTGTTGCACTTACTAATTTATAGTGTCATTGCAGTTAAAGCAAACCTTTTTTCTTTTCAGTTCATGTCGCTTAATAAGCTAAAAAAGTCGCTTTCTGATCAAGGCGACGGGAAAAAAGATAGCCCCTTAAACGTTAAGAATAATATAAAAAATTCTTGGTGGTTCTTGGAAAAAATAAAATCTTTTTTTAGAGCTTTAATATTGCTTGAGTTACCATTTATTTTGGTTAAATATATTAACCCTAAGATTATTCCTTTAGGTAGGCAGTATTTAAGCTACCAAGACTACAATCTGCTAATGATCTTCTCTGGCGCACTCCCTTTTTTTTACAAGGCAAAAAATTTCAATACGAGTAAATTCAAATCCTGTGATATAGATAAAAGATATTTACTCAGATTTCCAGTATCCGAATCTTCTACTGAGGAGTCACTGCAGGAGTGTTTAAGAGTATTTTTACCAACAATATTTCTAGAAAATTATAATTTAACAAGGGATATGGTGAAAAAATCTCTTCCTAAATCACCATGCATCATTCTGAATTCGCAACAACATGAGGGGGGAGAGTTTATTGATTTTTTTATTGCCCATGCAATAGAGGAACTCAAATCAAAGCATATTATGGTTTGCCATGGTGGATGTTACGGTGTAATGGATGTCAGTATTCAAGAAAGAGTGTGGGCGCGAATTTCTGATGTTTATGCTTTATGGACAGAACCTCCTAATATCCTAGGTGAAAAATTAATTAAATTACCATCTTTACGCTTTAATAAGTGGTTAAAACCTCAAAAAAATAAATCATCAAAGAAAGATATCTTAATATTTTTGACAGGGTGTTATCCGCAACGTTATTCATACAATTCCATTTTTCCTTACACAATTGATGAACAATACGATGAATGGCAAATTAGATTTCTAAAAAATATTGAAAAAAAACTTTATCCTAGAATAATTGTTCGCGATTTTCATAGATCATCGGATGTTGGTTTAGGTAAAATTAAAAATTGGATTGAAGCTCAAGAAGGTATATCTGTAAAAACAAATATATCAATGGAAGATGCTTTGAATTCAAGCAGAGTTGCAATTCAAACCGTGCCCCAAACCACATATTTAGAAACACTTATCGCCAATCATCCAACATTATGTTATTGGAATCCTGATGTGAATTTAATAAGAAAAGATTTGAATAAATATTTTGCTTTGTTGGAAACTGTTGGGGTCATTCATTATTCTCCAGAATCTGCTGCAAAAAAATTGAATGAAATTTATGAGGACCCTTGGAGTTGGTGGGGTTCTGAAGAAGTTCAGGATGCGGTAAAAAAATTTAGAAAACATGTTTGTTATACATCTACTAACGCAATCACTGAATGGTCTTCTTTTTTAAGAAAGTTTAACATTGAAGGCAGATAAATTGGTTTGTATTCTTGATTATGGCTCGGGAAATGTCCGATCAGTAGAAAATATAATTTCATATCTTGGATATGATGTAATTATTTCTAATGATTCTTCAATAATAAGGAATGCGAGTCACTTGATATTACCTGGCGTTGGAGCATTTGGTGTTGCAATACGACAGTTGTATGAGAGGGTTTCAATTTCAACTCTTGAGGATGAAGTTTTGAAAAAAAAGAAACCTTTTCTGGGAATATGTGTAGGAATGCAAGTTTTAGCTGATTTTGGATATGAGTACGGTAATCATGCTGGTCTTGGGTGGATTTCTGGTGAGGTAATCAAAGTTTGTCCTCAAGGGTTGCCATTGCCGCATATGGGTTGGAACGATATCCATATTCTTCAAGATAGCCCCATTTTTTTTGGATTAGGAAGTAATCGAGATTTCTACTTTGTTCATAGTTATATGTTCTTAGCTAAGGATTCTAAGGTTGTGACTTCAGAGGTAGATTATGGTTCGCTTTTTTGTTCTAGTATTCAAAAAGATAATATTTTTGGAGTTCAATTTCACCCAGAAAAAAGTCAAAAGGCTGGGGAATTATTATTTAAAAATTTTCTGGAATATAAATGAAAAAAAAACGTTTAATACCGGTGCTTCTATTGAAAAATGGATGGCTTGTTCAGAGTAAGCAATTTAACAGATATCAAAATTTAGGAAATCCTGTAGCGGCTGTAAAACGTTTAAGTGAATGGGGGTCAGATGAGTTAATTTATCTGGATATCTCGAAAGAAATGATTTATGACACAAGAAGAGATGATTTAGCTCACCCTAACCGACAGTCATTTAAAGAAATTATTTCTGACGTAGCAAAGGTGACATTTATGCCAATGACTGTCGGTGGAAATGTTAAAAGCATACAAGATATTGAAGATTATCTTTTGTGTGGCGCAGATAAAGTGGCCATTAATTCTCAGACCTTCATCGACCCAGGATTGGTGTCTGATGCTGCAAAGAATTTCGGATCACAATGTATTGTAGGCTCTGTTGATGTGAAGAGGTGTGAGGATGGATTTTATCGAGTCTATAATCACAAAAAAGGTGTTATGACTGATTGGGCACCAGATAGTTGGGTTAAAAGGCTTCAAGATCTTGGTGTTGGTGAGATACTTTTGAATTCAGTTGATAGAGATGGAATGAGTTGTGGTTACGATATCGAGTTAATAAATTTAGTTTCTAACTCTGTATCTATTCCAGTTATTGCATGCGGAGGAGTTGGGGAGTGGGAGCATTTTGTTGATGGTCTAACAAAGACATCAGCAGATGCTATTGCTGCTGCAAATATTTTTCACTTTAAGGATCAAAGTGTTTTTCTTGCAAAAAAATACCTCATATCTAGAGGGATAAATGTAAGGAATTCTGATTTAATTAAACTAAATTTTTGATAAAAGAATATTGTGAAGTATGAGGAAAAGTAGTGATTATTTCGCTTTAAGAAAATTTTTCCTAGACTATAAAAGTTAACTAAATGACTACGTTAGGCGTTTTTTTTACTAGAGGTGTCAGTTTAAAAAATTGGGTTGAGACCGGACTTTTTGAAAGAGAAGTGTTAATTTATCATGCTCATATAAAAAATAATTATTTTTCAAAAATATATTGGTTTACATATGGGTCTAGCGATAAGGATGTAGCAGAAAAACTTCATCAGTCCAATCGACTTTCTAAACAAATTGAAGTTGTTCCCTGTCCTTCTTGGTTTTCATTGATGGGTCGCATTAATTCTTTGGTATACACTTTTTTTCTTCCAATATTTATCATCTCTCAAGCAAAACTTTGCGATGTCTTTAAGACTAATCAGATGGATGGTGCTTTAGCGGCCGTGATATTGTCACGCATAAATAAGAAACCGTTATATGTGCGGACGGGCTACACCTTTTCATTGTTTACAGAGAAACTTTACAGGTTTAATTATTTTCGTAGAACTTATGCTTGGCTAATTGAAAAAATTGCTTTTACAAATTGCTCTGCATCATCAGTCTCTAGTGCATATGATAAGAGATATGTTTTACAGCGATATAGCGTACATCATAATCCACCATATATTGTTGGTAATTATGTTGATATGGATTGCTTTTCTCCTGCTATTTCATTGCATGATAGGTCTCGAATGATTTTTGTGGGAAGAATAACTGAGCAAAAAAATCTTTTTGAGGCTATATTGGCTGCACACTCAACTGGTATTGGGCTCGATATTGTTGGCGATGGACCAGATAAAGAATCACTGCAAAAATTAACGTTGAAATTAAATGCAAATATCAGGTGGCTTGGTGTAATTTCAAATCAAAAGCTACCAATGCTCCTTCGGGACTATCGCTACTTTTTTTTACCTTCATTGTGGGAGGGAATGCCTAAGGCCCTAATAGAGGCAATGGCCCTAGGGATGACTTGTATTTGTACCAATACCACTGGGATTAATGAGTTAATTAAAGATGGGGTAACCGGATATCTTTCAAATGGTTTTAAACAGGAGGAGCTTGCGAAAGTTATTCGACGAGCTACTCGCGAAGATGATAATGAAATTAGGGTGGCTGCAAGAAGATTTATCGTCGAAAACTATTCTTTAGAGGCCATTGTTAATCGTGAGCATGAAATATTTGATAGCATAATGAAATCAACTAAGTCTTAAAAGGGGAAAATTAATGGCCAAAGTGAGTGTTCTTATGGCAGTTCACAATACCCCTTCAAATTTTTTAAATCAATCAATTAATAGCATTATTAACCAAAGTTTCAGGGATCTTGAATTTATCATAATTAATGATGCATCAAATGAAATTACAAGTAGTCTACTATATAAATGGGCGCGTTTAGATAGTAGAATCACAATAAAAAATTTAAACCTAAATGTCGGATTAACGAAAGCTTTGAATATAGGGCTTGATTTGGCAGGCGCTAAATATATTGCTCGTCAAGATTCTGATGATATTTCATGTAAAAGTAGGCTTGAAGATCAAATTGTATTTCTTGAAGAAAATCAAGAAATTGACGCCGTATGTTCTGATGCCATTTTAATCAATGAAAATAGTAATGAAGTTGGATTTATAAAAATTAATTCAAATGCAAATGAGTTGCTAAGGAAAAATACATTAGTTCATGGTGCAATGTTATTTCGTAGGAATGTATTTGACGTTCTTGAAGGATATGATGAAAGAATGTATTTATCGCAGGATTATGAACTATATTTAAGAATGATTCATCAAGGGAAAATGAATATTGGTGTGATTTCAAAGCCTCATTATTATTTACGCAAGCACTCAAAATCACTTTCGAGTCGACATCTATTAAGGCAACTTTATTTTGCTGCCATCGCAAAAGAATTAAGCAGAACCAGCCAAATTTCAATCCCTAGGAGAATAAAAATTTGGTTTATTTTTATGGCAGATTTGTTTTTAATACATTATTTATTTTTGGGTAAGCTTAAACGCTTATTAAATTAATAATATAAATAGAGATTACTTTTTTGAATTAATTTTATCTTTTAAAATAAGATTCCTATTAGAAAATAGTTTATGAAATATAGAGATGAATTGCAAGGGTTAAGAGCCATAGCTGTTATGCCGGTAATTTTTTTTCATGCTGGATTTGATTTGTTTCGAGGCGGATTTTTGGGGGTCGATATTTTTTTTGTTATTAGTGGATATTTAATAACAAACATTATTATTCTTGGGCTTGAAGGGAAAAATTTTTCGATAGCTAATTTTTATGAGGCTCGGGCTAGAAGAATATTGCCAGCACTTTTTTTTGTAATGTTTATAAGTTTGATTGCTGGTTATTTAATGCTTATGCCAGATGAATTTAAAAATTTTGGCCAATCACTTGTATCAACATCACTTTTTTTAAATAATATTCTCTTGGCATTAACAGGTAGCTATTGGGAACTTGCTAGTGAGTTTAAGCCACTTTTGCATACATGGAGCTTGGGGGTTGAAGGGCAATATTATTTAATTGCTCCTGTATTACTTGTTCTACTTTGGTTGTATTTTAGATCTGCAATCTCCCCTTTTTTTATGCTAATAACCCTTTGCAGTTTTTTATTAGCAATTTGCCTATCATCTGATTTCCCTAGGCTATCTTTTTATATTTTGCCTACGAGAATATGGGAGCTTTCGGCCGGTGGATTGGCGGCTCTTTATTTACGTAATAACGCAAGATTAAATTTTAATTTTCTCGTCTTAAATTTATTTAGCTTGTTAGGGCTGATTTTAATATTAATTTCAATTTTCTTTATTTATGATGATTTTTTTTCGCCAATCTATACTCTCATTCCAGTAGTAGGAACAGTGCTAGTTATTGCTTGTGCTGTTGATGGTACTTTTGTTAAATCCTTGCTTTCTCAGTCTCCACTTGTTTATTTGGGGTCGCTGAGCTTTAGCTTGTATCTTTGGCATCAACCAGTGTTTGCATATTTAAGAGCTTATTTAATAGACAGGCCGACACCCTCAATATTTCTTATGGCTCTACTTCCAATTTTTATTTTTTCATGTTTGTCTTGGAAGTATATTGAGAGACCTTTTAGAAATATAAAAATTGTTGGTTCTAAATTATTTTTGAGTATTTCAATATTTTTCTGTATTTTTTTCATTGCTATAGGTATATTTTTAAATGAAAGTTATGGAATTCCATCGAGAGTTTTTGATTCAAGCATTGAAAAGACTGATTTGGACAAAAGAATTTATAATGAAAGAGCCTTTTTTTATAAAAGTAATGCTTTTGATAATGACTCTAAACAAAAATTATTAATAGTTGGAAACTCATTTGCCCGTGATTTTTTAAATATTACCTTGGAAACTTATAATACAAAAAATGTACAAATCATATACAGGGACGATCTAACCCAGTGTATTTTTCCTTTTAAAAATAGTATTTCTGAAGCTCTTTATTCGAAAGCAAATGTTATTGTTTTTGGAAGTGGTGGTGGTGATCGAAGATGTTTAGATAATGATATAGATTTTGTAAAAAATAATAACAAAAAGATTTTTTACGTAGGAACTAAAGACTTTGGGTACAACCTAAATTGGTTAGGAAGATTATCTGAGAATGAACGTGTTAATCGGTTTAATCATATTTCTGAAAAATTTTTAAAGGCTGATATCGAAACTGCTGATATCATACCTGAAAATTACTATATATCTTTGTTGCGACCAACGGTTAAATCACATATGGTGCCAATTACAGATGAATTTGGTCGCATGTTAAGTACTGACAGAACTCATCTTACGAAATACGGAGCAATTTATTTCGGAAATAAAGCTGTTAAAGATACTGCTTATTCAAAAATTTTTAGTGATTAATACTTAATTTGTATTGAAAATTTACATGATAACTGTTTACCATTTTATTCTTGATCATCGAATTGGGGGGCCTCATATTTATGTGCGCAGCCTAAATCAAATGCTTGCAAAGGAAATCAGATCAATCTTAATAACAACAAAATCTAATAAATCTTTAGAATGGTCATTGATTAATCTAAGGCATATTTATAAGTTCTTGTATCCAATAGAGGTAATTATTAATGTAGTTAGAATTTTTATAAAATTTAAAGAAAATTATGGTAATAAAAATTTAATATTTGATGTTCATGGGGCCGCTAATTTAGCTCCATTAATCGCTGCTCGGATGCTTGCTATTCCCACCGTTTGGCATATTCATGAAACTCTAAATAATTATTCGCCAATAGTGTTTTTGGGTAAAAAATTACTAAATCATAAAAACTCTTCATGTATCAGTGTCTCACTTTTTGGAAAAAAAATATTTTCATTGGAAGATGCCATTTACATTCCAGGAGCGGTTGATGTTGCATATTGGAATTTGCCTAGACCTAAAAAAAACGGAAGCGGAACACTAAGATTACTTGCAGTTGGTAATATAAACCCATTAAAAGGTTATGATGTTCTTCTAAAAGCACTTGAACATGTAAGTTTTGAATTTATCCTTACAATTGTTGGTGCAAAATTGGGAACCTTTAACAATTACTTTCTGACTTTAGAAAATCAAGCCTCATTATTAAATCTAAAGAGTGGTTGCAGTGTAGAGTTTGTTGGTTGGCAATCATCAGATGTTGTACGCAATTTAATGATTGACTCGGATATCTTTATTCTTCCATCTAGGAGTGAAGCTTGTCCTCTTGCTTTACTTGAGGCAATGGCCTCCGGATGCGCTTCTATTTCCACTAATGTCGGAGATATTTCAAACATATTATCTACCCCAGAATGTGGGCTAATTGTTGAGCCTGATTCACCAAGTGAAATGACTTTAGCTATTGAGAAGATGTTTGAAATTGGTTCTGACAAAAGGTTTAATATGGGCTTGGTTGCTAAAGAAAAAATTGTTCAAAATCATTCATTGGTGCAGATGGCGCAAAAGCACTTTGAAGTTTACAAAAAAATTTCAATAAAATAGGATTCAAATGATAATCTTAGGTATTAATGCATTCCATGGCGACTCATCGGCTTGCTTAATCGTTAATGGTGTTCTGGTCGCTGCGGTTGAAGAAGAGCGTTTTCGAAGAGTAAAGCATTGGGCGGGTCTGCCAACAGAGTCAGTTCGTTATTGTCTTGATATTGCTGGTATAAGTCTCGAGAGCGTTGACCACATAGCGGTTAATCGAAACCCCAGTAAAAATAAATTTCGCAAAGTAATTCACTTAATATCGAAAAGTAGAGAATTGGCAACTATTGTTGATCGATTGAAGAATGCAAAAAAAGTAAGAAATATTTGCGGAGAATTAGCGAGCGCTTTTGAGCTTCCATCATCTTTAATTGAAGCCAAATTTCATTATATAGAGCATCATTTTGCACATCTTGCCAGTGCTTTTTTTGTTTCACCATTTTCTAAAGCGGCTGTTGTTTCTATTGATGGTTTTGGCGATTTTTCCAGCACAATGTGGGGCGTTGGTTCTGAAAATAAAATCGATGTCAAAGACAGTGTTTATTTTCCACATTCACTAGGATTATTTTATCTCGCAATAACTCAATATCTAGGATTCCCAAACTATGGCGATGAATATAAAGTAATGGGTTTGGCGCCTTACGGAAAGCCAACTCAAATCCATAATATGAGGAAACTTATAAGAGCCGCGCCAGGTGGAAAATTTGAACTCAATTTAAAATATTTTACTCACCACAATCAAGGTGTTTCAATGTCATGGGATGGTACACCCGATGTAGGAAGAGTTTTTTCAAAAAATCTTGAAGAGCTTTTGGGGCCAGCAAGATCGAATCACCAGGTTTTACAGCAATGCCATTGTGACATTGCTGCATCAGCTCAGCTGGTGTACGAGGAAATATTAATGCATATCTTAAATTATATTCAAGAGAAAACAAATCTAAATTCTCTTGCGTTGGCTGGTGGCTGTGCTATGAATTCAGTTGCCAACGGCAAAATATTAAA
>JACCDV010491579.1_pt1 | contig 11171 bp, 9 predicted proteins | sample 7446131 | NCBI WGS metagenome assembly JACCDV01 (sample SAMN15323448, study PRJNA562643) | freshwater metagenome | isolation source: river surface water | place: USA:Blue River Watershed | collected 2017-08-17
ATACGGTGCCGGTGGATTTGGTTTAGATTTTATGCTGCGAGTTGCGCGTAGAAATGATTTAGATATTTGCTGCGTTATTGATAAAAAATTTTCTACAGTGGGGGAATTTTTTGGTTTAAAAGCAATGAATTTAGATACATTTTTAGCCTCCAAATACAACCCAAAAGAATTTGAAGTACTAATCTGCACATCAAGAAATAACTTATTCAATGAAATTTATGTTTCTTTGGAAAAGGTTGGATTCAAAAAAATCAGGGCGCTAAATGATTTTTACAGCATTCAACTTTTATACCCTCCATCAGAATTAATTAAAAATGCAAAATATTTTTATAGAAACGCTAAAAACAATATTTTAGCTGCTTATAGTTTATTTGAAGATAGAATAAGCCAGGAAAGCTACTTCAGGTGCATCAAAACTCATGTAACTCAAGAATATGTCCCTATGATTGAGTTTGCAGAAGAAGAGCAATATCTACCCAAAGATATTACTCTTAATAAAGGACTCTCAAGAATTATTAATTGTGGTGCATATGATGGTGACACCATCAAAAAAATAATTGAAAAAAATGGAAAAGCTAAATCAGTTGCATGCTTCGAACCAAATTTACTTACTTTTCAAAAACTATCTTCATATACAAAAAGTAATGCTAATTCAATTGCAGATAGCATCATGCTTTTCCCGTGTGGAATTGGAGAGTCAACTAAATTACTTAAATTTACTCAATCCGGAGCAGCATCATCAATATGCGACACCGCCGATCCAAGCAATACAACTTATATTCCCGTAGTAAAACTTGATGATGCTCTTCCTAACTTTGCACCAACATATATCAATATGGACGTTGAAGGAGCAGAATTAGATGCTCTTAAAGGGGCGGAAATGACGATCAAGCATCACAAACCAGATTTAGCTATTTGCGTGTACCACACCCCAAATCATTTTTGGGAAATTCCTTTATTTTTGAAAAGTTTAAATCTTGGCTATAAATTTTATCTAAGAAATTATACGTCGTTCACAAACGAAACTGTTCTTTATGCGATTGCTGAATAGTGAGATTAGAAAATATTTCATCAGAAAAGTTAACTGTTGTACTTCTAACTTACAACAGATTACTTTTTTTAAAAAAAGCAATTGAATCATGTTTAAAACAAACTAATCATGGTTTTAATCTCCTTATAGTTGATAACGCATCCAATGATGGAACAACAGAATACTTATCAAATTTATCCATCGCCACAGCAATTAACTTTAAATTAATATCAAATCCCCAAAACATAGGACCAAAAGGCTCTTTTCTTAGAGCCCTCAGTGAAATTCAAGAATCTAATTGGCTTACGATTTTATGCGACGATGATTTATTAGATGAAAATTTTGTACAAAGATTTTATGAATTAAGAAAAATTTACCCAAAATCATCTTGCATCACAATGTCTGTCGCTGAAATTGATGTTTTTGATAAAGTCTTTTCTTATTGCATCAATCCCACTAATTATTTCGATCCCCTAAGTGCATTTAAATCAATATGTAAGGGAACTATTCGTCCAGCTGGTGTTTCTGGATTTGCCTTTCCAGCTAATCTTAAAAGAGTTTCAGATTATCTTATACAAACAGATACCCCAAATGGATACCTTGATGACACAATGATGTTTATAATTGCCTCTATTGAAAGAGGCCTTGTGTCAGACTCAAATGTTGGATATTTCCGCAGAAACTGGCCAGAACAAACATCTTCGTTTAGCAATGAACGCACTTTACATTACTTCCTTGCCCTTTTAATTTTTGACAGGTATCTCAGAAAAACACTTTCTAATAAAAATTATTCATACATTAAAAAACATCATAAAGTAATGGGACTTTATCAATTTTTCAGAATTGTGCAATTTCCCATAATTGTAAATGGCTCCTTGTCATTTAACGATTGCATAGAATACTTATCTTCAACACTTAAGCATAATCACCGATATATTCCACACGCTTTATCAATGTTTTTATTGTTGCCGGTAGTGCTAAAATTTTCACTTCCCACAAGAATGAAATTGAATGCACTTCGAAAAAAAATTTTCAACAATTAATAATAATTAAATGAAAAAAAGTAGAACATTTGTTATTAGTTTTTCAGCAGAAATAAATGAACTATCAAACAATAAATTATTTGACCCGGAGGTTGCCTCCAAATATCCAGGGGCGTACTGGCCATTAGAGGTCAAAAAAATATTAGAAAATTACATATGTGTAACTGCCGATGTTGCACTCGAAATGGTATTAAGTGGCACGATTATTTCTGAGGATGTACTAGTTATCCAACATAATATGGATTCTTTTAGTAGGCACCTAATTACACTAGGGGCGGTGCCATTTTTTATAACAATTTTCGAGTCACCTCTATACGCACCTAATTTTTACAAAAAACTTAATGAAATTGAAAAAAAATTTCACAATAGTTTAATTTTCTGCAGCTTAAACAATGAAACCAATAAAAGACGTGCGGTAAGATTCCCTTCGTTTTCAATAAAAAAAATTGAACATAAGTCAGAAATTCCTTGGGATGCCAGAAAATTTGCATGTGTGGTGATAGGAAATAAATATGTGCCACTGCAAAAAATAATGGAGCAGCAAAATTTTTCAGATTTTTTATGGTTGCTAATTATGCGATTAAAGAAAATTTTACGACAGCCCAAAGAGTTAATTCCATTTGAACTAAAGAATAACCAACTACAGGATAAAAGAATTGAATTGATTATCTATTTTCTCGAGAGAAACTTGCTTGATCTATATGGAAAGAGATGGGAGGCACTTTGGACAATTCCTCCAAAGTATAGAGTAATACTAAAAAAACTATTGCGAACAAGAAAGATAACTGCTCCGTCAGACAAATTAGAAGTTCTACAAAATTATAAATTTAATTTTTGCTTTGAAAATGTGTCATATCCAGGTTATATAACCGAGAAAATATTTGATGCAATTTTTTCCAAAACAATTCCAGTTTACTGGGGTAGCCACGATATAGCTGATTTTGTTCCATCCGACATCTTTATTGATGCATCGAAGTTTAACTCTTACGAGGATCTACTTATTTTTATGGAAAAAATTAATCTAGAGGATGCAAAAAAAATGATTGCATCAGGTCAAAAATTCCTAAACTCTGCATTAGGAAGACAATTCAGCTATGAAGAAAACGCCAAATACATCTCTCAAAAAGTTTTAGATTTTCCTAAAGAATCATATTAACCACAATTTAAAAATTTTAAATTGATTTCAACTACCTACTATTTCTTTATATAAATTTTGCAAAACCTTATTTCTATTTTTTAGAGAAAATTCTTCTTGCGCCTTCCCAAAAACGAAAGCCCTATTTTGATTAATCAAATTAGGTTGATTGATTATATTTAACAATCTTTCAGTCAAAGTATTGGTAGCTGAAATAAATTTTCCAGAATTTTTATCAGAAATTAAAATTTGGCTAAATTCTTTAAAAGTCTTCCACGAGATCCCATATTCAGATGGTAGATAAAAATGGTAAGGCATTTGAATCTCACTTCCAATATTTTTAAATTCAGTATTGTGAGTTTCAAAATATACAATTGAATGTCCGTACTCCATTCCCTCAATGATATTTCCGCCGCCATGTATATGAGTTGGCGCCAAAGTTACGCTTGATCTTGTTAAGATGTCTTTTTTCTCTTGATTCGATAGTGGTGCCTTTCGTATAACCTCAACACCTTCCTGTAAATTTAAATATTTTAATCTTTCCTCTGGAATATTAGGACATGCCAAAATTAATTTCGCTTTATTTTTATTGGATAAATTTAACCAGGCATCAATTAGTATATCAACCCCTTTTGAAAAGTAATCACTGGCAAGACAGGAAAAAATTATGGGAAGATCTTCATTAAAAAAATCTATACTTTCACGCGGCAAACAACCTGGAGAGTGCACCTGAATAAATTTATGATCAAACTCATTGCCAAAATAAAAATGAAAAAGTTTTTTAAAACCATCGCTAGGAATTAAAATTTTTTTACATAACTTATGCTCATAAACTTTTTTAGCATCACCAATATAACTCAAAATTTCAATTGGCTCTTTAACACCAGAGTGATGATATGATACAGCCGACAAAGGATGGTCATTAACCTCCAATATAAAAGGCTTTTTACAAATAAATGCTGGATAATTAATCCAATGAGCGAGATCAAAGTTATAAAAATTTGCCCACTTAACTGGTGAATTTTCATAATATCGGAAAAAAGTGGGATGAGTATGTAAATTAATGTATCGAAAAAATATTTTTGGCTGTCTAACTTGGAAGAATCGAGCAATAATTTGCTTAACAATTAATATTAAATTACTAAATTTTCTTAAAAATGTACTTGGTTTAATCGCTTGAATTGACATATATTTCCATACTCTCAATCATATCTCTTCTTACTTTCACTTACCCTTATCAGTAATAGATTTTTCAGATGCAAATTTACTCCAACCTTCTTTATTAAATCCCATGTTGTACTCAGGCAATCCTAAAGCCATACACTTTGTGCAAACCGCAGACTTTGACTTATTGAAATTTATTTCTTTTAAACTTGATTCCAAATAGTTAGCCGCCACTACGTTTGCACCTCTTTGAAAAACTGTGCAGCAAACAGGAACTGTTAAGTCAGCATTTATATTTATTTGATTCTCTCTGAATGGGCATGAATTTTTTGGCAGCCTTCGCTCAGATGAAGCCTCAATACCCTCGTCTATACTGACGAGAAGGTTTTCATGCAAATCTCTTGTTTGCTTATCTGGCACCCCGTCACAATGCGCTATCACTCTCTCTAATGGCATCACAAGTGCATAAGTTTTTGATAAAGCAAAGCCAAGTTCATCGGCCAACTCTTCAAACTTTTTCAAATTCTTACCGCTATTATCTCTATACATGTGATAGTTAATATCTACTAGTATCTTCGAATTATGTTTATCCATTAGATACCTGAGCTTGTATAAATTAGACTTGACCAGATTAATATCTCCACCCTCATGGGTTTTATTGTAGGCGTCTGGATAATAGCCTGAAACAGAAATTTTTAAATAATCTGGTGAAGAAATCACTAAATCCTCAATGCGAGAATCGAATTTAATGGATAAATTACTTGATAAAGCTACAGCCACATTAGAGTCATGTATATATTGAACAATTTCCTTAATATAGGGGTGAAGTAATGGCTCACCCCAACTATATAAACTAATATGGGAAATGCTTGGAGTCTCAGTTTTAACTTTATCAAACACCTTTTTAAAGGTATTTAAATCCATTGAACCTCCTGGCACTCCATGATCTGGAATGCTGTGCGGGCAGGATGCACATTTCAGATTACAGGAACTGAGAATATCAATTGTGTAGTATGGCGAATCCTCATCTTGAAAACTAATTACAGGCGTTTCATTAATTCCGCGCTCCTTCAATTGCAATAAGATTTCATCCTCCTTAAGAGAAACCGCAACAAGAATCAAAGATGATTCATGCTTATCAAGTTCCAAAGAAAGTTGATTGGGATGAATAACAGGTAAACCACCAACAAATTTTTTTTCAAAAGCCGGGTCAGAATCAATAAAACTTACTGGATTAATACCATTGGATCGCAAAAATCTGAGCGCACCCAAACCAGTCATTCTTGCCCCCCAAATAAAAATCGCTTTTTGTTGGACTTGAGTAAGAATGTAATTTTTATTGGCCATTTGAAAGTTGCCTAAATGAGTTGATTAACTCTGGTGTTTTAATTCTTTGGTAAAAGTCTACCAACTTTTCTATATTTTTTTGATGGCATGTAAAGTTGAAATTACCAACTTCGAATAATAGCTTGCTGCAATCACCTGAATACTCAGGGCTCATTCCATCATTTTTAATTTCAATACTTCCCGTATAGCTCATTGTGTTAGCAATTATTTTTGCCAAATCAGAAAGCAAAACAGGGTTGCCACTACAAAAATTGTAGCTGACAGAACTTAGCTTCTTACCCTTTAAGATTATTGATAGCAACTGGGTCAAATCATCAACATGAATGTAATCAAAATACATATCACGATTGATTGATATCCCCAAGCCAGAAATTACCCTCCAAATATTATTAGAAATAAATCTTCGAGAGTAATCCTCATAAGGTCCATAAATACCAAAGAGACGTAAATTTAAGTACTTATCAGAATTTGAATTAGATTCCAGCTCCTTGGATATTAAGTACTTGGATAGCCCATATGTGTCTACAGGTACAGATAAACCGTACTGTGATTCAGACATTAACGGGACATAGCACCTTTTATCGTATTCAGCGCCAGAGCCAATTTGAATAAATTTTCCATAAAAAGATTTGGCATTATAGATATTAAAAAACATCTTCAAGGAGTCTTCCGCAGAATTTATATCAACTGCAGAATGTATAACGATATCGGGCAATATTTTTTTCAAATACTCATTACAAGAATTTGAGTCTAATAAATTCAGATCTTGCCTTTTGGGACAGTAAACCACAAACTCATTTAACTTTGACAAGGCCTCAGAAATATTCTTTCCAAGAAACCCATTACTACCCAATATCAAAATTTTTAGCTTCATGTAATTAACGTTATCTATGTATCTTGACTATAGAACCCGCATTTGCGATCCATGAATTAGTTTCTAAGCTCTTTAACTCTCCTGATCCACCAATCAGATTTATCATTTTTTCAGCATCTGCGTCTAAATCCTCTTCAACACACACCATCGGAGCAGAACATGACGCACAAAAATCAATGCACTTTCTCTTGCCTGCTAGCATTGCAACCTGTAGTTCTTTTAATTTTTGACCATACCAAATATCAGCCACGCTTTGATCATTAACGTTACCAATCACAACCTTTCTTGGCCAATCTAGCGTGCATGGACTCACAGTGCCGTCACAGTTGAAGTGCATGTACATAAAAATAAACGGGCAAGCCTCTTTCCACTGAGAAATTTTTTGTCCATACATACCAGTATCAGTAACTTCATTTTGCTTATCTAATTGAGTTTCAGCCCACTGAGGAACGACCTTCTCCACAAAGATCTCATCACAAATGGGTCCAAATGTATCAAAAAAGTATTTTTTTTCCTCGTCCGAGAGCATAAAAACTTCTTTTGAATCTTTTTTATATGCATGAGCCTGATCTGCAACCTTGACATATATCTTTAGATCACTATTAGCAGCCTCTTTTATCTCATACAAGCTTTTAACGCCATCAATAATTTCCTGGAAGTTTTGTTTTACCCCCGCAACTTGAAGATATCTTTCGTCCGACAACCCCTCAAGAGAAATATTAATTCTTTGTAAACCTGCCTCGACAAGACCTTTATTAAGTTCGGGCTCAAGCTTAGATCCATTGGTAAACATTTCTATGATTTCAGCGCTATTACTCTTTCTCGCATAAGAAACCATTTCAACAACATTCGGATTCAATGTTGGCTCGCCATGATTTCCGATTTTAATTTTCTTTATCTTGTCAGGAAACGCTGAAAACCCATCGATTATCTTCCTATACATTTCCATTTCCATAAAACCACGTTTTAAACCGACTTTTTTCATCCCATCCATATCAGCTTGAAAACAAAAACTACATTTATAGTTACATACGCTTGAAATATCTACGTGTGCAGAAATTGGTGTTTTTAAAGGGACTAAGTCCTGCAAAGGTTTTTTGCTGGCTGAATGAATTCTGGGTCTAATAACTGCAGCGTCTGACATTATGTACTCCATCAAATAGGTGAAATTTCTACATCGTTAAACAGTATTACTTTACAAGTCAACTCTTTATCCTTAATTAAACTTGCAACTTGATCATTAAAAGCTCCAGGCAACATCAAAACAAGAACATCATAATCTGAATTAAAGAAAACATCGGGACTAATAATTTTTTTATGCAATATTGGAGAATATTTACCTTGCTTAAAGTCTGCAGAGTCAACAATAGCATCTATTTCTACTAAATTAGCCATCGCCATTAATGCGAGCGCTCTATGCCCCGCCCCCCAAATTGCAATTTTTTTTCCTTGTTTAAAATAATACTCAACAACATTTTTTACCGAATTAATTATTTGAAAAGCCTTTGTTTCGATGTTTATGTAATCTGGTTTTATTTTTTTCCTTGCTACCAAAACCAAATCGTTACCGTTATTCTTTTCGTACTCAACAAGAATCTCAAAACCTTTACTTGCAAAAAGTTGCCTTAATGAATTTTTTGTGAAGTACACCAAATGATCGGCCACAAACTCATATAAACATGCTTTTCCCAACAGGTAATCAAGATTCGGCACGGAAACATATACAACTCCATTGGGTGTTAAAACGTCATAAAATTTTTCTACAAATAACCCAACATTTGGTTGATGCTCTAAATAGTTATTACACACAATCAAAGGGAATTCTTCGGGGAAATTATAGTCAATGAAATATCCCGGCTGAACATCTAATTTTTTACTAATGGCGATTTCTATATTTTGAATACCATGCTCTAAGCCATGCGGCTCAAATCCCAAACGCTGCAATACCTCAAGAAAATCACCCTTACCTGATCCAACCTCAAGCACCTTGCCTTTTTCTAATTCATGGTCGTGAATAATTTGATTCCATTCATTTATCAAATTTTTCTTAGACGCTTCATTTAAAGATGCCGCTGTTATAACTTCACGGTAATAAGAAACTGGCTCATTGGTAACTTGAACTAATGAACAACTATTGCACTCGACAATATTTAATACAATTGATTCGTCACCAGCCTCGGCAGGAGATTCCAAAAAAAATTGGGCCGCTTTAGGAAATCCCCCAAAAGAAAAAAGCTCTTTTATTTGATCTGATTGGCAGGATCTACAGCGAAACATGGCAAATCACCTATTTAACAATTTCCAGCGGTTATCAAGCATTTCAATTCGCTTGTCATCTTCCCTTGTAATTAATGAGTAATATTCTCTCTTGTTAATTAACCACAGCAACTCAAAATGAACTGCATTTAATATTCCGGTTTTAATGCCCTCGGCACTCAAGGCTTCTGATGAAAACACAACTTTTCTAGTTTCAAATCTGGTTAAGTGGTCTTGTTTGACTTTTTTAAGAGCATCAATACTATTAATTGAAACCCCCCCACCAACAACCAAGTCAAGATTATTAAATTTACATTTTTTAGCAACATCGACAACATGATTAATAACTTCTTCAGAATCCACTGAATCTCTTGCCCACCCAAATGACCCAACAAAATCAACCCTTCCGAATACCAATCCTTGAATACCATGGGGTATATTTGCAACCCTAACTATATTGTCAATGTCTTTTAAACCAGATTTAGTTTCAATATTGACCAAAAAATCAACATCTAATCTCTCTTCCTCCGAATACACCTTATTTTTTGCCTCGATAAATTTCTCTAAGGCGTACGATGTTTCGACCATGGGGGCAATTATAAAATCAACCCCAAACTGTTTTGCCTCAATCAAATCCCTCATTGCTTCACATCCGCCGATTTTAAGTGCTATCTTCATATCAGCTCTGCGAGCAATTTCCAAAAGCCTTAATAACTCCTCCGTACGAGTACCTTCAGCTTCAAATTCCGCTTTTACAGCAATAGCATTTGAATTTTTCTTCAAATCCAAGAGAATTTGCAACATTTGCTTTTCAATTTTATTCACGATTTACCACTTTATTTGATTAATTTGATTTTAATAATATGTGAGACTATTTCCATGCTATTTTAATGCCTTTTATGTCATTTTCTTGAAAAACAATAAGGCACAAAACTTAAAATCGGAATTTATTTAGCGATTACTATATCTTCTATGATTTTAAAAGCGTTTTGATAGGATGAGATTACTGCGCTTGCAGAGTTAATATCTACGCCATCATCATAACCACCAGAAAACATGCAGAATTTTATCTTTGCAGAATTCGCCATATTTTGATCGACAGTGCTATCACCCACCAAGAGAGTATGCTCCGGAGAAATACTTAAAGCATCATTGCAAATCAAAAGATTTTTGGGGTTAGGTTTTTGAGTCAATAAATCACCCCCGGCAACACAATAATCGAAATATTTAGAAAGAGATAATTCGATTAAAATCTTATTCAATAAAGGTCTAGGTTTATTGGTACAAATTGCTAGCTTGAAATCAGCTGCTTTAAGCTGTTTGATAAAATTTATTGCAAAAGGATAGATGTCATCTTCAGAAGATTGCTCTTCAAAATATATTTGCCTAAACTTATCCAATTTTTTATCTATCAATAATTCAGAGTCTAATTCCAGAGCATTTCTAATTAACTCTCGCCCTCCCAGACTAATCCAAGGTATCAGATCTTTTTTTTGCAACTGTTGCCTATTCTCAGACACCCTCATGAGATTCAAAATTTTTAATACTGTATTAGCACTATCTATCAATGTTCCATCAAAGTCAAAAACAATTAGACCCATAATTGGCTCAAGACTTTAAAATATTATCAGCTAATTCATCTCTGCTTAGAAATGGTGCCATGTCCTCCAATGAAGGAGAAACCATTGTTCCATCTTCTAATTTTCTTGATGCTAATTTTGGGGAAAAAGACTGATTTTGATCCAAAAAGACTTCTATTAATGATGGTGACTTACTATCTAATAACTCCCTAACACGGCCACTAGACCAATCACTTAGGTCATGTATAGCTGTTGATTCAATACCAAATGCAGTCCCTAATTTCACAAAATCAGGGAAAGAAACTCCATCTTCATGCCCAATACCAAACATATTATCTGAAAAATAGGCTTGCTGAGTTTGTCGAATCGAATGATAACCCCCATTATTTAGAATAATGAGCTTAACAGGCAAATTATGCTCAACTAAAGTTTGTAACTCTTGAAGATTCATCATTAAACTACCATCCCCTGCCAAACAAATAACACGACGCCCAGGAGAAGAGATACTTGCTCCAATTGCGGCAGGTAAATCATAGCCCATTGATGCATTACCTGAATTAGTGTACAGGCGCTGCCCCTTTCTTAGCTTTGCTGCCTGAAAACTCATTACACATGCTGAACCATTACCTGCAACAACAACATCATCATCAGCTAAGTCCCTAAAAATATAATCCATAAACGCATACGGATTAATTGGGTTGTTAGATAAAAAATACTCTGGCAAAACGATTGGATAGCGCGC
>JACCDV010947229.1_pt1 | contig 11171 bp, 11 predicted proteins | sample 7446131 | NCBI WGS metagenome assembly JACCDV01 (sample SAMN15323448, study PRJNA562643) | freshwater metagenome | isolation source: river surface water | place: USA:Blue River Watershed | collected 2017-08-17
CCCAGACTTCGGGCAACGCCGACCACCAGATGCCTCTGGTGATCTTTGGTCTGCTGGTCAGCATCCCCATCATCGTCTGGGGCAGTCAGCTGGTGCTCAAGTTGATGGACCGATTCCCGTTGATCATCACCATCGGCGGCATGCTGTTGGGCTGGATCGCAGGCACCATGGTGCAAACCGACCCGGGCCTGGTCAATTACATCCCGCAAGACAAAGCCTGGGGCTATGGTCTGGGCATTGCCGGCGCCTTGCTGGTGCTGGCCCTGGGCAAGATCATCCTTGCCCGCCGCCCTGTCCGCGAGGAAACCTCTTCTTGAGGCCTGCCCGTCTGGAGTTCCGGGGGTGATTGATTTACCATCGGACTCCATTCAAAAAGGGAGGACATGCCATGAAAAACAGGCAAGAAGGTTTGACATTGATCGAGCTGATGATCGTGATCGCGGTCATCGGCATCCTGGGCGCTCTGGCTTTGCCGGCGTACCAGGACTACACCATCCGCGCCAAGGTCTCCGAAATGCTGTTGGCGGCCAACGGTTGCAAAACCGCCGTCAATGAAGCGCTGAGTTCTTCGGCCGATGCCAACGTCGCCGCAGCCCTGCCCAAAGCCTGCGACAGCCAGACCAGCAAATACGTCAGCAGCACCGCCGTGGATGGCAATGGCGTGATCACCGTGGTCGGTAACCACGAAGCCCTGCGTGGCAGCACCAGTGCTTCAGCCAACGCCATCGCCCTGACCCCGCTGCAAACCGGCGACACCCCCGTCAACGGCAGCACCGATGGCGGCAAAACCATCTCCGGATGGCGCTGCGGCCCGGCCAGCAGCAATGGTCTGCCGGTCAAGTACCTGCCTGCTTCATGCAAGGCTTCCTGACATCCATGACCCACACCAACGCCCTGCCCACAGCAGGGCGTTTTTCATGGGGACGCCGTGACCCTTTGTGAGCCGGCTGATCCCCGCAAGGTTGTACACACCGGCGTCCTGGGCATCTTGCTGGTGTTGCCCTGGCTGGCACCGTGGTCACCAGGGCCTTTGCCCAACGTGGTGCCCCTCTTGATCAGCTGGGCCTGTATCGGTTTGCTGATGGTGGTGGGCCAGGGCGTGCGTCCACTCGACATGGCCCGGGCCTGGGCCATCGCAGCGGGGGCCAGCAGCGTCATCGGTCTCTTGCAGTATTTCGGACAAGCTGGCGCGCTCAGCCCATGGGTGCACGCACCCCCATCCCTGGGTGAAGCCATGGGCAACCTGCGCCAGCGCAACCAGCTGGCCACGCTCACGGGCATCGGCATCGTCGCGGTGCTGTGGTGGGCGCAACAGGGTCTGCGCCGCGCCAGCGCCTGGGCTTTGCTGGCCTTGCTGGCCCTGGGCCATGCCGCGACCAACTCGCGCACTGGCTTGTTGCAAATGCTGCTGGTGGCTGGCATGGTCCTGGGCTGGTCTCGCCTTGCCGTGCCAAGCCAGCACCGCCTGTGCTGGCGCCTGGCGCTGGGCACGCTTGGCCTGTACGCCGTGGCGCTGTGGGCCTTGCCGCAGCTCTTGTCGCTGGGCACGGGTCAGGACAGCCTGAATGCACTGACCCGCCTGGGCCTGGACGATGGCTGCGGCAGCCGCAAAGTGCTCTGGCGCAATGTGCTGCACCTGATCGGCGAAAAGCCCTGGTGGGGTTGGGGCTGGGGTGAACTCAAATACGCCCATTACAGCACCCGCTATCCGGGTGAGCGCTTTTGTGAAATCCTGGGCAATGCCCACAATGGCCCTTTGCACCTGGCCTTTGTGTTCGGCGTGCCGATGGCGTCCTTGATCCTGCTGGGCCTGCTTGCACTCACCTTGGCCCTGCGACCATGGCGTCCGCGCCAGGCGGAACACACATTGGCCTGGGGCGTGCTGGCCGTGATCGGCTTGCACAGCCTGTTGGAGTTCCCACTGTGGTACGGGCCGTTTCAAATGGCGGTTTTGTTGTGCGCTGTGTTGCTGATGCAAGGCCTGACTGTGCCCACTGCACGGCAACAAGACTTGCGTTTTGCTGGCGTCGGCATCTTGATGGCAACGTTTGTCATCGCCATCGACTATGCACGGGTGAGCCAAATCTTCTTGCCGGCCCCAAAACGTTGGTCTATCGGATCGGCCTCACCGCTGGAGCTGGCCCAAAGAAGCCTGCTGTTTCAAGGGACGGCCCGGTTTGCCGAATTCACCCTGACACCGGTCACATCAGACAATGCCGCCGACATGCTCAAAACAGGTGAGGGAGTGCTGCATTACTCACCGGAGCCGCAAGTGATTCGCCAGGTGATCAAGGCCGCCACCCTGGCTGGGGACGACCGTGCGGCAACGCGGCATCGGCAGCAATTGAAAATCGCTTTCCCCCAAGAACGCGGAGAGCCCTGAGTTGTCCCAGCGAGTCGGACCCCACTTCAACGGGAGACGATGAACCCCCCCGCTTTTGCCAGCATGCTTTTCCAGCAAGGTCGCCCCATTGAGGGTTCTGAAAACCGCGGAGATTCGCTATGTGCGAAGCAACACATTACAAGTTGGAAAAATCGGGTACCGTTCAAATTTTGAATATCAAAAGGCCTTGCTACATGCTCAATCCACGGTCTAACGATCTCCTGAACCAAATGACCCATGCAGAAAGCGAATGGGTATTCCCGCACTTGAGTTTGGTGTCGTTGTCCGAGGGGGATCCTATTTATGGACCCGGTGATGTGATCGATCAGTTCTATTTCCCAGTGACAGCGCTGCTCGCCATTGCCAAAGACATGGATGATGGGTTTTCAATTGATTTGGCTGTGATCGGAAAGGAGAGCGCCATTGGCTTTCGGGGTTTGAACAGACGGGTTCAAAATCGTGTGTATGTCACATCATCAGGGCTTGCCTACAAAGTGGGCCTGCAACACCTTCAGGAACTCGAGAAAGCTTATTTAAGCTCGCAAAAAGCGTCAGGACTCCATGAAAAATCTCCTTGGATGACGCGGATGTATGTGCATGCCACAGAATCCATCTTGGACAGTGCGGTGCTTGAAACAGGCTGTGCGCATTTCCATGTGGCCTCTGAGCGCATCGCTCGTTGGCTCTTGAGCCGTTACGATCGCAGCAAATCCATCTATATCCATGCCACGCATCAAAAAATCGCGGACTCATTGGGAATTCGGCGTGAGGCTGTGACCAATGCCCTGCTGAAAATGCGCGGGATTGATGGCCAGCGAAGTCAAATTGAAATTAAGAATCTCGATGAACTGGTGGCGCAATCATGTGAGTGCTATCGAGTCTCGTCCGAAGCCAACGGTCAAGAGCTGAGTCTGCCCTTTGCCAGTTATTTTTAAGCATGACTTCAGCAAGAACTCCATCGTAAATTTGTTCGCGCCTATCCGGCAGCCACCCACGACCCGCTTTTGCCGCCATGCTTTTCCAGCAAGGTCACGCCGTTAATGGTCATGCCCCGGTCGACGGCTTTGCACATGTCGTAGATGGTGAGCAAGGCGACCTGCACGGCCGTCAGCGCTTCCATCTCCACGCCCGTCTGGCCCACGGTCTCGGCCGTGGCTTTGCAGACCACCGTCGACTCAGCGTTCAGCACTTCGAACTCGACCGCCACACGGGTCAGGCCAATCGGGTGGCACAGCGGGATCAGTTCGCTGGTTTTTTTGGCGCCCATGATGCCCGCAATGCGGGCAATGCCCAGCACATCGCCCTTTTTGGCGGAGCCCGATTCGATCAAGGCCAGCGTGGCGGGCAGCATGGTGATGCGGCCGGTGGCCACGGCCATGCGCCGGGTGCTGGTTTTGGCCCCCACGTCCACCATGTGGGCTTGGCCTTGGGCATCAAAATGGGTCAAGACATCAGAGGTCGTCATGGCGGCTAAAGGGCAAGGTCGTTTACACAAAATTCACGGGAATGGTCCATCATACGGCCATTGAATGGGACACTTGCCGACGTGAAACAGAAATTCCGCCACTCCCGACTGGTCCTGGGTTTGCTCGCAGCCAGCCTGTGCTTTCAGCCTGCGTGGACGCAAAACTCGGTGTTGCCCTCGCTGGGCGACGGCGAAAGCATTTCACTGGCCGCCGAGCGCAAGCTGGGTGACCGCATTGCCCGCGAGCTGTACCGCGATCCGGACTACCTGGAAGACCCGGTACTGGACGAATACATCCAGCGCCTGTGGGGGCCTTTGATCAGGGCTGCCGCCGCCCGGGGCGAGCTGTCGCCCGAATTGCAGGAGCGCTTCGCCTGGCGGATCTTGTTGGGACGCGACCGCAGCGTCAACGCCTTCGCCTTGCCTGGCGGCTACCTCGGGGTGCACCTGGGCCTGATTGCCGTGGTGAGCAGCCATGACGAATTGGCCTCGGTGCTGGCCCACGAACTGAGCCACGTCACGCAACGCCACATTGCGCGGTCCATGGGCGAGCAGGGCAAGATGACGCCCTGGGTCATCGGCTCCCTGATCCTGGGCATGTTGGCCGCCAGCAAAAGCGCTCAAGGCGCGCAGGCCCTGATCGTGGGGGGGCAGGCCGCCGCCATCCAGTCACAGCTGAGCTATTCACGCGACATGGAACGCGAGGCCGATCGGGTGGGCTACGGTGTGATGAGCGATGCGGGCTACGACCCGCAGGGCTTTGTGGGCATGTTTGCCAAACTGCAGCAGGCCGCCGGGCTCAACGACAGCGGGGCCTATCCTTATTTGCGCAGCCACCCCCTGACCACCGAGCGCATCGCCGACATGCAGGCCCGCCTGCAACTGAATACCGCACCAGCACGCGCTGTGGCCGATACGGAGCAAGCCCTGCTGGCGGCGCGAGCACGTGTCCTTTCACAACGCAATGTGGACGCCTGGCGGGCATCGACCCAAACCAGCCAAGCCGCATCCCCCCAGGCCACGCTCGCCAGCCAGGCCGGGGTCTGGTACGGCGCCACCCTGGCCCACATGCAACTGAGGGACTTTGCGGCGGCCGAGCGCAGTCTGCAGCAGCTTGAGCGCGTGGTCCAGGGGCAGGCCGGCGCCCAACGACAAGCCCAGCTGCTGCGGGCCGAGCTGGCCGCTGCCCAAAACCGTTTTGAGACCGTGGTGCAACTGCTCACGCCCCCAGCCGGCGCTGCCTGGCGCCGCCCCGAGCTGGTGGCCACGGCACAAGCCATGGTGCGGCTGCCCGCCTCTGCAGCGCGTGCAGAAGTGGTCCGTCAGATGCGTGAACTGGTGCAAAACCAGCCGCTGGACGCGCAGGCCTGGAACACCTTGGCCCGGTTACTGACCGTGCAAGGCCAGCCTTTGCCTGCGCTCAGGGCCGAAGGCGAGGCCCAGATGGCCCGCATGGACTGGCAAGGCGCGATTGACCGTTTTAGGGCCGCCCAAGACTGGGCCAAAACCCACACGCTGCAGGCGGGGGACCACATCGAAGCATCGATCGTGGACACCCGCCTGCGCCATGCGCAGGCATTGCTGCGCGAAGTGCAATCAGAGCGCTGAGTCGCTCATTCGGCGGTTTTGACGGCCGATTTGCGAACCGTCAACCAGCCCGCCCCCAGAACCAACACCACGGCAACCAGGTAAGTGGTCCAGCGCCACACAGCCTGGGAGGGGGCATCGAACACCTCGTCCAGCAAGGGCTCGCCCACGATCATTTTGGCCGCGGTGAACGCCAGCACAGCGGCGCCCAACTGGATGATGATCGGAAACCGCTCGACCAGCTTGAGCACCACCGAGCTGCCAAACACCACGATCGGCACACTGATCAAGAGGCCCAGGATCACCAGATCCCACGAACCGTGCGCAGCACCCGCCACACCCAGCACGTTGTCCACACCCATCAAGGCATCGGCCACGATGATGGTTTTCATGGCACCCCAAAACGTGCTGGCCACTGGGCCATGGGCATCGTTCTCGCCGGTATCGGCCAGCAGTTTGTAAGCGACCCACAAGAGGCCCAGGCCACCCACCAGCATCAAGCCCGGAATTTGCAACAGCCAAACCACCCCGATGGTCATGACACCGCGCACGGCAATGGCCCCTGCGGTGCCCCAGAAGATGGCCTTCTTTTGCAAATGGGGGGGCAGGCTGCGCGCAGCCAGGGCGATCACGATGGCGTTGTCGCCCGCCAACACCAGGTCGATCAGAATGATCGCCAACAGGGCCGACCACCAGGGTGCAGATAAAAATTCCATCACAAGACTCCAGATTGCATGGTTGAATGACATCAAACGGACAGGCATTTCTGGTGCAGCCAGGCTGCGCAGCACACTTCGATGACCCGACACAGTCGATGATCGAAGGTCTTGCTCGACGCCAGAACCGTGTCCTGACGCCTGGTAAACCGGAAGCAAAGCTTCGTCATGACGGCTTACCAAAGCGCCGCAAAGCATTGCACTTTGCGGCATGAGGGAGCTACTCCCCTTCAAAGAGGGCATTAAATCGAAATTCGATTGCCCCCAAATTTTGGACGGGCATTGCTCGGTCCACGGCCTTGGGTGGCGGGCCCTCGGGCGCAACCCGCTATGATCGCGCTCCTGCTTCTGAAACACCATGGCCGGCATCCACATCACCGACATCGAAGCCGCCATCAACCACTGGCGGATCAAGAACCCCTCACCGGACGGGGTGACCTTGCCACGCGAGCTGCGTGCCCTGGCCGATGTGTACGGCCAGATGGTCTACTTCAAACAAGATTACGCCGACGAATTCAGCCTGCCGCTGGCCGCTGCACAAGCTTGGCAAGACTGGTACGCCAGCACCCCCGACACCCCCTGCATTGCGATCTGCTCGACCAGCCAGGGCGATGACATGTGCAAGGGCTGTGGCCGCACCTTTGAAGAGGTGCAGCTGTGGACCGAGATGTCCCCCGGCGAAAAGAGGGCCGTCTGGCACCGGATCACGATGGAAGGCACCTCCTGGCGCTTCAACAAATACGCCGAGCGTGCCGCGGAAGACCGGCACTGGGCCAAAGCGGCGGCCGAAGCCCAGACCAAGCTGGATTTGTAGCGCGCCGCTTCAGCGGCCGGCATGCCCGCTCGGCCGGTTCATTTCCAGCGCGTCAACTCGATGTGCACGCTGCCCTTGTCGCTGCTGAAGGTGACTTCGCCTTCTTGCACCGTGGCCTGCAATTGCATGCTGCGCTCGGCCAGCTTGGCCAGCTCTTGTGAGCGTTCCGTGGGCACACGCCAGACCTGCAGCTTGTCCAGGCGACTGAGTTTGCTTTCAATGCCTTTCCACCAGACTTCGGCCGCATGGTTGAAGCAGTAAAGCAGCACTTCATCGGCTTTCTGGCAGGCCTTCATGATGGGCTTGTCTTCAGGCTGGCCGACTTCGATCCACATGCGGGTCTGACCGGTGAAGTCGCGCAGGCTGACGTCCGGATCGTCCGGATCGGACAGCCCCGCGCCAAAGGTCAGCTTGCCGTCGCCGTTGCACACCGCCTGCAGCTTGTAGGCGTTGATGGCCAAGGCCAGCAGGCGGATCATCATGCGCTCATCGGTCTCGCTGGGGTGACGTGCCAGCGTGAGCTGGTGGTCTTCGTAGTAGCTGTGATCGATGTCGCCGATCGACAGGTTGGCTTTGTAGATGGTGGATTTGAGGGCCATGGGGTTCTTGAGTGTTCTCCTCCATCTGTCATGCCGGACTTGATCCGGCATCCATGGCGGGGAAAAGATGGGCCCCGGATCAAGTCCGGGGTGACGAGAAAAGTGCGGGGTGACAGGCCATTGAAGGCAGGCGAGGGCCTCAGACCCGGCGGGCCAGTTCGGCGGCCTTGCCCACATAGCTGCCCGGTGTCATGGCCAGCAGACGGTCCTTGTCGGCTTGCGGAATGTCCAGGCCCTGGATCAGGCCGTGCAGGTCTGCGGCAGTGACGGTCTTGCCGCGGGTGACTTCCTTGAGCTTTTCGTAAGCGCCCTGCACGCCATAGCGGCGCATCACCGTCTGGATCGGCTCGGCCAGCACTTCCCAGGCGGCGTCCAGGTCAGCGGCCAGCGCTTCTTCATTCAGTTCCAGCTTGTTCAAACCGGTCATGAGCGAGGCATAGGCCAGCGCGGTGTAGCCCAGGCCCACACCCATGTTGCGCAGCACGGTGGAGTCGGTCAGGTCGCGCTGCCAGCGGGAAATCGGCAGCTTTTCGCTCAGGTGCTTGAGCACGGCATTGGCCAGACCCAGATTGCCTTCGGCGTTTTCAAAGTCGATCGGGTTGACCTTGTGCGGCATGGTGGACGAGCCGATCTCACCGGCCTTCAAGCGTTGCTTGAAATAGCCCAGGCTCACATAACCCCAGATGTCCCGTGAGAGATCGATCAGGATGGTGTTGGTGCGCGCCACGGCATCGAACAACTCGGCCATGTAGTCGTGTGGCTCGATCTGAATGCTGTAGGGCTGGAAGGTCAGCCCCAGGCCCCAATTGCTGCTTTGGGTTTCGCTCAGTTCAGGCGTTTCGACCACCTTCTTGGCAAAGGCCTCCCAATCGAAATCGGGCCAGGCCGACAGGTGCGCGTTGTAATTGCCCACCGCGCCGTTCATCTTGCCCATCAGTTTGACTGCGGCAATCTTTTCGCGACAGCCATTCAGGCGCATGACCACATTGGCGATTTCCTTGCCCACGGTGGTCGGGCTGGCGGTCTGGCCGTGCGTGCGGCTGAGCATGGGCACATCGGCAAAAGCGTGTGCCATGTCGCGCAGCTTGGCGATCAATCCGTCCAGGCCGGGCAAGATCACCTGGGCACGGGCGCCCTTGAGCTGCAGGGCATGGCTGGTGTTGTTGATGTCTTCGCTGGTGCAGGCAAAGTGCACAAATTCGCCGACCAGCTCCAGCTCGGGGCGGTCCTTGAATTTGGACTTGATCCAGTACTCCACGGCCTTCACATCGTGGTTGGTGACCTTCTCGAATTCCTTGATCGCGACCGCGTCGGCCTCGGAGAAATTCTTGACCAGTGCCGTCAGATAACTGCGCGCACCCGCCGACAGGGGCTTGAATTCGGCGAACCCGGCGTCCGACAGGGCGATGAACCAGGCAATCTCCACCTGAACACGGCGGTGCATGTAGCCTTGCTCGCTCATCAGCGGACGCAGGGCATTGAGTTTGCTGGCGTAACGGCCATCCAGCGGCGAAAGGGCGGAAATGGGAGAAAAATTCATCCCCCGATTGTAGTTGGCGGGTCTGTCCAGGCCCGTCTGACCCTTGTCAGCATCCCGTCGGGCGCATTCACCTAGAATCCAAAGTCAACATCCAACAACTCCTGGACACATGAAACTCATCGGCTCCGTCACCAGTCCCTATGTGCGCAAAGTGCGCATCGTCATGGCTGAAAAAAAACTGGACTACCAGTTCGTCAGCGAAGACGTGTGGTCTGACCAGACCCGCATCCACGCCTCCAACCCGCTGGGCAAGGTGCCCTGCCTGGTGATGGAAGGCGGCGAAGCCGTGTTCGATTCACGTGTCATTGTGGAATACCTGGACACCTTGTCGCCTGTGGGCAAGCTGATTCCAACGGCTGGCCGTGAGCGTGCCGAAGTCAAAACCTGGGAAGCCTTGGCCGATGGCCTGCTGGACGCTGCCTTGCTGGCGCGCATGGAGGCCATCTGGACCGGGCGCCAGGACAGTCAACGCAGCCAGGCCTGGATTGACCGCCAGCTCGACAAAATCCAGCACGCCCTGCGGGCCATGAGCGCCGGCCTGGGGGACAAGGCCTTTTGCTCGGGCATCCACATGAGCCTGTCCGATATCGCCGTGGGTTGCGCTGTGGGCTATCTGGACTTCCGCTTCCCGCAGATCGACTGGCGCACGCCCTACCCGAACTTGCACAAGCTCTACGACAAACTGTCACAACGCCAAAGCTTCATCGACAGCCTGCCGGCTTGATGTCCGCCTGCGGGTCGGCGCTGCAGGCCCCGAGCTGCTGACCACACCCGCTCAGGCAGCGACCGGGCTCTCCAGCCAGCGCATCAGCACCTCGGCCATCGCCTGGGGCTGCTCCATCGGCGCCATGTGACCGGCACCGGCCACGATCTCCAGCACCGCATGCGGCACGCAAGCCTGCATGGCCCGGTGCTGGGCCGGCGGCGCCCAACGGTCCTGATCCCCGCAAGCGATCAAGGTCGGCACGCGCAGGCTTTGCAGCACCGGCGTGGCGTCGGGGCGATCGAGCAGCGCCTGAATTTGCGCGGCGAAGATCTCGGGCGTCTTGCACTCGAACATCTGCAAGATGGCCTCGATCAAAGGGGTGTCTGCCAGGCGCTGCGGATGCACCATGCCTTGCACCCACACACGGGCCATGTGGCGAACACCCTGCGTGCGGGCGATGTGCAAAAGCTGGTAGCGCTTGTCTTGCTCCTGCACACCGGCATCGCCTTCGGCCCGCGGCAAGTGGCCCGTGTCCAGAAGGGCGATGCGGCTGACGCGCTCGGGGGAATGCCGATACACCTCGAGCGCCACACGCGCCCCCATGGAGTGCCCGGCCAAGGCAAACCGTGGCGGCGCATGGCGCAACAGCTGCGCAGCCATGCCGGGCAAACTGTCGGCCTCGCCATGGTCCACCACCTGGCACGGCACAGCACGCGACAACCAAGGCATCAGCGGCGCCCAGACCGCCTCATTGCACATGAGCCCGGGCACCAGCAGCAAAGGTTCGGCAAGGTTCATGGGTCTGTCCATCGCAAGCTCAGTGGGGGCGCCCAAACAATCGCCGCGTCCATTGCCCCAAATCATCCAGGTAAGTGAACACCACCGGAATCACCAGAAGGCTGAGCACGGTGCTGGTGATCAGGCCGCCAATCACGGCAATCGCCATGGGGGACCGGAAGCTGGTGTCGGCACTGCCCCAACCCACAGCAATGGGCAGCATGCCGGCGCCCATGGCGATGGTGGTCATCACGATGGGGCGTGCGCGTTTGTGGCAGGCATCGATCAACGCGTCCCAACGGTTCATGCCGGGCACGGCAGGGTGGTCGCCCACGGCGGGTTTGCCGCGTCGCGCCTCAATGGCGTATTCGACCAGCAAGTTGGAGTTCTTGGTGGCAATGCCCATGAGCATGATCAGGCCGATCAGCGAGGGCATGGAAAAGCTCTTTTGCGCGATCAACAGGCCCACAAACGCACCGCCCAGAGACAGGGGCAAGGCCGCCAGGATGGTGATGGGGTGCAAAAAGCCTTTGAACAGGAGCACCAGCACGATGTAGATGCACAGCACCCCGATCATCATGGCC
>JACCDV010820011.1_pt1 | contig 11169 bp, 10 predicted proteins | sample 7446131 | NCBI WGS metagenome assembly JACCDV01 (sample SAMN15323448, study PRJNA562643) | freshwater metagenome | isolation source: river surface water | place: USA:Blue River Watershed | collected 2017-08-17
CTGATGCGGTTCAAGCGCCAAGGCTGGGCCGTGTCGGAGCAGCAACTGGAGCTGAACTTCCGGGGCATTGCCGTGCCCTTGCTCGACCGCAACAACCAGGCGCACGGGGCCATCAGCGTGACCATGCCCATCAACCGCGAAGAGACCGACCACGCGCTGCACCGCTTGTTGCCGGTCATGCAGGAGGCCGCGCGAAATCTGCGTCCCATGCTTTGAGTGCACCGTGGGGGCTCGTGCCGGGGCTGATCGCCCCTCAAGCTCCAGCCCCTGCCGAAGAGCCTTGGGGTGCAGAAAAGGACCAAGGCATGTTGGCGATGTCCACCCCCTCCAGCTGTGTGTACGAGCCCGGATAAGTCGACTGATCGATCAGCTTGGCATTGGCCGAGATCAGGTGACCCTCGGGGTCTTTGAACCACTTCATGTAGGGTTGCCGAACCAGCATCTCCTGCTGCTGACGCTCTTGCGCCAGCGCCTGAGCCACCTGGCGTTTTTCCTGCGTCACGTCAATCAACACCAGCTGGCATTCAACCCCCTCTTCGTCCAGCGTGGCGTCGATGCGGACCACCATCGCATCGCGGTGGTTGGTGGCCATCAGTGTCAGCTCGCAATAACGTCTGCATTTGCCGCTCAGCACCTCCTGGTGAAAGTCGCCAAACCTTGCCCGATCAACCAGATCAATCATGTCGCGGAAATCAGCGTGGCCACCTTGCGAACGCTGAATGTCCAGCATGATCGCCCCGGCCAGATTGGTTTGCTGCACGCGGCACTCGGCATCCAGGCTAACAAAGCCCACGGGCGCAAAATCATAAGCATCCTGGTACTTCTGCAGGCGGGCATCATCAGCACCTGTCTGCGCCCCTGCCGGATCAAACTGCAAAGCGCACCCGTCCGACAAATTCTGCGCACGCTCAAACAAACGTTGCGTTTGTGAGGACACCACAGCCAAGCATTCGCATACCTGCGTGGCCAAACCATCCCGATCCAGAATCTCAATCCTGCCTCGACCACTGGCCACCATTCCCTGCGACTGCAGTCTGCCCAATGCCTGCGTGACCGACTCACGTCGCACCCCCAACATGTTGGCAATCATTTCATGCGTGACCCTGAGCTGATCGCCCGGCAAAGCGTCAGCGCTGAGCAAGAGCCAATAGCACAGACGCTCGATAACGCTGTGATGGGCCGTGCACACAATGCTTTGCGCCATTTGGGTGATGAGGGCTTGCACATGGCACAAAGCCAGATGTTGCAGCTCACGACAGCGGGACAACTCATCAACAAACACATGCGCAGGCAGGCGATACGCCTGCCCTGCGCACTGCACGATGACACGATGGCTCATGCTGGTTGCCCCCAGCACCAAGGGCATGCCGACCATGCCGTCGCGGCCAATCATGGCCAACTCGGACGAGTCGCCATCTTCGGTGTGGGAAACCAAAGCGCTGGTACAAGTGGTGGGGAAATACACGAACTCCAGATCGTCACCGGGCTCGCACACCACCTGGCCCGAAGTCCACTCCACCGGCTTGAGGTGTTCGGCCATGCGGCTGTAATGGCTCAGAGGAATACCGGCCAGAATCCGGTTTTGACGTGCACTGTCAACATGGGGATAGGACATATCGATCTTTCAAAGCTTCAGGGTTGACACACCAAATGGCCCGAAAGACTTCACCGCTTTGCAGCGCACACAAAGGCCATTCACTGACTGCCATGTTCCCGCAATGGCGCGCCGTCCAACACTGATCGAACGGTCTGAATGCCTATACATGCACGGCTATGCCTTTCGACAAACCGCTCCACAGCACCCTCGTCAGGTGTAAACAACAAACGTCACACCACTACCTGTTTTCAAGTCTGTGCGCCAAGCTTCAGCTCCCCGATGATGTGCGTGCCATCGGGCCACATGCATCACGACAGGAGTCCCCATGAGAAGACGACATTTCCATCTGCTGGCCTTGTCTGCCGCCTTGCCCGAACTGGCCCTTGCGCGCAAACCCGTGAGGGCCACACCCATCGATGCCATCGCCCGAATCAAGGCGCTGCGCATCACCACCGGCCCCTTGAGTCGGGGTTATCTGATTGCCCCCAACGGACGACTGAACTGGTACTTTACCAACCTGGGGCTGGTGCCTCTCGTGCAATATCTGAACGCCACGGACCTGGACACTTATATCCGCCAATATCTGGACCTGTACCTCATCCGCGTACAGAGTGATGGAACGATTTTTGATGTGAACTTCAACGATGCCAGCCTGCAAAACATCACGCTGGTGCCTTCGGACTCGGACAACTCTTATGCGGCAACGCTGGCCTCACTAACGGCCCGCTACCTCAAGGCATCGGGCAACTGGGCTTGGTGGGACGCCCACAAAGCACAGCTCAAAAGCATCATGGATGCCAACATCACGGCCTTGCAAAAAACCAATGGGCTGTGCCGAGTTTTCCAACCCCAACGCATCAACCCCGTGGCCAACTATGGCTACCTGATGAACAACGCCGAAGACTACCGTGGCCTGCGCGACTTCGCGGCCATCCTGGCCCTGCGCGGCGAGTCCACACTGGCCAACCATTACAACAACGTGGCCAGCACCATCGCGCAAAGCATCTTGCTTTACCTGTGGGACAGTGGCCACAGTGGCTTCAAGGTCAGCGACCAGGAAGCCCACGCCGACAGCAGCACCTTCTACCCCGGCACCACCTGTCAGGTGTTTCCACAAGCGTTTGGCATCAGCGAACTGTCACCGTACTTCACGCCCGCCTACCAATTCCTCAATCGGTATTCGCCGCAGTGGCCCAAAGAAATCTATGACCCTTACCCCTGGTGCATGCTGGGCTATGTGGCAGCCAAACGCGGCGACACCGTGAGGGCCAAAACGCAGATGCAGGCCACCGAGCAGAAGTACGCCACAGCGCCTGCGCTGGTGACCATCAACGAGCTGGGCTTTTACCTGCGCACGCAAAGCGTGCTCAACGGTTTTGGAGACATCTGATGAAACCACTGCTTTGCACCTTCACCGTTCTGATCGCCTTGCACGCCTGCGGCGGCGACAGCACCACGCTGGACAACACATCCAGCGCAACGACGCGCATGGATGTGCCCATCAATCCCCTGCCCCCGAGCGAGAGAAATTGAAGGACCGGCATTGAGAGGCTGAACGTGCAAGACAGCCAGCCCGACTGACGAGCCGCAGAGCCCGTCAATGCCTCAGGCGCGAAACACCAAGGAAGTGCCCACGCCCGCTTTGACCAGCCAATAACGGACATCGCTCTGATCGACCGTGGCCACGCCCGAAACAATGACCGGCACCTGCCCATAGCGCGCCTTGGGCAAGCGCCACACCATCTCTTGCAGACCTGCCGCGTTGGAGGCACTGAAGACAGTTTGCCCGGTCAGGGCATCGGTGCTTTGCGACCAACTGACGGCCGATCTGCGGGCCATGAAGTCGGCCAATCGCGACATGGTGTACCAAGTGAACTTTGCCCCCTGTGCCTTGGCGTAGGCCAACATGTCCTTGAGCACATCGCTCCACAAAGCGGCACCAGGGGGATGCGCATACACCATGCGGCTGGTGTTTTGCGCCACATTGAAATGGATCAGCTCGTGGTACCAAGCCGTGATCTCGGTCTTGGGCACCCCGTAATCTTGGAACTCCTCAAAGGTGGCGTACAAACCCGCAGGCGTGACCGGAAACACCCAGATCGACGGGTTGAGCAACTGGCCATCGCGGTACTGCCGCGTCGCCCCCAAACCGGTGTGCCCGCCAAAATACGTGGCCACCACGCCTTGCTTTTCAAGCCAGCTCATGGCCCACAAAGGGTTGTTGCCCTCGGGGGCTGAATAACTGCGCGAAGCCTTGGCCGTGACCCCATCCACCGCTTGGCGGTTGAGTAACAGGCACTGCAAATAGTTGTCCACTTTGAGCACCGTGTTCACGCAAGCCTTGCTGGTACCTTGAAACTGGTTACTTTCCGAGACATTCAAACCGTAGTAGTCATGGATCCAGCCGCCGTGCGCCCCGACACTGTGGCCCGCCGACTGGAAGGTGCGCAAGAACTGCTGGGCTTTTTTGTTGCCGAGCAAATTCCAGCCAAGACGATCGCCCGGTTGGATCGCATCGGGCCCGGCGGTCATCTCGATCGAGAACAGGGCCTGCGGGTCATTGAAGACATTGAGCTTGATCAGGTTGTTGGTGGGGGCCTGCGCGGCCATGGCATCGAGGTGCCAATCCAGCGTCATGCCCGCCACCCCGTTGGGCATGGACGACAAATGCGGCATGTTCAGCAACTCACGCGCGAAGTAGTGCAAGAAGCCGTGCATCATCAAGGCGTCAGTCCGCCCCTTCAGGTAGGTCAGCGGCAAATTGACAAACAACACCTGGCCAGCGCCCACCGTGTTCACCCCGGCTACCAAACCGAACTGCGGCGAAGTCGCCAGCACTTGCTGCCCGCTGGCCGCACCAAAGTCGCCCTGCGTGACATAGCTGGGGTAAATCAGCGGGCCCAGCAAATAGCCGCTGTAGGCGTCCACCGGGTCGACACTCGCTTGCGTCGCCAGTGCGGCAGACATGAGCGTGGTGCTTGGGTTCACCGGCTTGGCCTGGATGGCTCGTCCCAGATCCATCTTCACCGCACGCGCGGGCGCTGTCCCTTTGCTGGCCCTAGCAGCAGAGCCCGCATAGCGCAAAGTGCTGTACTGCTGCGTGTCAAAACCCCTTGCCCCCCCGGCATCGCTTGTGCTGACTGGCAGGTACAAGGCCGACTGGTCCGTGATCTGCGCAGCGCTGAGCAAGGGACTGCCCGATGTCATGGTGCTCGTGCTCTTGCTGGAGCTCAAAGCCTGCACCGTTGCACCAGAAGCCAAGCCGGTGAATGGCAGGGACTTGCCGGGCGGCACCTGCAAGCTGCGCAAGGTGCTGCGCAAGGCCGTCACCGGGCCCAGGCCGGTGGTGCGTTCGCGCAAAGTGTCGTACAGCACATAGTCCACACCCGCCAGCTCGCTCAGGCGCGATTTGGGCACCGGGTAGACCGGTGTGCCGTTGAGCATGGTCAGCGCCCCGAAGTCAAACACCAGCAGGGTGCGCCCCCCCTGGCGCGTGTACTCGGTGATGGCACTCACCAGCGCATCGCTGGCTTGCACATGTAAGTCATCGGGCAAGATCAGACCGGCATAGGCCTGAGCGTTCACACCCAGCGCCAACCACTGCGAGTCGCTGACCGGCTGGATGCGCACGCCGACTTCCGAAGCCGCATCCAGCCAGGCCGCAACGCGCGGATCGTTCACATCCTGGCCATCGGGCAGCAAGAGCAGCAAGGCCCCGGGGTCTGCCACTGCGGGCAGCGCCATGGTGCCCAAGGCCAAGGGCTGCGCTGACGCCTGCATCAACAGGCTCTCGGGCTGCAGCACCCCCCCTTCGCCCAGGGGCGTGCCTGCCGCACTGAGCACCGAGACCTCGGGCGGCACGGCGGGACTGCCCCCCTCGTTGAACGCCTGAGGCGAACTGCCTGAAGCCCCCCCACACGCCACCAGCACCAGGCTGAGCAGGCCTGCACCCAGCGCCAAACGACAAAAGGACCCGGCACTTGCACGCAGGGCAGGATGGATTGACCACACCGGTGTGGTGCGGCATTGAAAAAACAGCGACATAAAAGTGTCCTCCCAGGCATTCAAGGCACGACAGCCACGCCATCGCAGACCTTCAATTTAGAAAACACCGGCGGGCATGACCGTTGCGCAAGCCACGCAAAACCCGCACAAGCTGCGCCTTGTGGCAAGGCCCACACAAGGCGCAGGCCACTGTGTGTTGGCACCCTGAACGCCCGGCCTGGACGCCGCAACATCGCCTCTCCACAAAGATCCAGGTGATGTATGCAAGTGATGACGATTTTTGGGTCCGTTGAAGGGCCATGCCCGGCCTGCAAGGTGCGCGGCTCATGAGCCCGATCCAAGCCTGGGCGCAGGCACTGAACGCGCAGTGGCAACAAAACCCCAGCGCCCTGCTGCTGGCCATGACGCTGGGCATGATCGCCTTGGTGATGTGGGTCTATGGCCTGCGCCAGACCCTTTTTGCGGTGCAACGCATGTGGAGCAACCCACGCTATCCCTACAAGGGCATCGTGCATGCACAGTGGCCTCAGGTGACCGTGTTCATCGCGGCGCACAACGAAGAAAAAGTCATCGCCAACTGCATGCGATCCCTGTTGCAGACAGACTACCCGGCCGATTGCATCCGCATTGTGGTGGTCAATGACCGCTCCACCGACCAGACCGAGTCGATTGTGGATGCGCATGTGAAAGCACACCCAGGCAGGCTGGTGGCGTTTCACCGCCGCCATGGCAAGCCCGGCAAGGCAGCAGCGCTCAAGGACGCGATGCGCTACGCCCAAGGCGACATCGCCCTGGTCTTTGACGCCGACTACACGCCCGCTGCCGGTTTGGTGCGCCAGTTGGTCGCCCCCTTTCTGGACCCGGAGGTCGGTGCCGTCATGGGCCGCGTGGTGCCGCGCAATGTGTCCAGCAATTTGCTCACCCGCATGCTCGACATGGAACGCGCTGCGGGCTGCCAGGTCGATCAGCAAGCCCGCATGAACCTGCGCGGCGTGCCCCAATACGGCGGCACCGTGGGCGGCGTGCGCCTGTCGGCCGTGCAGGCGGTGGGCGGCTGGCGCGACGATGCGCTGGCCGAAGACACCGACATCACCATCCGCTTGCTCATTGGTGGCTGGAAGACGGTCTACAACAACGAGGCCACCTGCTACGAAGAAGTGCCCGAAGAATGGTCCGTGCGGCTACGCCAGGTGCACCGCTGGGCCAAAGGCCATGACCAGGTGCTGCTGCGCCACGCCCGGCAACTGTTGCTGAGCCGCCGCGCCAGCGCACGCGAACGCCTGGACGGCTTGCTGCTGCTCAACATCTTTCTGATGCAGCCCCTGCTGCTGCTGGGCTGGGTGATCGCCATGGCTTTGTACTACCTGCATGCGGCAGAGGTGCTGACCTTGTTCATGCCCGCTTCCGTACTGGTGGTGTTCAGCGCGGTGGGGGGCTTCTCGGCGTTTTTGCAGATGGCCTTTGCCCAGTTGATCGATGGCCAGCGCCTGCGCATCCGGCTGCTGCCCTTGCAGCTGCTGGGTTTCATCGCCATCACACCCGTCATTTCATCGGCTTTATGGGCCAGCGTCAGCGAACGCTTTGTCCAGCGCGAGCTGGTCTGGCACAAAACCAGTCGCTATCAAAAACAGGTGTCGGCATGAATGCAGGACTGTGGACGGTGTTGTTTGGCCTGCTCACCACAGCCTTGCTAGGGTTGCCGTTTTTTCCGGTCTGGCGGGAATGGTGGAGGCCGCGCGATGCCCAGGCGCTGGCCCTGCACGACGCCCATCTTGTGGCGACGCAAGCACTGACGGCACAGGTGCGCTTGAGCCCGGGGCAGGCCACCCCGCCCGTGGTCAGCGCCAGCGCGCGCATTCTGGCCTTGGCTGGTTGCGAGTTCCAGCAACTGAATGCGCCCACCATTTTGCTGGGCGTGGCCAGCCCGGTGCACACGCACGCTGTCCACCAGGTGCCGCGTACTGTGCTGCAGCAGCCGCCCCATGCCGAACGCTGGGGGGCTCATGGCTGGCGCATCACAGGCGACTGCCACATCCCGGATGCCCACCAGCTGCAAGGACCGATCGTCGTGCTGGGCCGCTTGAGCGTGGGCTCGGACTGCCTGATCGATGGGGACATCAAGGTCCATGGTTCAGTGCAGATGGGCGCGCGCAGCCGCGTGACGGGGGCACTGGTGAGCGAGCAGCGCATCGAGCTGCACGAGCGAGTCTGGCTGCAAGGCCCGGTGCTGTCCGAGTCCGAAGTCACGCTGGCGGGCGGCGTGGTCATTGGCAGCCTGGATCAGCCAAGCACGGTGCGTGCGGCGCAGGTACTGGCCCAGGCCGGTGCCGTGGTGCACGGCAGCATTTGCGCCACCCAATGCGGACGCGTGGCGTGATGGACCGCACAAGCCGACACGGGACACTGCTGCGCACAGGCCTGGCCGTGCTGGCTTGCAGCGCAGCACTGGGCACGGCCAGCGCTGCCCCCAAACTGGACCTGTCGGGCTACACCGATGCCAGCGGAGCCATCACGGTGCAGCACCGGGGTGACACGGTGGACCCCTACTTTGCCTTGCAGGCCCTGTGGTTGGCGCAAACGCGAGGGCTGGACATTTCGGACCATGCCCTGCCTTGGGCGCGTTGGCTAGCGCAGCACTACACCGCCGCCGGGCACCTCGGGCGCTATTGCAAAACAGGCGAGGCCTGGCACTGGTGCAAAGCACCCGATGGGGACGATGCTTCACTGGCCTTGTGGCTGCACCTGCTGCGGAACCTGCCCGCATCGGACAGGCAGCAAATACCGGCCGATGCGCTGCAAGGACGCGCAGAGCAAGACCTGCAACAACTGCAAGTGCCCGGGCAAGGGGTTTACAAGGTCTCGCCGCATTGGCCTCACAGCTTGTTCATGGACAACCTGGAGGTCTGGTCCACCCTGCCCAGCCAGCGCCTGAGCGAGCGCATCCGCGAGGTGTTCTGGGACGCCAAATTAGGGCTTTTCCGTGTCAGCACGCAAGCTGAACACCCGCACCCGGGTCAGAGTTTTTACCCCGATGCCACGGCGCAAATTTACCCCTTGCTGGTGGGTTACCCCTGGGTGCCCGATGGCCCGGAACAACATTACCGACGCTGGATGCGCCAGCACCGCCGCACCTGGTTGCAACAGGCCGGACATGAATTTCCGTGGGGGCTGATCGCTGTCGTGGCCTGGCAGCAAGGCGACTCAGACACGGTGCGCTGCTGGCAACAGCGGGCCTTGCCGTTTCGCCACCGCTTTTTCTGGACCGTCACCGACGAAGTGGTCGCCCAGTTGTTGCCGCCCCTGACCCCTCCCCTTCCCAACCCGAAAGACTGCCAATGACCACATACCTCGCCTGCATGGGCACACGCCCTGAAATCATCAAGATGGCCCCGATTTACCGCACCCTCAAGGCGGGGGGCGACAACGTACAGGTCCTGCACACCGGCCAGCACGAAGACATGGCCCAGGCCCTTTACCAATTTTTCGAGATGGACCCGGACTACCAGATCCAGCTCAAGCGTCAACAGCCAACGCTGTCCAACCTCACCGCCGAACTTTTGCAGGGCATTGATGGCGTGATCCACGATGTCAAGCCCGATGCGGTGCTGGTGCAAGGCGACACCGCCAGCGCTTTTGGTGGAGCCATGGCCGCGTACTACCGCGACGTGCCGGTGGCGCACATCGAAGCGGGCTTGCGCACCGGTCAGCACGATCCGTTTCCGGAAGAGAAAAACCGCGAAATGATCGGGCGCCTGGCCCACTGGCACTTTCCGCCCACCCCGCAAGCGGCTGACAACTTGCGGCGCGAAGGCATCGCGGCGCAACAAATTTTTGAAGTCGGCAACACCGTGATCGACGCGGCGCTGTGGGTGAATGCCCAAATCAGCCACAGCGATGCCCCGCTACCCGTGCCCGAAGACGTGCAGACTTTTTTGCAAGGCCACGGCAATGCACGCCTGATGCTGGTGACCGCGCACCGGCGCGAAAACTGGGGCCAACCGATCCAGCTGATCGCGGCGGCCGTGGGCGTCTTGCTCAAGCTGCACCCGGATCTGGTGGCCGTCTGGCCCATGCACCCCAACCCCAGTGTGCGGGCCGACATTGTGCGCGTGGTCGAGCGCTTGCCCCACGAATGCAGAACCCAGCTGTGCCTGACCGAACCGCTGGAATACCCCGCCCTGATCAGCTTGCTGGCGCGCAGCCATTTTTGCCTGACGGACTCTGGCGGCATTCAGGAAGAAGCCTCGGCGTTCAAGTGCCCCGTGCTGATCACCCGCGACAGCACCGAGCGGCAAGAGCTGGTCGATGCGGGCGGTGCCCTGCTGGTGGGCACCGACCCGCACCGCATTGTGGAGGCCGCCACCCATTTGCTCAACGACCCCTGGGCCTATCGCGCCATGCAGGTGCAGCAAAGTCCTTTTGGTGACGGTCACTCAGCGCAACGCATTGCCGATGTGTTGACCCATAGCTTGTCCACGCACTGAAAGTCCCCATGAAAACCTCTCTCTTGTCAGGCGTTTGCCTGGGCCTGCTGATCAGCAGTTGTTTCAGCCCCCATGCCAGCGCACAAACCCAGACCACCGACTTGCCCAACACCCTGCTGGGCTGGCGCGGCGTCGAGCTGTACAGCGCCCGCCACCAGCTGAGCGCCGGTTACGGCGATTGGCGCGAAGTGGGCGCACGGGGCATTTATGAAACAGGTGCACACCAAATCGCCGCCGAAGTGGCCACCATGAACCGCTTCAACCAGGACGCCAATTACCTCGGTGTTGGGGACACCGTGGTGCTCGATCCGCTGTGGTACGCCTCACTGGCGGTAGGCGCTGGGGACGGCGCAGCCTACCTGCCGCGTTACCGCGCCGATGCTTTTCTGCACCGCAAATTGTTGCCCGCACGCAATCTGGTGGCCAGCCTGGGCCTTGGTCATTTCAAATCACCCGATGGGCACCGGGACGACAACATCAGCCTGGGCGGAACGCTCTACCTGGAACAGCCTTGGGTCTTGCAAGGCGAGATGCGGCACACCCACAGCAACCCCGGGCCAGTGGGCACCGCCCAGTACTTCGTGGCCGCGACCTGGGGCCACCACAAACAAACGCTGGTGACAGGCCGTTATGGCTGGGGCGAAGAGGGTTACCAATCGCTGGGCAGCCTCGGTACCCTCACCCGGTTTTCCAGCCACCAAAGCACCTTGACGGTGCAGCACTGGATCGGCAGCGACTGGGGCATCAAGGCCAGCGCCGACAACTACAAAAACCCCTATTACCGACGCGAAGGCTTTGTGCTGGCGGTGTTCAAGGACTGGCCATGAGCGCGCACACATCCGCCTCGCACACATCCCCCTCGCACACATCCACCTCGCTCACCTCGCGCCGGGCGCGCACAGCCTCGATCACGCACACAGGCGGCCTGTGGCGCATGGCACTGCAATGGCTGCTCCTGTCCGCATGGCCACTGGCATTGCTGTGGTCGAGTCCCATTTTTCTTTGTGAGACTCAATGCTGGTGCAGGTACAGCGTTCCGCCCAGCATGATGTTGTCGTCCCGGTGCCCATCGGGGGATTTGAA
>JACCDV010981717.1_pt1 | contig 11164 bp, 11 predicted proteins | sample 7446131 | NCBI WGS metagenome assembly JACCDV01 (sample SAMN15323448, study PRJNA562643) | freshwater metagenome | isolation source: river surface water | place: USA:Blue River Watershed | collected 2017-08-17
ACATTAGCCAGGGTGCCCATCAGGTCGCTGCTGCCGGCGGGAAAGGCACCTGCTGCGGTGCCACCACCCATGCCTGGGAGCACACTGCCGAGCCAGTTGGCCAGGGGCAAGGTGATGGCGCGCTGGATCTGGATGCGCACCAGGTCGGCAATGATGGAGTCGGCCATGCTCTTGAAGTCCAATTTGCCGGTCGTCACGAAGCGGGTGAGCGCATCCTCCATGGAGCGGAAGGCATTGACCGTGACCTGCTGCGCGCGCTTGGCGGCGTTGGTCGCATCGTCGATGTATGAACGCAAGGCGGACTTGGCGCCGTACTCGAAGCTCCGCTGGTACTCGGCGTTGGCCCTGACCAGCTCTTCGACGATGGGCAGTTGCCGGGCTAAGGCGTCGTTGATGGCCTCCAGTGTCTGCACGCGCAGACCCGCGTCTTCGATCTGGTTGGCCTCCTTGCGGGCGGTAGCAGCGGCCTTTTCCAAGTCGGTGCGGGCTTGCAGGACGGCACGCTCGGTATCGCTCAGGTCCAGCATCTCGCGCTGCAACTGCAGGGCTTCGATGCGTTGGCGGTTGCTACCAATCAGGCCTTCGGTGATCTTGCGCGAGGCGGCTTCTTCTTTTTCAAAGGCGTCGAAAGCTTTATTGGCTTCCTTTTGGCGCTCGATGGCCTCTAGCACCTGGATGTACTGCTCGGCCTCGGCTGCCACACCTTTGTATCCCTTGGCCTCGATCTGCAGGGCCCGGGCGCGCAGTTCAGCGGCTTCTCCCTCTTGCGTGCGGGTCAGGCGCGAGCGCAGCTGGTTGAGGAAAGCTTCGCCCTCGTTGAGTTTTTCTGCCGACTGGTGCTTTTGAAAGCCCGACAGGTCCAACTCCATCCGGGGCTTACGCGGCAGCGTCGGCAGGAACTTGTCGTAGATGGCCTGCACTTCCTTGGCCTGCGCCTCGGTGTCGAGCACGAATTTCTGGCCCATGACACGCACGGTTCGGCGCTGCTCGTCGAAGAATTTCGTGACCCGGTCCACATAGCCCGGGTTCTGGTTGATGTTGAAGAGCCGGTCGTTGGCCGCGCGCACGTAGTCGTCCCGCGCGCCCTGCAGCTTGGCGATTTCCGCATCGATGACCTTGGGGTCGTAACCCATGGACTTCATCGAGCGCAACAGATCGGTCTTGAACCAGGTCTCGATGTCCTTGCCCACCACCGACAGGCTGTCAAAGGGCTGGGCAATCACCCGCTTGGCCAGAACGGCCGATTCGGCGATGAAGGCCAGGCCCGAGGCGACCGACTCCAGGAAGGCCAGGATGGCTTCGCGGTTGGCGGAGATCTTTTGCAGCTCGTTGCTGAAACTGCCGGTCTCGCCTTGGGCCAGGATCACCTGCTCGGTGAAGTCGGCCAGCACCGGGATGACGGCGGCACCAATCTGGCGCTGCACGCCTTCAAAGATCGCGGACAGGCGCGTGAGGTTGTCGTTGAAGACTTCGGATGCGCGGGCCACGTCTTCGGACATGACCAGCCCCAGGCGCTGGGCCTCTTCCATCAGCGCCGCGATGCCTTCGCGTCCCTGGTTCAGGAACGGGATGATGGCCAGACCTTCCTTGCCGAAGAGCTTGACGGCAAGTGCTGCCTTGTCGGCCCCATCGGGCATGGCAGAGAACTTGTCGGCGAGGTCCAGCAAGATTTGCTCAGTCGGCCGGATCCGTCCGTGCACATCGGTCACCGACACACCCAGCGCCTTCAACGCCGCGCTGCCCTCTTCGCCGTTGACCTGGGTGTCAAACATAGCGACCGAGAGCTTTTGCAGCGCCTTTGTCAAGCCTTCGGTGCTGAAATCCGACAGCTTGGCGGCGTAGTCCAGCGCAGTCAGCGCCTCGACCGAGACTCCGGTCTTTTGCGAGAGCTTGAAGAATTCATCGCCGACTCGCGCCACCGGCATGACCAGAGCTGTGATGCCCACACCCAGTGCGGCGATGCTGGCACCGGCGATCAGACCGGCAGGGCCGAGCTTGCCGAGCACCGATCCCAAGAGCCCCAGCCGTTCGGTCGCGGCCTCCAACTGGAACTTGGCATCGTTGGCCGCGCTGGACAGGAGCTTGAGGCCACCGGAGGCTGGGGTGGCGGCAGCTTCGATTTTTTTGAGCGAGCGCTCCCCCTTCTCACCGATCTCGGACAACTCGGCTTTCACCTTGCCGCCGTCGACCACGGACAGACGGATGGAGAGGTTGCGTTCAGCCATGGGGAGGAAACACTCGAATCAGGGGAAGGAAATCAGTCGTCGTTTTGAAATGCGCTCATCAGGCCCGCCTCGACGGCCGGGAACAGATCGATGGCAGTGGCCTTGTCCAATCCCGTGCTCTCACAGGCCAGCATCCAGGCGTTCAAATCCAGCCCGACCACCCGACCCTGGGCCATGCGCAACTGACTTGCGCAGACTTCAATCGCACTGGCGGCTTGCCAGCCGTCCAGACTTTGGGGGGCATTCATGTCGTAGGGGCACTCGGGACATGGCTCGGGACAAGCTCCGCAGTAAGCCAGCCCGCCACCGAAATGCCAGGCGGTGCGGGCCTTCAGGCGTTTTTTTCTGCATCCAGGGCATAGAGGCCAGCCAGGTATTCGCGCTCGAAGGCATCGGCCAGCAGCCAGTGCTCCATCAGGGCGGCCACGCCCTCGGAGGTGACGGCGGCGGGCTTACCTTTGTCGTCGGCCACGCCTTCCCAGGCGAGCACCGCCAGCTTCGCCAGTTCAGTGATGAGGGTGGCGGTGCGCTCGCCAGCGGCAGCGGCGTCGGTGCCGGCCACTTTGGATGCGGCATAGCGCGCAGCCATGACGAGCGCAGTGGTGGCGGGGCGGACCTGCAGGCGCACGCCAGCGGCCAGCGTGATCCAGTGCGGCTCGCGCGGAAGGTTCAGTTTGATCATGGAAGACCTCGTAGAAATCAGTAGGACGTGACGTCGTTCACCAGTTCGACGGTGAACATGCGCGCCACACGGGCGGCTTTGGCGGCTTGCCACTCGAAGGTGGCCTGAATGCCACCGGGGCCAGAGATGGACAGCTTGGGCTTGGGCAGGTAGACCTCGTGCGCGATGAAGGTCAGGCGCCGGTCGGCGTCAATGGCGTAGCCGAAGGTCAGCTCCAGCGGCGTGTTGTTGGTGGCCGCATCGATCAGCGTGGTGTCGGCAAACCTCACCTCCAGGTTGCCGGTGAGGCTCGCCACCGTCGGATCTGCACCGTCGATCTTGCCGTCGGAGCGGATGGTCTCGATGCGCTCCAGGTTGTTGGAATAGGTCAGCTGCGCCGAGACCACGTTGCCCAGGGCAGAGCCGCCTTGCTTGATGGAGCCCTGGAACTGGTTGAAGCGGATCAAATCTCGCGTGGCGGGTGAGGCGTCGAGCGTGGCGGCCTGCTTGGCTTCGCCCTGGGCGATCAGGCCCACGGTGGCGTTGGCCGCGCCGGAGCGCGCAAAGCCCACCTGCAGGCTGTTGACCATGACGCCGGACGCTACAAACCAGGCCGGGATGTCGGGTAGGCCTGTCTCCAGCGTCAAGCTGGGCAGGCTGGGCTTGCCGGAGGTAAAGGTGTGCGTGACCACGCCAGAACCGCTGGTGCTTGCATCACCCAGCAGCGCTTTGAGCCAGATACCGATATTGCGCACATCAATGGGCACGACGATGTCGCCCTCGACCTTGATGACATCGCGAATCGGGGCGCTGGGGTCACGGCCCAGACCGATCAGGTCGTTGGCGATCAGCCCCTGCTCGGAGCCGAGGGTGGTGGAGACGAAAGGCAGCTTCCAGTAGTCGCCCACTGGGTTGCTACCGTAGGTGGTTTCGAACGCGGCCAAGAGGCTGGTGTTCGCGCCGTAGGCACGGGCCATGATGACTCCTTACAGAAATGGGTGTGAATGGGTGTCGAAATAGACTTCGGCAGATCAGTTCAGCGGCCCTGAACTGCTGTAGTGCAAGACCAGGGGCAGCAGGCAGGCCTTGATGCCGCTGGTCCCCTCGGGGGCCAGTTCATCGAATTTGGGTGGGCCGATTTCGGCGTACTCGACGAAACCGCCAAGCGTGCGGTCCAGCTCAATCAGGGCTGCCAGTTCGACCAGCAGGTCGTCCATGCGGGCATCGCGCTCACTCGCATCCGGGTCGGCGACAAACAGCTCGATGGCCACCTGGTGCTGCCAGTGGTAGGTCAGCGGTGAGAGCGACACCTCGGGCTCGCCCATCTCGCCGTCGCGCAGGATGGCCATGGCGTGGTCGGCGATGCGCTCAGGTAACGCGGCGTTGCGCTTGACCGTGGTGCCGAGGGACAGCTGACCAAGCACCGCGAACAGTGCGCCGATCGCGTTTTCTCTTTGGCTCATGACGCAGCCCCTTTGCGGTCGGCTTCATCGAAACGGTTGGCAATGCGCTGGGCCAGGGTGCTGATCCAGCGACGAGAACTGCTGTCGATGTCGAATTTCTTCTTCAGGGTCACTTGCGGCACCAGCAGGAACATCGGAACAGTGACCAGTCCTCGGCCAGTCGCTTGGGCCTTTTGCGTGGCGGCGGAGAATCCACCGCGTTGGCCTTGGCGGGCGCGCTGGTTTTCTGCGACGAGGAGCGAGGGTTGGCCACGGCGGTAGACGAAGCGCAGGCGTTGGCCGCGCATTCGTTCCCACAGACCTGGCGTCATGCGTTTGCCGCGCGGGCCCTTGCCGGCAGCGGGTAGCGGGATCGCCAGCCAGAAACCGTCCTTGGATCGGATGGTGGCGCCCTGGTCATGCGCGCCGATGATGACCGGTGCCCGGCTGTAGACCAGGCCTGCCGCCTTGATGCTCATCTGACCCTTGGGGTAGACCTCGCCACGCCAAGTGTTGGCCAGGCGCTGACCTAGGCCTGCACCGGTGATCTGGCTGCGCAGCTCGGTCTTTAGGCCATCGATCGCCTCACGGATGGAATGCGTGACCGCTTGCTCGGCAATGCGCACTTCGTCAGCCAGAATCTGGTCCAGATTGCCGGTGAGTGCCGCCACGAGCTTCACAGCGGTGCTCCGGTCAACGTCCAAATCAAGCGATCTCGATCCGCTAAGGGTTCACCCACCACCTGGTAGATCTGGCCAGCAACCGTGAAGCGCTCGCCCTCACGCGGCGAGGCCGCATCGCGGGCCATCACATCAAAGCGGTGGGTGGCCAGTGCCAACCGGGCGTCACCAAAGGACTCGACGACATCGGCCTGTTTGGCGATGAACCGCGTGGCGATCTCTCGACCATCGGCCAGCCGGTAGGTGCCGGGCACCCCCAGCCGGGCGAAGAGCCGGTTCACCGCGCGCTCAAAAGCGGCTTGCATCGGATCAGGCGGTCAGCTTGATCAGCACGCCCGGGCGGTGGCACATGGGCAGCGGGTTGCTCTGCGTGTGCAGGTCGGTGCCACGGTCGAACTGGCGCGGCGCCTGCTTGGCGTACAACGACTGGCCCAGCGTGTTGACCGTCTCGTTGAAGTCGGCTGGCGCAAAGTAGGTGCCGAAGGTGTCGACCGTGCCGAGCGGAAAGGCATGGGCCTCGCCTGCGGCAATGAAGCGACGGGTGCCGAGATCCCCATTGGCCTGCAGGTAGGCGGCCTGGCCCCGGTACTCTTCGAAGGTGACCCCGGCGTAGGTGAAGCCCGAGCGCACATCGTTGATCAGCACTGCGCCTTGCTGCCAGTTGGTATACGCGGTCTTGACCTCCTTGTGGGTGGTCAGCGCCCGGAAGAATTCGGGCGAGCACAGCACATGCACACCAGTCATGAATTCGCCCTGCAGCGCGTCTTCGATCTTGGTCAGCAGGTCGTAGCAATGGCCCTTGACCTCGCTGTTGGCATTGGCCAGATCGAAGTTGACCGACTGCGGCGTGATCTGGAATTCGTTGAACAGGTTGCTGATGACGCTGCCATCTGCATCCCGGATCTCGCCCTTCAATGCACCCATGCGCAGGTGCTCCAGCGTGATCGCGTGTTTGTTGCGCATGGTCTCCAGATGCCGGGCCAGCACACCGGAGATGGCTTCCATTTCGGTCTCCGATCCAAAGGCACGAATGCCCTGGACTTCCTCCGGCAGCACCACATCGTCGTGCGGGATGTGCGGAATGACGAAGGAGCGCAGCTTGCGTTTGCCACGCTCACCCACGGTGCCGGGCGAGCCAGGCGGCTTGGTGGGCAGCAGGTTCAGACGACCGGCGTACTCCTCCACAATGATCTGGCGGGTGCGAACGGGTTTGGCGGGAAAGAGGTTCAGGGCTTCCAGGCGGCCGTAGCGGTTGGGGATGAGGTTGATGGCGGCGGTGAGGCTGGCCATCGAGAAACCAGGGTTCAGAAACGGGTTGTTCATTCGGAGCTCCAAGAATGACGAAACCCGCGCAAGCCAAGCGGCCAGGCGGGTTCGGGGGATGAAAGGACGGATCGTGTTTATGCGGATTCACGCACCAGCACACCGCGCACGGCCAGCTGCTGCTCGTAAGCCGTGCGCTGGGCGCCGGTGAGCGCGATCGGCCAGACCAGCGCGGTTTTGGCCACGATGGCGTGGCGGGCGATCAGGATGGCGTCGCTGCGGTCGGCATTGGTGGCATCGATCGCGTTGGCCAGCACCCCAATGGCGGACTCGGTGCCGTCTGTGGCAGCGGGGTCGATGGCGTAGTGCTTGCCATCGCTGGCATTGCGGCCGAGCACCGTGCCCAGGGGCAGGTTCTGGCCAGCGGCGATGGTGGCAACGTCACGCGAGTAGCGGTTGGGACCTTCGTACTTCAAGAGATCGCCGAGGTTGTTTGGTTCGGTGATGGCGGGCATGGCGGATTCCTTTCTCAGGCTTGGGCGGTGAGTTTCTTGACGGCCGCCACGATGGGCGAGGTCTCAGGGCGATCGAGCGACTGGGTTCCCGCATCCACCGTGATCGTGGAGCGGATGTCGGCGGTATCGGATTGCGCGGCACGGGCGTCGATCAGCACGCGTCGCACATCGGCATGGGATTTCCCGGCTGCGATGAACTCGGCCGCACGGTCGGGGCAACCAGCCAGCAGGCACAGCTCGGCAATCGCCTGGGCGGTTTGGGTCACTTCGCGACGGGCTTCGGCCACCAACACTGCCGCTTCGTCGACACCGATGGTCTCCAGCACTTTCTCTTCTTCGTTCATGGTCATTTCCTTTTTCAGGGGTGCCGCCTCAGCACGGATGACGCCCCGCACCTGAGGCGGCGAACGGGTAAGGGCGTTTTGACGGGCGTTGAGGAACTGGTGGAATTGGCTGAGGGTGGCGTCCAACGTCTGGACACCATCGGCAAGCCCCTGGGTCACGGCATTGCTACCAAAGAACAGTCCGGCCTCGGTGGCGCGCACGGCAGCGAGATCCAGACCGCGCATGGCGGCCACGTGCTCGGTGAAGATGGCGTAGAGCCGATCGACCTCACCCTGCAGCTCGGTCTTGGCCGCATCTGACAGCGGCCCGTGCGGCGAGTAGTCGTTCTTGTGGGCGCCAGCGGTGATCGCAGTGAAGTGGTAGCCGTCTTTCGCGTCCTTGACCGACTGGTCAACATGCAGTGCGATCACACCGATGGAGCCGACACCGCCGGTCTCGGTCACGAATAGGCGCTGGGCGCTGGCCGCGATGGCATAGGCGGCCGAGTACGCCGCGTCATTGGCCACCGCCCAGACGGGCTTCTGGGCCGCTACCTCTCGCACACGGCGGGCCAACTCGAAACTGCCCGAAGCTTCGCCACCGGGCGAGTCGATGTCGAGCAGGATGCCGCTGACCTGGGGATCGGCCAGCGCCGCATCGAGCATGGCGGCGATCTCACCATAGGAGGTCAGGCCAGATGCGGCTTCCATGCCGAGTGAGCGTTTGACCAGTGATCCGTGAATGGGGATCACGGCAATACCCTCAGGTGCGCTGGCCAGCGGGGGCCGTTGGAAAGGGGCCATGTCCATCATCGGCATCGCAGGCACATCGGCCATGCCGATGCGCTGGCCGACGACTGACAAGATCACGTCCAGCTTGGGCCGGTGGATGAGTAAGGGCGTCCCGAACAGGCGGGATGCGAGGTAAGTCATGGTTGAGGGTCCTGGTTGTCAGTGGGTGCAGCCGTGGGATCGGCTGAAGACGCGTCAGTGACTTGACCGTCTTGTGATTCACTGGGTGCCTGTACCGGCGCCTGGTCATGCCGAGCATCGGAGTCAAAGACCAGGCCCAGCGCATCGGCTCGGGCGTTGTCGGCGGCAATCTCCCGGTCCACGTCTTCAGCGTCGTAGCCATTGCCGGAGATCGCTTCTGAGCGGCTCATGAGACCCGCCCGGATGGCCAGCTTCATGGCGTTGAATTCCTTTTGTGGATCGACCCAACTCCAGCCTTGCGGGATCCACTTGGCGGCCTGGTAGTTACGGCGGTCTTTTCGGTAGCCCGGCAAGTCAATGGCACCCTCCAGCACTGCCTGGTCCATCCAGGCGCGCCAGATGGGTCGGCACAGCTGGTGCACGATCACGCCATGCTGCAGGGCTTCGCAGCGGCGGCGGAATTCCAGAAGGCCCGCACGAATCGATGAGTAGTTCACCTGCGTGAGGTCCCCGGTGAGCATTTCGTAGGTGATGCCCATAGCGGCGGCCACCGCGCGGAACTGCTGGCGCATGAATTCGGCGTAGGACGAACCGACATCGGCCGGGGCGGAGAACTTGATGTCTTCCCCGGGCTCCAGGATTTGTAACGTGCCGGGCTCCATGCCCGCCAGAGCCACGCCATTGGCATCCGCTGACGACTCACCCATCAGGTTGTCTTCCGGAGCCATGCGGGTGATGAAACCCGCGAACATGGCAGCCGTCTTCTTGCGCACCAGCTCAGCGTCGTCGTACTGGTCGAGTTCGTTGAGTTTCACCAGCGCCCGCGTCAGCCATGGTTCGCCTCGGATCTGACCAGGGCGCAAGGGGCGGAACAGGTGGATCACCTCAGTGGCATCCACCCGCACGGTGTCCATCCCACCCTGGCTGGACATCGGGGCCAACAGCCCGTCGTTGGGGTGCGAGCGGTACAGGTGGTACGCCACCCGACGCCCGAGTCGGTCGAACTCGATGCCGGCACGGATCACATTGCCACCGGACAAATCACGGTTCATGGTGGTCGGCAGGTGCTCGGCTTCCAGTACCTGGATCTGTAAGGCCACCGGCAGACCATCCTCAGTGCGGCGGTAACGCAACCGGATCAGCGCTTCGCCACCCTCGAGCATGGCGCGCGTCGCCAACGCTTGCAGACCGTAGAAGTCGGTCAGGCTTGCAGCATCCGCCTGTTCGCACCAGTCCCACCACAGGCTGTGGATGGCCTCACGAATGGTTTGGTCATGCACCATGCTCTGCGGTTTGATGCCGGTGCCGATGGCATTGGCCACGAAGGCCTCAATCCCAGCAGCCGCCCAAGCATTGCGCCGCACCAGATCTCGGCTCTTGGCACGCAGCTCATCCTGAGCCAGCGACAAGGCGGCGACCGCGCCCGGGTTGCCCGGCATCCAGGCCAGAGCGCGACGGCCGCCGCCGGTACCGTCATAGACCGGCGTGCCGCCGAACATGCGGCGACGAAGGTTATTGAGCCAGGCCATCAGAGCGCCTTGTTGGTGGTCACGCGGATCTGGCGCGATTTCGGTGCACCAGACTCACGCGCCATCGTGGCCTCGACCTCGGCCAACGCAGCCTTGAGATCAGCCACGCTGCGGTACTCGATGCTCTTGCCCTCGTAGGTCACGCGGTGCTCTCCGCTGGCCAGGGCTTCACGCAAGGCCTGCAGGTGTTCAGGGGTGTAGGTCATGTCAAGTCATCCATCGGCTGCGCACCACATGTCGCGCGGGCGCTGATGTGCCACCAGAAGTGCTGAGGCCACCATCGAACTTCTGCTCTTGGGTGGCCTCGGGGGTATCAGTAGGGACGGCATCAGCTGGAGGGCCGACACCCAGTTGTTTTTCGAGTTCTTGCCAGTGGCGGTCCTCGAACCGGTCCAGACCAGCCGCTGCCGCAGCGGCGCGGGCGTAGACGTAGCAGTCCAGCGCCTCGTTGCGCTCGCGCATCTTTTGCCACTCGCGGTGGGCAAAGCCGTTGCGGTCACGCCGGGTGATCAACTGCTCGGCACAGAGCTGCTGCAGGTATTCGGCGTCGACCTTGGGCAGATGCACGTAGCCCGCCGGGTAGATCGGCGTTACACCGTCTTCGGCCACCTCAGCGCTCTTACGCAGGTTGTTGTAGAACTCCAGCTTGGCAATGCCGCCAGCCACCGGGAACACCTTGATGCCTCGGCGCAGCTTCTTGCCGTTGGCCGTAGAGTCCACCGCCGTGGGTGTGCCAATCAGCGCAGCGCCACCGGCAATGCCCTTGACCGGCATGAGCCGGGCATCGCGCACGCTGCGTACAAAGGCATAGGCCTCCTGGGTGGCGTAGCCGGTATCCAGGGCAATCCGTGCCAGGCTCAGCTGGCAGCCACTGCTGTGGGTCCAGGTTTCGCCCATCAGCCGGGCCAGGGACGACCAAACCTCGGTGCGCGCCGTATCCCCCATCAGTATCCGGTGCTCCACCAACCATGCCGCCTTGCCCCGAGCGAAGGCCCAGACCGAGACTTCGATGCGATCCTTTTGCACGTCAGCCCCAGCTGTGAGCAACAAGCCGCCCGCGGGCACGGAGCCGACGCGGTAATCCTCGCGCCGCTCCAGCAGGCGCTGCCAATCCGGGGCTTCGCCTTCCTCGACCCAGGTCTCACCGAGTTCGGTGTTCTTGAAAGTCTTGATGGCTGAGGCCGATCGCGTGTCGGACATCGCGGCCGACTCCCACGCCCGGGCAATCTCGATCCAGCTGCGCCAGCCCACCGGGCTGTAGAGGCTGGAGAGATGGAAACCTGCCGTGCGTCCCGCGTTCTCCGGAGCGCAAGCCTGCCACTGGCCGTTTTCCAGCATCCAGGTCTTGTGGTGCTCGGCAATGGGCTCGCCACAGCCTTCACAGATGTAGGCCGCCGTTTCCGGCTGTCCGCGCTCCCATCGCAATTGTTCAAAGCGCAGCCACTGGCGGTGCGCGCAGTGCGGGCACGGCACAAAGAAACGGCGCTGGTCCGAGGCTTCGAACTCCCGATCGACTGCGCTGGCCCCTGCAATGGTCGGTGTTGAGACGATCAGGATCTTGCGTCGGGCAAAGGTGCGGGTGCGCGCCTCGGC
>JACCDV010276925.1_pt1 | contig 11163 bp, 18 predicted proteins | sample 7446131 | NCBI WGS metagenome assembly JACCDV01 (sample SAMN15323448, study PRJNA562643) | freshwater metagenome | isolation source: river surface water | place: USA:Blue River Watershed | collected 2017-08-17
AGATATTTTTACCACTTGGAGTAAACCAGCGCGCAATGGTAATTTTTAAACTTCCGAGAGTGCCAATATCAATAAGTGTTTGAACGGAACCCTTTCCAAACGATGTCTCGCCAACGACTTTGGCAACACCATGGTCTTGAAGCGCGCCGGCGAGAATTTCGGAAGCAGAGGCGCTGTTGCGATTAAGAAGAACTACAATGCGGCGCGAGGTTGTCGCTGTTTCTCCAAATGCGTTATAGCCTAAAGAGCGATATTCTGAGGATTTCTGAGTAGCGCCGGTGATTTCAGAAACGACGAGCGTGCCTTTTGGTAGGAAGTAACTCGCCAAATCAACTGCAACATCGAGATAGCCGCCGGGATTATTACGTAAATCAATTATGAGATTCTGTGTGTCGGATCGCGCAAATTTCTTTAACTCCGTAATGAATGCGTCCGTTGAAGATTTCGCAAAAGAACTGAGCTGCAGTACAAAAAAGGTTTCTTGAGCCGCTTTCGCTTTTTCTAATCGTTTTTCTTCTTGCGTTGCTTCAGAAGATCCGGAGAGCGCTGCTGCAGCTACTTGTGCTTTGGAAACGGCGGCATCAACTACTTTTTTAGCTGCAGATATAACGCGCGTAGCGGTTGTTGGAATAGTAACGGTCCCACGGGTGACCGAAACCACTGATTCGATTTTGGAACTCGTCGCAATGATGGTAAGTGCAACGACAGTACCTTTCGGGCCGCGAATATGTGGAATAATGTCCTCCAGATTTTTTCCGAGAGTCGGGACGCCATCGACGGCAATGATTTGATCTCCCGGTTTAATGCCAGTGCTTTCAGCTGGGCTTTTCGGGAGGAGGCCTCCTACGGTGACTACGCTATCAAGAATGCCCAAAACAGCGCCAATTCCTTCAAATTCGCCGTTTACGGACTCCTTAAACGCCGCTGCTTGCTCAGCGGGGATGAAGACCGTGTAGGGATCACCGTAGGAGCGGACAAGGCCCTCAATTGCCCCTTTCACGCGTAATTCAGGCGTACTTGAGGCGGTGGTAGTTGAGCTTGGAGTGAAGTTCTTCTCTAAGACATACCAAGTACGCCAGAATTCACCGAAATCGGTTTTAGTACCCGGATCCTCAAGAGCTATGGAGGGTTCTCCTGTGGAAGCCGCGTTTAAGAATTGAGAGGGTGAGAGGAGGATTTCTCCTGCCCCTGTCGAATAGCCGATGCGGTAACTTCCAATAGCAACTATGACGAGAAGTAAGAGTAAAAGGCCCCCGATCAGGGACTTTTGAAGACGTGGTTTGTGAGCGAGGAGGGATTCCACCAGATAATTGTACCGCACCCATTTGGAATTTGTTACCTTCTGTACGTGAATATCTTTTATGTTATTTGTGGCGGTATACTCAAGGCATGGCACTCTTTGCAGATCGTCCGAAATCCCACTCAATCGCGAAGAAGAGTTTTAGTGAAAAAGTAGTACAACTCGCGCTCAGTGTTCCTAAAGGGAGAGTCATCACCTATGGAGCACTCGCACGTGCAGCGGGTGGTGGCGGTATGGCTGCACAATCGATTACCACTATTTTATCCAAAGCGAGTGAAAGCGGAGTAAAAAATATACCGTATCACCGCATTGTGTATGCAGACGGCCATGTGTGGATTAACGATGAGTATCGAAAGAAGCGTTTGTCACTGTATAAAAAAGAGGGAATCAAACTTGATGCGCGCGATCGCATTCTTTCGTTTCGTGATGTGTTGTTTGAGTTTACCTAATCGCGAAAGATGGCATCAGTATTTAGCAGTAACATGTATATGCATCAATACTGACAATTTAATGCTAGGATGTTCCTCACTCATCTTAGAGATGAACAGGAATTCATCGTCATGCAACACCATAATGTAACAGCAAAATTCGAACGAGGTGTAACCGGAGAAGACCCCATTTTCAGTAAACCCACACCTCATGTCGCATTTGTGGGACGCTCAAACGTGGGGAAATCCAGCATGATTAATACCTTAACGGGTGTGCGTGGTCTTGCGCGCGAGGGTGACACACCTGGCAAAACAAAAGAAATAAATTTCTACGCTACCAACGTGAAGAAGTATATTGTGGATCTTCCTGGCTACGGTTTTGCGGAGGGATCGTTAAAAGATCGAGTGGAATTAAAGCAACGAATTGAATGGTACATCAGTGAATCAAAAGCACCCATTGAAAAGATAGTGCTGATGGTGGATGCTGTTGCAGGCTTAACCGAGTTAGACGAAAACATGCTACAGATTTTGCACATGCACGCGCACCCATTGGTGATTGTCATCAATAAAATCGATAAGTGTTCGCAAAGTGAACTGTATGCGCGACAAAAGGCAGTTCATGACGCAGCGCCGAATGCAGCAGTCTTTCTTTGTTCCACACGAACGGGACTCGGTATCGAAAAGTTGAAGACCGCACTCTTTTTCTAAGCCGTGTAATATATGGGGAGTATTCACGTCTGCGAGTTTATACGTATCATATATTTATGACAAAAACACATGTTACGTTTGCAATATTACTCGCACTCATCATCATGGGAGCTGTGTTCTTTCTGAGACCGAACAACACTCCTCAAACAGTACAAGAGACTTCAACTCCACAAGTGCAAAATTCGGCAAATGCAAAAATAAATATAGACGCAGTCTGTGAAGGAGCGCTCGCCTATATGAGTTTTGAAAATGGAGCTGCCGCAGATCTCTTTGTTTCAGAGTGTAAAGAGGGAAAACATCCCGAAGTCATTGATCAATACAAAGCACAGCTTAATCTTGGCTCAGATGTCGCCATTTAGTCTTTCGAAATCCTCGTTTCCTTATAGTGCTTTAGGTAGGCCACGATAGTGAAGCTCACAATTACCAACAGAAACCACGAGGTAATTTTATCCATGGAAACCGCATTCCAAACGTGCACCTGATTCGGATACTGCCATGCGCCCAGAAAGGTTGAAATATTCTCCGCAATCCAAATAAAAAATGCGGTGAGCGCAAATCCGATATTGAGAGGCATGCTACGTGTTGTGCCTTTTTGAGTCGTGAAGTGAATGCGAGTTTGTCGATAGAGTATAAATACCGCGAAAATGAGGAGATAGCGAAAATCAACTATAAAGTGATGGGAGAAGAAATTCGCATAAATGCCGAATCCAAGGGCAACACTTAAGGCATAGGGCGGAAAATCTGTGAGTTTTAAGTCAAGAATTCTCCACGCTTGTGCTATGTAGCTTCCCACTGCGGCATACATAAATCCTGCAAACAGGGGAACCGATGCTATCTTAAAAAAGGCTTCCTCAGGGTAGCTCCAGGAGCCAATTGAAGGGTGTGTTTTAAACAACTCGAGCATAAAACCAAGGATGTGAAAAATGAAAATGAGCCTGACTTCATCCCACGTTTCGATTTTCGAGATATAGAGGAGGATTTGGAGAACGAGAGCGGCGAGAAACAAAAAATCATAGCGCGGTAGGCCCAAAAGTGGCACGTGACTCGAAAGAAACAGAAGTACAAAAAATGACCCTGCAAACACACAGGCACGTGCCTCTTTTATGCCGAACGAGAGTAGTTCTGCGAGGAATGCATATACACGAACTCCACTCATGGGTTCATTGTACTCAGTATGTACACGAGGGGAAACTATCTAAATTCTAGAAGAAGAGCGTAATTCTCCGTCTGGCCATCACCAGTACAAGTACGTATGTTAAGGTAATTCTATGGCAACCAAGCTTCTCCGCGGTACTGTGCATAGTATTCCTCTCGATTTGCGCAAAGCACTCAGTATCTCTAAGGGTGCGCTCGCAACATGGCAGGATACGACTCCGCTTGCCCGTAATGAGTGGATTTGTTGGGTAACATCAGGAAAAAAAGCAGAAACGCGCGGTATACGTATCGAAAAAGCGATTTCAAAATTAAAAAAGGGGATGCGACGTCCTTGCTGTTGGTCGGGGTGCATGCATCGATAACATGTTTCAAAAAGTATACTTATTTACGAATTAATCTTAAGAGAGCGGTGTCGAAAATGCCGTATTCCATATGCGATTGCAGCAATTATAAGAACGAGAAAAACTACGCCAAGACCAACTTTTTCAAAATGCGCAACGGTGGAAGCGTAGGTTACATACAACTCTCCCGCCTGCCAGCCGATCATGCCGAGTACGAAGGCACGAAGAAATGAGCCAACCGCGGTAATCGCAATGAATTTTGTGTACGGATAGCGGATGATACCTGAGAGGCCAGAAATGGCGACTCCGGGAATGATAGGTAAAAGACGCAATATAAACAGCGTAATTTCATCGCCTCGTCCACTCGTCAAGCGCGCTTCGGTTTTCTCGACGTCGTTCCAGTCTATTCCACTCCAGCGACGTGATTGTTCTACAATAGGTTTTCCTCCGAAATAACCAAGAGAGTACATAATGCTTGAACCGAGACTCACCCCAATCGATACGGGAAGTGCAATGAGTGTAAGTGCTTTTATAATAGCGAGTGTAAGCGATGAGGAAAGCGGAAGGAGAAAAAATCCCGCCGCTAGGGGAACTATCGGAGAGGGAATCGGCGCTATAATTTCTTCGAGTAACGTCGCGCAGAAGACTCCCCATGCGCCGTACTCTGCAATGATGGCTTGCATAAACGTAACGGCGGATTCAATCATAACTATGAGTGTATTGTGCTCGAAATACTAACATACAGACATTCAAAGGTAATATTTCGAACATATCGGAAAAATACCTATGTATTCGCAAGAGGTGCATGTACGATGTTAAAATACACTGAAAGCCATGAAGAATGAACCCGAGGGAAAGAAACACAAGATTTTCACCATGAGCGTATCTCGCGTATATCCGTTGTATATTACAAAAGCGACAAAAAAAGGTCGCACAAAGAAAGAGGTGGATTCAATCATTACATGGCTTACTGGCTATACACAAAAAGGGCTCGACGCTGAGCTTAAAAAAGGTACTGATTTCGAGACTTTTTTTGCACAAGCTCCTCGTATGAATCCCTTACGATTGCTCGTGAAGGGCATCGTGTGCGGAGTACGAGTTGAAGACATTAAAGAGCCGACAATGCGCGAGATTCGTTACCTCGACAAACTCATCGATGAATTAGCACGCGGAAGAAAAATGGAAGTTATTTTGCGCACTTCTGAATAATATGAAATCTAAATCCACAATCTCTAGCGTTGATGCGTATATTCGTGAATCTTCCAAAGATGTGCAGCGCGCACTTAAAGATATACGGGCAGTCATTTGTAAAGCAGCGCCGAGGGCAGAAGAGGGTATTGCGTATGGTATGCCGGCGTATAAGCTCAGTGGGAAACCACTTGTGTACTTTGCGGCGTTTTCAAAACACATCGGATTCTATGCTACTCCGCAAGGGCACAAAGCGTTCGCAAAAGAGCTCTCGCGATATAAGCAAGGTAAAGGATCGGTGCAATTTCCCCTTGAAAAGCCCGTACCGCTTGCACTTATTCAGAAAATGGTGAAATTTAATGCACAGCGCATACGAGCTCTTCAAAAATAGTTTCGCATAAGCATTAGATACATTTTGTGAACGATTCGGTAAAAATAATTTAGTAATGAATGATGTAAAAAGACGAGCCGCCTGTTAATTCAGGCGGCTCAGACGTATTATCTCTCAGTGCCCGATGACCAGTCTGTCAGGCTTTTCTCGATATCGTATATTGACACTCCCGATACATCTGCCAGACGTAACGAGTTAACCAGCAGTTTACGAACTAATTGGGGCGAAATTGGTGACCCGATTTTTCCATGATCTTGAGGTTCGATAGCTCCGGCAATCTCCCCAAGATTCTTAGATAAATGTAACAGAAGATGTTTTTGAGCGAATACCTTGATTTGTTCCACATCTTGAGGAATTTCAGGGTAATTTTCCGCTTCGAAACGAAATCGTACTTCTGCGACGTGCGATATATTCCAAATCGTCCAGTCGGTCATTTGCTGCCTCCACTATTGGTTGCGAAATTCTACCGAAGCTATTTTGTCATACATAATCAAATTAATAAAGACCGATTGAATAAAAGGTAAGAGACATGATTAGGTTTACTCTTTCGTATTATCGTCATCAAATGAGCTTTTATCGGTATATAGAACCGCCCAACTTGTTTCTAGTTGGGCGGTTTTGAGTGGCAAAAGCCTTTCGCACTCAGCGAACGAGGCGCCGGATCTCTTTCAACGCGCACTCAAGTTGCATGAAAAGTACTCCGACAGGAAGGAGTGCAATCCCTGACAAGACCAGAATATCACTGACGATGTTGCTTTCATCGGTGTAAAAAAGTCTGGCAGAAGCGATGAGAGCGGTACTTGCGACAGTGAGATACGCTATAAATGTGAGAGACTCACGCAACGTACGTGTAGAGTTTGGTACCCTCATGGGCGTATACTCCATTTTTCACTGCAAATCGAACTGATGAGATAGTAACACGCACTATCATATTGTCAAATGGATCGATAGCCAGAAATTACGAATTCGGATAGCGACGGTTCATTTCATTTAGTGATTCTTTAATCATTTTCTTGAGAGTCGGAATATCGATGTCTGAAAGTTTGTTGATATACAGACACCCGACACCTGTTTTGTGTTTGCCGAGTTTCTTGAGGAAGTCAGAATACTCTGCAATCCCCGGAACAAGATACAGCGTGAGATTTGCTTTTCGCGGAGAAAATCCGACTCTCGGCCAATCGCCCTCTTGTGTGGATCGGTCGGATTTGTAGTGATACATGCCATAGCCGATCATCGTCGAACCCCACATCGCCGGTTTAAATCCGGTGACTTCCTTGAAAAGCGTGAGAAGTTGACGCGCATCTTTTTTTCGCTGCTGGTTTTCGATCGAATTCACAAATGCCATCACGCTTGCGGAAGTCTTTTTAGTTTTGAGTTCAGCCATACCTGAGTATAGCAAAAGCGACACTGTGATACGTAATTCTCTGTAGGAATATAAGATTGTCTCCATTGCATAAACTGCACGCAGGTATACGCTGCTACAAGGACGAGTAATCGAGAGGAGGTGTCTCATGCGAGTTCTACAGCTTGTAATCGGTATCCTCATGGCTCTTGTAGAACCGTCACATGCACAACACAAAGACGAAGCAACTCGAGAATTTACATTGCTTGCAGACGGTATGCCACCGAAGCCACTTAAATTAGGTCGGCCGATTGTAGGCACACCTGCACATGTAACATATCGTTTCTTAAGTGGAGAGTCTCCCTCAGTTGAAAATTGGTATAGTAAGCATAATTGTAAAAACGTACAGCCAATTGAAAACGATGAGATACTCTCCATGCTGAAAGAACAGTTTGCGCGTGCGACTCTCGAGTGGTCAATCGCTGCTCGTGTTACGTTCGAGTATGTAGAAGATGATGCGCTCGCGAATGTACTTATCGGATTCCAAAGACATTCATACGGAGTAGCTTGGGCAAATCTGAATGTGCAGCACTCGAGAAATCAAGAAACACATATCCTTCAAAAGGGTATTGTGTGTCTGAATCCCACCTTAGAGTGGACGGATAAGCCCGCAGTAGAAGGAAAACAGTATGCAGCGTTCGTATTTGCACATGAGATTGGTCATATTCTTGGATTTGATCACCCAAACGGTTTCAGTAAAGACTCCCTCATGTTTAGCAAGTACCCGCAGCCTCGCTCAAGTATTTCACTTTCCTTAAGTGAATCAGATATCAGAGGCGCACAATATCTCTACGGGACGCGATAAATATGCCGCTCATGTTGTCGAAACATGAGTGGCTTTTTGCATTTATATTTAAGTTTACATTCACGAATCAAAAATGAAAAGCCGCTGCATTAAGAAGCGGCTTTCTTTCGATTGAGGTAGCTTTTTCCGAGTGCTCTCCGCGACAGTGGATACCGAATCTGAGCTTCCTGCAAAATCCACGCAACGTACGTGTTGCTATTAGGTCCCGGTAGCGCTCGGTACGTGAATCGATACGGGTATGTATCCCAGCTCATCCACAACGTCTTCGTAAGGCGCTCTGCATCTTCTCCAGACCAGAAAGTAGCGCGTTGAGCGGGTCCTCCTCCAACACTTGAATACGGTCGGAGTAAGTTACGATGCAAGTAGCCTCTGCTTAACGGTGTTAGTGAAGCATCATGCCAGATTTCCCACCTATCACACGACGTGCAATCTCGCGTCACAAACCAGTAATGATCTGCAAATAAGCGGTAGCTCGGAATACTCGCGTATCGCAGTTCCACAATCATGCGATTCTCCCTGAATACTTGTCTGAAAAGACATTACAATATACATGCCCACTGTCAACTCGCGTACATAGTGCTGATATAATTCTTATATGTCAGCGCGGCACATATTTCTGGTGATGCTCGGCGTTATGACGCTTGCTCTCTTACTTTTTTACAACCCACAGCCTGAAGTGTTGTTATCGGCTGACGTTGGTGAAGGTTCTCAAACTCAGACGGTATCGACAACGACAGCGCCCCTCCCATCTCCCACGCTACCCCTATTACGTGAACCCATGGTTCTCGGAAGTGCGACAACCTCATTTGCCGGTAGCTCTGAAGAACGCACGAAAAATATTATAGAAGGAGCAAAGCGTTTAGATGGAAAAGTAGTTGAAGTCGGAGAAGAATTTTCACTCATCAACGCGCTCGAGCCACTCGATCAGGGATACGAATATGAATACGTAATCGGGCCTACAATGAGTGTAAAGGAGCCTGGTGGGGGATTGTGCCAAGTTTCCACAACCTTATTTCGGACAATCCTTAGCGCTGGACTTCCCGTCACCGAAAGACAGCCGCATCGCTACGTCGTTGGGTATTACGGCGCTGGCTTGGATGCCACCATCTACGGCCCGCATCCCGATCTGCGATTTATTAATGACACTGATAGTCCTCTGACGATACACGCGTCTGTTGAAGGGAAGGTGATTAAGATCGATATTGAAGGTATGCACGACGGGCGCATTGTTTCGACGAGTGTCCCCACAGAGTATGATCGTGAGGAGAAACCGGCAATCCGATACTTTCCCTCATACGAACTACCTACAAATGACGTCTTTTGTTCCGAGATTTCACGCGAGGGTGTTAAGACTGACGTAACTTATTCTGTCTTGTATCCTGATGGTCGCCTCGTCGATACGGTGTTCCATAGTGCATATCAAGCATGGCCCGGTGTGTGTTATGTGGGAATTAGGTCTGAATAGTTTTGATGGACGGCATAGGTACATTTGACAGAATGATTTGTTCGTTCGATGTCGTGATACGCGAATTGATAATAGGGTAGGGGGTATGGTATGATGTGACTCTATGAACGAAAATCAACACAATATGGTTCGCCACATTAGTCGACTTGAAGGACAACTCGAAGCAGTTAAGAAGGAATTACTCCGGGAATCGCCCGATTGTGAGAAAGCAAGCAAAACACTACTTTCCGCATCCCGCTCTTTTGCAGGGCTTCGCGAACAGTTTGTTGAATCTTTTCTCGTTACACATTTTGTCGATACGGCAAAGACAAAGAAGAAATCCGTTGCGTTTAGCAATTTACTTACGCTCATCAAAGGATAATATGCAACACATCTCAGTTTCTTCGTTCAAGGAGGTTATTCATGCCGAAAAAAACAATACTTCTGTCGATTTTATTAATGTATGCACGCCTGCAGAATACAAAGAGGCACACATCGAAGGAGTTCGTAATGTACCAGCTGACGATATTGTAAGACGCGCTCAGGAATTCGAGGGAAAGAAGACAATTTATGTCCATTGTCGAAGCGGTCGTCGGTCGCAAAAAGCAATTGAGGCGCTACAACAAGCAGGCGTTAAAGCAGAGCTTGTAAACGTTGAGGGAGGGCTCATGGCATGGAACCAAGCTGGATTCAATACGCTCTCCCTTACGACGCGTCTTCCGATTATGCGACAGGTTATGCTCACGGCAGGAGCGCTCGTTCTTTCAGGGGTCGCACTCTCGTACGTGAATCCGCAGTTTATACTTATATCGGCATTCGTTGGTGCGGGGCTTACCTTTGCCGGAATTACGGGTTGGTGCGGCATGAATATGGTGCTCTCTCGAATGCCGTGGAATCGATAACACAAAAACTATGACATACCCACACGTTGAACAGTCATATCTATCAAAAAAGCCAGACGTGCAGGGCTTCTTTGACACAAGAACTAACACTATCAGTTATGTCGTAGCTGATCCTGAGACTAAGAAATGCGCAATTATCGATAGTGTCATGGATTTTGAACCCAACGGAGGAGCAATCTTCTTTGATAATGCGGATGCGATCGTTTCCTTTGTACGAGCTAACGGGTATACGGTAGAGTGGATTCTCGAAACGCATGTCCATGCCGACCACCTTTCAGCAGCTCCGTATCTCAAAGAAAAACTTGGTGGTGAAATGGCTATCGGAAAATATATTGTCGATGTTCAGAATATATTCGGTAAAGTTTTCAACGAAGGCACCGAATTTCAGCGCGATGGAAGCCAATTTGATCGCCTCTGGAATGATGGTGATACCTTTGCACTTGGTTCAATTCCCGCATTTGTTATGCATACGCCAGGTCACACGCCCGCTGATATGGTGTACGTCATAGGCGATACGGTATTTGCAGGTGATACACTCTTTATGCCGGATTTCGGTACCGCACGGTGCGACTTTCCTGGTGGGAGTGCAGGTACACTCTACAACTCCGTACAAAAGCTGTTTGCACTTCCGGATAGTATGCGAATGTTTATGTGCCACGATTATCTGCCTGAAGGACGTACTGAATATCAGTGGGAAACAACCGTAGGTGAGCAAAAGAAAAATAACGTGCATCTCAAAGAGGGAACTGACCCCGAGAGATTTGTTCAGGCACGCGAAGCGCGCGATGAAAAACTTGCAATGCCGCGCCTTATAATTCCGTCCATTCAAGTCAATATGCGCGCAGGCTCGCTTCCGAAAGATGCTGAAACCGGAGATCCCGTTCTCAAAACACCCATAAATAGCGTCTTTGCAAAGCGGGTCGGTTGAGTTCGTTACTAAACGAAAAAACAATGCAACGCACTTACAATAATAGGGCCCTGGATTTCTCCAGGGCCACGTTAACGTACCTCGTTCGTGCTACAGAGTGTCGGAAGACCGAGCGGGTTTATGAGCGATTGCGCCGTTGGGCTTCGCACCAGTCTCGAGCCATTCAGGAAG
>JACCDV010206789.1_pt1 | contig 11162 bp, 9 predicted proteins | sample 7446131 | NCBI WGS metagenome assembly JACCDV01 (sample SAMN15323448, study PRJNA562643) | freshwater metagenome | isolation source: river surface water | place: USA:Blue River Watershed | collected 2017-08-17
TCACACCGTCTTCGATAAAAATATTCTTTTCATTAAACAATTCTATCTCAACTTCATCAGTGGCGGCATTCGGATAATACACTACACAAACGTACGCATATACGCCGGTATTTAGCTCATCATTCTCCAACAATTTTCTCAACATGCTATTTTTCGCGCGCTGCTGTCTGAAATAAATACCGTAGTTATTACGGTATTTCTCGGGAAGCCACGAGCTGACATTAAAAATTTCGCAAAATGGGCCCTTTGGTTTGTAATAACTTCGCCGCGGTTTGCAAATTTCAGTACCGCTATCATCAGTAGTATCGTCAGTAGTATCGTAAATAGTATTGTCGGTACTATCATCATCAGATGTATTAATATCATCCATGTACACGTCTTCATCAAATAATAAGGTAATAGGTAGACTATGCGGATGTAATTTTTTAATAGGATTTATAACGTGTCCAGTTATAATCTCGTCGGGATCGTAAAAATCCATAATTATAATAAAGAAAAAATGCAATCAATTTTATAGAATAATCTTAGAGCCGTCATTTGCGGACTCAAATTGCAAATTAATTTTGCCGCCGCGTTGCGGCACTATAACAGCATATACCGGGGTCGCGTTGTTACTAAATGCGTTTTGAATAAATGCATTTTTCTGCTCACCTTCAAAAGCCTTTGGATTTGCCGCTATAAGTTCGTCTGTTTTTACTTGAATAAAATGTATTTTTTGGGTTTTGGCGGCCGCTGATTTTTGCGCGATAAGGTCGTTGACCGCGGTCCTTGGGAAAAAGATCATGGCGCGCCAACCTTTTTCAGTATATCGTGCGAAAACTAGTTCTACTAATGTTTTAAGTTCATGATTAACTTTGGCCCGAGGTGCTGTTCTTTTTGGCTTCGTTTTCACTTCGGCGGCACCTTCTGCGGCCGCGATATTAGTTTCAGTGTTCATAATATACTTAAAAAATCAAAATTTGAATTGAATGTTAACATTTATTAAATGAGCTTCCAGTTTCCAGTTCAGAACAAAATCATTACCGACATTACCGGTAAAAAATACTTCATGAGCGGTGAGTATGAAGGTCCGTATACCGAAAGTTTAGTTGTGGTGAACACTCCTGGATGCGATGTCGTGCATTTTCATCGTAAGATAATCAGTATTTATTATAAAGAAAACCGCGCGTGTAAAATAGAGTTTAGATACTGGATGCATCTAATTATTGTGCTATTTAAGCGCGATGATAAATGGTTTGCAAACATCGGCGGCCGCGAATTTCAACTTACCAAAACCAGAAATATCAGATTCCATCAAGATAATTATTGCAAGTGGTTTAGAAATTGTGAAACAATGCTCGAAAAATGCATTTAGTTAAAATTGATTTTTTGTATTCTGTCCAATTAAAATGACTTTTGTTGCCGCCGATTTTGTATCTAACACAAAATTAAAATATCGTCCAGTCATTATGCCGCCGATCACCGTAGTAGGATCTACAACAATAACTGTTGATTACGGCGGCCTCGTATTTCTAAAACCCCATAATTGGAATTTAAGCTACGCGTGTGATCATATATGTACCACCCATAAATTTGGATGTTTCAGCGGTATTGTATATAATATACAACGTGATTTCTCGTGGTTTGATATATACTTCGAAAACATTAAAATAATATGTTTTCAATGTTCTGATACTTCACCGTCTTGTAAAATCGGCGGCCGCCGAATCTTACTCAAAGAAAATTTCTATAAAACTGTTGCTGAATGTGAATATATAACACAACTCTGTCTTAATTCATATAAAAAATACGGTGACCTGAGATTAGTTCAACAAAAAATATTGGCGGCCGCAATTTAGCATTAAAAACTGATTTATTTTTTGTACCATATATTAAATGTTAGTATCTGATGATGCACGCATTAATTTAAAACCGCGAATGACTGATAAGATTACTGATATACTTATAATAGAAGCATCTTCAAGTGTTTATGCTTTACACTATAGTGGTACATATATGTCTACCAAAAACTATTGCAATGTTGAGGCTGGATATAAATTTTATTATAAAGGTATTGGAGTATATGAAAACGCACACACGTGTTTTGTCTTTAATTTTAGAAAAAACGCTCAACAGTTTACGAGCAAGTTTGAACTAACCGCGGACCGCGAACAGAATTTGGCGGCCGCCGAAAAGTTATTTCCTCGTAGTTACGTGGAATCATTAAAATATGATTTCGGGGATACTTACAATTATATGGAAAAATCATTAGTGCCGCAATCATTAAGATGTTTTGGATTTTGTTTGGAAAGTCAGTTTGATATTGATGTTATGACTTATAATTTATATTATTACAATATTTGCATCATTCGAATAGAGCGGCAACGTGTTGTCATCGGCGGCAAATTATACCCGCGCGCAGATAGACACTTTGACTTTGAAAAAATATTTTTGGGCATCTATCTTAAACACACATACAATATGATGTCGCCGCCATATTTTAATGCCGCTTTTCTAGGTGAATTGACGCGCGCTCTTAATAATATTCTATGTCTAGATCACCAAAAATAATTTCCGCGGATCCGTATTTTTTGTTTAAGTCGTACTTAGGATTATCATAATTACTATTTTTTTCTATACCTTCTGTTAGTTTTAGCTCCGCGAAACTCGTAACATCGTATTTTAATTCCGCGTCGATATTATATATATCATATTGAAAACCATCAGTAGTTTCGGCGGATAGGTTGTCCTTGAAGACTGATTTAATTATTTCAAGATTTGGCCAAGGAATTTCTAACTGGCCATCAAGAACCGCGGCAAAATACTTTACAAAATGATCGCGCGACATCGCGATTATTTTTTTGACAATTTTTATGATTTTTTGGTTCGGTACCCAGTCTGTGTAAAAAGGCTTTTTTATATTGTCATTTTTACCGCTAATTAATGAAATAAAATTATTTAGGAAAAAGTAAATATCGCCGGCGGCCGCGACTTTTAGTATTGCATCCGGGTGCGCCAAACTTAGCTCGATTAGTTTAGTCTTTCTCTCTCCAAGCTGTTCCGCGGTTATTTTACCCTGTGTCAGGCTGACAATGTCAGGGAACATTGTGTTTAAATATGTAATCAGCCGCGAAACTTGCTCAGTAATAAAATCGGCGGCCGCTTCTCCGCCGATTTCCTTTTCAATAATTTCGCGGTCAAAAATAAGGGTTCGCGAATAATCGATGACGCCCGCATTAATACCAATAGTATTAAATTTATATATGCTTCCATCTAGTTTGTAAATGCAAACTCCCGCGGCATGTTGAAACTTAGCGCGCCGGTCGCGCGTAAATTTGCTAAAGTTAAATATGTTTGCATTGTTAAGATGAAGATCTCCATGAATTGCTTTTAGGCGGTAATTCATAACGTGTAGTGCGTAAAGTAATTGAAATAAATTATGTCTGAAATATTCTTCATTGTTAAATGTATCAATGACCATTTCTGTATAAATATCTTGCGAAGGAAATTTGCTGCCGGCGACAGATAACGCATCGCGAAATGTTCGCCCGATATGTTCTATAAATGAACAAAATGCTATATTACTCATTCGCAATGCATGATCGGCACTCTCAACAATTTTTTTAAGATCCTTTGGAAGAAGATTAGATCTTTTCGCGGCCGCGAGTTGCCGCATTATATCGCCGGCGGCCGCGGAATATTCATACCTGTCATACATTGATTTATTACTAAAAATGTCCGCGGTTGCTCCATTAATAAACATCCATGTAAAATGCACCGGAAATGTACACGAAACAGAATTAAGAACGCAGTTGCTGAAGAATTTACTGAAAAACTGTTCGCGCCATACAAGATGACTAATATTTCCGAGGTCTTGTAACTCAACATTCGAAAGAGGCCGCGTTTTAACACCAGTAACCACGCCATAATGGTTATTACTGCCACCGTATTCTCTAAATATAGTATTAAATTCGTTAAAAGCATTAATACCAAGTTTTTGTACGATTACCTGATATAATCCATCATATTCATGATTAAGCACTGCGTACATGTACGCGGGATCAATATGATTTTCGATAGTGCCAACACGCGCGTGCTGATGATCGCAAAGCCAACATGCCGCGTATGCTTTAATAGGGAGTCGCATATTGTCAATATCCGCGGCTATTTTATTTTTCATTTCGTGGTCAATACTCGGTAAAACATTTATTTCAAATGATAAAGTGCCCGCGGATATGTTTGCTGCAATCTCAGATTCTACAATCGCGGCAGCTTTATCATATACTGACTCGTAGGCGCTGAGAAAATGTTCTAAAGGTAAAAGCTGCCGCCGATATTCACCATCCTTACTTCGCGACGCCGGCCCAAACAATATATATTCGTGTTTGACGGCACCATCTTGAGGCCGCGAAATTAAATAACAGTATATACATGAAGTTTCATTAAAATATGATTTAATCCCTGTGACTATCATTGTTGTATTAGTAGGTGTGTATGTAGTAAGCGCTTTATGAATGGAATATTCAAGGCGGTTCTGGTGACCTAAAATATCTAAGTTCTCCGTAGATAGTTTGTCCGCGGCCACTTGATTTAGTATTAGTTTTCTAAAATCAGTCATTAGAATAATATAAATATAGGACCCATTTTTCTATATTTATAATAAAAATGTCGCAGTACAATATTTCATCGCCAAGCGGCCGCGTGATTGTTACACCTCGCCGCCAAGGATTCGTAAATGCAGTAAATGATCTTAAAAACCGCCGTCGCGCGCCTGTGTTTACAAAACCCGCGGCCGCCGAACCTCCGCAAGTTTTGCAGACATTATCTAGTAACACACTACATACACCTAGTAACACACTACATACACCTAGTAACACACTACATACACCTAGTAATACACTACATACACCTAGTAATACACTACATACACCTATTAATAATCCACAAATATCATCAAGTAATACACCTAATAATACTCTACATACACCTAATAATACTCTATCTACACCTAGTAATACTCTACATAATAATACACCAGAACAAAAAATTCCAGTAGAATACCCGCGAGGTGAAATATTTTATTCGAAAGAACTCATTGACGGAATGTTAAAAAATTATTTAATGGTTCCGCGGCATCTTTGGGCCGCGATTCCTGTTGGAAGTCATATAAGATATATACGCCGCGAAAATACAGAACTTGGCCGCCGATTTAGATGCGGCGGCTACGTGCGGCAACATTGGGTGGATTCAAGCGGAGAAAGATATATTCAGTTAGTTAATAGACAAAATCTTAAGTTCGGCGGCCGCCGAACTTATTCTATTGCACTTAAGCAGACAGAAGTAATCATGAAAAAAATAAATGATTATATTAGAATAGAGTTAGAACTTATACTCGCATCGCTCGAAGAGCTTAATAATTCCTGATCTTAATTTCATCGTCATACATGTTATAGTAAAGGCGGCGACGCGCGGCCATTTGATCTTTCTGTGTTGTGGTACGTGGTTTACCAACGGCGCGGAATTTGATTAGGTCAAAATCTCCAAAGAGTTCTTGGTCCTGTTGAGATTTACGCATTGTCGTTGAAGCGTCATCGCGGTGTTTAACCGCCTTTTTTGTACCATTACTACGAATAGTAAAATGTCTTATAATAGCATTATCTCTGCGCTGATTTGTATCCATAGTATTTCTCTAATAATATATTACAAGCTAAAAAAATTATTAATATTTAATTATTGTAAATCTCTTAGTATTGCGTACAACGAGTGCGCGTTTTGCGTATTGCAAATAGTGTCTTGTACTATTTTGGTAATTTCTCCACTGTGAGGATTAAATCCAGCGGCCTCGAACTCCTTTACGTAAGTTAGTAGAATTTTAGAGCGGTTATCAGCGGCCGCTGATAATTGTTCGCGGCTGCTTGTATCCCGTAAACACATTAATACATTAAATACGATGTCCGAAATCATTTTGCCAAATTTATCATAGCGATCAGAAAACTGTGGAAACAAGCTTAATAATTCTTTGCGGCTATTATATGATAAATATGATCTTAATAACATGAAATTAAGAGAAATTTCTGTCTTTTTTGGAAGGAAATAAATATATTTGCGAATTGACGATAGTAGATTACTATCAAAAATGGCGGCCGCGGAATTGTTACGAACGACAATAAACCCATACCAAACTGCGCCTGATTTAAAATATTCCGCGGCCGCTTCTCTGTTATCTTGATATAATTGCTTTATATCATACGAGCGGAGGTCAAGCGGTTCCTGATGTGGAAGTCCTATATCTTCATGTCCAACAGTCGCGGAATAATCGGCGCCCGCATTCAGTGCTGCTAAATCATTTGATTGTATCATCCATAGTTTTTGCGGGTCGCGTGTTAAAGGATGAATTGAGTGGTGGCGCATACCTATCACATAAGATTTTGATTTATCGAGAGAATCAAGCGAAAATTCAGGATAACCTACCGCGAGCTCTGTAAACATCTCCGCGAATGTTTTTGTTGATGTCCACTTAATATTTGATACGTCCCAGCCGTTAGTTGTACCAAACTTCCATCCATTATTATAGTATAAATTAAGAAGTGTCCCATCAGAAATTTTATATACTTTATAGTCAGGATTAGTATAAATATCATCTGCTAATTTTAGCCGGCGCTGCAGATAAAGGCTACTTGCCGCGAGAACTCTCACACTGTTATCGTCTTCCCATTTAAAAATCATACCCTTTGATTGTAATTGAATTGGGTGATGTAATTTTCCAGGGCGGTTCTTTGAAGATAGAATAAAGATGCCCGCGGTAGTTTCACTGTCTTGTGACAACTTAACCATAATATCTAGCGGCTTGAAAAAGTCCACTAAATATTGATATTTGTCACCAGAAGTATATTTTTCAATGTAATTTTTGACATCAGTGATAGAAATTGTCATATTTTATTAAAAAGCCCTTATATGTTATGATACTTATATTTAGTGTTCAATTTTTTATATTAAAATTAGGCGCGCATCCGTCTATAAATGGAGGAACTTGAAATCGTAGAAGATCAACAAGAAAGAGAAATCCAAACAGTGGCCGAGTATAAAAACCGGCTACAGCAGGTTGGGTTTGATGGCCGCGATATTCGCACAGCTGCGGTTCTGTGGACAGAAACAATGAAGCATAAGAGTTTGATCTCGTATACGGAAATTGATGATTTAATAGTAAGAAAATGTGTAAAATTGACTAATATTCTTGGACTTAATGTAATTATCTTAATGCCGCCGCTGAAATATGCCGGCGGCGCTGTTTTTAATAAAAGAAGAACGCAGACAAGCGATATCAGCGTTAAAGCGGTTTATACTGGTGATGCTTTGAAATTGCGTTTCGATGCCGCGGTTTTAGCAGAAACAGAAGGTAAAATATTCGGCGTATCTCGCGGGCAAGAGGTTCCAGTAATCGGCATTAAAATAACTCCCGGAGCAGATTCATCTCAAATGAAAAGGGCGGCCGCCGCGGAAGATGGAAGATGGAATTATGAAGAGATTGCAAAAAATTATATTATTAAAGTTGCCGCTGGAACTTACTCGGTTGCTCACTGCCGCGATCTTTTAGCGTATCTCGCGGATGCATATCGTATAATGCGAGTTTCGGCGGCCGCGGTAAGTGGTCTATTAAATCCGGCGCTGTTTTCATCATTGCGCAAATTATATTTAATGCCACCAGAACCAAAATTTGAAGTTGTAGGCCGACCTTCCGCGGATGTGCTCGATATAATTAATTCGATAGGAAATGTTATTGATGTTAAAATCAAACACCCTGCTTTTGATTGTGGAAATTTATACATTGCACTCGCGTGTAAAATTATGGGTGATGTGTCAGCAGCGCGCGCTTATATTGCAACCGAAAAAGCACTGCGCGATCGCGCGTTGTTTCTCGCGGCTGCTCGCGCTAAATATATAGAAAACCTTACTACAATTATTTTATATAAAAACATTATAATGTCAAAATTGGCGGCCGCGAAATATGCTAAAATAGAACGCGAACTTCAATTAAAGCCGCAATTGTTTACAGACAGCAATAATGTTTTAGCTCTACTGACCCCCGCGGATAAGGAAATTGTGCTCACTGAACACCGGCGGAGGATTGCGCGTTTCGAAGCATTGCGTAATAACACGTGCAAACATGTTGCACTTATGCGTCGATTTAGGTTCGGCCGTAATGAAGAAAAAATCGCGGCCGCTTGGGTTGAACTCAGTAGCTATATACCAGCGGCAGGAGGCCGCAATGAAATGCTTCAATGTACAAAATGCAAGTTCGAAATTATATGCCCGCATATTAAGCTGAGAACCGAGCTTGATTTAAAAAGAGCTCCGATGATAGAAATTAAAACAAAATTAACACCGTATTTCGCGGATGTGGTTGCGAATGGTAGTTACTATTGCAAAATCTGCGGAGAAGTAATTTCATCTATTGAAACTTTTAAAGATCTCGGCGGCAAAGAAATAGAGATGGAAATAGACGAAGAAACCGCGAATGTTATATGGCACGAATTTTCTTCTATCTTAAAAATGCTTAAATTTACCGCGGTTATTAATACCGCGAAATTGATATCAAGTGGCCGCAGTGCGATATATCCGCATATTTTCGATATAGAAAAGAGCATTGCGAAGTCAAAAACAAATACCGCGGATGATATGCGAAATAAGAAAAAATTAGCTATTATTATTCATGCATATGCGTGGATTGCGCATATGGCACTATCAAGCGATAGTATCGAATTTAAAGATTTAAAAATACCTGGTAAGAATCAAGTGGCCGCGGCCCTTGCCCACTGTTTTTCAATGCTTATTAAAACTAGAAATAATGTGATTAGAGATATTCCAGGAATGACTAATGATATTGTTAAAGGACAGCTCGTTACTGCTTATAAGGCAGTTTCTGGTGAAGTGAAAACAGAAGATTTTAAAGTAGTTGATGAAGATCCTGAAACTACATTGCGATTTGACCCTATATTTAAATATATTTATGTAATTGCCGGCCGCGGCCCGCGAGAAAAACGAACTAAAAATGCCGCCGAAGTTTTGAAAATGGATATTCCTGAGTATATAGATTCCCCCAATGCTTACACGAAAGTACAGCCAATAAAGGTTCCAAATTCCAGCGACTATGAAAAATACCGCGCTGTATCTTATAATTATTTTATTGAAAGAATAAAGGCAAATCTTACTACAGCAAGTGTATATACATATTTGTCAGCGGCCGCGGATAGTTACGCACTTAGCGCGCAACACGCGGAAGTGTTTGACCAATATGATGTAATAAACGAATTGGAAAATAAAGTTGTAATGAAAAAATTCGCGGATGTGTACCGAGCTATCGGCAAACCAAACACGACAGCTGAGTTAAATGATAGTACAAGATTTGATAAATATATTCATCATGCCAAATATTCGCGGCTGTTTGATGAAAATGGTGATCCACATAAGTGGACAATTGTTGATGGAGTTAAAGAATGCGCGGTTTGTAAAACTAAGTTTGACGATGTTGATTCTCTCGATGAAGAAAAAGTACGTGAGTCTTTACGCGCTAAATATATTATTGGTAATTTCTTCAGATTTTATGAAACCAGATGCCCTGAAAAAACAGTACACGAATATGTTAAAGGCGTATGTTCCTGCGGGATGAAGCCTGAGTTTACGAACTCGCCTTCAAGTGCATATTATCGCAAATATCGCGCGAAATACGCGGCGGATTACAAGGAATTTATGGAATCTTCGAGCAGCTATGTAGAGCCGGTAGAAATTATAAAAGATTATCCAGACCCAAAATGGAACTTTAACTATAATAAAGTTCTTGAATTATCAGAACTAGTTAAACTGAAGCCGGCACAGCTTAATTATCTCGGGTCATGTAATAGCCAAATGACATATGCGGATTTGGTATCTGGGGCTTACATTCCGCCGGAAGATGAAAGAGGATATGCAACGCGCCCGAGTATCATACTAGGATATATAAGACAAATAATTATCGGCTTTAACTCACTGAGATACTATTATCGAATACAAACACCACACCCTGACATTGTCGCGCTTGTTGACGCAAATATACAAAAACATCTGGTTCAACAGCTCCCGGAATTAATGCCATTTCCAGCGGCCGCGGAAAACGTAGATAATAACTTTACATGGTTTAGAAAAAATAAGAAAGCGCGCGATTTAACAAATTTCTGCACGCAAACATTTTGCGAAATATGTTTGCAGATTCTTGCAATTAAAGGAGGTGCCGCCAAACTCGCGGCCGCGTTCGTTAAATACATTTTAGCAAAAATTATTAGATCAGAAACTTTGCTAACAAAGGCGGGATATTTTAACTGGTCAACTTTATATGATGACGCGTATGTAAGTAAAGTGGATGACGATACCGCGGAAGTGGATGATGATTCAGAAGATAATGAAAATCCATTCAAGGGCGTTGATGATTTCGATATGGATTTAGAGGGCGCCGATCCTGAAGATGTTAATTTAGTAAAAGTTGGCGAGGAGTACGGGCTCGATTAAATTAAAATTGAATTTTTAGCATCAGTTCAAATAAACAATGAGCAACGTGTTGGAAATTTTGCCTATTGACAATGTAGTAAGAATAAGTGAAAGATATAGAGTGAATGTTGGTAATCATGGATCTGTTGAATTAATTGATGTAATGCCAAGCTACAGGCCCGCTGATAAAACCGCAGATTACGCAATCGCGGCCGCGGCCAGAGTTAGTTATGCTAAAGGAACTAAAACAATGCAGGATGATGCCGGCCTGATTGACTATTTAATGAGGAACTATCATACCACACCATTTGAGATGGCCGAGCTTAAATTTAAGCTTGATATGCCTATTTTTGTAGCGCGCCAAGTTATGCGACACCGCACTGCTTGCTTATCCGCGAATAATTTAATTCATATCGATACTTATCGCAGTGGTAAATATGTGTCTGAACATTTATCGGTGGATGTTGTTTATGCGTATTGGCAAAATGCTGATACTAACTCGCTACTAAGACAAAAAATGCTACGATGTGTTACTAATATAGGTGATGATAATACTCCAATGGGTCATTGTTATATTACAGATATATGGAAAAATCCACCAACCGCGGTTTATGAACTACGCTTACTAAATGGTATGTCAGTGCGCGCGTCTAAAGACCATATGA
>JACCDV011127440.1_pt1 | contig 11161 bp, 10 predicted proteins | sample 7446131 | NCBI WGS metagenome assembly JACCDV01 (sample SAMN15323448, study PRJNA562643) | freshwater metagenome | isolation source: river surface water | place: USA:Blue River Watershed | collected 2017-08-17
ATCAAGGCAGCTGCAGATTTCGTCAGGAGTTGTTGCTCAGCATTCTTCATCCCCTTCTACATTTCAATCATGCAGCTTATCTTTATAGTCTTTTGGGTCGCAGTCATTCTTTACCTGTTTTCCTCTAATACGGGCAAGATTGAGTCATTCGCTGGTACTCCTTTCGGAATGGTGGTGTGGAACGAATCCAATCAAAAGCTCATCATATTTTATCTGTTCGGACTGTTATGGGTGATAAATTTCTTCGCTGGGCTTGGAGCATTTTGGGTGAGCTCAACTGCAGCCATTTGGTACTTTGAATCTGGGAATCCTACATCGCCAGTGACAAGGAGCTTCTGCAGATCATTCTACCATTTGGGGTCTATTGCCTTCGGATCGCTCCTGATTGCCATCGTCATGTTCATCAGAATAATCTTGGAGTATATAACAGTATCTATTTGTTAAATTAGAACCAAATGAAATAGAAAATGATGGGGATGGCTTAGGGGCGAGCTGTCAGCTGCATGATGAAGTGTGCCAACTGCATCATGGCCTGCTTTTAGAGGCTCATCAGGTTCATCACTGAAAATGCATACATCATGATTGCCATCACTGGTAAAAATTTCTGTGCTTCGGCTTCAGAGTCATTCTATCTAATGTTGAGGAGTGCAGCTCAGTTCTTCATTAGTCACGGAACCACTAAGTTGTTCGTGAATGTGGGGACCGCTTTGATAGTTACCATGTGTACTGTGATTGGCTACTTCTTCATCACCAACATCTCTCCCTTCAAGGACTAAATCCAATCCCCTGTATTCCTAACCATCATCTTCGCCATTGTTTCCCTCCCAGTCTCTTGGGCTTTTATGGAGTTCTTCGAAAAAGGCGCCAATACTATCCTGATGTGTTACTGCGTGGAGCTTGACTTGTCGAAGAAGAAAACTAAATGCCCCACAGCACTTAAGAACTTCTTAGAAGACTATGCAGATTCTTCACAATCTCAAATATGATCCACCATTTAGTCAAATATTACAACAATATCAGTTTGATTAAAAGCTTTATAAATTATCACCTGTTTTGCCCAGCTATTGCTAGATAAAAACAATATAATTGATACTTTTCAGCAGCTTTGTCTAGAAACAAATAACTCCTAAATACAGAGTACTCATGAAGAGTGGGACAATGGTGAGTTCTTCTTTTGAAGCCATCAACACCATTTTGAGGATTAATAATGAGCAGGTAATGATAGATATAAGAAGTATGTACTTATAGATTTTGTTTAATCTGCTTAGAAAGGCTTTATATTTCTTAGTGGTCTCAAGAAGAAAACTGTTATTTATATGCTGAACTAAGTAAATTCCATTTAGTATTACCATCGTAGCATTCATTAAGCAAAACCAAAAAGGATCATTGGTAAAGCTACTTACAGCTAATATTATTATATTGCATAACTCATCTCCTAACAAATGTGTTGGGTTCAGCCTTTTGAAACTCATCTCTTCAGTTAACAGCTATTTTCCTTACTACTCAAAGAAATTCGTGTCTTTATGACCCTAGATACTATTCCATGCGCTTGAATCGAAATCATCAAGAGTATCTGAGACTTTGTTGGTGACGTTCTTAGTATTGAAGACTAAAATCTAATCAATCTATTTCTGTTTTTGTCTTCTTTTCTGCCTTCTTCTCTCGAAGTCCTCAAGTTTTTATACATTGGGCTAAAAATCCATTTACATTATAATAATATATCACTGCATCATTTCATCATCTATTTACTATACACCGTACAGCCCACTGCTTTCGTTGCTCACAGAAATATTGTGCTTCATCAAGCTTGGAAGTTGGGTTGATTCATCGAACTCCTTCGTATGCTGTTTGGAGTGAGTAGAGTACTTGTTAAAGGATTTGTTATTGTGGTAAGCTTGGAAGGGGAGTAGTTTGTGGCTGGAGTGGTGCTTTGAAGCCTACTTTTTAATTATTGAAATGTTGGCTGGAATCATATCTTGCACACTATTGTTCTATTTGAAAGTCTATGTCTATTTCAGATCCTTTATGCATGAGTGGATTTCCTTGAGCTTGATTGCTAAGGTCTTCTTCTACTTCCTCAGCTCATTCACCTCACAAGTTAGACTCACTGTCTATCGATTGAGTTTTATCATTATAGTTCTTCGTATGCTATCATCTATCTTTCGTAGATTATTTGTATTGACCACTTGCTTGATGAGATGATCCCTTTTCTAGACTGCAGCTTCAACCATAACTTCACTATTTTCTTCTTTGTTTATCGGTAGGCTAATTGTCTTAGAAAGTTCCTTCAATTATTTTTTGAGTTATAAAGATTGGAGCTATTTATGATAAGTCTATTTGAGACCCTTTTAGGTCTATTCTTATTTATATCTTCTTAAGTAGGCCTTTTGTTTGGCCTACTTTTGGGTTTCCTTGAGCTTCTTAATTGTCTAGAGGGCCTCGGCTATTTTGAGGTCTAGTTCCTTTGAGTCATTGCTGGTTTTGGTGAAATCCTCCTGGAAAGTATTATATTTTTTATCGAGGGCGAGAATTTATGTTTCTAGGTACTTGGCCTTTTGAATGAGCTAAGATTTCTTATGCTTCAAGTATTCTTCATGAGTATAGTTGTTGATGTTGCCAGTGAGCAGCTATTTTACTTGTTTTTCCTAGTTGAAGATTTGTTTGTCCTTCTCAACGAGCATTCTGGCAAGCTACTTCTATTCCTTCTTGAGGATTTAATTTTTTGTAATGGCGTTCTCCTTGTCAATTTACATTTCAGCTGTCAGTTGCTGGAAATACTTAGTCTTCTATTCATAGTTGTTATTATCGTGGTAAAGCTTGTTGTACCTTTTCCTTAGTTGCTATCCTTCCTACTTACACTTCTCCAGCTCTACCTACATCTACTCAATCATTCTCGCTTTGTAGATTTCCCCTTCCTCAGTCTATTCTTTGAGAAGCTACCGATAGTTAACGAGATTTCCTTGGCATTATCCCTATGCTTCTTAGCATTATCTTTGCAGCTTTAGCTCTTTCTCCTTACACTATTGAAGCAAGATATCCATTTATTTCTTAAACTTACTTTTTAGCTAATTGATCTGTGATTTATATAAGTTTGTATATTGGCTTTTGGATTAGTTTAGTCTATCTGTTTCCTTGTATAGCTATCTTATCTTCACAAGTTTTGCCTCTTATAAAGCAAATGACTCATCTGACAAAGCCTTTATTATATTGGAAATCTGCTCTCTTATGGCCATCTTCATTTCATTCAACTATTCTATCCTCTGCTCCATAGGTTCAAGCTCACCTTTCAACTCTTCATTTCTTTTTTACTCTTCTTTTCTTAGTTTGACCTCCATGCCGTCTTGGATGTTTTGAATGATGTCAGTATACTCAGTATCAAAGTCAGATTTGTCTGATTAAAGTTGTCCCACTGTTTATTCTTGTGCATTCTAAATTGAACTGCTTGTGTTCATATAGTGCTGTAAGTAATACAGCGATTTATAGTTCTTATAGCTACTTTTGAAGGAACTAAGCACTTCCGCATCATTGACTGGAATACCCTCACTAATGGCATTGATGCGACTGATGAAGATACTCCCATCTTCAGCTCCACTAATCAGTAAAGAGTAGTCGTGTGTGACTCTTAGCTCAGTGATTGCCGCTGAATGAAGCTGGATCTAGGTGAAATACTTGCTGAACTTCATAGAATCAGTAAAGGGCCACTGGTGAGCTCGAATCTTACCCAAGGAAGTTCCCATAAAGATAGTACCAACCTCATTAACTATCAGGAATTTAGTTATGTTGTAAGGATAAGTCCACATTACTGCAAACTATTGGCTTCCTCTATCTCTGTAAAATTTGGTAATGCTGTCAGGATAGCTCACAGCCATGATATCAAAGACACTGTCGAAGGCTGAACAGATACACCTATTGGTTTTATTCCAGACCTCAAATAGCTTTTGACCTTCGCTGTTCATGATCATACTGCTTCCATTAGCAAAAACTCCCTGTAGGAATAAGTCTTTGTCTAGAAAAGAAAGTTCCTTGACCATATAGCCGGAGTTGAACTGTATGGTATTCACAACTTTATTTTCGTAAGGATTTATTACAATAAGTTGATTGAGCGATCCAGCTACAAGCTTATGCCCATACTTTGAGTACCTTACTGTTTCGCAGTTTTTCATGGGAAACTGTATGTTGGTGGTCTTTAAGCCTTACGAACAGATGACAAACAGCTTCAAGCCTTCTTTGAGCCCTACTGCGACACTAAAGGTTAAAGGGTGAACGTCTAAACTAGTGGGGTTATCTGTCAAGTTGAAAACAAACTACCACGCAAGCATCCTTTCGAAACTTGTAGAACTTATATGTTAGTACTTTATGGCTTTAATCTTCCTTTCACCTGAGAGCATCAAAAATATTTTTTTAGTTGGTAGTAGGCAAATATCAAGAATTTTTTGCACGAATAGAGTAGAAGTAAGGACAGATTGTATTGGAGACCTTAGTGTTTCAACTAATGTGTCATGAAGGAGCAAATTGAAGACAACTGGGAAAACTTTCCCTGGAGCAAGCTTATGGTTTTGTATATTCTGCTTCACTACCTTTATTTATCCCTTCTACTTGAGGTACTATGACTGTATTGGAATGGATAAGTCATATTTATCGTTTTATTTGACCTGCACAATGACACAAACTGCCATGGTTTAGTGAGCGAAAGTCATCCTGACAATCTTATGAAGGAACGGGCAAGAAAAGCTTATGGTTTAGACTGAGTTACTACTATTCATAGAGCACACCTTAATGAGAGTAAACTACTCAACGAAATGGTATCCAATCAATATGTTATATTAGTTGCAGCATAAGCTTGAAGGCATTTTATGTTTGGTTACTGCATTCCCATGATCATCAACTGTCTCAAATGTTCCTAAAAACTGCTTGCCATGTTGACTAATTTAGACATGAGAGAGGTTGATTGATATGAAGTAAAGGTTTCCTTTAGTTGTGATTAGGTAAAGGTTGAGTTAATTTTATAAGGTAGTTATAGCTTGGACAATATTTTACTCTGATAGTATTTTGGCAAACTTTAAGGGAACTGGCTTAACCTCTTCTCCAAGTTGGATAACATAAAGTTCAGTGTTACTATACAAGATAACTATCTTATCATTGGAGAATGGTATGACTACTCCCTTTACTTTGAAGTACACACTTTATGAGGCTAATACGTCCTTCGTGTTTAGGTCTACTTCTGAAAATCTGAAGTTCCCTTAAAGCTCAGAGATAACACAGATGTGTTTGTAGTCGTTTACTAGGTCTAAGAAGACGATTTTCTATTATTTCTAAAGGTGGGACATAACAAATTTCTGATTACTACCCTTGCTGAAGTTCCTTATCATGAGAGTAGGATATATCTTATTGGCCGAGGTGATGGCATACAAGATATTGTCATCGAGCATGAGGTTTTTGTAGTATTTGAAGCATGTGATTTCTTCTTCCTGGCTGATGCTGTCGATCACCTTCTGGTTCTCGCTCAGCATGTCGTACAGCACAATCTGCTTGCCCAAGATGTAGATGATCTTATTGTCGTCAATGCTCTGAGCACTGCTCACCTCACTGTTCTGGTTGAATCCGAATCCCTTCTCAAAAGACAGCCGTACTCCGTTCTGCAAATTGCCCCTCTAGTCGAACATTGGCTTTCTTTTCTATATCGTCAATTATGTACGAGTCTGGATCCGCGCATGTCATTTTCCTGTGCCGAATTCATCTTCAATAACCCATTTTCCATTATTGCTAATCTTAATTTCTATAAGAATATAACAAACCATCATTAATATACTAGCAGGCTCAGATTATTAACAATACTTCAATACGAATGGCTGAAATGGCCTAACTAGTTTTGATTATCTCTATTATCATATTTATTTTTAATTTTATAATGCTGAGAAGTTGGCTAAGCAAACACTCCTTGCTTTTCAGCACCTACAAATGGGCCTCCCCCAAAGACATAGAGTTTCAAAAATGGGAATATTAAACCAATTTTATGCGTTCTTCAGGACCTGGTGGGCAAAGTGTCAACACTACAAACAGTAAGGCTTAGTTGAGACTCAAACTAGACCAATGCACTCTCCTTGATTAAAACATAATCAACAATCTAAAAGAAAAGTACGCGAATTACCTTACTAAAAATAACTAATTAGTCGTTCGCAGTCAAATTCATAAGTCTCAAGGCAAAAATCTAGATGAATGTTTCGAGAGGGTGCAAAAGATTATATTTGAGTGTAGCATAGTAAAGGAATAAAAGAGTTAGCAGCCCTTTGTGGAGCCAGAGGAAAATAGATAGAAGAGACTAAACTCTAAGAAAAAGAAGAGCGAGGTAAAAGCTGGTCGGCAAAGTAAATATTCTGATTATTGACTAAACTTATTCACAATATAAATGATCAGAGTAGTGATTGGCCTTCCTCGTAAAGTGAGTAAGATATCTCACTCTTTTTACACTTTAAGAAAGGATGACTTTTGAGTTTAGATATGTTGGGCCTTAAAGTAGTATTCTTAGCTAAGCAACAAAGAATGAAATCCCTTGTTTCTTCTTAGAGGTCGATATAATCTGGGAATCCTACTTACTGTTATAGTATGACTGGTAGATCAAACTAACTCCAAATTTTGAATGGGATCCTGCCAATCAATAGTTCATAAGTTAGGACTCCCAATGACCAAATATCAATCAGCCCGTTATGCTATGACTGCCTAACCATCTAAGGAGAGTAATAAAGAGGGGTTCCACATATCGACTTTCTCATTTCTCCATGAGAACATTAAGCTGCCCATCCTAGGTCGCAAATTTTAATCGTGTCCTAAATGGTCCAATATTTACAAACTGGAGAATCAAGTTTTATGGCTTGATGTCGCGATGGATATATCCCAGAGTGTGCATAAACTACAGGCCGTCTATGGTCTGCTTGAGGATTGAGCTGACTTCCTCTTCCACCAACCGAGACTGTTTTTTTATGAGTCCATAGACATGGCCACCAGTGGCGTACTAAGTGAGGATATAGAAGTGCTATTCATCATGGAAGTAGCCGTAGAAGCTGATGATGTTGACGTGCTTGAGAGTATTATGAATTCTGATTTCCTTGGCTATTTGATGTTCTACCTTTTCCTCCCTCACCACCGATTTTTTTATAATCTTCATTGCACAGATAAAGTTTGTATCCTTGTGTCTATATAGATATTAGTTTACCTCACAAGCCACACAGTTCCAAATTTGCCCTTGCCCAGCTACTTTAATTTGCTGAAATCGCTCTACTTCAAAGATACACTAATATTACTCTGCAAGGGTATTTGCTTTTGATACTAATCATCAGCTGATACTTTCAGTTAAAAAGGATTTATCGATACTGCTCTCGATATCTTATTTTGAATGAAGTTTATTTTGTTTGGAATGGTCTTGAACTGGACACTCTAAGCTAGCTTTCCTGAGAGATGATAATTTCCCTTGATGGTTGAAAAGTTTTTAGTTGGAGCTTGAAATGCTACATTTTATTTGCAGCTGATTTTGATACTTTTATACAGAGGGTTCTCTGGCTGCCTTTGACTTTCTACTTGGGTGAATCTTCTCTTAAGACGATGAGCCTAGCCCGATGAGAAAGGCTGGAAACCATTAGGTGAATGATGGGCTTGCACAAACATGTTCTGGTCAATTGGTCTGAGTGGGGAAGAAAAGCCTTGGGCTTGGTTCAAGAAAGGATGATGAATTTGCATTGCCAATTTTATAACTAAAATTTATAAATAAATAACGTTTTAATATCAGGTTTCCATGAGGGCAATAATATTCTTAACAAAGGAAGAAATATGGGGACAATAATTATGATTCTATTACTTTACTTTGCAGTGTCTATGGCTTTTTATGATGATTGCTAAACAATTCTTCAGATCCTTATTCTATTATTTATTGTCTCTTTGCCTGTGAGTCGACTCAGTTGCTATGATAGTCTTTATCTTGACGTAGGCAGTAAAGTTGTTGACCTTTAGTTGGATCATATAGGCTAGTATTTCAGTCATTATTGCCAACTATTATTTACTCAAGACGGATTTTTATCTAGAATCGTCACTCTATTGTAACGATACTCCCTACGCAAATATGCTGTTCACAATATCTTTAAAGCAGGTTGAGAAGCGGATATGCTTGAACTGCGATCCTTTTCTTTGAATACTTATTGAGTCTCTTCCCTATATTGATAATTCGCTTGCTTCATTACGAAAATATTGTTGAATAGATGCATTGCTTTTCTTTTGTAAATGGTTTGTTGACATTCTTATAGATGAGGTATCAAATTCATTTATTCCTCTAATCTTTATTACAAAATTTTCGTAAGTCTTTTTAAAGAAATCATAATTCATATATTTTTATTGGTTCTCTTTTACCTACTAAGAATACAGCATCTTTAATAAGGCGTCGCGATCTTGAATTTTCCCTTTACGGCGGTTTTTTGGCTATACCTAAGGGCTATTATTATAAGATTTAGTCCATTATTTTACTGTATTAGTATTACTGATTTGATTTCTAACAATCTGCTTAAACCTTCCAAGCCCCTTATTCTGGACTGTCTTCTACATATTTGGTTATGGCCTTTATTTGGAATTACCAACTTTTTTCTATGTGTCATTGTTGGCTTTTTAATCGATTATTTAGTTACTGTAGACTGAAGGCCTTATGGAAGGAAAATCAACAACTGAGCTTAAACCTTATTAGTCAAATTTGGATGAGCTTCTGTCGATTGAAAAGGTGCTTCCGAAATTGACTGGAGTTGCTGTCTGTCGCAAAGCTTGGTACAAGTTGGGAATGAACATTGTTTTGTTATTATTTTGGAGTTTCATCTTACTCTCGAGCAATCCTGGATTAGGTCGTATTTTAATAGAAGACGTAAGCTCAGATCTCTCCATGGATGACTCTTGATGTATGGTTTTGTTCTGGCTGACTGGATTGTTTAGGGCGGGTGTTTTCTGGTTGACAGTGGTACTTTGCTAATCTTTGATCTTGTGAATAGTTTTATTCTTATTGATGATTTTGACCTTGTTGTGAGGTTTGGATTTAATGATGTTGAGTTCCATTTACAGTGTTGAGTTACGCCTTTGTAGGTTGATAATTTGTTATGATAGCATGCAATTTTATAGTCTTAGCTAGTTGTGAGTCTACTATATCTTTTCAATCTTCCCCTACAGGGTTTTAATGTGGATCGATTTCTAGCTCAGCTATACTCTCAACTTCCCAATATTCCTATTCTTATCCTCCCCTTCACTATGTTTTTCTGGACTCATTCCCGTACACTTGTGCATTAGATTCCAAGTCTGAGTTTGAATGCCAATGTCCTCAAATGCTTTAGCAGTACTCTTATTTCCCCTAGCATGCTGAAAGATTGATCTAAGCATGGGGACGTAGGGAAGATAAAAATGTTAATTTGGTGAGGTGGAGGCATGATAGTTTTTTTGAGCCTATTCCTCTTGCTGGTTCATTTCCTAAAGCAACTGACTCAAGCACTGTTGTTCCATCTATACACCAAGAGCAAGCTCGGATAACTTTTATTGAATCTTTTTGTGATCGATTTCTTCACCATAAGGTTCCTTATTGTTGAGAATGGACTCTTGATAGTAGGAGAAGGGATCATTGATCCTCAGATTGAAAATCTGATGCTTTTATAATTTGATTTATTGGTGCCATTTGTTCTAGCTGCACTTCGAACAAATGTCAGTCTTAGGAGCGGGCAATATTGACTTCAAACTAAGCTGGTCTTCAAGTAATCTATACTCATTTTACCATTTTTCGTTGCTGAACTTAAATACCTGAAAATATTGAATGCTAATGGCATTGAGTAAATTAGACATGGTTTAAACTATGGGAAACGCTGATAATTTGACGCCAAACTCTAAGGGTATAATAGAGTATACTTTGAAAAAAGTGTTGAACCTAGATGAACTGCAGATAGGCTTATTTGGCAAATGATTTTCGTGAGAAGTATTCCTTGCTGGATTACTTGATTTGAAAATGTTCAGTGAGTTGCTTCAAAGTTTGCATGCTTTTGAGTTCCCTGCTGACGAATTAGTTGAGTTCCTTCTCTTGTTAGGGTTGGGGTTACTTATGAGGTTGATGGGGTCATCTTCGCTAGACCTATTGGTGTTTTCCATTTATATAATTTCTATAGTAATAGGACTATTGGGGTATAATAACTATCAAAGATTCAAATATTATCTCTATTGCCTTATAATCAACTATAAGATCTCTCTGTTCTCCTCCATGAACTCCTACTCCTCATTCCCTATCAGCAATTCAAACTACTCAGAAATCTAAACACCCTCCATCTACATATGGATCTAAATGCTCTCAGCGTTTCCTTTCTTACTGAAGTCTTAGTCGTCCGATGCTAAAAAAGTGAAGTCTAAGTCAGGGTCATAGAAGGAATAGACTGAGACTTTCTTATCGGCTTCATGCTATGAGATGGCAACTGAGGTTCTTCTCTTGCTTTCCTCGATGATGGCTTGCTTGTTGATAAGGGATTTGAAGGAGGGGAGGAAGGAAACGTCAGCCTTGATTCTGAGAGACTAATTCTATTTGATGATGATGTCTTTGGCCCGAAGGTCAATGAGAGTGCGGGTTTTAATGTTTTAGAAAAATACTTTATAATCGAGCACATATTTTGCTTTGAGTTCTTTATCTTTTTGATATATGCTAAACAAAGGTAGTTTATTTAAAATAAAAATGACCTCCTTGAAGAACTAAATGACCATCTGCAAGGAAGAGTTCGTGATATCTTTTTTGCGCTGAACCTCGAGAACCCAGCTCTCCACTTCAAGCAAATTGCCAGATCCCTTGTCGTTAAGATAAAAGACGATTTGCATTTGAATATTGTGATTGATTTTAATACTATTGTGGTGTTTGATTCCAACCTTTTGCTTGATGTAGTAGGAGTCTTTTTAAACTAGTTGGTTGACGAAGTCACTAATGGACATATTGGATAATTTTGCATTATCTTTTAACTTCTATAAGTAGGCCTGGAAGTGTTTGAATAAAGCCTTCTTCACTTCCAGCCTGCTCTGCAAAATTACCTCGGCTACCTTCCCTAGTATCTAGAACTGCAACTCACTAAGCATACTATTATCTACTCAATTAAATATAAATAATAAAGCAAAATCATTC
>JACCDV010985949.1_pt1 | contig 11160 bp, 9 predicted proteins | sample 7446131 | NCBI WGS metagenome assembly JACCDV01 (sample SAMN15323448, study PRJNA562643) | freshwater metagenome | isolation source: river surface water | place: USA:Blue River Watershed | collected 2017-08-17
ACCCCTGAAACAACATACAGCCAAAAGACTGGGCAGAATCTACTTTAAATACGTGACGTTAGTAAATTATTTTTTATAAATTAATTTTTATATTTTTTATGTAAAAAATTCTATCAGGCACAAAAAAGCCCCTTTCGGGGCTAATTTATATGTGGTTAAGAATTTGGCGGAGAGAGAGGGGTTCGAACCCTCGATGCGTTATTAGCGCATACACACTTTCCAGGCGTGCTCCTTCAACCACTCAGACACCTCTCCGGAGCCGCGAGATTATGCCGACAGCCTCTCAGAAAGACAAGTCACCGCGAACATATTTTTAGGCGCCTTCACAAAAATTCAGCTGTCGCCAACTTTCATAAACAATCACCGCAACAGCGTTAGATAAGTTCAAGCTTCTGGAGTCCGCTCGCATGGGAATTTTAATCACTTGCTCGGGAGGTAAAGATTCTCGAATTTCAGGAGGTAACCCTCGCGTCTCGGGCCCAAACAATAAAACATCACCGTGCTGAAAATTCACATCTGAATATTTTTTCTGACCTTTGGTAGAACACGCAAAAATACGCCCCGCTTTTATTTTTTCAAAAAACGCCAAACAATCAGAATAATTTTCATGCAGGTGCATGCGTGCAAATTCATGATAATCCAACCCTGCTCTCTTTAATTTTGCATCTTCAAGGGGAAAGCCTAATGGTTTAATCAAATGCAATTCAAAGCCAGTATTGGCACATAATCTAATAATATTCCCCGTATTAGGAGGAATTTCAGGTTCAAAAAGTACAACATGCAGCATTTCAGGAAAGCTCCCATTAGAATAGAAAAATATAAAATATTTTGTGCAACATTTTATCGACATTGAGGTGCTATGAACACACAACTGCAAAGAACTTTCAAAAAAATTGGCATTATCGGCCGACATCCTCACACGCCTCTCACCGATACTCTCAATAGCCTGATTTCAGTCCTTCAGAAAGCTAATATTGCATTCTTGATCGAACAAGAAACCGCTGAAGACGCTCAAATTTCAGCTTCAAGCTTTCATCCTGGAAATGCAACAGCAGAGGCATCCGAAATTAAAAAATGGTGTGACCTAATTATTAGTGTCGGAGGAGATGGAAACTTTTTACGAGCGGCGCGATTATGCTACCCACAAGACCTTCCCATTATTGGCATTAATAAAGGCCAGCTCGGTTATCTCACAGATATTCACCCCCAAGAAATTTCAGGATTATTAAAGATTATTCAGGGCGAATATTTTCTAGAAAAACGGTTTTTTATCCAATCTAAAATATCACGCAACCACGCTCAAATTGCCTCCCATATCGCACTCAATGATGTCGTTCTATTTCCCGGCGAAATGGCGCAAATGATCGAATTTGAGATTCATATTGATCAAAAATTTGTATACCGACAACGATCTGATGGATTAATCCTCTCGACCCCTACGGGATCTACGGCTTATTCACTTTCAGCCGGCGGCCCTATCCTGCATCCCACGGTCCCCGCTTTTGTATTGACGCCCATGATGCCTCATAGCCTCACAAGCCGACCTATCGTGATTAGTGCGGAATCTGCAATCGATATTTATCTTTCCGAAGCGAATAAAAGCAAACCCCGACTCAACCATGACGGCCAAGAAAATATTTCTCTCGAAGTCGGCGATTGCATCCACTTGGAAAAAGCCCCTCACGTCGCAACACTCGTCCACCCTCTCGGGTACGATTATTACAGCGCACTTCGAAGCAAATTAAACTGGAGCGAACAACCGATTTTTAATTTACGCTAATTTTTGCAACGTCTCTTAAAGAAACGGATCGATTAAACACCATCCTGCTTTTTTCATTGCTGGTAGAGGCGACATGATCATGTTGATCCGCGCAGAAATACCCCACTCGATTAAATTGAAAGCTTTCTTCTGGCTGAGCCTGTAACAAAGCAGGCTCTAAATAGGCTTCAATAATTTTCAAAGATTCTGGATTTAAAACTTCGCCCAAATCATCATAAAGTGAAGGATTTTCAACTTTAAACAATCGATCATATAAACGAACTTCTGCCTTAATATAATGCTCCTCATGGGCAGAGAGCCAATGAATCACCCCTTTGACTTTTACACCATCGGCACAAGGCTTTCCTGCTAAAGTTTCAGGCAAATATCGGCAAATTAATTCTTGTGGCTGACCATTTTGATCCCTCACCACAGAAAGACACTCAATGACATAGGCATTCATTAAACGAACTCTTTGGCCAGGAGATAATCTAAAAAAACCTTCAGGAGGATTTTGTTCGAAATCTTCATGATCTATCCATAAATGCTTCGTCCAGGCTAACTCTCGCTTACCCCACTCTGGTTTTTGTGGATGATTGGGCGAATGCACCCATTCGAGCTGCTCTGCGTCGTAATTTTCAAGGGTGACTTTTAAAGGCTTTAATACCGCCATACGGCGCAAGGCTTTTTCGTTCAAATCATCCCTGAGGGCTTCTTCGAGCAAGCTCACATCAATAATAGAATCTTGCTTTGAAATCCCAATACTATCGCAAAAATTTCTGAGTGAAGCAGGCGTGAACCCTTTTCGACGCATGCCACAAATCGTTGGCATTCTAGGATCATCCCACCCTTGCACATGTTTTTCTTCGACTAATTGCTTGAGTTTTCTTTTACTCGTGACGGTATAATTTAAATTTAATCTTGAGAATTCTATTTGTCGGGGAGTCGCATCCATATGGCAATTTTCGACAAACCAATCATACAGCGGCCGATGATCTTGAAACTCTAGAGTACAAAGCGAATGGGTAATATTTTCCATCGCATCATTAAGAGAATGCGTATAGTCATACATAGGATAAATACACCACGCATCGCCCGTTCGATGATGATGCGCTTTACGAATTCGATAGAGTGCCGGATCTCGTAAATTAATATTCGAGGCGTTCATATCAATTTTTGCCCGCAGGGTATACGTCCCATCAGCAAATTCTCCTGCCCTCATGCGACGAAATAAATCTAAATTTTCCGCGATCGGACGATCACGATCTGGGCTGGGTTTTCCAGGCTCTGTCAGGGTCCCTCGATATTCTTTCACCTGTTCTGCATTTAAACTGCAAACATAGGCCTTCCCTTCTTCGATTAATTTTTCTGCAAGCTGATAAAGCCTTTCAAAATAATCTGAAGCAAACGTGAGATTTTTCCCCCAATCAAACCCTAACCATTTCACATCACGCTGAATGGATTCCATAAATTCAGTATTTTCGGTACAAGGATTGGTATCATCAAAGCGAAGGTAACAATAGGCTCCATGATCTGCATAAGTTTTCGCCAATCCAAAATTTAAACAAATAGATTTCGCGTGACCCACATGAAGATAACCATTCGGTTCAGGAGGAAAACGAGTAATTACCGTCTGATGTTTTTGAGAAGCTAAATCTTCTTCAATAATATTTTTAATGAAATTTGTTTTGTGAGCGCTTGTCGTCCGAGGAGAAACGGGAGCCGGGGAATGAGCAGTCATGGGAGAACTCCATTGATTATTTGATCTTATTTGATCATTACTATCGCCATTTTCTCCAGTCTACCATGCGAAGAAAAAACAAAAAATATGAAAAACTTGCGTTCACCTGAAAAAAAAGGCAGAAATTAAGATTGATGCCATAAAAAAATAGGCAAATAAGCAAACATTCAACCATTCAAAGTATTGAGGAAACGGTTGTGCCAAAAAAAATGATATTGACCAGTACTTTCATGTGGTTGTTAGCCGCCCTGTTCTACAGTTATGAATTCTTCCAACGCGTTGCCCCAGCGATCATGGCAACGCCCATCATGGCGACTTTTCATTTAAGCCAAGCAAAATTTGCGTTTATTAATTCTTTTTACTTGTACGCGTATGCGCTAGCTCAACTTCCCGCCGGCGTATTAATCGATAGATATGGCCCTAAAGCCTGCTTATCTATTTCTGCATTAGGCGTTGCCTTAGGAACGCTATTATTCAGCGAAACAGAATCTTTGATCTTTCTAGGTCTGGCTAGAATTTTAATCGGTATTGGGTCAGCCTTTGCCTTTATTGGATGCTTAAAAATTGCCTCTCAATGGTTTGAAGGCAAAACGTTTGCCCTGATCGTCGGCCTGACTAACTTATTAGGCGTTGCAGGCGCCTTATTAGGAGAGGCTCCGCTGGCCAAACTTGTGGATCATCTCGGTTGGATTTCAAGCTTAAAACTTTCAGCATGGATTGGCTTTTTCATTGCATTAGCCTTGTTTATTTTTCTTAAAAATTCCCCAAAAAACTTTAAAAATCGGAATAAAATTTTATTTTTCAGTGCGATTCGTACGCTCTTAAAAACACCTCAAAATTGGTTAATTGCCCTCTATGCCGGCATCATGGTTTCCCCCGTGATCGCCTTTACCGAGCTTTGGGCCATGCCTTTTTTAGAAAAAGTCGATCAATTTAGCTCCGTGGACGCCGCGTCAATTAATCAATTTATTTTTATTGGAATTGGCATGGGAGGACCGATTCACGGACTGATTTCTGGAAAAATCGGTCGACGAAAGCCCATGATGGCCATCGGACAGCTTATGGCGATCGTGAGTTTAATCTTCATCATCATGACGCACCCCTCGGCTCCTATACTCATGGGGCTCATGTTCTTTTTTGGATTTTCAGTCAGCAGCATGTTATTAGCGTTTTCTCTCAGCACTGAAAATCAACCCAAGGCTTTTGGTGGCACCGCCATTGCTTTCACTAATCTTTTTATCATGTTAATTGGAGCGGCCTTCCAGAATATGATTGGTGACGGATTAACTTACTTTTTTCCCCATACTCCGGATATGCATGGATTAGGTATTTCAAACGATGTGTTTAAATTAATTTTATTTATTTTACCTGCCGCCTTATTTTTAAATTTTATCCTTCTGTTTTTTATAAAAGAAACTTACGCACAACCGGTCTTATTGCATAAAAAATCTCTAAAAATCTCTAAAAAAACTTAAAAAAAACCCTCAAAGTTTGAAGTCTCTTTGAGGGTTCTTCTAAATTTAATTTTAAATTTTTAAAAATTTAAAATTTATTTTTTGCAAGATTTGCTGTCGGAGCAATCATCTTTTTTCATGCCCATGGAAACGATCCAAGCAACGATCATCCCAATACAAGCTCCATAAAGCACCATTGACAAAGCTTGCCAATCAGAAGCATTAGCGCCTTTGTCCATCAGGGATGCAACATGGGAGCCTACGCCAGCACCCAAAACGCCAAAGAATTTAAACATACATTTACGACTCATAGGTCACTCTCCTTTTGGTTGAAAAATCCACACAAGTATAGGTCTGGTGAGCTAAAAATTGTAAATATTTAAAATATCATTACGAGACCCAAAATTTTTTTTAATTTTTTTAATTTTTTTTATCTAATTTTCAGCTTTTTATAGATCGATAAAAAAGCGATTATTTAATAATAATCATTCACCTAAAAAAATAAATCTTTTAAAAATCAACGGGGCTGATAAAAGGCGAATAAAAAAATAAAAAACCCAAAATAAGAGCTGATTATTTATATAAAAATCAATTAGTTAAATATTATTTAACAATCAAAAACCACCTATTTCTCTGTCATTTTAGCGCGACTAAATCTCCCCTTAATTATCGTCTTGCGCTCTCAAAAAAAAGCCATTACTGTCCGCCTCGTTGCAGAAAAACTAACTTTTTCACAGCTTTAGTGGGAAGAGTGATCTTGCAACTCATGGTCGACAACTTAGTGCATCGCACGCTCTCAGACTGTCGATCATTCACAAAGACCGACATGGTTCTTCCCGTTCCATGTCGGCATTTTTTTATCAAGGGGATGAATGGTGTTCAAAACTCTGCTCCACACTCTGCAAAAGATTCAGCCTAAAGTTTCAAAAGGCTTTTCTACCCTCGAATGCATGATCTTTTTGATCATCCTCGGAATATTTATCGCCATCGGCATTCCATCTTTTCAGCATTACAGGACAGAACAGTCCTTGAAAAATAATACGGAAAACTTAAAAAATTTAGCGATTCTGTCTCAAAAAATAGCACTCACTTCGGAACACCCCGTTATTTTATGCCCCACAGAGGATTATCAGTCCTGCTCATCCAAACCGACGACTTCAAAAATATTAGCCTTTATTGATAAAAATCATGACCGAAAACTGAGCTCTCCCGACTCACTCATCGGCAGCTTAGATGTTTCTCATCATAAACTTTTAATCAGTTACCAAGGGTTTCCTTACAGCGACATGCAAGTCTTCTCAACGCATTACCGCATTAATAGCAATGGAACTTTTAAGATTTTCTCTCCGCCTAATCATGAAGCGTATTTCATAAGCATCAATAAAGCCGGCGAGACTCGAATCACACAATCTTAATAAAAGCATCTCATGGGTCGAGGAGCCCATACACTGCTTTGAATTTCACTGCAAAAGCTCGCGCACCCTAAGGCACTACCACATCTTCTGCATCAGGGATGACCAAAGGGGTAAAGCAAGGGATTAGCCCGTCTTCTGCGCCTCAGACCCTCTGCGTGTTCTGTATGGATGATTAAAGCGGTAGTACTCCCAGGGGCAGGGATAAACGCAGGGATAGAGATAGGAGAAGATACAATAAAAGTTTCTCGTATTTTAGCGTGGATCTGCCTAATGATGTTTTGGTCAAATTCGAACGACATCACTCGATCAGTATCAATCATTTCGCCGGTTCTGATGGAGAGCTGACCTCTATTAACTTTTAGCCAAGCAGCGGCAGTCAGGAGATCAACCGTTGTCGAAGTCTTCGTGCCATCGTTTCGGAGGTAGGTCAGTTTAGTGGGGTAACGAAAAACTGATCTACTAATATGATCAATTAAATCATCCCCATCCCCATCTTCGAGAGAGTTTTCTAATCTATTCAGAAGGGCTTCATACGTAGGATCTTTATGTTGTGTAATTGTCGAAAAATCTTCTTTTAAATCAAGATCAACTTGACTGCCGAGCAAGCTCAATACATCAAGAAAACTTTCACGAGGAGCTGATAAGAGCTTCAAGAGCTTCGCCTTTTGATGCTGCATTACATAAGGAGTGATAAGCATGAACGTCATCAAGCTGATCAATGCGTTCTCCAACAGCATATAAGGCATCCGAGTCCAGCGAGCGGCTAAATCCAACAAGAAATGAGGGTATTGCGTAAATCGCTTCCCAAACTCAGGACTGACAAAACCAAATAGCCAAGGAAGCGTGACTATGAAGAAGACCATTAAGAAGAAAATCTGGAACCTCTTTTCCCATGCATTGTAAACGTCTAGGCGAGTTTGAATATCGTTCTTTTTATGAGGATTTTTGTCGAAAACCGTCTCTGGAAACTGAGGTAATGTAGGAAATGACATGATTAGAATAACTTATTATTAGTGATATATATTTTTATATCATCACATTTTATTATAATTTAGGCAATTCATTTTTGTCAGAAAAAAGCAGTCATCCTCTCTTTCAGCATCAAAAAAAATTACGAGAACGCTCTCCCCAGATTTTTCAGAAAATCTGCTTCTGTCCAAATCTCAACACCCAGAGCCTGAGCCTTTTCTAACTTGCTTCCAGCATTTTCTCCTGCAATCACAAGATCCGTTTTCGATGAGACACTCGAACTCACTTTGGCACCTAAATCTTGTAATCTTTGAGCGGCATCTTCACGAGAAAAATGTTCCAAACTCCCGGTCAGCACAATCACTTTGCCTTCAAAATAAGATGTTTTCGAGCCTCCAACAGAACCTTCAGAGCTTTGATTTTTTCTAACGTCTTGAATCGGCCAATGCACACCCAAAGCCATGAGAGATTGAATGATTTCTTGGTGCCCGCTGTCTTGAAAATACGCAAATAAATGCCCGGCCACGACAGGCCCGACATCGGGAACTTCTTGAAGTTTTTCCAAAGACGCCGAAGAAATTTTAGAGAGATCAAAATCAAAATAACGAGATAAAGCCAGCGCTGTGGCTTGACCGACATCTCGAATTCCCAACGCAAAAATAAATTTTGGCAACGTCGTTTTTTGACTCGCATCAATCGCATCTAATAAATTTCGAGCCGATTTCTCCCCCATGCGATCTAAATTCACTAAGGTCTGAATAGGCAGATTTTTCAATCGATAAAAATCGTCCGGCGTTTTCACTAAGTCTTTTTCTACCAAAAGCTCAATCAGCTTTCTACCCAATCCCTCAATATTCATGGCCCCTCGAGAGGCAAAATGCCATAACATTTCGATGCGTTGGGATCGACAATTCAACCCTGCAATACAGCGAATCGCGACACCCTCCCCCTGAATCACTAAAGGTCCGTGACAATCTGGACAATGCGTGGGCCATTCAATTTTTGAGGTATGTAAAGGGCGTTTTTCTAAGACCACTCGGACCACCTCAGGAATCACATCACCGGCCCGTCGAATCACCACCACATCATGAACTCGAATATCTTTACGTAAAATTTCTTCGCGATTATGCAAAGTCGCATTACTGACCATCACGCCCCCGACCATAGCAGGCATCAGTCTGGCTACTGGAGTAATCACTCCTGTCCGACCCACTTGAAACTCAACCTGTTCAATATGAGTCTCGACTTCTTCTGCCGGAAATTTATGGGCAATTGCAAAGCGAGGCGCTCTTGCCACAAAGCCCAATAATTCTTGAAGCGTGAGAGAGTTAATTTTATAAACCACTCCATCAATTTCATAAGGCAGAACTTCTCGTACTTTTTTGACTTGATCAAAAAATGCAAGACAGCCTTGAAAACCCTGCACCCTTTGCTGCAGCTCTGTTAAGGCAAATCCATATTGCTTCAGACCCAATAAAACCTCTTCATGAGTCTCAGCCCATAAATCACTCACTTCACCCACGCCATACGCATAAAAAAATAAATGCCGTTCTGCCGTGACCGCAGGATCAAGCTGACGCAAACTCCCTGCGGCTGCATTACGAGGATTCGCAAAAAGTTTCTCGCCATTTTCTAACGCTCTCTGGTTCAATGCCAAAAAACCCGCTTTCGGCATGATCACTTCGCCTCGCACTTCCAGCACTTCAGGAATTGCTAAATCCGCGCTCATTGCCCCCTCAGGAATGCTGTGGGGAATGCTTTGAATCGTCCGAATATTCCCAAGAATATCTTCACCCACTTCACCATCTCCGCGAGTTAACGCTTGGACCAACTGGCCATTCTCATAGCGCAAACTCACAGCCAACCCATCAAGCTTAGGTTCGGCATAAAACTCCAGGACTTCTTCAGAATTTCCGATGATTTTTTTGATACGCTGCTCAAATTTTTCAACATCATCTGAACTAAACGCATTCATCAAAGACAACATAGGTCTAGCATGCGGAATCGACTTAAATTCGGCTTTGGGCATCGCTCCGACTGTTTGGGTCGCTGAATTTTCTATTTTTAATTCAGGATACCGCGCTTCTAAGCTCTCGAGTTCTTTCAGTAAGGCATCATAAACCATATCTGAAACCACCGGCTGATCGAGCGTATGATATTGATAATTATAATTTTTAAGCATTTCTCTTAATTCAGAAATCCGATGCGCTGCTGATATTTTTTTCTCTAATTCCGCCATTTACATACTCTCTTGTACAAACGCTCGCGCAGAAGCCTCAATCCCTTTTATCTTGGCCAAATACTCAGACACACTCGATTGCGTGAGCCGCTGACGACGAGAATCCAATATTTCACCCTCCAGATCTGTCGCAATTTCATACACAGAGCCGAGCATTTTTCGAAAGTCCCCTCTTAAGTCCTGGCTAGAACTTAAATCCATAAAAAAATTCAGGCCTGGAGTGGTATATTTTTGCATGTAATTTAATTCAAAAATGCCGGGCTTAATCGCTGACGCAACAGAGAAAATCGTTCTTTTGCTGAGCGGATCTAGGCAATGAAAAATATGATACTTACCATGCATCAGACCCACTCTTTCAAAAACCGCTAACAGATCTTCCCCATAAAAAGCTTGTCCCCTCGGAGCGACAATTAATAGGGATAAAAAATTCTGATTTTCAGCTTTTTCAGCTTTTTCAGCTTTTTCAGCTTTTTCAGCTTTTTGAGACGCTTGGGAATCTTGAAACTCTTTGAGTCTCACGGCATCAGGCGTAATGATCGATGGTTTGTGTTGAGGCACTTCCGCTTCGACTCCAGTGACTATTTCTATTGCATTTTGCTCTTTAGTAAATGCAGTCTCAAATTCAGGCTCTATATGGGTTCGGGTTTTAGAGATACTTCCTGTCCGGCCTCGCTGAAAACTTTGGAATGTGGATCGTAATCCAGATTGGACCCCTGCTTTTATTTTTGAGCCCCATGTTGCAGCAAAACTTGAATCAAAACTTGCATCAAAATTTGAGGTTTTAACAGGCTCTGAATCAGGATCTAATGGGTCTTCTTCTGAACTTTCTAGCGATTCTACATTCTCATCATTCGAAAATATTTCAGATGCGGCTTCGGCTCTTTGATGAGCCTCTCGACGCTGATTCAACAGGGCAGAACCTAAAAATAGCATGATCACGAGACCGCCAACGCCGTAGATTAAATATCCTAACCAAGCTTCCATTTCACCCTCCTCAACCTGAAAAAAATACTAAAAAAATAGCAAACAAATCTGACCGATCATGCTATAGCAATCAAAAGATTTAAACCAAACCAGACACAAATTTAAGGCATCATTTTTTAGTACCTGATCGCCTCAAATTTCTCTGAAGGATTGACGATCAACTCTTGCGCCCCAATCAGTTGTAATTCTCGCGTATTTGCCGAAAAAGTTGCTTTAAAAATTTCAAACATTGCCCCCGCCGTCTGCTCTAGCGCCGACTTTGGATCGCCATATTTCAAAAGATTTGCCAAGAAAATCGCCGCGGCTGAGTCCCCTGAACCACTCGGCAGCCAATTCAACTCAAATTTTGGGGTTTGAACGAGATAACTCACTTTTTCCCGATGCCATTTATTTGAGACACTACTGAGAAACATGTGGATCGAGGGGAGATTTGCTTGATCTCCCAAGCACTCCAGTCCCTCTAAACTGGTCACCAGAATCATCGAGGGCCCTTTTTGATGGAGATTCTCACACGCCGATTGAACATCTGAGATTTTTTTAAAATCAGACACCTCACACCCCGTCAAATAGGCCAGCTCAAATAAATTGGGCGTGAGGAT
>JACCDV011034408.1_pt1 | contig 11160 bp, 10 predicted proteins | sample 7446131 | NCBI WGS metagenome assembly JACCDV01 (sample SAMN15323448, study PRJNA562643) | freshwater metagenome | isolation source: river surface water | place: USA:Blue River Watershed | collected 2017-08-17
GATGGATACTGCCGCCAAGCTGGTCGAGCTCAGTGATCAATTTGCGTTGGGTCTGAAAGTGATCGGTTTACCCAAGACCATCGATAATGATCTTGAAGGGACAGATACATCGCCTGGCTTTGGCTCGGCATTAAAGTATCTCTCGGTATCATTGATGGAAGCGGCACGGGATCACTGTGCCATGGCAACCAAGCCCAGTGTATTTGTTCTGGAGGTGATGGGGCGTCATACCGGCTGGCTGGCGACTTGTGGTGCCGTTGCCCGGTTACCAACCCAGATGGCGTCACCGCTGATCCTTTTTCCTGAAGTGACCTTTGATCCGGAACATTTTATTGCGGCAGTTCAAGCCAGTTTTGCCAAACACAATGCCTGTGTCTGTGTGGTATCTGAAGGCATTCGCACCGCAGATGGTCAGTTCTATGCGCAACAGAATGCGGTGGCACGTTATGGCCATGAACAGCTCGGTGGGGCAGGCTTTGCAGTAGCGCAGTTACTGCGTGAGAAGTTGTCGGTCAAAGTGCATGTGGCTGTGCCGGATTATCTGCAACGGGCAGCCCGCCATGTCGCGAGTGCTACCGATATTGAGCAGGCAGAAGCGGTGGCGACACATGCCGTTCAGCTGGTTCAACAAGGGCAGAGTGGGGTGATGGTTAATATTGTTCGTGATGCGAACCAACCTTATGCATGGCACTGTGATTCGGTACGTTTAGCCGATATCGCCAACCGTGAACGTGCGTTCCCTCTGGGTTGGATTGATCAGCCAGCTTACGGGATAACGGCAGATGCCTTGTCTTATTTGCAGCCACTTATCCAGGGTGAACCGCATCAGGCTTGGCAAGAGGGCTTGCCTGAATACCCCTGGGTTGAATGGCCCAGGGTATGAGTTAATACGCGCAGCGCATTAAGTTACATCTGTCCCGATGATTGCACTTTGAGCAGGTAGGTTGTTAAATCAATCTGCTCAGGCGAACCCCATTCAAGCGGCACATTCCGCATGGGCCCCTGCATGCAAACCTGAATGACCTCATCGAGGTTCATTTGATCAACACCAAACCGCGCTTTGCTATTCATAGCGGCATGCGGGTACGGTGTTTTGAATCTTGGGCCAAAGCTGTTTGCATCAGCATGGCATTGAGCGCAGGCTCTGCCGTTCGTAGAAAGTTTCGTATCGTTGAATAACGCCTTGCCACGATTGATGGCTGCCTTGTTAGGGGGGTATGCAGGCTTATAACCCTTTGGTCGCAAAATTGACGTGTCATCCATGCCCGACGCTGCACTGGTTTGAGCAAAAGCCGGGGCGGCGATACAAACCATGGTCATACAAATTAGAGATCTAATGTTTTTCATTGTGAGCCTCCTAGTTTGAATTCAGACAGCCACACCAACGAGACATATTAAATGAAAATGCTTGAGGTGAGTTTAATGCCCGCAATGAGTAACGTAATCGCTAAAAGTCTCTGAATCGTATTGGGTTTGAATCGGCCGCTGCCATATTCTGCACCGATAAAACCGCCAACAAGAACAGTCAGTGCCCACCAGGGTAGTCCCGGTGCTATGAGAATACCTTTGGAAAGGAGGCCGGCTAAGCCAGATAATGAATTCACCAGAATAAATGCTGCAGCAACCCCGGAGATCACGCGGAGTGGCGCCCAGTGCATGAGCAGCATGAGGGGGCTTAGAAAGACACCACCGCCAACACCTGTGAGTCCAGATAGAAAGCCGAGCGCTGCGCCGCTGCAAATGAGTAAAGGCCATGAAACAGGTTGTATTTCGTAGCTAGGGCCTTTTTTTGAGGTCGCAAACGCACGCCAGGCGGCATAAAGCAGAAATAAGCCTACCAAAGGTTTGTAATACTCAGGTGGTAGCGTAATACGACCACCCAAATAGGCAAATGGGAATGAGGCAAGAACGAGTGGTAGAAATAGCTGCCAGGAGAAGGCGCCGCGTTTGTAATACTTGAAGGTGGCAATCGTGGCGACGATTACGTTAAGTGTGAGTGCTGTTGGTTTCATTAACGTAGGCGACATACCAGCAATCGCCATAACTGCTAGATAACCTGTGGCGCCAGCGTGCCCCACTGATGAATATAGGGCTGCAACGACCAGAAACGCTCCGGCTAGGAGCGCGATTTCAGAACTCATTGAATTTGTGCCCAATCAACTACAAGATTGAAAGCATCGTAGCCGTGCTCACGTAGATAGCCGACTGCACGGGCGCTACGCATGCCATGTTGGCAATAGACAACGATGGGTTCCATACGGTTTAGCGTATCAAGTACTTCTGGAGCGACTAGAAGTTTGCCTAGCGGAATATGAAGCGCACCTTCGATGTGGCCGCTTTCCCATTCGTGGGGTTCACGTACATCAACAAGAGTAAAGGGTATGCCTGACTCAAAGAGTCCCTGAAGGTCATTGAGGTCCATGGCAGCAGGTAAGGATGCGCATTGTGGGGGTTTGGATTCCGGCAGCGTGATTAGCTCGGGCGGGAGACTGCAGACGGGGCAATCCTTGCGCTTGCTGATCTCGAGTGTGCGAGTGTCCCAGTGGTGTGCATCGGTGATAAAAAGTTTGCCGATGAGTGGCTCAAGTCCATAAGCCTCACAGTGTGCTTGGCCAAGGGCAAGTTTGCATGCCTCGACAGCCTGGATAGTGCCTATCATGCCTGCAATGCCGCCTAGCGTTCCGGCTTCGGCACAGTTTGGCACATGAGAGCTGGGTTGCTCAGGGTAAAGGCAACGGTAGCAAGGGCCTTGTTTAGCCGAGAAGACAGCCGCCTGGCCTTCGAATCCGAGAATGGATCCGTAGACAACGGGTATGCCCAATCGAACTGCGGCATCGTTGACGAGGTATTTGGTGTCGAAGTTATCTGACCCATCAATAACGATATCGAAATCACTAAAGATATCTAGCGCATTGTCACTCGACAGTCGTGTCTGAAATACCTTGAATCCGGTTTCGCTATTCAGCTGCTGTAAGCGTGAAGCGGCAACGCGTGATTTTGCGTGACCTTCATCGGATTCGGTGAAGAGGATCTGACGTTGAAGATTACTCAGGTCAACGTTGTCGTCATCAATAATGCCAATGCATCCACCGGCCTCTTTGAGGCCAACGCCAGCGGCCGTTAAGTAGAGCAGCGCGGGTGAGCCGAGCCCGCCAGCACCAATAACCAGCATGCGTGCGCTGGCTAATGCGGCCTGACCGGCATCACCGATCTCAGGAAGTACACGTTGCCGGGCGTAGCGCATGATCGCGTCTAGATTGCCTTATGCGAGCAGCTGCGTCGGGTAAAACATAATGGGCTGGCCGGCAGCGTAGTTTGTTGCGGTTTCATCGAGAATTGCCCACGCATTGGTCTGCAGTAGTGGCGCAATCTTGAATGACTCCTGTCCGGCGAGTAGTTCGATTTCAACAGTGCCGTCGGCCGTTAATTGCGTTCTGGCTTTAAGGAAGAGACGCAGGGAGCCCTTCTTGCTGTATGACGATGTCAGTCGTGCCCATGATGGGGCTTCATCAGCGAGGCCGAGCAGACGACGTAACAACGGCATCATGAAGCAACGCAGGCCGATTGCGGCCGAAATCGGGTTGCCAGGCAAACCAAAGAAATAACGACCATCAGGGAATCGTGCAAAAAGAACAGGTTTGCCAGGCTTGATGGCTACGCGGTGAAAGAGAATTTCAGCACCTAGCTCTTTAAGTACGGCAGGAATAAAGTCCCATTTGCCTTTGGAGACGGCACCGGAGCTCACAAGAATGCGGGCATCTTTTTGTGCCGCTAACATGGCGCGGAACTTGTCTTCGTCGTCACCGATGTGTCCGGCACAAAGGGCCGGAATACCAATACTCTGTAACTCGGCAATTAGGTAGGGGGTATTCGAGTTGTAAATTTGCGATGGGCCTAATGGCTGATCGTAATCGTCGGAAACTTCTTTGCCTGTCGTGAAGATGCTGACGGATGGTGGTGTCACCACATTAATATGGGTTGTACCCGTTCCATAAAGAATGGCGATATGGGCCGGGGTGATGCGGGTGCCGGCGCAGATTAAGTGCTGGCCGGCAGTAAAGTCCTCTCCGGCCAATCGTACCTTGTCGTGTAATGGTACGGGGGAGGTGAGGGTAATGTGGGTGACATGACCTTGTGCATCAGATTGGGTCGTGACGTTCTCAATAGGAATCACCGCATCGGCCTGCTGTGGCATGGCGGCGCCAGTCATGATCTCAACACTGTGGCCCGACTGATTATTGCCTGCCGCATCACCAGCAGCCTGTGCCCGCAGAACGGGAAGGGTCAGAGGTGTTTCAGTACTTGCAGTGAGCGTATCTTCAGCGCGAAGGGCAAAGCCGTCCATGCTGGAGTTATCGAAGCGAGGTAGTGCAAAGGGTGCTTTAAAGTCTTCAGCCAGAACATGACCCAAGGCGTCCGATGTTTTAACGCTGGCGCTCAGAGAGGCTGTTGCTGCACTTTGAATAATCCTCAGCGCATCAAGATAAGCAATCATGAACGGATATCCTGAATAATGGTGAGCAGGTGCTTCATGAGTGGGCCTAGAACATCCAGACCCTCTTTAACGGCTTTGGGGCTACCTGGTAAGGTAACGATAAGGACGTTGCCTAATGTGCCGCCAATAGAGCGACTGCTCCAGCTTAAAGGGGTAAATGCAGCGCCAGACGCTCGCAGCAACTCGCCGACACCGGGAATCAGTTTATCGGCAATGGCTGCAACCGCTTCCGGCGTGCTATCACGTTCGGAGACACCTGTGCCACCGGAGGTGATGATAAGGCGCGTTGTACCCGTTGCCTTGATCGCTTTGATCTTTGCCTGAAGTTCAGCGGGTTCGTCAGGTATGACCGATACAGCGAGCACATCCGCACCCATTGCAGTCAGTAAGTCACGCGCTATGGGGCCAGATTTGTCCTCATAGACACCGCTCGAAGCACGATCACTGAGAACGATCACTTCAGCAGTAATACCGGCGAGAGTAGGTTTAACGGGTGGCCGTACAAGATCAATCACCCAGTTCGGGATCAGGCCTGCTTCAGGGTTAAGCCAGCAGCCGGATTTGCCGCCCACTTTGGCCAGTAATCGTATATCCGAGATACAGAGATCTGGTTCCACCATTTTGGTGAGATCCCAGACCGTGAGGAGTGCTGCATTAACGCCAGCCAAGGCTTCCATTTCAACGCCAGTTTTGGCACAGGTGCGGGCGGTGCAGTAAACACGAATTGTCGCTGCTGCTTCGTCCAGTTCGGTAGTGACACGCACATGATCCAGCCCCATGGGGTGGCAGAGCGGCATCAACTGACTAGCATTTTTGGCACCCTGGATGCCGGCAATTTCAGCCAGCATCAGGACATCGCCCTTAGGGAGCTGGCGGTCACGGATCAGGGCAAATGCCGAAGCACCTACTTTGATAAGACCGGTGGCTACGGCAATACGGTTGGTAGGCTGTTTGCCACCAACATCAATCATCGAGAAAGTTTGGATCATAGGGCTTAGCCGCCCAGCGCAGAGAGATTCTTAGTGGCGCCGGACTGGTGAAAGTGCAAAAGATGGGTTGATGCTTTTTGCTGCAAAAGCGAGGTGACTGCGTGCTGCAGTTCAGTTTTCTGGTCTGCTGATTGAAGCAGATGCCGAAGATTATGACCGCCATCACCGAAAAGACAAAGACGTAGGTCACCGCGTGCAGTTACACGCAAGCGGTTACAGGTTTGGCAGAAGTCTTTGGCGTAGGGGGCAATGAGACCAATTTTCCCTACATAGTCCGGATGGCTGAACTCCTGAGCCGGGCCGGCAGCAATAGCCCGGGCGACAGGCTGCCAACCGCGCAACTTGAGTTCCTCGGTGATATGACTCGCGCACAAATGATGTTTCTCGAAATATGCACGGTTGTCGCCGGTTTCCATCAGTTCGATGAAACGAAGTGAAATCGGACGGTGTTTGACGAAGGCCAGGAAGTTGTCTAGCTCGTGATGATTTAAATCTTTAAGTAAGACGGTGTTGATTTTGATGTCTTCAAAGCCGGCGGCCTCGGCAGCATCAAGCCCTTTAAGTACCTGCGGCAGATGATCCATACCTGTGATACGTTGAAAATTGGCAGGATCTAGCGAGTCAATGCTGACGTTGATGGCACTAATGCCGGCATCACGCCAGAGTTGGGCATGCTTAGCCAGCTGATAACCATTGGTCGTTGTAGCGACCTTTCTAATGCCGGGAATGGCCGAAACCGCAGCAGCGATCTGGGCAAAGTCTTTACGAACGGTGGGCTCACCGCCGGTAAGGCGTACTTTCCATAACCCCAGTTCTGCAAAACCGGTGACCAGATGGTGGATCTCGTTGATATCCAGAAAGCGGCGAGGCGCTTCTTCAATGTAGCCATTCGGCAAGCAATAGCTACACCGGTAGTTGCACACATCCGTGATGGACAGGCGCAAATACTGGAAGGAGCGGCCGTTGGCGTCGAGGATCATGATGTTTGCTGTGGTGTAGACGTTCTATCAGACACCTGGCATGCCGTATTTGCGGAACCAGGCGATACCCAGCTCCCAGGCCTTTTCTGCAGCAGCTTTGTTGTAATTGGCTCGGTAGTCAGAGTTAAACGCGTGGCCAACGCCCGGAAGCACAACGATTTCCGAGCCGCTGCCGGATTTTTTGAGTTCGGCTTGCATGCGTGCTACAGACTCCAGACTGATGCTAGTATCTTTTTCTGCATATAAGCCAAGCACAGGCACCTTGAGTTCAGAACCAAAGTCGATCGGATCCAGCGGGCGTTCATCCGAGACCATGCCTTCAACACGGCCGTAGTAGGCGAGGCCTGCCGTGAGTTTCGGGTTGTGATAGGCGTATTCCCAGACAGCTCGTCCGCCCCAGCAATAGCCAACCGCACCGACCAGGGTTTTGTGACCCTGCAGATTCTTGCGCGCGTAGGCCAGGGTGGCATCCAGATCGCTATTAACCTGATCGTCTGGCACTTTGGATATGACTTCATTGAAAATCGTAACGACTTCCGTGTGCTTGGTCACATCGCCTTGACGTACAAAAAGTTCCGGAGCAATGGCCAGATAGCCTGCTTTGGCATAGCGACGGCAGATGTCCTGAATGTGCTCATGGACACCAAAGGCTTCGTGAATGACAAGCACTACCGGATACTTGCCGGCGGCCGATTTGGCTGGGCGTGCGTAATATCCGGGAATCTTGCCAGTTGCCGTAGGGATTTCGATTGGGCCAGCAGTCAGGCCGACTGTATCTGTGCGGATGATGTTGTCTTGAACCGGAGAGGCGGCCAAAGCATAGCCCGTTGTCAGCATGCCCAGAATAAAGGTGCGGCGAGATAACGGTGTTGGCTTTTCCATGATGTCTCCTTTTCAACCTGGTTGTTTTTTAAATAACCAGCGATCGACAACAATATCGGTAATGACAGCACCCAGCCAGATCGACCAAAGCGTCAGCCAGGCCGTTACGGCAAAGACCGAGGCACCTGAAACACCGGCACCAATAGCGCATCCACCCGCCAAAATGGCGCCGAATCCCATAAAGCAGCCACCAATCATGTAGCGGATCATGGTCCGTGGATCGTGGAAGCCTTCAATTTTGAAAGTTCGGCTGAGTAATGCGGCTGCCATAGCACCGATCAGCACGCCAGGAATTAGCCCAAGATCAAAACTCAGCGCACCACCGGGTGGCGACAAGAAGTACATGAGCGTATCTGATGTCGGCGAGGCAAAGCTCAGCGAGTGAACGGGCACGACTTCAAAAGAACTTGCGGCAACACCGAAGTTGAACCACCAGGCCGCTGCGATCATTAGACCAACCACACAACCCAGAATCACGGTGTATGCGCTAACGGCGTGTTTGCGCACCATATAGACACCCAACAGGAGCCAGGCCACACTGAACGCCAAAGCACCCCAGTTGCCAATGCCAGTGACACCAATCAGGTTACGCGAAGGGCCATCGATGGTCCACCAGCTGCCGATTTCTGTGCGAAGTGGCGAAAAAATACCTTCTAGGGAGGCTTGTGCGGCAACGGCAAAAACCAGACCTGTAAGCAGGGCGCGTAGATTGCCACCACCCGTCAGTACAAGCATACGGCCTGAGCAGGCTCTGCTGAGTGCCATACCAATACCAAAAAGTAAGCCACCAATAATGGCGCCAGAGAGGGAGCCTCTGTTGCTAAATTGGCGCAAGCCGTTGGTGTCAAACAAACCACCAATAATCAAGAGTTGTGTGGCAATCAGCGCAATGGCAAACGTGACGAGCCAGATGGCCATCCGGTCAGCCGGTTTGCCATGCGCCACTTCCATGGTTGCGGCACGCAGGCAAAATCGTGATTGTTGTGCTGCTGCGCCAAAAATGATGCCAATAATCAGGCCGCCCAGCAGGAGGAGGTGCTCTTCTCCAAACTGGGTAATCAGTGCTTCGAAATTCATGGTTTGATGTAGGCGAAATGCTTCTGGTTCTGAAGTTCGGTAATGCGAACCACACCTGATTTAGTAAATGTGGCTTCAAGCACAAACTTGGATTTGTCGATGTTTTTCTTCTCGATCGTCAGTTCGCAAACTTCGAAATCGACGCCACGGGTTTTAAGATCTGAAACCAGCGACGCGTATTCCAGATTGTTCTTGTCGTCACGAGCGCCATCAATAAGGAATTCCACACCATCACCCAGGGCAACGACCGTAATTTTGGTTTTGGGCGCCACGTCCAGATGATTGCGCAGGCTACGTAGGGTGCGTGTAGCCTGTGTTGCCGAGTCATCAATGTGATAAACCACCTTGTCCGCAGCCATAGCAACAGCGGTGCTTGCGGAAAGCACCAGACCAATGACTAGGGATTTGAAGCGGATAAGGGTAGGTTGCATGATGTGGTTCCTTTAATGATCAGAACTTATTATAAGCCTCGATACCAGGGTTGCCCGCTACATTTTTTAGTATTGGCTGGTTAATCTGAACCGGTTTGATATTTTTCTTGCTGCGCAGGTTTTTGGCCACTACATCCCAGATCGGTTCACCGGCCATACCGCGTGATTCTTCCGCTACGGGTGCCCAACCGGCTACCTTGTACTTTTTGCTCGCATCGATCAACTTGCCATTCAGACGCATGTTTGTGATGCGATGGCCAGCCTTGGCAGATGGGTCACAAGTGTATTGCATGCCGCCAACGCGAACCATGTCGCCACCCTGTTGATAGTAAGGGTCCGGATTGAACAGGTTGTCACAGACGTCTTCCATGATCTCCTTAATCTGCGCGCCCGACATATTAGTGACGGTAACGTAGGGGTAGGTAATCGCGGTTTGATCCAACACATGTTCCATGGTGATCGATTCGCCTGGTAGCACGGTTGTGCCCCAGCGGAAACCTGGCGAGAATGCCATTTCGGCATTCTTTTCTTGCATCAGTGCGTTCAGAATCAGCTGGTCGAAGCTGCCATTGAAGTTGCCGCGGCGATAGAGCAGGCCTTCTGACACTGCCAGCTTCTCGTCGAGCTTCTCGATGTATGGCGCACGAATCTTCTTGATCATCTGATCCATCGCCGGATCAGCCGGTAGCAGATTCGAGAATACCGGCATCAGGCGGTAGCGGTAATCCGCGATGCGACCATCGCGAACATCCAGATCCAGCACGCCCAGATATTTACCATTTGAACCGGCATTCATGACCAGGGTCTTGCCGCCCGGGTTGTCGACCAGGGTTGGTTTAGGCACGCCATCATGCGTATGGCCGCCGAAGATGGCATCAATACCGCGTACGCGCGAAGCCATCTTAAGGTCAACGTCCATGCCGTTGTGCGATACCACAACAACGACCTTGGCACCCTTGCTACGGGCTTCGTCAACCATGGCTTGCATGTTTTCTTCCTGGATACCGAAGGTCCAGTCAGGCACGAAGTAACGCGGGTTAGCAATCGGGGTGTACGGGAAGGCCTGGCCGATGACGGCAACCTTGGTACCGTTGACTTCACGGATGACGTAAGGCTTGAACACCTGGTCACCGAAGTCAGCGGTTTTGATATTCTGGGCCACGATATCAATGTGTCCGGCAAAGTCTTTGTTGGAAATTTCCAGAACGCGGTCTGCGCCGTAGGTGCATTCCCAGTGCAGGGTCATGATATCGACGCCAAGTAGCTTGGCGGCATCGACCATGTCTTGGGCATCGGTCCACAATGCGGTACCAGAACCCTGCCAGGTGTCACCACCATCAAGGAGCAGGGCACCTGGGCGATTAGCGCGAACCTTTTTGACCAGGGTTGCAAGGTGAGCGAAGCCGCCCACCTTGCCGTAGATTCTGGCCAGTTTCTCAAAGTCCAGATACGTGAAGGCATGAGCATCCAGCGTATTGGCTTTGAAATTGAAGTGGTTAAGGAAGTAATCACCGACCAGATGCGGCACTTGCCCTCGCATGCTGCCAATGCCAAGGTTGACATTAGGTTCACGGAAATAAATCGGGTTCAACTGGGCATGACAGTCGGTAATGTGCAGCAAAGACACATTACCGAAAGGCGGTGCTTCGTAGTAGCTGGCGGCTGAGGTTTCGGCCTGTGCATCACGCGTAGGTAATGCCATGCCGGAAGCGGCTGCAGCAGCCAGTAACTGTAGAAATGAACGACGATCCATTTGGGTGACTCTCCGGTGATCTTTACGGCTTATTGGTTAACAGGCGATTCAGGGTCGAGCAGCAGTGCTACAAGATCACGGATCTGGGCTTCGGTTAGAACACCCATCGCACCGGCGCGTGGCATCAGCGAGCACAGGTTGGTTGCCTTGGCGTTATAGATCTTGCCCCATGTGTATTTCACAATCTCTTCTGAATTGCCACGGAGCTTGCCGTAGTTGTAGAGGCTAGGGCCGATCGTGCCGTAGGAAAGCTCTTGCTTGGTAATCTGGTGACAGTTATAGCAGTTGCCGCCATTGGCTTCGCCTGCTTTGTCGCTCCATGTCAGACCTTTGCCACTCTGTGCAATTTTTTCACCATTCTTCCAGTCGCCCATCATCTTGCCATCGGCAGGGTACTTGATGCTGGCCTCGTTAGCTGCCTGTAGCTGCTCACGCAGTTTAGTGTTCTTTTCGCTGTAGGCAGTTGCCGGATTAGAACAGAGTTCCTGGGTTGGGTCTTGCTTAAGACGTTCGACGTTAGCAATACCCTTGGTCTGGAAACCCGATTGCATCA
>JACCDV011052743.1_pt1 | contig 11157 bp, 7 predicted proteins | sample 7446131 | NCBI WGS metagenome assembly JACCDV01 (sample SAMN15323448, study PRJNA562643) | freshwater metagenome | isolation source: river surface water | place: USA:Blue River Watershed | collected 2017-08-17
ATTCTATTGCTGTGCAAATAAGCAATTAAACGCACTTTTGACTTATTTGTGAGCATCGCTATTTGAAAACGGTAAGACCTTGAAAAAGGCTTAGCCTTTTTCACAGCATTTTTAAATGTTATTTAAAAATGACCGTTTATATTGGCTTCGCCAAAATATATACGGGTTCTCGCACCTTCGGTGAACTGGTTCGCGAATATTATTTGGCAAAGCCAATATAAACCGTTTTCGCAGATAATTTCGCAGATAATTTCGCAGATAATTTATATTGGCTTTGCCAAATTAATAGCGCCGAACACATATATTGCGTAGCAATATAACCAGTTATGTTCGCTATTACGACGCGCACATTTTTTACTCTATAATACAATTTCTAACTGCATCTTCAAATGTTTCAATTGTCTCAACCACAAAGTTTTCATCTTCTGGTGAAATATTATCATTTCGCATTATCTTTAAATCTTCTAAATTTTCTAGCGGAACTAATGCTTTCTTAACTCCTGCCATCTTAGCACCAGTTAATTTAGCATGTAATCCACCGATTTTCTTTACATTCTTCCATAAATCAATTTCACCCGTCATTGCAACAGTATTATCTATCTTCTTACCTATCAATGCACTATATAGAGCCAAAGTCATAGCGGTACCGGCAGATGGACCGTCCTTCTTGGTAGCTGCATCTGGCGCGTGAACCAATAGCCCAAAATTCTTTTTATTATTTGCATCCTCAATTATTTTATTTTTAACATCACATGGTAACATATTATAAGCAATTCTAAGTGCATACATTACGGATTCTTTCATTACTTCACCCTGTTGACCCGTTATTGTAAGATCCAACATCTTATCACTAGGGTATTTCATTACTTGGATTGGAGTTAATCCACCTATACCAGATGTGGTTGCATATAAACCATTAACCATACCAACTTCTGGTTCCTTGTGAATCCTATCTGGTTTGACCTTGGGTTTATTTCTAAATAATTCATCAATATATTCTTGAGTAACAGTAAAAGGGAATGTCATTGTGGAGTCGTGAATTGCCTTTAAGTTAATATCTCGCACAATTTCAACGATTTTTTCTTTAACTTTTCTAACACCTGCCTCATTGGTAAAACTATTAATAATATAAGTAACAATCATATCTGTAAATTTAATTTCATCAGTATTATATCCAACATCTGCTAATACTTCAGGTAGCATATATTTGGTGATAATATGAATTTTTTCTTGAAGAGTATATGGTTTTGTTTCAATAATCGTAATACGGTCTTTTAGAATTGGGTCTAATAATGAAATATCATTGAAACTAAATACAATAAGAGCTTTTGATAAATCCAATGGAATCCCACTAAAATATTTATCTTCAAAATTATCATTTTGTGTCGCATCAGTAAGATGAGTAAGAACGGACACTATTTCTTTACCATATTCTGTATTGCTAATCTTATCCACTTCATCAATAAATATAATTGGATTCATACAACCGGATGTCATTGTAATATCGGCAATACGACCCCAAGTTGAACCAACATACGTGAAATTATGACCTACCAATGTGGAACCATTAACAGACCCACCGATCGGTAAAAATGCAAATGGACGCGGTTTGCCATCATCGTCAATTAGACATTTTGATAGACCATTCTTTGCCAATGATGTTTTACCCGTACCTGGTGGACCCCACAGACCAATCACTGCACCTTTTGTTTCACCATTAATCCATTGGGCAAATAATCTTTCTAATTGTAATTTAGCTTCTTTGTGTCCATATACTGCTTTATCAAGAGTTTCGTGGACTGTTTTCAGATAAGTAGAACGTTCCTTGCTATAATTAGTCCATTCCGATTTCATTTCCACATCATTGTTATTTGATACATATTTACTGATACCATCAAACGTCAATAGTTTGGCATCGCCAAATGTCATATTATTATTTATTCTCTTGCTAAATTCTTTCTTGAAATTCATTAATTTGTTTTCCCTATAACTACCAAATGGAATCTTTAGAAAACCATCCAGCCAGGATTGCGCCTTACCATCCCCTTGGATGTTTGTCTTCATTGCCTTTAATTTTTCAATCGCTTTATCCTTAACATCTTGAGATACATTTAATAAATTAATACGACGTTCATATGATAGCTCGCTCATATTGCTCTTCAATAATTTTTCTTCTTCTTCCGCCATAATCCCTTCGGTTTCATCTAATTTAACCTTAAATTTGGTTGGGAGAGAATTATAAATATCTGAAGCAATATCTTTTTTATCTTTTATTTTTAGAATATCATATAAGAGATATGCTAGTTTTACATCGCTCTCATTACCACATAAAAATAAAGTAATTATTTCTAATTTTCTAAATTTACTGGCAAGAAGAAAGTCATTAATGAGATTGGTAAGATGTTTATTCCTAAGACTTTTATAATCATTATAACGTTTCTTAATTACAATCCCAATTTCCTCTGCATTCATAACCAATATATCGCGGAGACTTAAAATTTCACTAAAGTTATTCTTGAAAAGCTTTGGTACAGTAACAATTTCATAAGATACATATTTCTTAATTTGCATTATCCTCTCACTAACAACATTATTGGTTTTATATAATTCTAACATATCATCCTTGGCGAAACCCGGGATAACAATAACACGTTCATTCATACGAATTAAAACAATAAAACCACATTTATCTTCAAGCATAGTGGTGGATGATGAATTTTTTATAAAAATAACATTGTCGCTTGTTTTAAACATACCAAGCATATCCATATGGTCAAATTCGATTTTACGATCTGGTTTAGTTATTTTTTTATCTTTCATTACCATTTCAGTTAAACTTTTAAGAAACATAGGGAATGCATTAATATCACTAATTGCGATAGCTGTTGTTTTAATATTATTTTCCACAATCATATTAATATTTTCCTGTGTGAATTGTTGTCTCTTTGGCGCTTCTTGTTTCATATAAGGTACTTTTTCTTTATGAATAGTTGAGTCCCAACATGTGATTGGATTAAATAAACGGGACATTAGATCGATTCGCACTAAATCATTATAACTAAAATGATCATTCCAATTGCTGCCCAGTAAAACACGCAACATCAATCTAATATCTTGCATAGCAATATGGGACATATACTTTATAATATTAGTACGGCATTCATAGATTTCTTTTGAAATAACATTTATACTCTTCTTGTTAAGATAACTAATACGAATAATATCTGGGATATCTGCTAATTTTGTTTTAATTTGATTTAATTCATTAAAAATCACACTATATCCATTTACGACACCTTCATATAATTTAAGTTTGTGGAGGGAAATAAGATTATTTGACATTTCCACTAAACATTCCTTAAGAAAAATAACTTCAGTTGATAAATTATTTAATTCAGATTTTAAAAACCGATAATTTCTTTGAAATTTAATAATATTATCAATCCTTTCTTGGGGCAAATTTTTGTTCATATTAAATATTAAAATATTAATGTTTTAAATAAATTTATTCCTTCCAAATTTATTCCTTCAGAATTAAATTTATTCCTTCAGAATTAAATTTATTCTTATGGGATTTTTATAAAAATCCCCCAATTTTTTTATATAGCTCATCATTTATAAGAATATCAATAGTTAATGTATTTTCATGAACCGGGATTATTAGAGTAAAAACAGCAACTTTCTGACCTTTTTTATTATAATCAGTTTTGAGCATAATATTTGGTTTTATCATTTCAGGTCTATTTTTATTATTTTCTTCTGTAAAAACAATATCATTTATAATATCCTCCTTAGAGTAATCGTCTAAATATATGGTTTTAGTGTCCATTATATTGCATGGTAAAAATGTTTTATTTATAATTATTATGAACGAATAATTATAAATAATTAAAAAATTAATAATGCCGCCGTATCTATTTAATATTTGCGGTATTATTAATTTTTTATTATTAAAGATCTAATAATAAAAAATTTGAAAACATTATCATATTATTAATTTTTTATTATTAGATCTAATAATAAAAAAATTGAAAAAAAACTACTATAAGGACTGTATTATTATTTTTAATATGGCAAGCTACATGCAACCAATCATTAATATCGGAATGCTGGGAAGCGTTTCCGACGGCAAGTCGACCACTGTTCATAGTCTCTCGGGTGTCAAAACTCAGAGGCATAGTAGTGAAATGAAGAGAAATATCACCATCAAGCCTGGATATGCTAATATGAAGATCTATCAGGATGAGGATGGCTACAATGTTGAGGGAAATGGTGAGATTGTTCACCATGTCTCTTTTATAGATTGTCCTGGGCACTATCAGCTCATTGTGACTATGATGAGCAACATCCGACTGATGGATGGAATTATTCTCGTTGTTTCAGCTGCTGAGCCGATTGAGAAGAAGCCACAACTCCTCCAACACATCATGGCGATCAAAATGTCCGGAATCAAGAACGTGATTGTTCTTCTGAACAAGCTTGATCTGGTAACCAAGAAGATCGCCACGGAGCGATATACCGCACTGGTAGATGTCCTTGCACAGCATGACATTGAACCAAAACGCATCATTCCCGTCTGTATGAATCACATGATCGGAGTTGATATGGTTCTGGAGAGTATCATGGAGTTTATGCCTCCTCGTGAGAGGCGAACTGACGTTGATCCTCTCTTTATGATCTCGCGGTCGTTTGATGTGAATCATCCACACATCAACTACACTGACATTGTCGGTGGTGTAGTTGGTGGCAGTATGTTGCGCGGACAATTCAAGGTTGGAGATGAGATCGAGATTTGTCCTGGTATTATTACCACCAAGAAGGATGGGACTGTCGAGTGGAAGCCTCATCACACCACCATAAACTCGCTCAAGTCTGAAACCATTGAATTGACAAACATTCTTCCGGGTGGTCTCATTGGAATTGGGACAGACATTGATCCATACTATTGTAAGAATGACGGAATGGCAGGACAGATGGTTGGACTGAAGGGAAAGATGCCACCCACCGTCCTAACCCTAACCACGACCTTCGAGAAGATTGAGTTTGATGGAAATTCATGGGAGCCAAATAATGGCGCGAATATTACCGTAATTACAGGAACTTTCTGTGGCGATGGAAAGATAATGTCAGTTGACAATATTCAAGAAATACACACTATTACCATTACTCTCCAGCGTCCTGTCTGTATTGATAAGGAGAATATGATAGTGTTATGTGAGAAGACCCGGGAAGCATTCCATATTGTAGGATGCGGACATATGTGGTTGTCGTAATTATATTCTCTATCGCTTCGCGATATAATAGAGTGCGTCCCGCACTTTTCATTTATCGCAACCAGTTTTGTTCGCTAAAACTGGTTGTTGTTATTGAATAAAAATTGAATTATTTTAATTAAGTGTGTTTATCATAATATTTTTAATGGTTGAAACATATATTCAAGCGCTTGATGATTTATCATCAAACTTGTTTGACTTGTATGCACTCGATGGAGGCATATACTGGAAAATAATACCCAAACAGCATGGGACATTAACATTACTAAATTGTACAAAAACATTTGATGTTTTAAATCATTTGTTTGATGACATGGTTATTCCTGGACAGAATATTATGATTAATTATGATACAAGTATTAGACTAGACCTTATTACAATTAAATTCAATGAAAATGAATTTTATGTAAACGGTTTTATGATACATTCAAAGCATAATGTTAACAAGTTGCCTGGATTTATAATGTGTGGTTGTTTTGATGGTATGACACAAAGACATCAAAAACTTCTTAAAATTGGCGCAAGTATAATTGAAGCAAATGGCTATGGTTGTGTCTTTATTGATAAAGGACAAGCAGGTGAAAAAAAACACCATAGTGAATGGGGATTTATGAATAATTTTGATGTGAGAAAAAATGCAGTAATTCATGTTCTTTCTAGCCTTTTCAGAAAAAGGCTAAAAATGTACAAAAAGACATTTAAAAATTATAATAACGTAATTATAAAAAAAAGGACATGCAAATGGATTGATTCAATTAAATATGGTATTAATGAACTCAAGAAAAAAGGCGTTAACAAGATTTACTATGTATGTGGGGTGGATCAAATGGAGAATTTTAAAAATAAAATGGACGATGATATTAGGCAACAACTTAGTATCCTAGCAATTGAACGTGTGTCACCTGAGGAAAATAATACCAAGTCATCGTATATTGTGGCTGATTATATTAATATTTCGAATAAAATGGCGCTAGAATCTTGCATAGATTTTAATAGTCTTACAAGAACATGTGAAATGTCAACAAGTAGCACAAATATTCGGCAAATATTTAAAATTAAAAAACACATGAATCATATCAACATCATGCGTGACATTGATATGAATTATATTTTGCAACATATTACACGTGTTACATTTGGTAATGAATTAGATTGTTATATTAAAACTCATCAATGCAAACCAAGTAGTAAATTTGATATGTCTACACTTACAGAAAGAAGCAAAATTATATTGTATCTTCAAGGAAGAACTGTATCTCAAAAAGACATGGATAGTGTGTCATCAGATAGTTCGAGTCTTCTTTTCATGAGATTTAAACAGATTAATCAATCATACAATCCAGTATTTTTGATTATTAATTATAAGGACCACAAAACTGAATCAAAAAATATACTTGATCAGATATATGATAGCAATTTTGAATATATCTCAAAAGATGCATATTCAATTGCAACAGAAATTTTTGGTCCATTTATATTTACTAGACATTTTTATTTCGATGGAACTAAATTCCACGGGGAACGATACAGTAATGATATTATAATTAATAATTTTAAGAAATTTAAAATTATTACTCGGAGTATGGGGAGTATAATTGGACACATGGTTGGATACTGTCTAAAACTAATGGTAGAAGATTATGATATCTTGAAATACATCGATGAATTTGATTTTGGTCCAGTTATCGGATTAGAAAATCGTTTTACTTTTTTCAATCATATTATTCTTATCAATACGAAAGATACACATGCACTTGATAGAATTAATTACCGTCATATTCCCGATGAATTTAAAGATACCAAGTCAGTTCTATATGTATATGAACCAATTAATGAACCATTTATAGTTTTTCCAGATGGGAGAAAATATTATCTTAAAAACAAAGTTGGAAAAGATGCAGCATATATATATCATTCTTGTTTGAGCTATTTTGGATATAGTGAATCAGACAAATCTAACAAAATAATAGATGATATTTTTAAACTCATTCTAGCTAGAATGAGTGATTAATGTGTTGTGCGCGCAATTTTAGATTATTAACAAGTGTGCGCGTCGTAATAGGCAAGTGTTGTCTATTCCTATTTCATATAATAAGAACCGGGAATAAAAAAATTGATTTATATACTTCTTGTTACTATATGGTTATTATTAATGCCTAAATTATACTATGGTAATATTTTAACATATAGTGAACTTATCTCTTATATTGAAAATCATATTATATATGATCAATTTCATTTATGTGATGACGACGATGAGATAACCACAAAAAATAACGAAAAAGCATTAGACTGGTTTAATGAAAATATATTAATAGGTGATATATTTAAAAATGCAAAAGTAGGAAACTTACCAGATGAATATAAAGAATGTGTTATTCAAATTGATAATTTTTTAAGCAATAATACTTATATGAAATGTGTACCAATAGATAATTTTTCTTCAGATGAAAAAAAATATTTAGTAGGAGTAATTACATGTGAATGTGTATATGGACAAGGAGTAATGAATGTTTCAGCCAATAGTTATGAAATAGCTAATCTCAAGAATAAATTAGATTGTGATGAATATGATTTGATGTATTATCTTTATGAATAAAAATTGATTGGACGATATAATTTCTTTCAGAAATTATATATGTGTTCGGCGCTATTCGAAAACGGTTTTCAAATAGCGATGCTCACATATTCCCTAATTAACCTTTATTCATATGTGTGGTTGTCGTAATTATAACAAAACTGGTTGCGATAAGTCAAAAGTGCAGACTGCACTTTTGAATTACGACAACCACATATAAATAAAAATTGATATTTGCTTTATTTAAAGATTACCCGATAATAATATTAATGACCTCTCCCCAATATATGTTGTCTGATTACATTGGCACACAACAAGCCACTGGTGATATTAAACACCAATTATATGATAATTTTAATATTATGACAAAGGACTACCCTGAATATGGTCTTACTACCTATTATACTAAATATGATAGCAAACATAAAACACAACTTGAATGGTCTACAAGATCAGTTGTAATGTCAAATCAAGACACTCCAACAGTGGTTTGCTATACTTGTCCATCCCCTATTTATAATATGGATGCAATTCAATTTCTTTTTAGAAATCAACAACTTTCAAAGGAAGTATCAGTTTGTTATGAAGGTTCATTGATGTCTGTATTTAATTATAATGATGTATGGTATGTAGCATCACGTAGAAATATCTACGATGAATCATCTGAGAGAACTGGACAGTTCCAAATGTTTATGGAAACACTGGCTAATGATGGATATGATACATTGAAAAAATTCACTGATTGCCTTGATACTCAATATACATATCACTTTGTTCTTATTCATCACACAAATGAGAATGTGGTATCATATGAAAAGGCATTCGGTCCAGAATATAAGAAACTTTGTTTCATCTTTGCACGTGATAGAAATACACAGGTTGAAATTACAGCGGAAGATGTAGACAATACATTTGTTTCTGAAAATATCTTTCTTCCCAAATATATTTCTGAAGAAGATTTCCAAACCTTTATGCAACAAATTTCAGTGGTAGATGTAACTCAGCGCCCAACTATGGAGGGTGTTGTTATTAAAATGGGACATAATGTTCTCAAGCTCCAAAGTGCCAGTTATATGTTCCACAAGGCAATTGGTAATGATAAGAATATGTTTCGAGGGTTTATTAGTCTCTATCAACTAAATACTCTAAAACAATTTCTTTCCGATGCACAAAATGAAAAGTTTAGAAAGATTGTCAATCCTCTTAATACCAAAGAATCATTTGATATGATAGGTATGATTGATGCAATGTTCAAGGTGGTTACCTCGGAACTATATGCACTCTTTTATATCCTTTGGGATGATACTGGAGCACATCTTAATAGTGAGCTTTATAACATTCTCCCTCGTGAATACAAGGATATGCTATTCCATATCAAGGGAATTTATTATGCCAACAAAGCACGATTTGGCAAGAAGCTAAAAATTAATGTTCCAATTCTGAAGATGAATGATGTATATAATTATATCAAGGCAATTGATAGCGGAGTATTTGAAAAATTTATTCGTTGTCGTAAGTTGATGCTTAACTGGGTAAGACTTGAAAATAACCCTAACACGGCACAATTTACTAATTCGCTTCACAAATGCGAAAAGGTATATTATAAACTGACTGCAATTTACACAACCAAACTATTCCCTGAGATTATGCCAGATGATATGCCAACTTTTACTAGCAAGGAATAAAATGTGGTTGTCGTAATTATATTCTCTATCGCTTCGCGATATGTGAGCATCGCTATTTGAAAACGGTCATTTTTAAATGTTATTTAAAAATGCTGTGAAAAAGGCTTGGCCTTTTTCAAGGTCTTGCCGTTTATATTGGCGAAGCCAAAAGATATACCTTCGGTGAACTGGTTCGCGAATATTATTTGGCAAAGCCAATATAATATTCGCAGATAATTTCGAATAGCGCCGAACACATATAATAGAGTGCAGTCTGCACTTTTGACTTATTTATTATAATTGCAAAGCAATAATAGCAATATAACCAGTTTTGTTCGGCGCTATTAGCGAACCAGACGAGATCCCGTATATCTTTTGGCAAAGCCAATAAAAACGGTCATTTTTTAAATGTCATTTAAAAATGCTGTGAAAAAAGCTTAGCTTTTCAAGGTCTTACCGTTTTCAAATAGCGATGCTCACAAATAATTAATGCGTTAATTTATAAAAAAATTTATAAACAATATATATGTATGTTGTTTATAAAGGTTCAGGAGGACTTATTCATATGTTATCTGGATTAGTATATTGTATATCTTGGTGTATGAAAAAAGGTTGGACATTAATTATAGATGTTAATGGTCATAAATGTTTCCAACATAATATAAGTGATTTTTTTATTATAGACAAAAAATTTAAACGTTATAGTGAAAATTACGATAATGTAGATAAGAATATTAAATTTAAAAGAATGCCCTTACAAAAGATTATTGATATAAAACATATAGAAGTTGATCGTGGATTAGGAAATTTTACTCATTTCTATAAGATTGAAAATTTTAATATTAGGAAATCCCTCGATGATTATCAAGAAGGTGAAAAATTACGCATTTATGCAGGTCCTGGCTGTTTTTCTTATTATTATATTGTTGATTTATTAAAAGTCAGACCAGAAATAACTAAAATGATAAAAGAATTAAATTTAATAGATGGGGCTTATTGTGGAATACATTTTAGAAATACAGACAGACATAACGATATAAATAAATTTATAAATAGAATAAGAAATTATCCATCTAAAAAAATATATCTTGCAACAGATGATGCGACTGCATATGAAAAAATAACATCCGCCTTACCAACTCATACTATAATTCAATATAAAAATCCAATAAATGCAAATGGAAAACCAATTCACTATATGGAGGATGATAAATATAATTTAGTTATATCATTATTGGTTGATATGTATTATTTAACAAAAGCAAAAGATTTTATTGATTCACCTGGATCATTAGTTTCTGGATTAGTATCATATATGAGAAAGAGTAATAAGAATATATATGAATAAAAATTGATAGTGGCTATTCCTATTAAAATTTATAAATGTGGTTGTCATAATAATCGCAACCAACTATATTCGCTAATAGAGAATAACACTTGTCTATTACGACGCGCACAAATATTGATCGTGGGTTAGAAAAGTCTGAGACTTTTCTAACATTCCCGATTACTATTTGTGAGCATCGCTATTTGAAAACGGTCATTTTTAAATAACATTTAAAAATGCTGTGAAAAAGGCTTAGCCTTTTTCAAGGTCTTACCGTTTATATTGGCTTCGCCAAAAGATATACCTTCGGTGAAC
>JACCDV010137902.1_pt1 | contig 11156 bp, 13 predicted proteins | sample 7446131 | NCBI WGS metagenome assembly JACCDV01 (sample SAMN15323448, study PRJNA562643) | freshwater metagenome | isolation source: river surface water | place: USA:Blue River Watershed | collected 2017-08-17
GAAGCAGCCACTGTTTGAATAACAGGGGCTATGGACCGGGATTAAATTGTGGGGATGCCAGACAAAAAATGGGGTACGTTTCAACTATGATGAGTATATAGTTGCAAAATTTCAAGAATTGTCTAGCAGCCTGAACATTGCCTCCGTGAAACAACGCTGCAACAATTCCAGTAGTCATAATTTCGACAGTACTCATTTGACATTGCTTATCATTTTTGATGTTTAACAAGTTAAGAGCATCATCGCAAAGACAGTATACAAAGATAATTTTTAGATCCATTACATCTCCTAGAAAGTTGATCTAAAAACTATACTAGACCAGGGCTCTCATCACCAGGCAGTTCTCTGGCGACGACCTTTGATAGATCCTTTTTTGCTAATGTGAAGAACATTAGCTTCGAAACGCTTTATCAAATCTCATCCGTCAGAGAGTCACCTGGTGGGTGAAATAAGTAGCCAATCGGGTTTTAAATTTGGATTGATCATTTTACTGCGCCTGTATCCATTGCTTTCCATCCACTTCCATCGGACTTGTAATAACAAGGCCTTCTTCAGCGCCGGCAAATGCCTGATGAAAATCAATGGCACAGGCTGTGTAAAATTATCAATCGAAATTTAAACCACTATAAATGTCCGAATGCCCTAGCCTGACACCAATTTTATTAGAAAGTTATTCAGGATTTAAACGTTTTTGAAGTACGGTTTTTTCGTAAAAGAAGAGAGTTGGCAAAATGATGCCGAGGGTGATTGCAATTACTGTGGCTAGAGGGTAGATAGTTCCATTATAAGTGTAGCCTACGATGCCGACAGTGATGGAGGCTACAAGTAATCTGGCACTTGTCATAAGGCTTGAAGTAATTCCTTTGATATCGGGAAGAATTTCCATTCCTTCGGGGAAATAAAGTCCGATGACCCAGTTAGCTCCAAAGGCATAGAAAGTCATCGCAGTTGTGAGTAGATAAGGATTTCTAGGAAATATTAGAGCAAGTATTACGGCTGTTAAGCCAAAAATGGCAGAGAGAGCGATTCCGGCTTTTTTAATAGAAAAAACTCCCCATTTAGCAATTGCTTTTTCAAGAGTGAGACTTCCAACAACCCATCCACCGAGTATTGCTCCTTGAACAAAAGGAAATACTGTTTTGCTCATTCCAAATTCGATTACAAAAAGAATAGCAGATCCGGAAAGAAAAGCAATGTAGGCAGAAAAGAGGATGCACATAACAAGAGTTAATTGCCAAAATGGTTTTGAAGAGAAGGCTCTTTTGAAATCAGAAAGAATCGATTTTACATTTAGAGGATTTCGGTTTTCTTTAGGAAGTGTCTCTTCAAAAAAGGCAATGGAGATAATCAAGCTTAGAAAGACAAATAGTGCAATTGCAAGAAAATTGGAGCGGAAACCAAAAGTCAAATTTAAGTAGGCGCCAAGCATGGGAGCCATCGCCATGATGAGAGGAATGATGAGATTTAATTGGTTGAGCGCGCGGATGGCTTTTTCTTTTTGGAATGCATCGAAGAGAATGGCTGTGCCTAAAGTAAAGCAGCCACCACTGCCAAGTCCTTGTAGTACCCGACCAATGAGCATTTGATTGATGGTTAGAGAAAAAATCGTAATGATGCTTCCAAGAAAAAATAATCCTAGGGCGATAAAGAGCGGTTTTTTTCTTCCAATTGCATCTGAAATGGGTCCATAGAGAGGGCCTGCTACGCAAATTCCAATAAAATTCCAAGTAAGTAGATTTTGGATTGCACCTTCAGATGTAGAAAACCAGGCCATCATATCAGGAAATGCAGGCAAGTAAATATCGGTCTCAATGCAAGCAGCAATATAAATAACGATAAGTAGGAAAAGATATTTTAATTCAGTTTTTCTGTCCATTCGGTAATTTTACAAAATTAGACCATTTCACGACAGTAGGAATGGATGAATTCGGCTTGATCAGAGTGGGACTCTCATCTAATTGATAGTAAAAGAAGTAATAGAGGTCCAGCCCCTCTTATGACTGTTTCTGATGTGGGTGGGAAAAAATATTTAAAAACCGATTCTTTATGTTGTTTCAGTATACTAAAAAAAGTTCAAGACTCGGTTTTTAAATATTTTTCACCACCCGCAAACTAAAGTTTTTGTGGCCTAATCGGTAACATAGGTAACAGTTAGTTCACTAAGATAGGTTGCGCTTTTTCTGTATATAGTGCGATTAGTTGAAACGTATTCCAGTTTTTCAATTGGCGCCCCAAAGTTTAATCCGGCGTTAGCCAGCCAGGAAGCAGCCACTGTTTGAATAACAAGGGCGATGGACCGGGATTAAATTGTGGGGATGCCAGACAAAAAATGGGGTACGTTTCAACTAATCTGAGTATATAAGACCTTTAAAACTTTCTTCCTTAATTTTTGAAATCACCATATCAAGACTCTTTTTGGAGAGTTTTTCAAACACCTCGCTTCTTTTGACTGCTTCTGCAGCATGTAACTGATCCATAATCACTTCTTTTTTAAACTTTCGTAAATAATATGCCATCTGTACCATGCTTTTGCGGTCTACCTCCATCAGATCTGACCACCACCACCACATCATCATCAGGTTTTGTTGTTGGCTCATCTGTTGAGGTAAACGCAGGTGATCTAAGTTCTGAAACAACATTTCCGTCAGGAGACGATTTTTGCTCCATTGGTAAAAGAACACGTCCAACAAGTTGTGGCGATCGTTTTTTATCTGATTTTCGCGCAGGAACTAATAATTCATCAACCGATAAACAACTACTTGCTCTTCTTTCTCTTTTTTCTTCGGCTATTTCACTATAAGGTGCAGTTACTTCTGTTTGTAAAGGCGATAATGGCGCACCTATAATTGGAGGCCTATCCATCAATTCCCTTCCACTTTCTAAATGCTCTCTTTTCGAACTAGGACACACAATATCAATGTCTCTATCTCCTCTTGCTCTTTCTACGAGCGAGGCCACATCTCTTGCAAATATCGATTGAGCTTGAATTCTACTTAAATTTTGCAAAGTTTTTGCATCAATTTCTTCAACTCTTGAAAAACTAGTATTCACCCAGGAAAGAACCATGTTAACTACATAAAAAGAGACGCCTGAAACTTTTGCAACTGTACTTGTAGATCCTAAATTTACATAAACTGCTTGAGTAACAGAACCTGCAAGAGAGCCTAATTCCAATAAAAATTGAACCGTTAATCTAAATTTTGAAGCCACATATTTAGACCGTGTATTTTTTAGATCTGCTTGTAGTTTTAAAAGATCGTCCGCTTCTGCAATAATTTCCTGCATTTGAGTTACTTGCTCACTCAATTGATCCATAATAGCCATCACATCTGCATTTGAATTTTTTTCAATCTCTTCTTGAACGAGATTTTCTTCCATGACCATAATTTGTTTTAACCTTTTAAACTTCTCAGTTAATTCTAATACACCCTCTGTTCGAATTCTTGGATATAGACCGCATAACTTAACAACATACTTTTCGTGTAATTTAACTTTTGCATTTTTATCCAACACCTTATTGATTGCTGAGATAAACATTTTTTTTCCAGTGCCTACAGATGTTTTTTCCTTTATTTTTTCTACACCACTACCTGCACTAACACTACAGAGTTCGTCTGCTGTTGATTTATATTCGGCTGCTGTTGATTTATATTCGGCTTCTATTAATTTATATTTAGTTATCATCACTTTATAATGCTTTAATATCAGCTTGTTTGGTATGATCTCTTCCATTTGAGAAATCTCTTTTAAATATTTTTTATTACTACTCCAAATTCTATCCTTAATATTAGAGGCAACCGCAGAGGCGAGTGTTGCTGAAGCAATTACGATAGAATCTTTTGAGCTTAAATTTGCCTCACTTAATGCTTCTGCCCAAAGTATAGCTGTGACAGCTTGAAAGGCTCCATCTAAAACAGTCCCTCCAGCTGTGTAACAAATTCGGCGAATTCTGCCCCAACCTTCTGACTCATATCTCGCTCTTTCTAGTGCAGCACGATGAATTTTTTTAAGCTTTTTTCTTTTTTTTTCTAACTCATCTAAAAATTGTGAAATCGAAAGCCGTTTTTCAGCTCCTTCTTTAATAGCCACTGAAAGCGAGTTTGCAAGATTAATTTGCTTTCCCCAGTTTTCACATATAGTGTGGGGGTCTGTTTTAGCTGTAACCTTCATTAAGTCTCCTCTGATTTTTTCACAGAATCTTAATGTAAAATTATTTTTTGATAAAGAAATTTTTGACATATTTCTTTACGATTTCTTTATCTAGTTGATTTTTAAAGACCATGTCGAATTGGGAAAACGACAATTCTGAAAACATTTCGTATCCAAACACAACATAAGCTCCTTTTTTTAATGCCTTTTTTACAAAAAGAGTCATCATTGGATTACAGATCATTTCCAAAACAACCGTTTGCTTTGAAATCCACTTCAGATCAATTGGAATCTCATTGCTAAACATTCCAACAGGAGTTGCTTGAATCACAATATCAAAACAAGTTATTGTTTCTTTAAAAACATTAACCCCAAGTTCTTTTCCTACTTTTTCAGCTCTTTCTATAGTTCTATTCCAGACAAAAACAATAGCGCCACGCTTTTTAGCCTCATAAATAGCGGCTTTTGCAGCGCCCCCTGCACCCAAAACTAAAACTTTTTTGCCCGTTACTTGAAGGACATTCTCTATGGCATTTAAAGCAGCTATTCCATCAAAATTGTGTCCAATCCATTTTCCTTCACGCACTTCTATCGTGTTTATAGACCCAATCTCCTCATTTCTTCCATCTAAAAATGGTAAAATAAGCTCTTTTAATGGCATCGTAACAGCCAAATATAAGTAATTATTTTTTTTTAACTCTTCTACTTCTACATCAAGTCTATTGGGGCAAATTGCCTTTTTTTCATAGACACAATCGATATTGCATTTTTTAAAAATCTCATTATGTGTAACGTGCGAAATGCTTTTATCTACGGGATTTCCAATCAAAATAGCCTTTCTCATAACTTGCCTTTTTTTGTTATGCAGAGTACCATAATGACTGATGATGAAAAAGGTATTTCTAGCTCTTATAATAGCTTTATCTATGCTCTTAGGTGGCTTTGTCTATCATCATCATACCACTCAAGATCAAATGATTTTTAAAAGCGTTCCTTTAGAAAAAGAACACGTATTTCAAGTGGAGTACCCTTTTGAAGAAGTCTACTTAAGAGCAAATGAAAACAGCCATATTCACGGACTTTGGTTTCATGAAAAAGAGTCTAAAGGTGTTATTCTTTTTTTTCATGGACGTGGTAAAAACCTGCAGTTTTGGGCACATAGAGCCTACCCTTTTATTGAAAGAGGGTATGATGTTTTGATTATCGATTATAGAGGGTTTGGAAAAAGCTCTACAGGCTTTAAAGAGTCTTGGTTACTAGAAGATGGTGAAACAGCGTACCACTTTCTTCTCTCCCATTACCCAGAAACTCAAATTACTGTCTATGGGCATTCCATGGGAACTTCAATTGCCACTTGGGTTGCATCAAACCACCACCCTAAAATGCTTATTTTAGAAGCTCCTTTTTTCAACATGATTGAAGCTGCCGCATTTACAAAACCGTTTATCCCAGAATTTGTCATCCGCCTCATCCTGAAATACCATTTAAGAACAGATGCCTGGATTCAAGGCGTTAAATCACCTATTTATATATTTCATGGAATTCCAGACAAAGTGGTTCCCTATGAGCACTCCAAAAAATTATACGAAAAAATCAAAGAAAATAAGAAAAACGAATTTATTACACTACCTGATGCGGGCCATGCAAATATTCACCATGACCCGATTTACATAGAAAAATTAGATGAGCTTCTTCCTTAAGCTTTCGCTCTGACAAGATCAGTAGCCCAGCTTACCAATTCCGCTTCAACTAGCGAAATAGCTCATTTTGCTTGTCCTAAATTCTCGCTAACTGCAGCAACATCCTCTTCTCTTTTTCCTAAAGCTTGTACAAGCCTTCCTGAAAGGTTATCCAAATTTCTAGAAAACTGTTCTTTATAAATTCTCAGGGTATCTGGTTGGACCATAACAAGTAGCTCTAAAGCTTTCGCATAAGCTTTAACTGCAAAAGTTGGAGAAAATTGACCTACAAAGCCGATAACTGCATAAAAACTATTTGCACAAAGCTGAACAATTGATCTTCCAGCTAATGTCAGAAATTTTTTGTCTTGAAAAACAACTAACGTAACTAATCCAGTAATTGTATAGAGAACAACTTCGCTTAGACTCCAAGCTGCTACAGCAAAACTTGCTATCATAGTCAATCTAAATTCTCTTCTGGCCTCTATTGCTTGATGCAAATTAGATAACGTTAAATCACAAAGTCTACGAACATTTGGAGATCCCTCATAAGACAAAGCCCCTACTACACTCTTTGTTGCCAAGCCAAATCCTGTAGAACATGCAATCGCAAGGGAAAAATTTTCCTCACCCCAGAGATCTTTTATAAAACTAGTTGCAACTTGCATAGCATCTCCTTTGATTAAATTAGGCAAAAAAGATATATTAATATCTTTTAAAGAACAAGGGAATTTTTGATGAAAGTAGCAGTCGGTATGTCAGGGGGTGTAGATTCCTCAGTTACAGCCCTTCTTTTAAAAGAAATGGGCCATGATGTGATAGGAATTTTCATGAAAAATTGGGATGAAGACGATAAAGAATGCCCTGCTATTCAAGACTATGAAGATGCTCTTTCCGTCTGTCAAAAATTGAATATTCCCCTCTATTCCTTTAATTTTTCAGAAGAATATTGGAATGGTGTTTTCATAAATTTTTTAGACGATTTAAAAAAGGGATTTACCCCAAATCCCGATATTTTTTGTAATAAAGAAATCAAATTCAATGTACTGCTTCAAAAAGCACTTGAACTAGGTGCAGAAAAGCTAGCTACAGGCCATTATGCTGATATTAGCCCCCAATTTGAGCTTTTAAAAGGTAGAGACAAAAACAAAGATCAAAGTTATTTTTTGTGCACACTGACAAGCAATATATTAGAAAAAGCTCTTTTTCCCGTTGGTAAATATGAAAAAGAAGAAATTCGAAAAATAGCGGAAAAAAACGACCTTGTCACCCATAACAAAAAAGACAGCACAGGAATCTGCTTCATTGGTAAAAGAAAATTTAAAGATTTTATCACTACCTATATGCCCCCTGCTAAAGGAACTTTTCAAACTCCCGATGGAAGAGTAGTAGGAGAGCATACAGGAGCTTGGTACTATACAATAGGACAGAGAAAGGGGATGAATATTGGGGGGCCAGGAGATGCTTGGTTTGTTGCAGATAAAGACATCACCACTCAGGTAGTTACTGTTGTTCAGGGAGAAGATAACCCCCTTTTATTTGCAGATAGGCTCACTGCTACCGATCTAAGCTTTGTGAAAGGGCTTCCCAAAACCCCTCTTCATTGCAGCGCAAAAATTAGATACCGCCAGGAAGATGTGCCTTGTGTCATAGAAAAAATTGAATCAGGCGTTGCTCAAATAAAGTTTATAGAACCTCAACGCGCTATCACCCCAAGGCAAGCTATTGTTTTTTACCAAGATAACCTCTGTTTGGGAGGAGGCCTAATTCAGAAGAAGGGTTGCATCTAATCTTTTTAATCTTTATAATTTATAATTATGAGAAAATTATTCAATCCGCTATCAAGACTATTAGATTATTTATGGTTTACATCTATTTTATTTTTTATTATAGATATTTTAAACTTAGATCTCTATTTTTACCTCTTTGCTACAGCTTCCCTAACCATTCTCTTTGCGCCCATTGAAGCTGTACTTATTAAGTGTTTCGGAACAACTCTTGGTAAATTTATTTTTGGATTAAAATATAACGAGTTATTTACTTGGCAAACTGCTTTCGAATTTTCCTTCAGAAGAGCTCTTTTTTTAAAAACAAAAGCTCGTATCATACAAAAAAAACCAAGTCTTTTTCCTCATCTTACTGCAATATTTACTGCACTATTGCTCTCTTGCCTCACCATCTCACCAGATGCTACTTTAAACCAAGCTTATAAAATTCTCCCTTTTGAATTTCTTCAAGAATTGAAAATTAAACGAAATGGGGGTGGAAATTGCCCAGACGGCTGGACCAAATTAAATTCTGAAAAAGAACTTCCCTTTCTCATCTTTTTTCCCGATCAGCCTAAATTAGAAGAGATAATTAAACCAATCCCACATTCAACCCACATTTTAGATTATAAAGAATACACTTTTGAAAAATATTCCTTAGGTTATGTTGATCTGCCCGCTAGCTGGGTGAAATGGGGATCCAACTTAGTTTTTAAAGGCACCCTGCAACAAGTGCTCTCTCATGAAAAAGGCAATCTTATCGAAAAGAAAAAGACTCTTCATGAACAGTACCCAGCAATGGACTATAAAATTGAACGCTCTAATGGCACAACACTTGGAAGACTTGTTTTAGCAGGCACAACAATCTATAAACTTGAAGTAATTCATCCTAATAACGCAAGAGAAAACCCTATAGAAAACGCAAATCTTTTTTTTAACGCCTTTCATCTTCAGAATTAATTCATTTTTTTCTAAAGTGAGAAGATGAATGAAAAAAAATTTCTTCTTACCTCTCTACTTCTTTTAGGTATCGTCTGGATCACTTTGGTTAAAACTCATGAACTTCCAGACTCTTTTTCTATCGACGTAAAAAATCAATTTACCTTTGGCAATAAAGATGCGCCTGTCCATATGATTCTATTTGAAGAATTCGCATGTCCTATGTGCAGAAATCTTCACACTGACATTTTACCTTTTATTGAAAAAAACTATGTTGAAAAAAACCAGGTCAAAATCACAATTATTCCCCTAGCTTTTTTAGATGATTCCATTGCCGCTTGTACACTTTCGCTTTGTATACAAAAAATAGCTCCACTTGAATTAAAAGCATTTTATGATTTTACTGCACATCTTTCTTATGAAGATCTCATCTCCTTTTCTTTCAGAGATTTTGTTTCAGCATTTATAGAAACTCATAAAAACCTTCCTGCTCCTCAAATTCTAAAAAACTTACGCGAATCTTCTTTTGAAGATGAATTAAAAAAAAACCTAGAACTTGCTAATAAAATTTATCCTGGCGACAAACACGTCCCTATTGTTTTAATCAACGGCAAACTGATAAAGAATGCCTCTCTAAAATCAATTTCAAAGGCGATTGATGAAGCGTTATAGTCTCTATATTGCATGGCTTATTGCTGCCATTGCAAGCTTAGCAAGTCTTTATTATAGCGAAATAAAAATGATCGATCCTTGCAAACTCTGCTGGTACCAAAGAGTCTTTCTCTTCCCCATTCCTTTACTTCTTTTTCCCCTCATATGGACCCAAAAAAATAACTTTATCCCCTATGTTCTTTCCCTGCCCATCATCGGGTTTTTTGTAGCTCTTTATCAAGTTTTCATTAGACCTCCCTGCTGCACTTTGGAGCCAATCAATCCCATTTTCGGTCTACTTTCCTTCCTTTTAATCACTGTTTTTCTAATTTATAGAAGTAGTAAATCATAAAAAATGCTAAAATTCCTCCCATGACAACCCATCTTTTAGATATTTTAAGCACCAAACTTCCTGATAGCTCAAAAAACACATTAAGAGAACTTATCAAACACAGAAGAGTTCTAGTCGATGGCTCCCTCGCTATTAGCAACACGAAAGTTACTCCTAATCAAGAGGTAATAATTCTTCCTAAGCGCAGGATTATTGAAGGGGTTACTGCTTTATATGCCGATGACCATTTGATTGTTGTCGATAAGCCTGAAGGACTTCTGTCAGTAGCTACAGATTTTGAAGAAAAAAAGACTTTACACGCGATGCTGAAAAAAGCTTATCCTACAGTATGGCCGGTTCAAAGGCTAGATCGGGAGACATCAGGCGTTATGGTATATGGGCTTTCCTATGCTGCAAAAGAAGACTTAAAAAAACAGTTCATGGAACACACCATTTACCGCGAATACGAAGCTCTTGTAGAAGGTGAATTCTCAGGAAAAGGGACGTGGAAACATAAGTTATACGAAGACTCGTCTTATTTTATGAGAGTAAGCCCAAACAATGAAGGTGAAGTTGCAATTACTCATTATCAAGTAATTGAAGCTAAAAGAAAAGTTTCAAGAGTAAGATTTGTTTTAGAAACGGGCAAAAAAAACCAAATTAGAGTCCAATCGAGCTATCAAGGCCACCCAATAATTGGGGATAAAAAATACGGAAGTGGTCACGCTTTCTTAAAAAGATTAGCTCTTCATGCACATAGACTTGAATTTGTCCACCCTATTACAAAAAAAAGACTTTGCTTTACATCTCCCGTCCCCTTTTAACTAGGATGGAAATTATTAATGAGACGAGTCTATAAAGATAGGTTTGATAAAAAGATAGGCGGGGTATGTGGCGGCCTTGCGCAATATTTTCATATAGATGCATCACTTATTAGACTCCTCTTTATTTTCCTAACACTCATTACCGGCGGCATTTTCATCATCATCTACATCCTCCTTTGGGCAATTCTACCTATCGGCCCAAAATCCTACATTGAAGCTCACTACAAAAAACTCTATAGATCAAGGTCCGATAAACGTTTTGGTGGAGTTTGCGGCGGTCTTGGCAAGTATTTTCGTATCGACTCAAATATTATTAGACTCATTTTTATCGTTCTACTTTTTCTAACAGGCTTTTTTCCCATGGTGATAGTTTATATGATTGCCATAGGAGTTATTCCAGAAGAGATTTAAGATAAGCGTACTATAATCATATTCTCTTTGTGCTATTCTGAAGAAAACAAAGGGATTCTTGATGTCTAGAAAAAAAAAGCCTATCAAAGAAGAAACCACCTTAATTAATGGTGATTGTTTAGATTGTATTGACGCACTTGTCATCTGCGTAAACGAAAGCGATCCTGCTACAAGAGCGATGTACAAACAAAAATCCCATAACATCTGTAAAAACTGTTCTCTTTATTTATCTCTTCCTTCCAATAAGAAATAGTTGATTCTGTAGACGCACTATTATACAATTTCTTAATATGAATCGCGATCAAATGCTGCAATCAATCAAAGAGACCAAAGAGTGGGATCTTATCATTATTGGAGGAGGCGCAACGGGACTTTGGTGCGCTTTAGATGGAGCATCAAGAGGTTA
>JACCDV010248945.1_pt1 | contig 11155 bp, 19 predicted proteins | sample 7446131 | NCBI WGS metagenome assembly JACCDV01 (sample SAMN15323448, study PRJNA562643) | freshwater metagenome | isolation source: river surface water | place: USA:Blue River Watershed | collected 2017-08-17
ATACGCTTGTTCGAGAATACCTTTTGAAACGAACAGATGGTATGTTCGTCAGCACTATTGAAATGGAACGCAGCGACAAGGCTTTCCGAATCATCATCAAGAGCTCACGACCAGGTTTGATCGTAGGACGCAGTGGGGAAGGTATGACAAAATTGCGTGCAGACCTTACTACATTCATGAAGCGCAATAAAATTTGGAATGATAAAGTAGAACTCAAAATCGACGTAGAAGAAGTTCATTCTGCAGAAAGTGATGCACGAATCGTTTCATTGATGGTGAAAGATGGCTTGGAAAAGCGAATGCCATTCCGCCGTGTTATGAAACAATTAGTTGAAAAAGTAGCCGCAAACCGAAACGTACAAGGTATTCGTATTCGAGTCGGTGGTCGTTTGAACGGTGCTGATATGGCCCGAACAGAACAAGTAAAACGCGGTCGAGTTCCACTCCAAACATTCCGCGCTGATATCGATTACGCTCGAACACGAGCAAACATCGCACAAGGTGTGCTCGGTATCAAGGTTTGGATTTATCGAGGTGAAATTTTTGATACAGATAAAAAATAAAACGTATGACATTATTTCCTAAAAAAGTAAAACACCGAAAGTGGCAAACAGGTCGCCAAAACCCACTCAAAGAAACTCGACATGCAACTCGAGGTGTGAATGTTGATTTCGGTTCATTCGGTCTCAAAGCTCTTACATATTACCGAATCAAATCAAACCAAATCGAAGCTGCTCGAAAGGCAATGTCACGAGAACTTGGTAAAACAGGTCGAGCATGGATTCGAATCTTCCCAGATCGACCATATACTCAAAAGCCAGCCGAAGTTAAACTCGGAAAGGGTAAGGGAGATTTGCAAGGTTACGTAGCAGAAGTTTACCCAGGTCGCATTATTTTCGAAGTTGACGGTGTAACTGATGAAGTTGCAAAAGAAGCTTTGCGAAAGGCTGGCACCAAATTGGGTGTAAAGACAAAAGTTGTACCGCGATTGTAATTTTGTGAAATTCTGATAGAGTAATCAACCAACATGACAAAAGAACTTAAAAACAAAACAGAAAAAGAATTGAACAAAATCCTCGCCGAAGCTCGAGAGGATATTCGAAAATCTCGATTCAATCTCGCTGGTGCGTCTGCAAAAAATGCAAAAGCGGCTCGAGCACAACGAAAACAAATCGCTCGGATCTTAACTGAAGTAAACAGCCGATAATTATAAATACAATGACTGCTGCAAAAACACAAAAGAATAAAGCACAACCAGTACGAAAGGGTCGAACTCTTTCAGGTGTTGTAGTGTCTGATAAAATGAAAGACACAATTGTTGTGATGGTTTCTCGCTACACAAAGCACCCAAAGTACGAAAAATTCATTCAAACTCGAAAGAAATACAAAGCGCACGATGCAGGGAACACTGCTAAAATCGGTGACAAAGTATCTATCTATGAATGCAAGCCAATCTCAAAAGATAAGCGCTTTACTTTAACTGCAATTGTTAAATAAAAATATATGATACAAGACCGATCAATCATCACAATAACAGACAACACAGGAGCTCAAATCGGGCGAGTGTTCAAAATTCTTGGTTCAACAAAGAAGCGCTATGCAGAAATCGGAGACTTCATTGTATTCTCTGTACAAAAAGCACAACCTCGCAAGGCCGTTAAAAAGAAAGACGTGTTGACAGGTATTGTGGTTCGACAAAAGAAACCATTTCGACGAAAGGATGGTTCATACATTCGATTCGACGAAAACTCAGTAGTCGTGGTATCAATTGGTAAAACAGTTGAACCAACTGCAAACCGTATTTTCGGTCCTATTCCACGAGAAATCGGTGAATTAGGTTATCAATCAATCGTGTCACTTGCACCTGAAATTATTTAATACCATGAAAATCAAGAAAAACGACAACGTAATAGTACTCACAGGAAAAGACCGAGGCACAAAGGCCAAAGTTTTGAAAGTGTTTCCTAAGAAAAACAAAGTGCTTGTAGAAGGTGTTAACATGGCTAAAAAACATGTGAAATCACGTTCACAAAACAAGCCAGGTGAACGCATCGACCGAGCAGTTCCAATCGACGCTTCTAATGTTGCGTTAGTTTCTAAGAAATAAAAATATGTTTACAACACTTACAGAAAAAGAAAAATTGGTTTTCAATGCCCTCAAGGACAAGTTTGGTTATACAAACCCAATGCAAGCACCTCGCCTCACAAAGGTCGTTATTGGTACTGGTGTTGGTTCAATCCAAGACAAAAACAAAATCAAATTGATTGATAAAAACATTGCCCTCATTGCAGGTCAAAAAGCATCACATCAATTAGCTAAGAAATCTATCGCGACATTCAAAGTGCGTGCAGGTCAATTGTCAGGTTACCGAGCTACATTGCGAGGGGAGAAGGCTCGCAGCTTTGTAGACAAGCTTATTCACATTGCACTTCCTCGAACTCGAGACTTCCTCGGTGTTTCTCGAACAAGTGTTGATGAAATGGGTAATTTTACTATCGGTATCAAGGAAAACAACATTTTCCCAGAAACAACTGATCAAGACGTAAAAGACTCATTTGGTCTCGGTATTACACTCGGTGTGAAGTCAAATTCACCTGAAGAAACATTGGCATACCTTGAATTTATTGGCATACCTTTCAAAAAAGGTTAAAAAACATTGACTTATCAAAGTCAAATTGATAATATAGGCAAACTTTTATGGCAAAAACATCAGTCATCGCAAGATCACAAAAAACACCAAAGTACAAAAGTCGAGTTGTTCGACGATGCTTTAAGTGTGGTCGAAAGCGTGGTTATATGCGAGACTTCGACATGTGTCGAATTTGCTTTAGAGAATTAGCTAACGAAGGACAAATTCCTGGAATTAAAAAATCATCATGGTAGGCGACAAAATTTCAAACACAATAATTAAGTTAAAGAATGCTTCAATGGTGGGTAAAGCCACAGCAGAAGTCGCTCTTTCTAATTTGAATACAAATATTTTTAAGGTGCTTAAGGCAGAAAAATTCATCACTGATTTCGAAGCTGACAAAAAAGCTCGAACAATCACAGTAACATTGGCATACGATGAACAAGGTGCACCAAAAATCACTGACGTAAAACGAGTTTCAAAACTCTCAAAGCGCACATACCGAGGTTCTGATGCTATCAAGCCAGTTAAAAACGGCCTTGGTGTCGCAGTGGTATCAACACCAGCAGGTGTTATGACAGGTCGAGAAGCTCGCGAGAAAAACGTAGGTGGAGAAGTAATGTTTGAAATTTGGTAATAATAAACATATGTCACGAATCGGAAAAAAACCAGTAGCAATCATCCCAAAGACTGAAATTACTATTTCAGCGGATTTGGTGACAGTAAAAGGTCCACTCGGAACTCTTACTATGAATTACGACGGTTCTGCTGTCGAAATTGTAAAAGAAGGTGAAACTGTTGTTGTTAAAAAGAAAAACGAAGATCCACAAACAGTACTTCTTTGGGGAACATACGCTTCAATTATTGAAAACTTGATTGCGGGTGTTAACAAGGAATTTGAAAAAAACCTCATTATCGAAGGAGTTGGTTACAAAGCCGACGTTGCGGGTAACAAGATGGTTCTTAAAATCGGTTTGTCACACGTAGTAGAATTACCAATCCCTGCTGGTATCAAAGTTAAAACTGATAAGGAAAAAATCAGCGTGTCTGGTATCGACAAACAAGCTGTCGGACAATTCGCCGCAGTATTGCGCTCAAAGAAAAAGCCTGAACCATACAAAGGAAAGGGAATTCGATACAGCACAGAAGTGATTCGAAGAAAAGAAGGTAAGAAGAACGTATAATTAAAAACATATGGCCAAATTAATTTCAAAACTTGCAAAACGAACAGCACGACGAAACCGCATCCGAGCGCGTGTTATTGGTACTGCAGAAAAACCACGACTTGCAGTATTTCGTTCTAACGAGCACATCACTGTACAATTGATCGACGATACAAAAGGCGAAACTATTGGCTATGTATGGACAAAAAACCTCGACGGTAAAACTTTGAAAGAAAAAGCAGTTTCTGCTGGTAAGGCCGTAGCAGAGATGGCAAAATCAAAGAAAATTGATAAAGTAGTATTTGACCGCGGCGGTTACCTTTTCACGGGTAATATCAAAGTCGTTGCAGATGCTGCTCGATCTAACGGTTTACAATTTTAATATTTATGAATACACAAGACACTACAAAAGAAAATGTTGCTCCAGTAGCTCCAAACGCTGCAGTTGCTTCAACAACAACTTCTACACCTGCTCCAGCAGCAGATGCTCGAAAACCTTTTGAACGAGGTGGCGATCGACGAGATATGCGCAAAAACAAGCGCCGAAGCTCAAAGCGACCAGAACGAGTTAAATCAGAATTTGATCAAAAAACAATCAGCGTACGACGCGTAACTCGTGTGTCTTCAGGTGGACGACGATTCACATTCTCTGTTGCAATCATCATTGGTAACCGAAAGGGTAAGGTAGGTGTAGGTATTGCAAAAGCAGGTGATACAGCAGTTGCTATCGACAAGGCTGTTCGAGTTGCAAAGAAAAACCTTATTGATGTAAAGCGAACAAAGACAAATTCAATTCGACACGATGTTGCTACAAAATTCAGCAGCGCCCGAATTGCTATTATGCCAGCTCCAGGTCGAGGTGTTATCGCAGGTAGCGCCGTCAAAGACGTTATCGAACTCGCTGGTGTTAATGACGTAAATGCAAAAATCTTCTCTGGTAGCAAGAACAAGTTAAACAGTGCACGCGCTGCCGTCCAAGCGTTGTCTATGTTGAAACGATAATTAAGTAACTTATACAATTATGCAAATTCACGAACTAAAACGAAAAACACCAAATCGAAAATCCAAGACTGTAGGTCGTGGTGGTAAATTCGCACGTACAGGTGGACGAGGTCAAAAAGGTCAAAACTCTCGAGCTGGTCACAAAAAGCGACCTGAAATTCGCGATATGATCAAAAAGATCCCAAAGATGCGAGGACGTGGTGTTAACAGCAACAAGTCAATCCAAATCCCAGCAACTCCGGTATCACTTGACCGCATCAATGCAAATTATGCAAACGGTGAAACAGTATCGCCAGAAACATTGCTCGCAAAAGGTCTCATCTCAAAATTCAACGGTAAAATGCTCCCAGTGAAAATTTTGTCAGGTGAAGCTATCGATAAAAAAGTTACAGTTACAAATTGTGAAGTGTCAGCAGCAGCAAAAGCTCTTATTGAAAAGGCAGGTGGTAAAGTAGAATAATATGATCTCAAAATTCTTTCAAAAGCTTAAATTAATTTTCAAAGATCGAAATCTCTCTCGAAAAATAATTTTTGTCTTGGGTGCACTCGTAGTCTTTCGATTACTTGCGGCTATTCCAATTCCGGGTGTTGATACAATCGCGCTTCAACAATTCTTTGCCGAAAATCAATTCATCGGTCTTTTGAACGTATTTTCAGGAGGTGGATTATCGAGCCTCTCTATTGTGATGCTCGGTGTTGGTCCATACATTACTGCGTCTATCATTATGCAGGTCTTTACTATGGTGTCTCCAAAATTGAAGTCACTGTATTCTGAAGAAGGGGAATTAGGTAAGCGCAAATTCATGCAATACTCACGATTGCTCACATTGCCAATCGCAGTGCTCCAAGGCCTCAGCTTTATCGTATTACTCCAACAGCAAAACATTTTGCCTGATTTAACAGCTGCACAAATGGCATTAAACATTCTCGCAATTACAGCGGGTGCATTCCTCTTGCTCTGGATTGGTGAATTGATTTCTGAATTCGGTATTGGAAACGGTACATCTGTGATTATCTTTGCTGGTATCGTTGCTGGTTTGCCTGGCCACATTCAACAAGCAATATTCTCGTATGATCCATCACAACTCACTACATATATTGCATTCGTAGCTGTCGCACTCGTGATTATTACAGGTGTTGTATTTATCACCGAAGCAGAACGACCAATCCCAGTTACTCACCCAAAACAAATTCGAGGTAGCGGTGTTGTGGGTGGTAACACATCATATTTGCCACTTCGTTTGAACATGGCTGGTGTGATTCCAATTATCTTTGCATTGTCAGTGTTGTTGTTGCCACAACTTGTTGCAAACGTATTCATTAATTCCACTAATGCAACTGCACAGGCAATTGCATCTGCAGTATCAGGATTCCTTTCAAATCATTTGTATTATGGAATTACATATTTCGTACTCGTAGTGTTGCTCACATATTTCTACACAGCAGTTACATTTGATCCGGATGCAATGTCAAAGAACTTGCAAAAGACAGGTGCCTTTATCCCAGGTGTTCGCCCAGGTGAATCAACAGCAAAACACATTGGTCACATCTTGGCTCGAATCACTCTTGTCGGTGCGTTGTTCCTCGGTTTGATTGCAGTATTGCCACTCATCGTACAATCATGGCTCGGTATTACTTCACTTACACTTGGCGGTACATCTCTCTTGATTGCAGTATCTGTTGCGACTGATTTAACAAAGAAGCTCGACTCACAAATTTCTCTCCGAGAATACTAATTGTATAGCATAACGAAACGGTTGTTTTTTGACGTCAAACACAATATAATTGTGAGTGATGGATCTTAAAACAATAATATTTATTGGGCGCTCTGGTTGCGGAAAGGGCACTCAAAACGAGAAGCTTATCAATTTTATTAAGGAGCGTGATAATCGACCTGTATTTAATCTCGAGGCCGGAGCTCGATTCCGTGCTTTTATCAAAGGCGACAGTTATGCAAGCCGTCTTGCTAGTGACATCGCATCACGAGGTACGCTTCAACCAGAATTTTTGTCCGTGTGGGCATGGGTGAGCGAATTGGTAGAAAAAATGACAGAAAACGAGCATTTGATGATTGATGGAACACCGCGTCGTTTAAATGAAGCGCACGTGCTCGAATCAGTGTTTCATTTCTTTCAGAGGACCTCGATTGATATTGTGTACATTAATGTGTCTCGTGAGTGGGCCGAGCAACGTATGATAGAGCGCGGTCGCGCGGATGACAAGAATATGAAAAGCATTGAGACGCGTTTGAAGTGGTTCGAAACCGATGTGGTTCCAGTACTCGAATTTTATCGCGGGCATCGTCACCATCGTTTTCATGAAATTAATGGGGAGCAATCAATAGAGATGGTGCATAAAAATATTTTGCAGGCACTCAACTTAGAATAATCATAATGATTACTATCAAAACAGAAGAAGAAATCAAAACACTTCGCAAAGGCGGGCGGATTTTAGCTTCTATTTTGAAAACGCTTTTGAAAGAGGTAAAGCCTGGTGTGTCGTGTGCCGACATAGACGCTCGCGCACTCGCATTGATGACAGAGGCAGGCGGCCGACCTTCATTTTTGAATTACACACCAGACGGCGCAAAGCGCCCATATCCGGCAAGTCTCTGCATTTCAATTAACGATGAAATCGTGCATGGTATTCCAAACGAAGAACCTAAAATTATCAAGGCGGGCGATGTTGTGACGCTCGACGGCGGATTTATTTATGAAGGACTTTTCACAGATCACGCGGTTACGGTTGCAGTTGGTAAAGTCGACAAAAAAGTAAAAGATTTAATGAAAGCAACCAAAGAGGCACTTCAGGCCGGCATCGACGCAGCACGCCCAGGGAACCACATTGGTGATATTGGTTATGCTGTATCACAAGTTGCGTTAAAACGTGGTTTTTGCGTCATTCAGCACCTTGCAGGGCACGGCGTGGGATATGCCGTACACGAAGATCCATATGTGCCTAATTACGGCGAACGGGGCCAAGGCGACGAAATTGTGCCAGGAATGGTACTTGCTATTGAACCAATGTTTGGACTCGGTGCGTCGGGCATAAAGCTCCAAAAAGACGGTTACACATATTCGACAATTGACGGATCAATTGCAGTGCAATATGAACATACTGTGGCTATTACTGAAAAAGGTCCAGTTATCCTCACGAAATAATTTTACGTGGTGTGCTATAATCGGCGCATGTTCAGAATGAATTATGAATCAATATCGCCTCAAGAATCCGAGATAGACGTATTGCCGGAGGGATTTGATCGTTTTCCATTAATGATTTCGTTGCGTGAAGATTTGTTACGACAAGCAAGCGATCCGTTAGGGCTGAACCACACTTTTGAAAAACACATAGACATGTTGCATCGTACATTACCAGATGAAGTATTATCGCAGACAGCCTCGTATCATATTTTACGTGGTGATTATGACAAGGCCTTAAAGGCAGAACGATTTGATTTAGAAGGTGAAGATTATTCAATTTGCGATTTTTTAAAAAGTTTACAATAACGCCATGATTAAAAAAGAAAAAACCTTTGTTTTAATAAAGCCGGATGGGGTACAACGGTCGCTTATAGGGGAAACTGTGAAGCGTTTAGAAAGAACCGGTTTGAAATTGGTGGCGCTCAAATTAATGCTTGCGGATGCAGATAAAATCAAGCAGCACTATTTGTTAGAAGATGGATGGATTGAGAAAACAGGGAATAAATCAATCAAAGCTTTAGCTTCAAAAGGTATTGATGTAACTGGCAAAGACCCTAAAAAAGTAGGCGAAACCATTTTGGAAAATTTGGTAAAATATTTGGGCGCGGGTCCTGTGGTGACTATGGTGTGGGAGGGTGCTCATGCTGTTGCGATTGTGCGGAAAATTGTAGGGGCGACAGAGCCGCTTTCATCGGATGTTGGTACGTTGCGAGGTGACTTTATGATTGATTCATATGAATTAGCAGACGTTGATAAAAGGGCGGTGCGAAACATTTTGCATGCATCCAGCTCTCCAAAAGAAGCCGAATCCGAAATCGCGTTATGGTTTGATAAAAAAGAAGTGTTGAATTATCGCCTCGTTCAAGAACAAATCATTTACGACGTTAATTTGGACGGTATTTTAGAATAATAAAATTTTTCTAAAGTTTTTTCTGGACAAGAAAATAGGGAAGCGTATAATTACGGAGGGTGGATGAATGATTCTAGTTAAATCATCTTAAGGGCAAGCCTACATCGTTATGTGCCTTGGTACGTAACTGCGGCCGCCCACCTAGAACAATTCTAGGTCCATTCATTCCCCCACAAAACACACATGCCATGTCGGTATGTGTTTTTTGTATTCTTGATATAATATATGCATGTTACAAAACGTCATGCGTCGACCTTTATTAGTGGAATTGTTGATAAGCGCTCTTGTGGTGGCAGGATTACATTATGCAGCACTCACATTTTCATTGTATTGGACAACCGAATGGTTCGATATTTTGATGCACTTTTTGGGAGGGTTTGTGATTGGAATTGGCGCATTGTTTGTATTTTTTACGTCGGGATATATTGCGGTGACACAGACGATTCGGCATCGAGGTGTCATATTGTTAATTGTCGTGATGTCGGTGCTCGTGGTGGGGCTTGGATGGGAAGTGTGGGAATTATTCGCCGGATTTACGGATCGTTTTTCAGATCTCGGTGACACAGTGCTCGATGTGATTATGGATACATTGGGTGCAATCGCTGCCTTTTATTATGCTAAAAACAAAATCAATGAGTAAATTATCCGTAACATTTTATGGTGGTGTGGGTTCTGTGACAGGAGCGAATTTCATGCTCACTGACGGAAAAACAAAAATTTTGGTGGACTGCGGTTTGGAACAGGGGGTGCATGGAAAATGCGATGCTGACCCAAATCGAAAAGCTTTTGCATACAATCCTGCCGAAATGGATATATTGCTTGTGACACATGCACACGCTGACCACATTGGCCGCATTCCCAAATTGGTTCGCGATGGTTTCCGCGGACAAATTTATTCAACTCCGCAGACACATCAGTTGGTGGAATATATGTTTGCCGACGCACTTAATATCAACGAGCACGAAGCAAAACGTTGCGAAATGGTGCCGACATTTGAGCGAAACGACGTTGCACTGACTATGACATTGTGGCATGACGTACCATATCACACACACATGTCTCTCAATGACGAGTTCGATATTTATCTGAAGGACGCTGGGCACATTTTGGGTTCGTCGATGATTCAATTGACGTACAAGCCAGAGAGTAAAAAGATTGTATTTACGGGTGACCTCGGTAATTCACCGACGCCTTTGATTCGCGATGTAGAATTTTTTGATGACGCAGATTATTTGATTATGGAAAGTGTGTACGGAGATCGTAATCACGAAGGCAAAGCAACTCGAAAAGAAAAGTTGGAAGCATTTTTGAAAAAGATTATCGAGCGCAAGGGAACGTTGCTCATCCCATCATTTTCGCTTGAAAAATCGCAGGTGTTGCTGCACGAAATGAATGAAATGATAGAGAGTGGGCGAGTGCCTGCAGTGCCGACATATTTTGATTCACCGCTCGGGATTAAATTGACTGATGTGTACGCACAGAATGTCGATTGTTTTAATGAGAAAGTTCAAGCGCGCATCAAAGCGGGTGATGACATTTTTAACTTTCCAAAATTAATTCGTACGCCTGATGTAAAAGACTCGCAGCAAATTTATCGTACTGAAGGCCCAAAAATTATTATTGCTGGCGCCGGAATGTCTGCGGGAGGGCGTATTATGGATCATGAAAAGACGTATTTGCCAGAAGCTCGGAACGCGATTTTGTTTATCGGGTATCAAGTGGCTGGGTCGCTTGGGCGTGCAATTTTGGAAAAGAATTCGTCAGTCACAATTGATGGCGAGCGAATTCCTGTGAATGCCGAAGTTGAAGTTATTAATGGTTATTCTTCGCACATGGATTCAGACCACTTGGTGGAATTTGTTGGACATACCGCAAAGACAGTTAAGAAAGTTTTTGTTGTCATGGGTGAGCCGAAAACTGCGCTCTTTTTGGCACAGCGATTGCGAGACGAATTAGGGGTTGATGCAGTGCATCCGGAGGAGGGGGATGTTGTGGAACTAGCTTAGGATACGATTTCGAAAGTATTATCGTTAACCCATATTGCTTGGTTATCGTATATAAATAAAACTGGCTGAGAATGGTCTGCAAGAGTTTCTACCATTTTTACGTTAGCGTCAGAGAATTTTTTATTATCGGCATGTGGCACGATGATGAAATTTGTAAGCCCGAGTCCTTGATGACTTTTCATTTTGTTTTCGTAAGGCTTTTCATCTGGATCTATAGCATATAACCCAACGTAATTAGCAGCGA
>JACCDV010472662.1_pt1 | contig 11155 bp, 14 predicted proteins | sample 7446131 | NCBI WGS metagenome assembly JACCDV01 (sample SAMN15323448, study PRJNA562643) | freshwater metagenome | isolation source: river surface water | place: USA:Blue River Watershed | collected 2017-08-17
CTTTCCCCTTATCTTTGCAACCCGGAAACGGAAAAGTTACCGGAAGTTCTTGGATCGGTAGTTCAGTTGGTTAGAATGCCGCCCTGTCACGGCGGAGGTCGCGGGTTCGAGTCCCGTCCGGTCCGCTTAAAAGCCTAAGAATCAATCTCTTAGGCTTTTTTATTTGTAATAAACCCACATATATCCCACATTTTGTCATTTTTAGGAGTTTTTGTGGGTGCTTAAAATCAACTAATTGAGGAGGAAAAGTAAACTGCAATAACTCAATAATTAGGATATAACTTAACAGATAATCATTCATAGTATCACATCCAACCTAATAGTTAGAATCTTAACTCAAACCTTAGAAGTTATTTTCACTTTTTTTAAAAAAATCTCACAAATTCTTTGCGTTTGGGGAATCTGCTCAATACTTATATATGTAGAATCTGAGAATAGGAATTCAATGTTGGTGTGTTCCTATTAAATTCTATGAGTGATACAGCATTATTTATGGGTGACCGTCTCCCACCCTTAACCCGTATATAATCTATATCATAAAACCCATCGGCAAAAACCACCAAAGTTGAGATACTTAAACGGATTGGGTGGATGCTAAACAATAGAAGTGAGGAGCCCTATTGATTTAGTATGTAAGGAAATAGAATGAATACCTTACAGTGTGGTCCTCATCCAAAGAGACACACTCAATATACCCACCATTATGATTTAGTTCATAAGGGTGGAGTGTATCCTTTCCAAAGGGAATAGCTAAGCAGTAAGGAGCAGATGGAAGGAAAGTGATAGTAAGTGAAGAAAAGAGATATTTAAATATAAAGAGTAGACATATGAAAGGATTAAACATCAATACAACTATTTTAGAAACAAAGGAGTACTTAACAATAGAGGATTTAGCAGAAGCACTAAAAGTATCTCAGTACACCATATATCGTATTAGTAACAAAGGTGAATTGAAACCATATAAGTTTATGAGAAGAAACTATTGGAAGTCCAATGAAGTAATAAAGTATTTGACAGACAAAGGATTCAATATTGTATAACTGCATATCAAAATCGAATATGATATACGATTATTAGACAAACTATTAGATAGATAGTGTATAGAAAAATATACCTATATGAGTTTCGTGTAATCCTAAAACATTAATCAGTTAAAAAAGTGGGTCTGACCCCTTTAAATATCGCCCCAATATTTTTAACTACAGAAAAAACGTTTTGACATACTAATTATGAAAAGAAATTCAGTTGAAATTGAAGAATTATTATTCAACAAACAAATTGATTTATATATACGAATTGATAATCTTATAAATAAACAATTTGATGAATTAGAAGCAGATGTTATGAGCGTATTGACTCGAACATTAATGGATTTAGAAGATAGGATTCAATTATATAAAAAAGACTTAGAAAGAAAAGAAATGTTTGGTAAAACATACAAAGAAAGAAAGAAATAACTTAAACTAAAAAAGGGCTCTAAATGAATGGGGATTACAGAACGAAAAGCTATTAGGAGTATCATACCATAGTAACCGAAAGCAAAAGAAATTAGAGGGTTTATAACTATCAGAGGTGCTATTCACAGTATAAAGAAAAACCCTATTAGATTCTCTCTAATAGGGTTTATTTCTTATTATACATAGAAATTATTTTTTGTTGTTAAAATAATCTATATGAATTGAATGCATTCTATTTGGATATAGTTTAACTTCTCCATTCAAATCATAACCATAGCGAAAAAGAGCATAACCCCCAATACCATCCACAATCATCATCTTCATTGGTAATTTTTTTGTTGCAAAAAGAGTTATTTGAGTAGTATCTACATTGATACCATAATCCATTAATAACCTAACTCTTAGTAAAGATTTTGTTATAATTTTCATATTTAATTGTTTAATTCTGATTTTCCAATAATGTGTTTAATATCCTCTACTAATTGATTTGTAACATCTATCATTCCACACCACTTACTCCAATCACTATGATAATCTTCTTCAGTTTGATAATCCCCATTTATATAATCATTTTCACAAACATTTCTTTTAATGATATAACCATTTAGTTTGGCTTCCCACTTTTGAAGTAATAACGCAATTGAACAATCACCCAACCAAAATTCAAATTGGTTCAACTCTTCTTCGTAACATTGAATTTCCCACTCACATCTACTAATCAATCTTTCTATTTCTTCAATTTCTTCTTTTAAATTATGAATATGATTCAAATCGTAATCATTCCCATTTGGATCTGACTCATAATCATACTCATTTTCATACTCAGAAATTTCATTTTCTAAATCATCAATATTTGATTGATATTCTTCAATCATTAATAACTCATCCTTAATTTTTTCTTTAAGGGTTTGTACATTTTTGATGTACATTTCATTTTCTAATTGTACCATAACATTAATTGTGGTTTTAGGTAACCAACCTTTTATTTATTAAAATCTTATAATCAGTTTAATTAGTTGATTAATATGGTTGGATTCAAACCAACGAATGTGTACCTTCAGATTACCCCACTAACAGTACAACCTTTTAACATCGGTTGGAGTAAACCTATCTTAACATTGTAACTATTTACAATACTCCTATGGGATTTTAAGTGTGTGTGTCACCTCACCTCATATTACAACTAAAATATCTTTAAATAACTTATCTCCTTATCCTATATAGTAAATATAATTTAAAGTGGTTGCGGGAATTTTTATAATTTTAAGATGGTCCCGCAATACAAAATCATTTTAACATTTAATCTATGAGCAAATACATTATGGGTTTGGGAGATGCAATGAAAGACAAAAAGAACTTTGATAATCTACCTTCAGAAATAAAGAAAGCGGTTTATAGTTTTCTCAAATCTAATAGAGATATAAGAAGGTTAAATCAGAAAATAGAAAAAGAGAAAGAAATCTATAAAACCAAAATAGCTCCTTTTCAAAAATTATTAGATAAAGCAACTGATGATGAAAAAAATAGCTACGATATAATTAAAAATATTCCCAACAACTTTTATACTCTAAGCGGACTTTATGTAGATAAACAAAAAGATAGAAGAAATTATTTTTTAGATATTAGGTGGAGAGCATCAGATATCAAAAGGAGAAAAGTTGCAATTGGAAATTCATTGAGCCAAATTCAATCAAAACTAAAATTAATTGATATTGAAACAAAACTGAGATTTAAGAATTATAAATCAGTAATACCCGACAAATTAAAATATGTGGTAAATGATTTTGTTTTGAAAAATGGTGTTGAGAAATTTAATAATGATGATTTACATATCATATGGGATGATAAAGGTCGATTCAAATATGAAAAAGTAAAAGTTGGAAAAGGTACTCAGAAAACCAAAAAAGATAGATGGGATAAAACACCGCGTGCAACAAAAAAGCTGAATTCAAATAGTAATTCAAATAGATCAGATTGGTAATTGAGGCACTATTCTAAAGTTATTTTTGAATTGAAAATTGATTCTATTCTATCTTTCTTTATTCTAAATCCACTACCGTGATCGTGTGTTTTACCAAAACTCTTTCCGCCAACTCGTTTATTAACTCCAATCCTAAGATCTAACCTTATAGTACCGTTTTCTATTTCACTTAAAAATTTATTAAAATCTAAACCAATGAATATTTCTGCCTTTGTGAAATGATAATGCTCTATCTTATCAATTTTTCTTACATCAGCAGTAACAATAAAAAGTTTATTAAATTTCTTTAGTGCTGTTTTTTCCAAAACACTAAAATCATAATGAGTTTCAGTATGAATTAAGGTTTTATTGAGATCTTTTATATGTAATGCAACTATTTCTCTTTCTCTATCAACATTTAACTTCATAAAGTACTTATCATAAACCACACCCCAATTATTGGCATATATTGATGCATACAATTTTTTCAGCCCCATATCATCCTCACTTCTAACTTCTCCAAAACTTTCTCTGAGAATCTTATTCGCACCTTTTTTCGGGTTTGTTGGTGATTTTGAAAATAGAGAAAGAAAGGATTCACTTAGATCTCTCTTACTTTTTATTTCAAATCCATTAAAATCGGGATCTTTTAAATTATTCTCAACAACACCTAAATGATCTTCAAATGTGTTCCCAATACCACCATCTTTATTTGATAACCTACTATTGGGAACAAAACCCAAATTTTTGATTCTGTTGAACTCCTCTTTTAACTTTTTTAATTGTTTGGTGTTTTCCATAAATTCATTTTTGCTGCAGAAATGAAATGTCTTATTTTTGAGAAAAGACGCATTTTCGGACAATTTAGTCAAAAAGTTGAATTATGGCAAAAGAAAAAAGAGGGGTTGAGTTAGATACTATTTACAATGAGAATTGCATAGATACTCTGAAAAAAATGAATGATGATTCGGTTGATTTGGTGATCACTTCTCCACCATACAATATGAATTTGAGAATAAGAAATGGGCAGTATTGCTCTCGTCAAATCGTAAAAGAGATAAGTACTAAATATGCAGATTTTGATGATAATTTGCCAATTGAGGAGTATTATGAACTTCATCTCGGTATTCTGAAGGAATTGCTGAGAGTAAGTAAAATGGTATTTTATAATATTCAAATAGTAACGGGAAGTAAAAGGCCCATATTCAGAATAATTGGGGAGTTAAATGAATTTCTAAAAGATATTGTAATTTGGGATAAAGGTTATGCTCAACCCGCAATGGCAGAGAAAGTTCTCAATAGAAGAACTGAGCTAATACTCATATTTGATAAGAATAATGCCATAAGTAGGCAGTTTGAAAAAGCAAACTTTAAAAGAGGTACGTTGGATGATATTTGGCAAATCAAAAGAGGAAAAAAAGTTCATTCTGAACACGGTGCAGTATTTCCCGAAGAGTTAGTATATACAATTCTGAATAATTTTTCAAATGAGGGCGATGTAGTTTATGATCCATTTATGGGAACGGGATCAACTGCAGTTGTAGCGAAAAAAATGAATAGGAAGTATATTGGTAGTGAAATAAGTAAAGAGTATTTGAAGGCAGCAAATAAACGAATTAAGGAGGCTGAGGGGCTTTTATTCTCCCTTTAAATCCCCTAATTGTGGATTACATTAGTTTTTACTTATGTGTATGTTTAATTTGGTTTCTGATTCATCAATTGAAAGCAGTTCTCTATCAACAAATAAATAAGGTGCATTCTTCTTACACCACTCTTCAGCTTCAACTATGGATTCTGCCTCAATTATTGGGCCTACCCACTTACCGAGCTTCCCATAAACATTATCTATTGCAATTACTGAGGTTAGAAACTTCTTCATCTGAGTTAAGTTACGAAATGTCCGATATTAGTATTAAGAGAGATGTATCTGTTTGAAAGTCAATCGCTTAATGTTTTTAAAGTAAAAAAATGTCTCATAATGTATTATTTTGCTGCTTTAAAGACATTATATATTTTTGACATATGATATTAAAAACTATGATTACATCAATTGAAAAAACTTCAGATTACCTAACTACTGATGAACTCAGAAAGATTGGTAAGCACTACCACAAAGAGGGGAACTATACCCTCTCACTCCTTATTGATTTCGGTTTTCGGACCCTCCTTCGTTATAGTGATTTAGAGAGGATTAGATGGGTTGATATTCTAAATAAGGATGAACTACTCCTAAATGAAAAGAAAACGAATAAACGAAGGAAAATCGCTTTGGGGGTGGTCCTAAGGGGTATTATAACCAATTACTATGAACTATATGGCAAACCCGAATTAAATGATAGGGTTTTCAGATATACCCTCAGACATACCAATCGTTTACTTCAAATTGGAGCAGCATCGGTAGGAATCCGAAAAAAGAACGTTTCAACCCATAGTTTGAGAAAGAGTGGAGCGAGATTCATATGGGAACTCCACAACAAATCAGATGAGAGCCTTATAAAATTGAGTTTGGTCCTAAATCATTCATCAACTACAATAACGAGAAGATACTTAGGAATTACAAAGGAAGAGATAGCAGATATTTACGAAGGATTTGAATTTAACTTATAGATCGTTGTTGATTTTGAGCTTCTACTAATTTCTGCATTTGATTCACAAATTCTTCATCACTTATAAAGCCACTCTTTTTCTTATTTAACAATATTTGCATTTCATCTAATTTTAGTGCCTTTTTATCCTTTTTTGTTTTAGGCCCAACAAACTCACGATCTCCAATAAATACACCCATAGTTTGAAATTCCTCTTTTACTTCATCTCTCATTGAATCCACATAATATTTGAACATTTTTTCATCTGAGTGTCCCGTTATTTTTTTAATATCGATTGGAGATATTTTTTGTGATAAAGCAAAATTTATAAATGTTTTCCTACCCATATGAGTATGTAATACCTCATACAATGGAACTTCTTTTTCAGTTCCCTCTTTTATGCCACCCCCACTTCTAACTGAGATATTTACCATATTTTTTAAATGATCCATTAATATTTCACCGATTCTTTTTAAGCCATCATTACAACTTTGATTAGTGAAGAAATTTTCCCCCTTAAAACGTGGAAAGAGGTAATGAGAATCTACTTTTCTTCCATCAGTTCTCTTAAAGTTTTTATCCTTTGAATATTTCATCCAAATTGCCCTACTCATTTCATTCATAGGAATTACAGTGGGAGCAGATGTTTTGATTCTAATCAACTCAAAACAATCTTTTCCAAAATCATAATCAGTTATCTTCAAATTAGCAGCATCAATATAGGCTAAGGAAGTGGAGCATAAAAAACAAAAGAAGTCCTTATACACTTCTAATGAGGTATATTTTTTACAAAATTGAGTTTCAATTAGATTACCCTTTTTATCATATTCCTTATGAGTAAACCTATCTTCTACTATGAAATATCTTTCGTTAGCCTTTTTAAAATCTTCTGCCTTCTTATTGATTTTACCATTCTTTTTGAGGTAATTAAAATCATTATAATTGAATATTGTATTGAGTTGTTTTGCAGTTAAGGCTAAAACAGTACGATTTGTAACTTCCTTCAAATTAGGAGCATCAAACCTTATCAAATCTATGTTATGATAATTCATCTTTATACCCCATTTGAGGAAACTCCGAAATGTTGATGAGTATTTGTTAATTGATGAATTTGCGAATTTATTTTCATCATTTAAGCACCATTCAGCAAACTCCCTAAATAGAGTTGTTCGGTATCTTAAATTTTCAAATTGAATATCCTTTTCCTTTTTTGCTTCAAAAAACTTAGTCCATTTTTTCATTATCCTCTCAACCTTTTGGAAAGAGGAATCTCTTAAATTATCTCCAACCCTTACCCTACTTCTCAAATAGGATACATATTCATCAATTTTAGGAATAATGAAATAAGCATTCACCTTATGTTCAAAATCGGTGTTAAGGTGCTGTGTAACCTTTGCTAATTTGAACTTATCCTTTACCAATAATGCGGTTGGGGTTTTATCATTCAACCGTAATGATTGGATTATATCTTCCACAGTTCGTTTTAGATGGCGTAATTGGCTGTTTTTAAACTCATAATCGGGCTCTTTACGCTTAATCGGATTTAACTCATTATCCTTATCAAAATTGGAAGCTGAGGATAGGGATACCCCACTAAAGAAATCAGTTCTGCTATCCCTATTGAAAGTGTACCTTAGCTTTATTCTAAGGTGCTCATCATTGGGGTTTAAATAGTACTTTAGAGATGGCACAAATGATAGTTATTTTGAAACAAATTAAAGGAATATTTCAAAATGTGGGATCAAAAAACCCACAAATATTAGATAAATCAATAATCTATAATTCATAATTAATTGATTATCAATTAAAAATATTAACTAACAATTAAAAAAGGGGTTCCGTCCGGTCCGCGTAAAATGAGTAAAACCCCTTGAAAATCAAGGGGTTTTGTTTTTTATGTAGCAAAAAGTGTAGCAAATCCCATTTTAGGACTTTCCGATACTATTTCCCACCTCCAACATCCTAGAGATGTTGATATCACTTTTAACGTACTTCTGCAGCGTTGATAGCTTTTTATGACCTGTAATCTTCATAATCTGCATCGAGTCTAAGTTCTTTTCAAAAAGTCGAGTTGCAAGAGTCCTACGAGCAGTATGGATGTGCACCATTTCACACTTCTTTTTGAGGTGTTTCTTTCTAAATCCGCCTTTAGTAATGTTCTTTTCAACGATTTCATTCATTGATGGAATCTTCGTACAAATCAACTTTATCTCCTTCAAAACGGTGGTATCTATAACAGGAGTTGGGAAGTTGTAATTGTATTTTGCTGCTACTCTCTTCAAAGCATCAAAAGCCGGTATTGTACAAATTTCACCTGTCTTACTACTGCGGAAAGTAAATGATTCTGATTTGGGATTAACAACTGCTAGTAAATGTGGTAAATCAGATTTACGGATACCACTCCACAAATAAATCAGGTATTGGTCTCGAATCAGCTCTTGCAAAGGATTATCAGACAAATCAAGATTTTCTAATTCCATCATTTCAGATTCGGTTAACACAATGTTATCAGATTCTTCTTCATATATTTTAATCCCAAACTTCTTGAAGGGACTGAACCTAATTATATCCTCAGAATAAGCAAGATTTAAAAATGATTTCAACCTTTTCAGTTTGTTTGCTACCGTATTCACTGCGAAATCCAATTCGTTTACCATATAAATTTCAAAATCTTCAATCATTTTCTTGTTCTCAAATTCTTGAACGTAAAAGAATGCCCTGTTAGAATACGATTGAAATCCTTTGATTGCATTAAGAGTTGACTCATAAGCGTGGAAAGAACCTTTGCTAAATCTTGTATTCTTCCCTGTTAACTCTTTACCACATTTCCTTCTTTGAATTATCGATTCAATCCAATCAACTATTTTAATTTTACCTCCTGAGTTAAAATAGTCCCCAACAGATTTATCAGAATCTAAAAATTTAATGATTTGCTGCCGCTTGGGTAGTTTCTTGTTTAGATTAACATACTCATCGACGAATGATTCTATCTCGCGCTTTAACTTATCTAATTTGTCCTGCACTCTTCCGTTTTCTTGACGCCCCTTACCTGTTCTCATCCTACCATTATCCCAATCCTTGGTAGTTATTTTAAGATGTTTTACTGGTAAAACAATCCGATTTAACCCTTTAATATTAACTGAACACATTACTAGCGCACTCACACTTTTCTTATCTCTAATGTAAAATGAAACCATTACGCCGCTTTTGTATATTTTGTATAACTCCTTGTTGAAAGTCCTTCTAAATCAGAATCCATTAAAAGAATTTTTCTGCCAACACCTCTATTCTGAAGTCTACCGCACCTAATCCATTCGGAAATAGTATTCGGGCAAACATTCATAACTCTTGCAGCTTGTTCTCTTGTCAAAAGTTTTGGAATCTTATTTATCTTTTTAGATAAAACTCCAATTTCTTCTGAAATAATTTTCCGCATTAAATTTTCTAAAGTCTCTGCATTTATTAAATACATTGGTTGATTTTGATTGTACATATGATAAATTTAAAAAATGATTTAACTAGCAACTGCTAAGTTTTAATTATAATTTTAACTAATAGATTTCTTTGAAATGCTAAGCAGCCATTTTTGAATAGATAAAATATTTTTCACCAAGTAACATACTCATTCTCTTCTCACAGAATTCAACTGACACTGGGTCGACATCTACACCGATTGCATTGCATCCGTGCCTTGCGAAAACTTCAAGTCCTTGACCTGAACCACAATGAATATCGATACAAGTCATTCCAGGTAATGTATAAGATTCTACAATTGCCTCATATATTGCCATTGGACAAGGTGCTTCGTGAGTATATCCAGAGTCATATTTTTTATATTCAGAATCATTAAATACTGGAGTCCTAATTATATTTGAGATTATAGTTTCATCATCCTGAATGAAGAATCTATCAGAACCATCCTTTGCTTTGTGACTTTTCTTTACCATTTTTTTTCCTTCCTTTGTTTTTTTCATTTTGGGATTAAAATTCACAACAGCACCTTTCATTTTGCAAACAATAATTTTTTCATTAGCGGGTCTAAAGAAACTTTCAAGAACAACTGGAGTTGGATTTGATTTAATCCATTCGCATACACCTAAAATCTCAAGCCCAGATTCAATTAGCATCATTTCGTATTGTGTAATAATACTTTTATAACCACCAGCGTAAGACTCTCCAATTACAATAGCTATAACTCCATTTTCATCCATAATTTCAATAAGGGCGTTGATAAATTTTCTGCTATTACAGAGATATTCTTTTAACGTTGCCTCTTGACCATAATTCATTTCGTCTTGGTTTGGATATTCTTTCATAGTCCAATATGTTGGAGAAAACATTGCAAATTGTGGACGATATTTTTTTAAATTGGATAAATCAATACTACTTTGTGCAAAAACCTTAAACCAAATGTCTTGATTAAGTGCTTCAATTTTTAATCTTTGTTTCGCGTTTTTCTTATCGTCTTTATCTCTACTGCTTAACATTAATTTGTATGCACTTTCTATTTTGTAGGTGCCATTTTCGATACATTCAATTAGACCAAGACTGTTGTCCTTTTTTTCATAATCGTATACTGCCATCAACTTACGCAGTGTCCTAGATGAAAAAGTAAGACCAGATAGTAAACAAGCTCTCTCGAACCTGTCTTTACCTGCACTTCCAAATTCTTTATCATCTTCAAAATTTTGGTTTCCTAATAAATCATTACGTTTTCCTTGTTCGCTACCAATCAATCCTAAAAGGTGTTCAATGTTTCTACAAACCTCTAAGGTGTGAATTTTTGATTTTTGATTATAAGTAATGCGAGTATCAAGAATTTGTTCGTCACCAATATCTAACACCTCACATATAAGGGTTTCGACATTACCAAGTTCAACTGCTGCATTGTACCTATGCACACCATCTATGACAGAGTACCCATTATCTCTTTTCACAACAACGATTGGAGTTTTTTGACCGTCGTGTTTCATTGAGAATTGGATTGATGGATTTGAGGTATTGTTAATAATACCTAATACCAAAGGGTGAATTTGCAATTCACTTAATTTTACTTTTTTCATCATATTTGTTTGTTTTTTATTGTTTAATTTTGTGTCTTGATTATTGTACCTTAATTATTTATCCAACTTTGTTTGTTAAAAAAAAGACCA
>JACCDV010131853.1_pt1 | contig 11152 bp, 15 predicted proteins | sample 7446131 | NCBI WGS metagenome assembly JACCDV01 (sample SAMN15323448, study PRJNA562643) | freshwater metagenome | isolation source: river surface water | place: USA:Blue River Watershed | collected 2017-08-17
AAAAAACATCCCAAAAACCTTTTTATTTTTATATTTATAAAATCAATTTAATTTTTGTGAAAATGGATAAAAATCATCAAGATGTTGTTATTCGAGCTGAAGAATCAATTCGACAACTACAACTTCAAAGAGCGGACGCTAGCGGTCAAGCAAGAGTTAAGCTTACAGGCCAAATAAATATGGAGAAAGGCAATCTCCGAGCCTTAAAAAAAGAGCTTGGTATTACCAGCTCCAAAAAACACTCGGGGTTTGCATAAAACCCCAAAAATTAGTTCCTCATTGGGAATTGAATTGACTATCGCATTGAGCCCTTTCGTAAAGACGGAGGGGCTATTTTTTTAAAAACTAGACTTTTTTTAAAAAAGGTTTATTATCTAAAATGAATCATTGTTAATTTCATTAAAAAACCATAATCATGAGGAAAAAATTAGAAATCAAGGTAACGGGTTCATACCCAATAAATCCAATGGAGATTATATCAAAATTCATCGCCGGATTAACGGTAAATGACAAAAACGGTAGGTTTTGTTGTTTGCCGAACTTCAAGATTAAAAACCCTGAAGGGAAATTAGAAATCTTGTCATTTGGTGGCCGCAATAAAATGGCTAAATGCATAATTTCAATATCAAATATTGAAGAAAATTATGCTGATTTAATCAAAAAATTAGAAGAAAAAATCAAGGCTGTGATTAAAGAAAATCATAGCGGAGGTGAATTTTCTTTAAATGAAATAAGATAACTAACTAAAACCATAAAAGCCCATTATTGGGCTTTTTTTATTTGTGACCATGACCGGAACACCTGTCGAAATTGCAGTACAGAAAATGACTGTGAGACAATAACTGTGGAAAAAGAAGTTGTAAGAGAAAGAATGCAGGAATTACTAGATAAAATATTAGCTATTTTCGAATCTCAAAACATTAAAATTAATAATGAGAATGAATAAATCTATGATGTACAACCAAACAACTCAAGTACCTAATGAACTCTTTGATAAACACCTCCCAGAGCTGACAGAAGCCGAATTAAAGATAGTTTTAGTAATAATTAGGCAAACCTATGGCTGGATCAATTTAAAGACTGGTAGAAGGAAAATTAAGGATAGAATATCACATAGCCAATTCCTAAAAAAGACTAAGCTTTGTCGTAGAGTAATTTCAAATAGTATAAAGACCTTAGTCGAAAAAGGAATTGTTGGAATTACTGATTATAAAGGCAATTCTTTAAATAACTCTATGGATAGAAAAGGTAGAAATGCTTTAATATATTCATTCTTACCTGAGCAGAATCTTACCATACCCTGTGCAGATAAGTGCACTGAAGATGTGCATAAAGGTACATATAACAAAACTAACTATACAAAAATAAATAAGACAAAAATAAAAGGGGTTAGGCATATTTCGGAGTATTTAGTTTAAAAGTTGAATTATAATCTATATCTAATTTAATGCTAGATTTTTCTTATTTAATTTTATTTCTGTTATATACATATATCTTTTATTTATATGTGTGCAAAAAACTACAGTCTTACATGTAACAAAATGATATTTTAAGAGTTTAAAAATCACAGAAAATTGTAGTTGAAATAATTAGTAATAAATATTACTAATTATATAAAGAATTTTGTATTTTAGCGATTTTATGATAAAGTAGTGAGTATGGAAAGTGAAGAATAAAAACACTTGAATACACAGTACCTCAAGGAATAGCAAACAATAAGATGTCATTTTCAATTATATTGTAATGAGTTGATTTTAGAATTAAAATAGCTTTATAATGACAATGCTTTAATTTCTTATTACTACCACAATAACATTTAATATTACGAGAATTGTTTCTCTCATTACAATAGTTTACAAGAAATGACTTAATTGTCTCCCTATCAGAGTCCATTACTTCATGATCTGAAAAAGTAAATTTCTGATATATAAAATGTCTGTCTGCTTCAAAGCTTGACAGATCAGAAGTAAATTTTTCAATAGCACTTAATTTATGAGTTTTAGAAATAACTTTTAAGTGCTTTAGAGCAATAATTACTCCTACGAAAATAATCATTGTTTCAAATATATTAAATAACAACTGAGTTAATTCAATATTAGAAATCACTTTTAACAATTTTATTAATGAATGTATTTAAATCTCTTGCAGTTTTTTCAGTAAGATTAATATTTGATAATTGATCAATTGAAACCCAATCAAAACCTAACCCCTCTCCCAGTTTTAACTCCTCTTTTTTAACATCACTTAGAACATAATATATATATCTATGCGTGTTAAATTCAGTATTTAGATAATCATCAAGATATAATATTTCTTCTGTCGAAACATTTAGGCCTACTTCTTCATATAACTCCCTTTTAAAACATTCGACAGCATTTTCATCGCCTTCGTTTAAACCACCAAAAAAAGCCCAGCCAAATGGGTTGTAACTTGTATTACCATCCCTCTGATGTAATAAAACACAATTAGACTTAGGATTATATAAAAAACCACAAGAAAAAAATCTGTTGCTCATTTTAAAATGTGTTAATTAATGAATAAAAAATAAAATCTATCAAAAAGTCTGTCAATTACTCTGCTAATATTAACAAAATAAAGTATAGAAAGAAATAACAACGAAAAACAAAATTTAAAAGTTCCTTAATATAATATGCATTATGCATCATTAAAGTAATAAAATCAAATTGCGAAAAATTAAATTAATTTTATTAACGAAAATTTATATTTAGATGGTGGTAGTAAAAAGAAAGTATTTAAGAAAATTAACAATTTAAATAAAAAAGAGGTTTGTTTTAAAAAACCTCTTTTAAATAAATAATTTAAGCCCTAAAAGTTAAACAGGGATTTTTCTTGTTTCTTTAGTTGTGGTGTTAGGATGCTTGTCAGCATAAGCTTTTGTAACTATTTGGCCATTAGTAGCATCTCTGTAAATAATTTGAATTTTAAATTTTGGTTTAGCTTGCTTTGCCATTTAAATTGTATTTAGATTAAAAAATATAAAACTATTATTCATGATTTAGAAAAGTATAATCGACTCAATTTTCTTGCTGAATAATCATTACCAGATGTAAAATAATCTTTTACCATCATGAATATTAATTACAGGCGGATTGATCATATTTTCAATGATTTCATCACACTTAATGATTTTTTCATCCTCATTTAATACCCTGACAGAAAAGTCAAAGTCTATTCCCTCAATGTCCTCAACATTAAACACATTATAGTATTTAATGAATTTAAGTATGCTAACATTACCTTTATTTTTTAATAGCAATAGAGCATCAGCTTCAGACAATGAATTACCATCATTGTCTTTATAAATAATATTAAAGTAGTAAACTCTTTCAGATTGGGAACCAGCTTTAATTTTACCATTCCCTTTTTTAACTTGATTATAAGTTAAATAGTATGGAACCCTTCGCCCAGTATTATTCATTAGAATAAAGTTAATTCCGGTATAAATATGGCCTGAGAGATAGTTCCTTGCCAAGCCAAAACTACTCCATGTTTTACGCCATGGTAAGATGCCATTTTCAAGAATCTTTATAATCTTATTGGTGACTTCTTGATACAAAGATTCATTAACATCAACAGGTTTCTTGATTTCATTTTCTACTTCCATCTTAATTAATTTTAATTATAAAAGAACATTTTCCTTAATACTAAAATATTCTAGAATTGAAATGAAGAGTGTAATAATTGCTGTAAAAGCAAAAAATTTGATTTCCAACCAAAATAATGCTTTAATATAAATGAATATCAAGTGAAGAATGCTTAGTGTTTAATTAGATTGAATACTAAGCATTCTTCACTAAACTTCTTTAAAATGGAATCAAATTATATTTTACATCAAGTCAAAGCCTTAATTGAAATGCTTCAAAATTTCGAAAATATATTAGTAATGTTTACACTAATATACTCTCTTGTATTAATTATAAAAACATTAGTAAATATTAAACTACATTATTTCCTCTTTGGAATTTGGATATGCTTATATTCAGTTGTGTCATTAATCTTAATGAATAGTAATAGGGAGACAAATAATCTATTTGAACTAATTACATTAAAATTATGTACGGTAAATTGCGTTTTATACATAGTCTTAATAAGACTTATAATTAAAAAAATTAATTTAGAATTAATATAAATAATAACCCACATAAATATTATATATTTATGTGGGTTTTATTATATTTGATTGAATTTAAATATTAATTAAATGAAAGCATATAAATTTGAACATAACGTTAAGGATCGATTTATAAATTATGTAAAAATTGACACTGAAAGTGACCCAAACAGTAATTCATATCCAAGCACTGAAAAGCAAAAAGACTTAGGACGCAAGCTGGTTCAGGAATTATTGGACTTAGGAATTACAGATGCACATCTTGATGAATTTGGTTATGTTTATGCTACTTTGCCAAGTAATTCATCTAAAAAAGTTCCAGTAATTTGTTTTTGCTCACATTTAGATACTTCTAATGATTGTTCAGGTAAAGATGTAAAACCAATTATTCATGAAGCATATGATGGGAAAGATATAGTTCTGCCAGATGATAACCAAGGCATCTTCAGTACCAATTCTAAAACATATCATAGTGCCTACATTCCCTAAAATCGCATGCTTAATATCAATATCAAGTTGATTTAAATACTGATGAGCCAAAATTAACCCAACTTTGAACTTTCTGAGTTCGGAAAACATATTAACAAGTGATACAAGAGCAGAAAGAGTCAATTATAAAATACTCTGAAAGACATAACCTGAAAATAATAGATTGGTTTGAAGAATTAGAGACTGCTGCTAAAAGTGGAAGACCATTATTTACAAAAATGGTAAAAAAGTTAAAAGCTAAAAAAGCAGATGGCGTAATAATTCATAAAATTGATCGAAGTGCTAGAAACTTAAAAGATTGGGCTTTATTAGGTGACTTAATAGATGAAGGTTATGATATTCATTTTGCACATGAAAGTTTAGATTTAAATCAAAGAGGCGGTAGATTAGCTGCTGACATTCAAGCTGTAATTGCCTCAGATTATATAAGGAATTTAAGAGAAGAAACTATAAAAGGATTATATGGAAGATTAAAACAAGGTATCTATCCTTTTAAAGCACCTCCTGGATATATTAATAAAGGTTCTGGCCAAGTTAAAGAAATTGATCCCGTGGTTGCTCCTTTAATTACTAAAGCATTCAATCTTTATGCAACTGAGAAATATAACCTTGAAAAGTTAGCATTAGAGCTAAATAAATACGGTTTGAAAAATTTAAATGGGAAAAATTTAAGAAAAAATTCATTATCTAAGATTTTGAATAATCCATTTTATACTGGCGTACTCAAAGTTAAAGGTAAATCATTTATAGGTAATCATACTCCCATAGTTACAGCAAAACTGTTTAATCAAGTTAAAAGTGTTTTAAAAGGTAAAGTTGGAGCTAAAATAGTAAAACATAGATTTGTATTCAGTAAAATGATAAAGTGCAATATTTGTAATTATTCACTAATTGCAGAGAAACAAAAAGGTCATACATACTACCGATGTCATTCAAAAGGCTGTATTACTAAGGGGCTAAGAGAGGAAGTAATTGAAAGAATATTAGTTGAAAAATTAGATCAAATTAAATTACATAAAATTGAATTGGAGGTTTTAAATGAATTATTAGAAAAAGCAAAAGAGTCAAAATTAATAAAGGAAAAGGATATACTTGAATCATTAAAACTAAAGGAAATTCAACTTAATTTAAAAATTGAAAAACTAACAGATGCTTACATTGAAAATATGATAGATAAAATAGTGTTTGAAGAAAAAAAGCAAAAAGTATTGATTGAAAAAAATGAAATCGAGACTGCAAAAAGAAGTGTTGATAGCAAAATTGGCTCAATATACAATGAAGTTCAAAATTTCCTCGAACTGCTAAAAACCGTTAAAGAATCATATACTTCAGGAAATTATGAAGAAAAGAGAAAAATATTGAAAACAATAACCTCGAACCTAATGATTGAAGGAAAAAAGCTAATAATATCACTACAAAATCCATTTTATGACATATCAATTAGAGACATAGTCTCTTTATGTGACTCTACAGAGAATCGAACTCTGATTCCATCCTTGAGAAGGATGTGTCCTAACCGTTAGACGATAGAGCCATAGTAAAAATATATCAGAAATAAACTTTTTTGCAAAAATATAATTCTACTCCTTCTCCAACCACTCTTTCTCTTGTCTGACTAGCAAGTTATTTTTATTCTTTTTATCTTTAATGATTTCTCCTACTGCGCGTTCCATACGAATACTTTGAGAACCTTTGACGAGAATAATATCTCCTTTTTGTATGAAAGTTTTAAGGAATGCTCCAGTTAAAACAGAATTAGCAAATTCATGAATATTATTTTCATTCATACCAGCTTCTATTGCACCATCTTTAATGAATTGTGCTCTTGGACCAACTACTATCAAAATATCTACGTTCTCGCTTGCGACTCTACCTATATGCTTGTGAGCTTCTTCGGTATGCCGTCCGAGTTCAAGCATATCGCCTAAAACTCCAATCTTTCTACTATTACTCTTTACATCATTCAAAGTCCGCAAAGCTGATTCTACTGCAAAAGGCGAAGCATTATAAGTATCATCGATAATCAAAGTATTATTCTCACCTAAAAGCAAACTCATACGTCCTTTAGGTACGTCGTAATTCTTGAGAGCAGATATAGAAGTCAAAATATTTAAATTCAAAGCGTGAGCGACAGAGAGAGCTATGAGTGAAGCATAGATATGATTCTTGCCGAAAACTCCTTCGATTATGACCGGGAAGCTCGCTCCACCGATATTGATATAAAAACTAGTTCCTTTCGGAATTGTATCTTCTAAAATATTATCAATATCATTCACTATGCTTTTATTGTCAAAATCTTTATGCACATAAAAAATATTTTCATTAGTTGCACAGATATCGCTTTCTTCATGAAAACCGTAAGTTAGTATGCGGGATTTGGTTTTACTTTTCATATTAAAAACGTCTTCATCATCACGATTAAGTATTAGAAAACCGTCTTTTTTCAAAGTATCGATAAGTCCGCTTTTCTCTTCGATGAGATGATTGCGAGATTTGAAAAATTCTACGTGAACTGGTACTTCGGGAATTGTAGTTATAATAACTAAATCACTCTTAAGCCACATAGCCGTAGCAGCCATATCTCCCGGCTTCCCGACTCCGACTTCAAGCACTAACCAAGTAGGATAATCATTTTTAAATAAAATTAACTTGAGTCCTTTTAAAATATTTAAAACCCAAAGCAGAGGATTATTCCAAGCATTAGGAAGTCCTAAAATAGTAAGTGGTAACCCTATCTCGCTATTGTAACTTTTTTCACTACGACGAACATAATAGAATTTAGATAAAACTGCATACACAGCATCTTTAGTAGAAGTCTTTCCGACTGATCCAGTAATAGTAATAATACGCGGTTTGTATTTTTTTAATACGATTTCCGCTTCTATTCTCAATATATTTAAAATGATTTTCTTAAAAATGTTTTTCATAAATTATCTATCTGGGGGCACTTCGTAATAGTTTAGCAAAAATTTAGCAATATTCAAAAAAGGATCTGCCCAAGTTACCGACGCGTATTCACTACCCTTTGGATTAACTGCATAAAGTAAAACTATAAATTTCGGATCATAAGCTGGAAAATATCCAAAAAAAGAATGCGTATTGCGATCATCATAATAACCCTTACCGTCAGGTCGAGCGACTTGCGCAGTACCAGTTTTCACTCCTATACTATGACGCTCGAGTTTCGCCTTACCTCCTTTGAGCGATTTATCCATAACCGTAACGAGCATATTCGTAATCTCCCGACTAGTTTCGGGAGAAATCTTTGTAGGTTTTGTTTCATAAATTATATCTTTAAAAGTTGAATCATCATATTTGATTTTAGTTACGAAATGCGGAGTTACTAAATTCCCTCCATTCGCTAAACTCGCTAAAGCACGAATCATCTGAAAAGGAGTTAGAGCTATACCTTGCCCGAAAGAAGCGTTAGCATATTCGAGCTCACGAGGTGAATAAAGGTTAGAAACAATACTTCCAGTCTCATTAGGTAAATCAATATTGGTTTTTTCTTTTATTCCATAGCCTAAAATATAATCCCGAAATTTTTCTTTACCTAGTTTTTTATATGCGAAAACCATACCAGTATTTAAAGATTGATTTAAAACATCTTGCATACTAGTATTCGCTCCTCTACCCTTTTTATCGAAGTTATAAATTTGTTTCCCTTCTACGGTAACAAAACCGTTATCAGTATAAGTAGTAGTTGGTTTTAAAACTTTTGCATCGAGTGCGGACGCCATAACGAGAGGCTTCACAATCGAACCGAATTCTAAGACGTTTTCTACCATAGGATTTCGGAAGACCGAAATATCATCTACATTACGAAAATCATTCAAATTAAAATCCGGTTTAGAAGACACAGCATAAATAGACCCATCACGTGGATTCATAATAATCCCTCCAATTTGATCAGCATTATAACGAGCTTTAACGGCACTAATTTCTTTTTCTAAAAAAGCTTCTACGTTCGGCTCTATAGTAGTTACGATATCTCCTTTTTTAACTTTATCTTGAAACAAATTCTCGTTCAAATCAGTAAACACTTCAGCAAAGAAATTCACATACGGATTATCTTTATCTCTCGATAAAACTTCATCATATTTACGCTCAAGTCCGTATCTGCCTCCGAGCGTATTTCCTTGATAACCAACAAATCCTAAAGTATGCGAAGCGGTATTGTCACCTGGATAAAAACGCCATTTTTCTCTATGCATTTCAATACCTCCCAATTTGAGACTACTTATCGCATCAGCTTGCTTTTTGTTTAGATGATTAGTGATATCTTCATAAGGATCGTCTTTTTTATTAGCTTTATTTATAAAATCTTCTTTCACTAAGGGTACGATAACATTGAGTTTCTCATAAGTATTTTCTATATTGAGAATTTTATTCGGATTGATTGCGAGTTTAAAACCTGAAATCTGGAGCGCTCCTGAAACTAATTCTCCGTCTTTACGAGTAAATAAAATACTTCCGCGTTCAAAGATTTGATCAGTAGGAGTTACGTATTGCCTATCAGCACGGAGAGCAAAATCATCTTTTTTAACGACTTGCACTAAAAAAAGCCTAGCAACAAAAACGAAGGTTACTATGATAATAAATAAAGAAACTATTCTTAATCTCAGAGTGAAATTAGATTTCATTTAAAGCAACTAATCTTGTACTATCTTCGTCTAGTAAACTTAAATTTGAACGAACTGCAAAACTAGGCACAACTTCTACAAAACCACTTGCCAAAGAAGAATTTTTATCGACAGTATTTACTAGGGTCATATATGAAGCTTCGAGGTCTGCTACTTCATTTAGAGAATTACGCATTTGGGCTTCGACAGTTTTACGTTCGATAATATTGAAAACCATATTACCTAAAACAAGTACATACAAAAGTGAAAAAACTCCGAAACCAATCATCAAAAAGTAAAGGATTTTACTTCTTAGATCTATTGTTTGATCAATGGTTTCGACTTTTTTTACATAACTTTTTACTTTTATACTTGCTTCTTTCATGTTTTTCTTGTCCTGTCGCTCGTGAGTGACGGGATATATTAATTTATAATTTTTGTATGATTCTTAATTTAGCACTACGTGATCTCTTGTTATTTTTAATTTCATCTATACTAGGCACGATTGGCTTTTTATTTACTAAAACTAATTTACCTTCTTTAGCCTTATCTCTGAAAAAATTTTTAACGATTCTATCTTCAAGGCTATGAAAAGTAATTACTGAAATTCGTCCGTCTTTTTTTACAATTTCAAAACTTTTTTCTAAAGCTTCTCCTAAAGTTCTAAGCTCATCGTTGACTGCTATACGCAAAGCTTGAAAGGTTTTTGTTGCGGGGTTGATTTTACCTTTCTTGTATTGATTAGGTACGCTCTCTTCAATAATTTTCACTAAATCAAAAGTAGTTTCGATTTCTTTTATTTTTCTACTCTCTACGATATTTTTAGCAATCCTACGAGCATAACGCTCTTCTCCGTAACCATAAATAATATCAGCGAGATTAGATTCTTCCCAAGTATTTACTATTTCATAAGCGGTTAAATCTTCTTCATTCGGATTTTCTTTCATAGTCATTAACAATTTTTCATTTCTCAAAAAAGAAAAACCGCGACCTGTATTATCTAATTGATCAGAAGAAATTCCTAAATCAAATAAAACTCCGTCAACTTCATCTATATTTTCTTCATCTAAAGCTTTATCTATATCGCGAAAATTTAAATTTTTAAAAATAATTCTATCTTCAAAACCTTGGATATTTTTCTTAGCTCGATTTAACGCTCCAGAATCTTGATCAAGAGCGATAACTTTAGAATTCTTAGTTTCTTCTAAGATTCTACGAGAATGACCTCCACCACCAAAAGTCGCATCAACAAAGATTCCATTATCTTTAAGATTTAAACCTTCTATACTTTCTTTTAAAAGAACGCTAATATGTACGCTTTCCATATTATTTTTCACTTAATTTCTCAGCAATTTCGTCTGCTTTCTTGTCAGTAATATTTTTATACTCAGACCAAGTTTTGCTGTTCCATAATTCAATACGATTATCTACTCCGACTAAAACTGCTTCACTTTCGCCCTTGAGCTCTCCTTCGTTTTTTAGAAATTCAGGAATTAGCATACGTCCAACCTTATCGATATCGACTTCAGTCGCACCTCCAAAAATTCGACGATTAAAAGCACGAGTATCAGCCTTGAGCCAAGGATTAGCCGATAATTCAGAAGACAATTTAGCCCATTCTTTCATAGTAAAAATAAACAAACAATTATCGAGTCCGCGAGTAATTATAATTTTTTTACCTACTTCCTTGCGGAATTTTGCAGGCAAAGAAATTCTTCCTTTTTCATCTATTTTGTGTGTGTATTCTCCTATTAGCATAAATTATTCGATAAAACCTTAGGATTTTTCATCCCACTTTTTCCCACTTCATATTTATTATACTCCACCCTATCCCACTACACAAATCTAAAATTCATCAAATATGTGGATAACTATAAACAAAAAACCTTATTTTCATAAGGTTTTTTTG
>JACCDV010617684.1_pt1 | contig 11151 bp, 9 predicted proteins | sample 7446131 | NCBI WGS metagenome assembly JACCDV01 (sample SAMN15323448, study PRJNA562643) | freshwater metagenome | isolation source: river surface water | place: USA:Blue River Watershed | collected 2017-08-17
AGCCATTACAAGGAGTGATGCAAATCCAATCTTTGCAGATTCACCAACCGCTCCCGCAATACCAACAGGACCACTTACCTGTTGTAAGCTCGCATTACCTGTCACCACATTCTTAAGAAAACCATACAAACCTGTAGTTACGTTATATGTAAGATGATATGTCTGGCGTGCTCCATAGTAAAAGCTCTGAAAGAATCCAGCTTTAACATCTGCAACCATATCCATAGAGATACCAACAGCTTTCTTCCCTGGCACCAGTCCCTCAATTGGAGTTGCTACGATTTGCTTAACAACATACTCTGATTTTTTTGTTGTTGTAGATGTTGTAAATTGCTTTACAGTAAATGTGACATTGTTTTTTGTAGCCGCAATAACTTTCTGTGCTGATTCAACAGAAAGAGAAGATGTTGCCAACAGTGTTTCTGCATTTGTAACTGAAAGAATCTCATCCCCACTCTTAAGTCCCGCTTTCTCAGCTGGACTTCCAGGTGCCACCATAACTATTGTGAGCTGTGGGTTTGCAACAATCGCCTTTGGCATTGCATCATATGATGCTTTTGTTCCCAAAAACAAAGAAAGTGAGAGTAGCAACCATGCAAATATAACGTTAAAGGTTACACCGGCTACGAGTACCACTGCTTGTTGGAATCTATTTTTTGACAAGATACTGTCAGTTGTTCGCTCATCATCTGGACCTTCACCATATATTTTTACATACCCTCCGAGTGGCAAAAGATTAATTGCATACCGAGTCTTTCCCCACATCCAACTGAATATTCTTGGAGGAAAACCTATAGCAAACTCATCCACCCTAATTTTAAAGAGTCGTGCAGCAAGAAAGTGTCCCAACTCGTGCACAAATACAAGCGCAGTGAGTACAAGTAAAAATATAATTGTAGTGGCCATATATTAGTTTAATATTTCAGCTTCTTTTTTTGTAAACAACTCTTCTAACTTTTTATTCCCTTCTTGTGTGAGTTTCTCCATCTCTGTTTTTGCTCTCATTACATCATCTTCACCCATTTCTCCTTCTTTCTTTTTGTTATTCAAATCATCTGCAACTTCGTTTCTTTCTCTTCGGAGTGCCACCTTTGCGTCTTCAAGTTTTTCTTTTGCAACCTTAACCAACTGCTGTCTTCTCTCACCTGTAAGTTCTGGGAATATAACTCGCAGACCATTTCCATCAACCACAGCTGACACACCAAGATTTGCGACAGTGATTGCCTTTTCAATAGCCTGTGTTTGGCTTCCATCCCATGGAGATATTCTAAGTGTCTTTGCATCTTCAATAGAGATAGTTGCAACATTAGAGATTGGCATCTGACTTCCGTATGCATCTACTTTAACTGGGTCAAGAAAAGCAGTCGATGCTCGACCTGTTCGTATTGCTGATAATTCTTTTACATACCATGCTTCGGTATCTTTAATTTTTTGTTGAAATTTTGAAAAGTTATATGCCATATGACGCATATTGTAGCATACCCGCGTATATATATGCACACCTTGATTTAATCAACTTTAAGCGTATAAATATGGTACTTGGATCAGCAAGTCTGGAACGTAGATTTTCACATTCGCCTGAAGTGAATATGAAATATGGCCTGAAGCCTTCGTTAAACCAGAATCACCAAAACACAAAGGGACTGACACCCTGCTCGTTGACAACATGAACACATTGGAAGACAGACTCCACGCATTGGTAAACCGTTCTCTTGGATTTGATCCAAAGAGGATTCTGAAGAAGCACGCCAAATACCTGAACAAGAGTAAGCTAGTGCAACTTCTACAACAAGTTACACTGCTTGCCATGGCCTTCACCATTGGCATTGGTGTGATGTATGGACTGAAGTCCGGCTGGATTCAAACCCCAGTCATTGCACTCGCTATCTCGACAGTGATTGAGGTTTTGATTCTCCGGTCTCTCTACAAGTGGGAAAGAGTAATCATGCCCTCAGAGACCTTAAAGAAATACCTTCACGAATGGTGGACGATTGAACACCTCTTCCGTGAGGTGGAAGAGCTTTTCAAAGATCCAAACGACAACAGAGACCTTGCGGTGCAGATTGAGTCAATGGTCAGAACCCTGGTGGGTGTATTTAAAAACACTGCCAGGGCTGATCTGGTCCTGTCAATACCAAAGGAAAAGAAAGAAGACAAAAGACTATGCCTCAAAAATCTTGTCCGTCTCGTCATCCATCTCAAGTTGATGAACTCAGACAAGATCCAGTTTGAAAAGACCGGCAATCCAGACTTCGACAGGGACAGATTGGCTGAGATAATCTACAGGAAACTGTTTGAAAATCCAGCTGCGGAGCTTGCCTGAGGAACAAGCTGCAAAAGTGCGAGGGCCACCGACAAGTACGGTGGCCCTTTTTAAATGACAAAACCGCCTGCCACTGTCTGTGGCGGGCGGTTCGAGACTTAGAGTTCCCTCACATCAACCATAAACACCTCTTCCGGGGGAATATAGGTGATTCGGTGTCCATAGACTCTGTCGTATTGCATCGTTTGGAAAGAAACAAGAGCCACCTCCCTGCTTTCAAACACAAAGATTCCGGGCGGAACCAGGTGGTCTTGTGCAATCAGATGCCTGCAATACAGGAAAAGCACCTCATGTGGTGTAGCTCGATTTGACCTGAAGATCAGCATCTCATCAAAGTTGAGCTCGCCTTGAGGATCAATCCTTTCGGACATACCCTCCCTGATTTTTGCCAATTGGGTTTCCGGAAAGACCCTCTTCATTTGAACAACAAAGGGGTAACTGACCGGATCAGGCAGCCGTTTCCATTTTTGGTAGCAAAAGAACACGCTCGCCCAAGTGACAATGAGTGCCAACTTCGGAGTAAGTGCAGCTGGTAGAGCCCACTCGAGTGGACTTGTAACCAAAGAGAGCAGACCAGGCAAGGACAACAGTGAAAGGTAGAGGCCGATGAAGACCATCTTTCCTTGTTGCCTCAACAAGACGCGGCTGCCGTTCCCGTGAACAAAGAAGGTGCGGAAGGTCCTTTGAGTGAGAAACAGGGGGATAAAAACCCCAAAGATAAACAGCATGATGTATGGGAGCATATGGAGAACAAGGTGTACCTGCCCGTGTCGGTGATATACCAACGCATTGTGTACATTCGGTTCACAAATTAACACATAAAAATGTATCCGTCAATTAGAGTGACAGTGCTATATATTCAAGTAATAGTTTTTTAGAAGATGATGTATCACGTACATAATCTTGTACCTTAGAAAACACTCGAGCTACCTTTATCTCCTTCACTCCCCCTTTGTACATATTAAAAGCACTCTTCTCAAGTTCAGTTATGAACATATGTATATCTTTGTCCCCAATCTTTTCATCTTCTTTCTCTTTCATAATTTGTTTAACCATATTGATACGCTTTGCTGAGGTACCTTTTAAAAAACTTGTCACGTCACACACATCTGGTAACACACTTGTACTGTGGGTAGTTCCAACAACATGCACACGAGAGAGTATTGTTGGTAAAAAGGTAGCTGAAGTCGAAGTAAGTATAAAAAAATGAGTACCCTTTGTTGGTTCCTCCAACGTTTTTAAAAGTGCATTTTGTGCCTGTTGTGAGAATGTATTTGCAACAATAACTATAGCTTTATTTTGACCAGTAAACGCTCTCCTACTATTTATATTAACAACCCTCTGTGCTTCTTCAACACCAAACATGTCGGCTTGTATATTAAAAAAATCTTGTCCGTGTATATCAACTTGTAGTCTATCTGCAACCAAAGAAAGTATAATACTTTTGCTTGATTCAATGTCACCCTCAACTATATATGCATGGTGTAGTATGTCCGGAAACATATACCCACATCATACCATAATGGAAAAACCGGCCTCGCTTGGGGCGAGACCGGTTGAATGTTCCGAGTTATGGGCCTTCACTGATTCAGGACAGCTCTGTAAAAGAGCCTTGCGGGGTTGTATCCCACTGCCCTTGTGAGGAAGACAGTTGTTGTCTGTGTTCCATCAGCATTCAGTGGTGAATAGCTGGTGCTGTAACCCACTGGCGTCCAAGTGACAAGATCCTCCGATTGCTCTACCGTGAACGAGAAGAGCAGCGCAGTCACCTGCATCGAATACGGGCTTGTTCCGTGACTGGAGACAAACTGAAACCTTTGTGGGGTCCCAGAAATTGTTCCAGACAAGTTAAGCAGGTCCACCATTGTTCCAGGTGAAGTGTAGGTTGATCCCTCACCCCAGAAGCAGATGATTCTGTGGGAGAAATCTCCCATGCGATCCACTGTTACATGGACAACAAGCGTATCAAAGGTGACGTCGAACGTTACCTTTGTCACCACACCTGACACAGTGGTTTCCACCACATTTGTTGGTGTGTAGGAGGTCATGTTTCCAAAAAACGGATTGCCCGTGATGGTTGCAGGACCACTGACACTTGGAATCAACTGCGTTGATGACTGACTCACATCTACACGGAATCGGTTTCCCTTTTCCGTAGAGGTAGTGACAGGAAAGATGAAGTAATGCACCTGGTTTGAGGCACTACTGTTGATCACAACAGATTGTCCCTCACCAGCAACTTGACCCTTTGTCCCGGAGAAGTATCCGGACCAATAGTCGATGCCACTGTAGAGGAGATCACCAATTTGGGTAACCCTCACTTTTGCAGCCGGACCTTGCGGCAATACTATATTCACCATGTTTGGGACCTTAAAGTCTTCAAGTCCCCACGTCTGGTTAACTGAGTTCCAGTTGATTTGTGAAATCTGGAACCCAAAGTGTCCGCCTTCCAAAAAGTCAGAGGCTGCAAACTGCGCAGTAACTGTGACTGTTGATTGTCCACCCGCCGCAGTATTTGCATTGGGTATGGTTACAACCGACACAGCTTGTGCCAGCACCGTGTTGTATGGAGGCTTTACAGCCACCACCTTCACGCTCTGATTTGTAAGCTTTGTCACATCACCACCTGTAGCCCGGAGGCGCAGTGGAAATGTTGCAGTAACGGTCTCGGTGTAGCCAGCTTGCGACGTTGTCGTCACAGCAGTTGGCACACCGGTCAGCGTAAAGTTTGCTACACCGTTTGGGTAGCAGTAGAACGTTGGACCAGTAAACTGCGTAGTAGGTTGGATATCTGCCTCACCTTGTGACGAGGTCACACTATTGAGTTCAGCATACAGCCAATGGTTACCGGTCACACCCGCAGGCAGATCCACCTTAACGACAAAGTCGAGAGATGTATCTGCAGGGATAGTGACCGAGGCACCAACATTCACAGGGACTCCAGTGGTTTGCACCGAGGAGCCGAGTTGTGTTGATCCGTTCCATACAGACACCGCTGTCGGAGACAGCGAAGACCGGATGGTCACGGTTACACTTTGAACAGACAAACTTTGGCCTTCGGCTTTAAGCTTGAAGTTCATGATGGATCGCCCATTGATCGGATTGGCCGGATCAAGGTAGATGTTACTTGCTCTTGCAGGGCTGTTGGCCTGGAAGATTTGGTGCGCAAAGGCACCAGTGGTCAATGAGACCATAACGAGGATGTATTTAACAAAGGACATGTCTATTATTGCTGGGTTGTCGGGTTGAACTGAAAATGCACCAAGGACTTCCAAGGTGCATTATCATTATAACATACAATTATTTACCTGACAAATTACCGCTTTGTGATGATTGTCTTCTTATATGTCTCCAAGTGGTCGAGTGCAATACCAGTCCCCTTTACCACACAATAGAGCGCATCATCCGCAAGTACCGCTTTTACACCAGTTCTTCTAAACACAAGTTCTGGCAGGTTTCGAAGTTGTGAAGAACCACCTGTCATGATAATCCCATTATCAATAATATCTGATGCAAGCTCGGGTGGCGTCTCTTGTAGTACATCTTTAATTGCTTTAACCATCTCTCGCAACTCTTTAGATATTGCTTTAACAACCTCATTTGTTTTAATCTCAATTGATCTTGGAAGACCAGTCAAAAAGTCTCTTCCTTTTACAGTCATTGAAAGCTCCTCTTCAACAGGTACTGCAGAACCTACGTGTACCTTAATATCCTCTGCGGTTTTGTCACCAATAGCCAAGTTGTATGTTTTCTTAATATAGTCGGTGATTGCTGCATCGCGTCTGTTCCCTGCACATTTAACAGAAGTACATGACACAATACCTCCAAGTGAAATTACAGCCACATCAGTGGTTCCACCACCAATATCAACAATCATATGTCCTACCGCTTCTTGTATAGAAATACCTGCACCGATAGCTGCAAGAATAGGTTCCTTAACAACGTATGCATTCTTTGCTCCTGCTTTAATTGCTGCTTCAATTACTGCACGTCTTTCTGTTGAAGTTACACCAGCTGGTACTGAGACCATTACTTCTGGTTTCCAAATATTCCACTTGCCCAACGCTTTGTTTATAAAATACCGGAGCATTGCTTCTGTTACTCTATAATCTGCAATTACACCATCCTTCATTGGTCGATACGCAATAATACTGTCTGGAGTTCTTCCAATCATTTCTTTTGCCTCAATACCTACAGCCAAGATTCTGTTGTCCTGTTCAGACACCGCAACTACAGATGGCTCATTTAATACAATCCCTTTGCCAGGTAAAAATACCAATGTATTTGCTGTTCCTAAATCAATACCTAGTTTTTTTGAAAATAGTGCCATAACGTGTGTTGGTATCTTACTATATTTCTTTTAAAAATGGAAAACCGCACAGGACTCGCGAGAGTCTGTGCGGTTCACAGATTAGCCTTTTGGCGGTGTAATGGGCATTAATACCCACACTTTGTAGGTTGAGCAAATCAATGCCATCACCATGTTCCACCAAATGCAGGTTGGGGTGAACCTGCGGGTTGACCGCTGTCCGAATCTGGTCGCAACGATTGCGGCCATGACAGTGGTTAGGAAATATGAGTAGGCCAGACCCATAAATAACCAATGCCTCACAGCGTGTCCCGCGATGGCTGCACCAAAAAAGATGCACCATGAAATCAGGAAGTATGACAGATGCGAGGCATCCGTGAAACTAATCCCGAGGAACTTGACTCCGTTGTTTACAGTGCTTGGAGTCTTTGCACTTTTCTTCTTTTTCATGAGTCTTTCTTGGTTTGGTTCACAAAATTGCGTTGAATGTTGATTGCCATCATGAAGATGGTGTAGACGAGAGATCCCACACTCACAATCACCAAAACGGCGAAGAACTTGTGGAAGAAGTAGATGGCCTTCTTGTCATCAGCCATATACATCATGATGGCAATGTAGAGCTGTGACGCAAACATGCCGATGATGACCGAGAAGAATGCAATGATCAATTTTGAAGCGTTCATACTGAGTAGTCTGGATTGGGTTTTTCTAGCACATGCTAGGATTAGTATATAAACATAAATTATCACTACTGTCAATATATTTCTTTGGTATTTTTTCATAATTTTGTTGTACTATTACTCATACAAACTATGTACATAGTAACCGTATACCCAATTATAAAAGGCACGTTTAAACAGGAGCTCACATACTGGAGCTCTTCTCACATTCCCCTTGGCTCCCTGATTGAGGTACCCCTTAAAGGAAGAAAAATACACGCACTTGTTGGAGAAATCACAGAGGCACAAGATGCAAAAAGTCTCATCAAAAATGCATCTTTTGCAACAAGAAAAATTGAGAAGCCAAAACCTGTAGAAAAAATACCGAAGGCGTGTATTGAAGCTTGTATAAAAATATCTGATAGTTATGCCGCACCGCTTGGAAGCGTACTTAAAGCATGTATCTCAAATACCGCTTTTGAATACGAACCCTCTTCCCTACCAGTTTCGGAAAATGAACAAAAGAGCCAACAACGAGTGACTACAGATATACTCCTATACCAGACCCACATAGATGACCGTCTTAGTACGTATAAAAGTATTGCACGAGAAGAGTTTGCACGAAGAAAATCAATTATAATTGTAGCCCCAACCACCTCATCTGCACTTGAGCTCTACAACTCATTAAAGCGTGGTGTAGAAAACTATGCATTTTGTATCCATGGGCGTCTTACAAAAAAGAAACAGGCAGAAGAGTGGAAAAAAGCAACAGAGCTTGATCACTCTGTCCTCCTTATCACCACACCTCTTTTTGCAAATATTCCAAGAAAAGATATAAGTACCGTTATCCTTGAGAAAGAATCTTCACGCGCATACGTACACATACAACCACCTTTCGTAGACTACAGAGACTACATTGAGGAGTATGCAAAGGCTCTTGGGGCGCGGCTCATATTTGGTGACAGCCTACTTAGAATTGAGACGCTATATAAGCGAGAAAATGGTGAAGTATCTGACTTTTTCCCTGTCTCGTTCAGAATTGAAAAGAATGCACAGATTAAAGTAATTGATACTCAGAGAAAAGAGACTGACTATGATGAGTTTAATCGAGTGAAGAAAGAAAAGAAAGACTTTAGAATACTCTCACCTGAGCTCATAGCTCAAATTGAACAAGTGGAGAAACGAAATGAGAATATGTTCATCTTTGCATCACGAAGAGGTCTCTCCCCTCAGACAGTATGTGGTGATTGCGGGACAGTGGTCTCTTGTGAGACTTGCAATGCTCCTGTAGTACTCCACCAGTCAAAAACACAAACAGATCACGTGCAAAGTAGGTATTTTTTGTGTCACCATTGTGGCAGACAAAGAAGCGCTCTTGAAGCATGTAAGACATGTACCAGCTGGAAACTGGTGACTCTTGGTGTTGCAATTGACAACACTGCGGCAGAGATAAAAAAGCAATTTCCAAATATTGATATCTTTATACTCGACAGAGACACAGCAAAAACAGACAAACAAGCAGAAGAGATTGTGAGAAGATTTGAAGCCGCAAAAGGTGCAGTACTTCTTGGAACAGAAAGTGCTCTTGCATTTATACCGGAGGTTAAAAACTCAGCTGTAGTATCCATGGACAGTCTTTTGTCTATACCAGACTTTCGTATTAACGAACGGATCATGCAGATTCTTCTTCGAATACTCGAAAAGACTACAAGTACACTATTGGTACAGACCCGGGCCAAGAACCAGCACATTCTTTCACAGTTTAACTCAGGCAATCTCCTAGAGTTTTATAGAAACGAAATAAAGATGAGAGAAATGCTTCAGTACCCACCATTTAAAAAGCATATTAAAATTACCATTGAGGATACCCGTGCTGCTGCTACTGCAAAAATGAAGAAGGTACAAGACTTGTTACACACGCTTGAAGAAAAATATGGTGAGTCATCTTTTGAAACCATGATATTCCCCGCATTCGTTCCCTCACCAAGAGGCAAATCAATGCTCCACCTCCTTATCACCATAACAAACGGTAACTGGAGAAAAAGTGACGTAGGAAATGAACTCAAAAAACTTCTTGTCTCACTTCCAAAAGAGTATGAGGTTAGAGTAAACCCACTCAGTCTGTTATAATTTTACACACATGGCACAGCAACCATACAACGACAACCTCACACCAAAAGACCTCCGTGTTATTGAGCACGCAAGGAAAAAATGGGAAAAAGTACATGATTCTATACCAAAGGATGTACTCCCAATTGTGAGTGAGGGCAACCCAGTACTCCGTACACCTGCAGAAGAGGTGCCTGTTGAAGAAATAGTGTCCCCAAAGATTCAACATATTATTACTGAGATGAAAAAGACTCTTCTCACACAATCAGACGGCATAGGTCTTGCAGCACCACAAATTGGTATTCCACTTCGAATATTTGTAGTATCAAGAAAAGTATTTGAAGGCGCACACGATGATGTGGTATGTATTAACCCAAAGATTGTTAAGTTCTCAAAAGAAAAAAAATGGATGGAGGGTGAAGGTTGTCTTTCTGTACGGTGGGTGTATGGAAAAGTTGAGAGGTCAACAAAGGTAACCCTACGTGCGTATGACGAAAAAGGAAACTTGTTTGAAAGAGGTGCTGGAGGATTGTTGGCACACATATTTCAACACGAGGTAGATCACCTAGATGGTATTTTATTCATCGACCGAGCAAAAGAATTGGAAGAAGCGGATCCAGAAGCAATTAAAAAAGAACATAAAAAGTAACATGATATTTTTTGGAACATCATCATTCTCGGTACATATTTTAAACAAACTTGAAGCTTTAGGTATTGTTCCCACACACATCGTCTCTGTACCAGACAGGCCACAAGGAAGAAAAATGGTTCTTACCCCTACCCCTGTAAAAGTATGGGCAATGGAAAGAAATATTCCCGTACTTCAGTTTGAAAAATTGAGAGCCTACAATATAAATGATACCAATGGTGTATCTCACGACATTGATCCTGCCAGTGTACTTCGGTCAGTTACCAAAGAGAATGATGTATACATTGTTGCTTCATACGGAAAGATAATCCCTCAGGCAATACTTGATATTCCTACACATGGTTGTTTAAATGTACACCCATCTCTCCTGCCAAAATATAGAGGAGCATCACCACTTCAGTCCACTCTCCTTTCAAATGAACAAGAACTTGGTGTGTGTATTATTAAAATGGATAAAGATATGGACCATGGTCCAATAGCTGCTGTAGAGTACCTTACTCCATATGAAGGAAAACTCTCACAGTGGCCCATGAGATTCAGCGAGTACGAGAAAGTGACTGCGGAAATTGGAGCAGATCTACTGAGTGCAATACTACCAAGTATCTACGCAAACACACACGAGTACACCATCCAAGACCATGACAGTGCAACATACACTGCGAAAATAACAAAAGAGGATGGACATGTTACAGAACTGTCACACCTACAGCCAGAGGTGTATAAAAACCAGCAAGATATACCAATATTGCACAAGATTGAAACATATCTACGGTTCTGTGCGATGGAAGAATGGCCCGGACTCTATTTCTTCATAACGAAAGATGAAAAGGATTTTAGAATAAAAATATCTGATATGGTATGGCACAAAGAAACAACCTCTGCAGAGATTACAAAGGTTATTCCTGAAGGAAGGAAAGAGATGAGTTGGAAGGACTTTCTTAACTTTATACGTGCATAACCAGATAGGTTGATGCAAATATCTGACATATAATTATAGCCATGAGTTACAAAAAGCTTTTTGCAATTACCCTTTCTATTTACATATTATTTTCATATACCCACACAGCACTTGCTGTTGATAAGATAACGGTAAGTCCTTCAA
>JACCDV011106010.1_pt1 | contig 11149 bp, 5 predicted proteins | sample 7446131 | NCBI WGS metagenome assembly JACCDV01 (sample SAMN15323448, study PRJNA562643) | freshwater metagenome | isolation source: river surface water | place: USA:Blue River Watershed | collected 2017-08-17
TGGATTATTCCTAACGATATAGCTCTCCTTTTAAGATCCCTCACCGGCCACTCTATCGATAGATTTACAACGATCTACAAATTGGAGTATTAATACTGTAGTAAAAAATTAAATTAGTAATCTTTGTATTTAAGGCAGCAAAAATAAATAGAGAACAGAAGGATCTTTGATTAGAATTTACATAGAGTTATGAAGCAAGAGTATCGATGCCATTACTAACGAGCCTTGCAATCGATACAAAATGGAAATAAAATTCAGAGATTTGGTTAGTGTTTGTAGAAGTAGGAAGGCGGGGGACAAAAAGCCAGCAATTATATAAAAATATAGCACGAAGGAGTGAATGGTGAGCAGGAAAGTGTATCAAAGGAAGTACTTAGAGCTAACACCTAAGAAAGATAAAAGACTAATAAACGATAGAACAAAATGATGACTTTGCCAACTGAGCCATAAAAATTCATAAAGAAGTAATAGAAATAGGATGGGTATGCTTTATAAGACAACTTCAAAACAAATAGAGCAAACAACAATCCTAATAAATAAAATGTACAACTCTACGAAACCCCATACTAAAACCTTATCAATATGACAAGTAACTCTAAAATAAAGCTTCAAGCATCTCTTATAAAAGAATAGCTACCTTAAGTAACAAAATAAAGAAAATCTTTCATAAGAACCGAATACACTCCCTCGACACAAAATAAACTCACCACGTATTACTAAAACACCTCCCCAAAACCAATCCGTCAATCTCTGTTCCAAACACCTCAATCTGTTCCCAACTCCAAAATCAATAAGATTTATAAGCAAGCACTCAAAAGTAATAAGTCTATTACATAGAAATCAAAAGGAGAGTGTAAGTTTCAGCAGTCATATATTCCTAAAGCAAACTAAGCAGTAAAAAGCACGAAGAAATACATCTTTTCAATGCTTTTCACAAGGAAAATCAACTAAGAAATGACCTCATCTCCAAAATCAATAACAAATGGAAGAATAAAAATATTAGCTGATCCGTTTTTTGGATTTTATAACTTTATGTTAATGTGTTACTGACTTCTGTAATCCCAAACATCATAATACTGTTTACATGCATTTCCAGGTAAGAATACAAACAATCATCATCGTTTTTTCTTGTCAGTATTTTGCGTTTTTGAAAAATCTTTGATACTCTTTTTAAGGGCTTGGTAATTATTACTTGTTTCTTCGATGTATTCTCGATTTTTAGATCTTTTCTTCTAAAGATCTTTAATTTTTTAATGGAGATGGACTAAGGGAGACAACTCCGGTATCTGTGAGATCTTATTCCAAACTTCCTCTGCCTGTTTTTCTTTCTTGAGGTTAGCCTTTTCTTTATATGCCTCGCTTGCCATAGAAATATATAACTGATTATAAAATCATTTCTATTACGATAAGATTTGATCCTATTTTACATCTGGCTCGCTCTCCCCCTCTCCCTATGCATCACCCTTGTTCTCAACTCCCTTACGCACCTCCTTTAACTTCTTTGCCTTCACTACGATCCGGTCTAGGACTAGCGGTTCAATTTTTGTGTAGTCGACGAATGTGTCGCTGGCCCCGCCTGTGCATCCGAAAGGAGTCATGCTTGGAATGATGACAAGGAAGACCCATCCATTGCGGAAGTGAGAGGTCACCTATTTAATTTGAATCTTTTAGAATCGGCAGACACTTTGATGGAGACTTTGTTCGATGTATCCCTTGAGGATTTTTTGGCCTGCAGTGTTCTTTTCAATGAATTTGGGTGGATTCTCAGAACTGTAGAGCGCTAAACTTAAGGGAATTTTATTGGAATTCCTGACAAGATTGCCTTCCAAATCAGTGAGCTAAATTTCCAAGCTGAGTAATACAAAGCATACAAGAAATTCCTTTCCCTATAGAGAGGAAGTTCTAATTTTTGGGCAAGTCTAAGCTTATACTAGTAGACCTTATCATTTCCAAATAGAATTTTAACAAGTTCATTGGCCTCGACGATGTCTCCTCCCTTTATTGCCTGGTTTCTTATGGCCTTCTTCTCCTCTTACAGATCAGTCTCCTTCTCATCTTTTTTTACTTTCCTGAATAAATTGATAACTACTTTAGGTCCTTTATTTTGTCGGTAAGCTACAGTGTCTTATGGGTTATTGTGTCCACCTTCTCCATCAGCTACTGTAACGCGCGCGATTGTTGCTCCACGACTTGAAATAGGGTCATAATGATGCCATCACTGAATCCATTGGAGGGAGAAAAACTGGCGAACTGGTTAATGAGGTTAAAGTTTAGTGAGGGAATGTTTTGGTTGTTTGACTCAGAGTGTGATTCTTCCTGTTCTTCATTGCCATACTTGTTGAATCCTCTTTTCATTCTGCCTTCAAAATAAATAATGAAAAAACCCAAAAACCACGCATTTATCAATACTTCAAAAATTCATATCCTTCCCTTGTCAATCATATGAAGCCCTCGTAATTCATGGATAATTTGGCGATTAATTCACAATGAGCTTATCAAATCATTATACTACTTTCTCTTCCTCAAGACCTCCGAATTGGCCTCGTTGAGATCATTCTCCACAAACAAGAAAGAGGGATGTTTATCCTCATAGCAAATGCAGCACACCAATTCATAAACAATCAACAGTAAAGTAACCAACCCCATGTAGATAATAAACAGATGAACTGCATGGTTATTGAGCTCTTGGTCCTTACTGAGGGACAGTAGCCCGAATATCGGGAAGCAGAAGATGACGAGCTTCACGAATATACGACTGAAGATTGTTGCCCTCTCGTGGCTCTTGCACAGCTGAATGCTATTTGATTTACAACAAGGAGAAATCCAATGATCAATATCCATACTCCCATATACCCATAGACGATCAGCATGGTGAATGTGATGGGGAAGGATTTGACATTTGGATCGGTTATGAGTATGAAGGTCGCATAGATGATGGAGAGGACTAGGTGTGCGATGTATATAGTTTTTAGTATGGATTTGACGAGAGGATTAGGGGTTGTGGCTGTCTCTTCATCTTTTCTTAGGGGCTACATTTTTAAATATTCAATTATACCAAAAGAATAACATTCAGATCATGCATCATTATAAATCATATACTTGTTAGTTCTTTTGCTACTGTGTTATGTCACTGCTTTTACCGTAGTCGTACTTACTTGCCTGTTTCTCACATCCATCCCCACTAGTTTTCTATTCTTTGCTGCTTATTTCTAGCTCTTTTTTTGAGACATTCTACTCATTGTTTGAACTAACCTTTTCCTATTCATTAGAGGCCACTTTTTTTGCTATGAATTTTCTGAGACAGAGGTAGCCAATTACACAGAAAAGCAGGGCTAAATAAATAAATGTATACCTGAAAAGATAGTTATGACAATGAATGGAGTGTTGGAGCTGTTTGAGATAAGCGAAGTACTCCTCAGTTGCGTCTATCTGAACTCTTTCTTAAACGTCACTACTTTAAGTGCAGAGTTTTCTCGTTTTACGGCCTCATCTATCCGCTGTGAGACCTTAATAATATCCTCTGAAGGCAGCTTGTCGATAATCAGACTATAGGTTATTGATCCAGTCACAACACTATTCAAGAAGACTAAGTTTTCACGGTTCTCGTATCCGATTAATTTCAACAGTTCAGCATAGTAATAATCCCACTTCTTCAGCAAATTATCGAATTTTTGATTTGTTGTCAACCTTTGCCACTATTTGGACTATGGAGTAACTGTGATATTCATCTTGATGGACTATTAGCTCAAACACTTGGATTTGAATAAAAAGTATCCCTTAGCACACGAAAAGCAGACGTATGAATTATTACAAGTCTCACATGTATCTGGACATTTTACTGCTCTTTGGCTTCCTGAGTCAATGAAATACCCTGGGGCTGCAGTCAAACACCTAGATTCAGAGATACAACTTTCACAGGTTGCATTACATCTCACACAGAGGGAAGTCCCTTAGATGTAAAAGCCCTTGCTGCAGGTTAGGCATTGGTTGGGAATGGCTGCATTACACTATTGGCAGTTTTGCACTGGACAGTTCGCGCACAGACCTGAGTATAGGTATTGCGATTCAGGGCATGACTTGCATGGAGAGGATGATGAGCATTCGATAGGCTTGCATTTACCCTCGATTTATTTGTACTAAGGCTTGCATGTCCTGCAGAAACTCTTATCGCCGGTAATTTATTGGACCAAGCAGAATTATATCCTTTTGAATTCGCATTTGGACTTGGCCAGAGCATAGCCGGATCGGCATTAAGTACATTTATTATCGTTGCATTTCCTACAATTCTCAGGGCACTTGTAGCATCGCGAGTTCAGAAGGTATGAACCTTAGAAGCAGGCTAAGCATTTGGAGATATCAGAAGATGTGCATGTCGAGCAGTTGTTGAGACATGCAACGCACTTTATCTCATTAAAAGCCTATTAGTTACGCGTATATCCTTCAATACATTAATCACAGTCATCTTCCCCATTTTTCACACAAGATAGGCAGTTGCTTGAGCACTTTAAACACTTAGAGTTGATGAGGCTGAATCCAAAGGAGCAATCGAAGCATTTTAGGGGATTGTCGGCCTTGTCATTATTGACAGTGACGTAGGTGCAATTGTTGCAGTTGGAGCTCAAAAAACTGCATGGGGCACATACACCATTGACTGCGATATAACCAGGCTAGCATCTATTACAGTGGGGCTGTTGCTGGAGCAAATAGCATCGCTAACAGAAACTAATAGCCTTGTTACATTTATAACAGACACCATTTCTGATTTATAAGCCCATCGGGCATCTTAATTGGCAAACTGTGGAATCTGCACTAATCGAATACCCCTACATGCATGTTTCGCATGTAAATAAAGTCTTGCATTTGCTGCAATTGGCAATGTTGCACATGGGGACGCATTATTTTTCACCGATTAGCCTGTAGGATGATATGCATGTCTTGCATGTGAAGGATGATTCACAAACTGCGCAATCTTTAATATTGCATGCTTTGACGCAGTTGCGGTCTAAGTCTGCCTTCCACCCCATCTAGCAGGTTTCACAGGATGTGAGGTTTCTGCACAGGCTGCAATAGGGTATTTCGCAGGGTATTTTATTGCAGGAATTCTGGGTTGCATTGAATTAGTAACCTAAAATACATCGGTTGCAGACAATTTTCTTTGTAGAGTTAGAGTCTGGGCCACAGGAGTCACAGTTGTTGATAGAGCATAGACAGGCGTTTCTGTCTTAGCGAAGAATATATCCTTACTCACAGATCTTACAAACTGTGTTGCTTGTGCATTCGAGACATCGTGAAACTTGGCAATCTATCGTACACAGCCCCGTGAAGGTTGAGAACAGGTAATCTGGATGGCACTGCTAACAAATTTATGAACTATTGTGTGCACATCTACTGCAGTAGTTGGCCTTGCAAAGCTTAGTACATCTTTTCTTGTCTGACCCCAACTAGTATGATGCACGGCACTATGTGCAGCTTGTTCCTTCAGATGAGCATTTATCACAGTTTTATACTTTGCATGGAAGGCATTGGTTTTTGAACCAGTATTTCCCTCGACAGTTCGAGCAAACTTTTTCACTTATACTGCAGTTGAGGCACTTATTGTCTGTGGTGCTCCATGAGTGGGTAATGCATTGAGAGCAGGATATTTAATTGTCTGCAGAGCCACAAGACAAGCAAAGCCTTTGATCCCAAGCCGGATAATAACCTTGAGGGGTGCAATCTTTTTGGCAAGTCTGCATGAAGAGGACTTTTTCGCATCTCAGACATAAATTCGACTAAAATGCATACAGGTTGCAGGTGGAGCACTCATCTAGAGACTGTGCACGGTGACATGGAACACACTCTCCATTCCTATAGATGTATCCTTGACATTTTTAGCAGTCGCTTCTCTTGGTCAACAGATCACAAGAAATGCATTTGTTTTCAATAAATGTATGAGAAACGCACAGAGTGCACAGTGTCTCATTATTTGTCGATGAGCAGCTTGTGCAAATTTTTGTTTATTTATTGAAGAAATGCATAATGCATCGTGAGCAATTGGCAGCATTCTTGAAGGATTCGCACTTTGTACAGATTTGTGTCTTTGCATCGAGGACTTCATTTGGTTTCACACAGTATTTGCAGCCTTAGTTTTAGGAGAAGCTGAAGAAGGTGTATTTAAGGCAGGCAGCTTTTGAAGTGATCTGTGCTGAATGTGTACACCTGCCTTCATGATACAAAAACCCTGGGCATGTCTAAAATGTGCATTCGATTTCGCTGGCCAAACTACATAACTAACACTTGCTTTGGTTGGTAAAGAAGAAGTTTATTGAACGGCAATAGCTGCACTCAGTCATATTTTGAGTCGTTTTGCAAGGTTTACATTTCCCTCCACTGAAATAATGGAAAAGGCAGAAATCACAGTCGATTTTGGTGGTCGAGGCTGAGCAAGGGGTACACTCATCATCTTTTATAAAGAAATCAGTGCCAACACAAAGAAGGCATTTATTACTCTTTGTCCAATAATATCGCTCTCCACAATTTTTGCAGTCGTAGGGTGTTGGGGCATGCTGACAACTTAGGCAGCTCCCGTTTCGATAGAAATAATTTTTGCATACTGCCAAGCAATCAAGCAATGAGGCATTCTCGCAAGGCCTGCAAATCAATTAACTAAATTAATAGAAAAAGCCTAGGCAAGTTGAACAGTTTACCGGATCTGTGATTTCTGAGCAATTCAAGCAAGTTCTGCCTTTTTTGTCGAAAGTAAACCTAGGGCACAGATTACAGTTCTATATTAGATTAGTACTGCGGCAGTGTACACAAGTATTATTCTTATCTAAGAAGAAACCCCTCTTTTCACATGGAACGCACATCTATCTATCAGTACTATACCTGAACTTGACACAGTTTGTGCAAATTCCTGATTAATTGACCAATCTGCACGGAACACAAAATCCATTCACAAAGACGTGATTGATGCAGAATTTACAGTCTTTCTCACCTGCCTCATTGCAGTGGTTGCAGCTTGTTCCATTGAAGTAAAACTCAGGGCAAAGTTTGCAAGTTTTAAGCTACTTTGCATCTTTGCATTGCTGACATGTAGAATTAGAGAAGTAGTACTCTTCACATGTCTAGCATAACTTGCCAATCGTTAACCCACTGCAAGAAAGGCATTCATAAGAAAATATGCTAACGGTATAGTGTTTAGGGCACTGGACGCACTTTCCCTCTCGGAATTCAAATTTGGCCACGCAAAATTTACAGGTGAGTTCGTCAGTTGCTTTGCTGCAGTGGGTGCATTTGCCGTTTTTTAGAAAATAGTCAGGGCATTGAAGTGAACACATATAGGGAGATGAATTTTCGCAGGGAGAGCATTTGCCATCTAAGAAGAAATATCCTCTGCACTCTTGGCAAAGGCTTGGGTTCAATATATTTGCACAGGGGAGACACTGCTTTTGCCAGTAATAAAATCCAACGCACTGCTCGCAGAGGTATTAATCTTTGGCCTCGGCACATGGGAGACACTTCCCATCATAGAAGTATTGATTACCGCATTTACTGCATTAGAGCTGATTGGTGCCAGTGCAAGTTTGGGATGCGGTGGCTATGAAGAGTAAAAGGAAGAGAACAAGGGATGTAGTCCTCATGAGTGTGTTTAATTTGAATTTGAATAATAATGTGTGTCAATTATTCCCACATTTATAAACTAAAATGATCTAGACTTAATAAGTATATAAAATAATTGTTTGAGGGTAGGTGATTTATGAGGATAAATGAAGTCTAACGAAAAGTTGCTGTTAATGAGAATAAGTTTCCAAAAACAAAGAAAAATCATTTGCTTTGTAATGAATTGTATCCTTATTTGGATGTTTTTTCTAAGTTGCTTAAGACAAATAAATTTATAACAAAACAAATCACATGAATTTTGATCCAAAATCAAATCCCATTCATCATAATAAACCACACACTAAACCCCATCTAATAAAGCAAATCCTTCAACCCAATACTCCAAAGGTCAAACCTAGCATATACCGACCCACACCAAATTATCAACCAAAGTAATCCAATGATTACTAGCTCCAGGCAAGAAAAACAATAAAATTCCATCCATTTCGTGATACTAGCAAGAAACACGCGTTTTTGACTGAAAACAAGTAAATAACTTAGAGGATGGATAGGTAGTCCTAGTCCCGGCATACAAGACTAAGCAGATAGAACTACCTGATTAATCCTCAGGAAAGTCTGAACAATAGTTCAAGACAGAAATTGAAGATATTATCTAATGGCCGAGGAAACTAATCCTCTCGTTCGTAAAATAGCTCAGTCAGAAAACTGAGAGGAATATAGCTCACCAAACCCAAGGGATTTACAGGTCTCTATCAAGATAAAGACATATAAGTACGGCAATCATTCACAAATACCTCACAAAGGTCGACGTAAGGACCACAGATAAATGGTAAGGTAAACGATTAATATCAACTCAATGATTATCAAACCCCAATCAAAGTGTTTGCAAGTAGTAATCATTTACATGCCGATTCGAATCGCAGCTCTAATATTTTCAATAAGAGTAGTAACCACTAAAAAAGTATTAATAAATAGACCGCGGAACAAATAGTAGCAAGGAATCATTTTCAGGAGTTGACCAAAGGAAAAGTTGCATAACCTCAAAGAGACATCCTTAAGGCTCGCAGTTACGACCTACTCCCAACCAAAACTCCAACCCCAACTCGCATTCCCATTTTCTTCAACAATAAACCTGAAGCACCTACCAAACCTTAGAAGAGATAACCTCAAACAAATATATACTGCTCTCCGCAACCCCAACCCCCACCCAAGAGAAAAACTATTGAGCAGTTGTCCCTCAAATAATCCCTAATAATCGAATTCGATCCATACCGTCGTTGACATTATTTCAATGATCTACCAAATAAATTACTACTATTCAAATAGCTTTGATAAAATCAATAAACTCGGTCCATTATTTCTGCCTTGCCTCAATGGACTTCCTCACAGTGTCGAACTCGCCCATCGTCTCGAACAGCTGCTCGATGTCCTTGCTATTCTCTTTGGACATTATCAAGAAGATAGAGTTGTAGAATTCGAGAAGGAAGGCGCGATCGATAAACCTTGAAGTATAGGAGAGATACTCCACCCACTTGTTCGAGAGGATCACTTGGCTGTCCCTCACCGTCCCGTACTTCACATTGAACTCATAAACCATATCCCTTAATCTGTCCCTCCCTACGAACTCAAATGAGTCCTCCGTACTCCTGACCCACCCTGCCTTATCGTTATAATGCAGCAAGCCAATCAAATTGATGAACTTGATGTAAGTCTGATCGCTCATCAGCGTAATGGCTTGGTCAAGCTCCCCACTATCGATTTACTCCTCACATGTGCAATCAATTTTTTTGCAGGACTTACAGTCAAATGTATGATTTGGCTCAACCACGATGCGCTATTTCTCTTGGGGTGCTTTTTTACTCGATTCACCCTCTTTGATCTTGATTAGCCCCGATTTCATTTATGGAGGTTTGACATTAGAATGCTTATTTTTAACGTGGGTGTAGAGGGCAGCATAAGAGCCGTAAGCCTTACCACATCCCTCGGTGCAGGGGAACTATTTTGTTATCTATTCGTTCTTGCGACGATGAATCTTCTGCATTGCAAATTATTATTATACACCAAAGCTTAGCATTCACTACATCTTCATTTCGTATGGCTGACAATATATTCATTTAATATGGATTACCAAACAAATCAATCATTTCGGGGCCAAGCCATCTCGTGTCTGACAATTGAGGACTGGTGAATTGGAACCTATTTTCTATGCTGTTGCGAATTCTCGGCCTGGTGGTTATTGAAGATAGGGGTTACTTTGAAGTGGGAGACACCTGGTTGGCAGGTTTGTTCGTCATTGAGAGATTGGCCGAGAGGACAGACATCGCATGAGAGTCTTTGTGGATTCCAGTAAGGATTGGTGCTAGGGCAGACGCTTGTATTGGTCCTCAGCTGGGGTGTGGTAGACTCACAGATAAAAGTCAAATTATTGTATTTGGTGCCCTCAGGACAGCCCTCACAGGACCCAGTGGCGAAGTTATAAATAGGAGAAGCAGCAGTACAGTTGATAGTTTCACATTGGGTTGTCTTAGTATTATAGACCTGGCCAACTGGACATTTCTTTATGGTTGATTTGCATGTTTCGCTGTTTGGGTCCCATGCTGTATTTACTGGACAGGCTTGGCATTCTTTGGCGTTGGTGTTCCAGTAAGGAGTCTGGGTGCTGCACTTTTCGCAGTAGAGGGTTTTGGCATTCCAGAAGGGAGATTCAGGAGGACACATTCCGATTTGCCCAGTCGAGCTGTAAGTATCACACTTGCCTGTTACGGAGTTGAAGACTTCGTTGGATTTGCACTCAATCTTTTGCTAGCAAGAGTTAGATACACTGTTGTATACTTGATTCTCAGGGCATTCAAGGTGGTTCTTCTCGCAGGTCTGAGTTGGGGCTGACCAGGTTGTGTTGGCTGGGCAGGGCTCGCACTTGTTGGAGGTGGAGCTGTAGGAAGGAGTATTTTCGGGGCATTTGTAGCAGGTGAGGTCACTTTAACTCCAGAAGGGGGTGGAGGGAGGACACTGCGAGTATGTTCCTGATGTGGGAGTCTGCTGGGGAGGAGTGTATGAGCCCGAAGGATTATAAGCGGAACTCACAGTTTTATTAATATAGATCTAGCACCTCGATGTCTATAGACTGAAGAATGTGCCGTTGCTGCAGTTTGCAGTAATCAGAGCCTTATCAATGCAGCTTTGGGTTTAGACCTGCCACACCTCATTAGCCGTGCATTTTCTGCATGACTTAAGAGCTATATCGTAGTAAGGTTAGGCTGCATCGCATTTGATGCAAGTAAGCTATTTGATGCTCCAAATAGGGCGCTCCTTGGGGCAACTTGAGGCAGTACCCAAACTTACCTCACACCGGTTCGTATTATTGTTAAAGTATTTGCCTTCATCGCAGGTCCGGTTGTAATCGCACTGATGCTGGGCCAATATGAAGATGAGCTGCTTACTTTCACATGGCGGTGTGCATTACCTGGATCCCAGATCAAAGATGGGTTGATTAGCTGGGCATGCAAAGCACTCATTCGTTTGTAAATTAGCAAATGGTCTAAACTAA
>JACCDV010718369.1_pt1 | contig 11146 bp, 12 predicted proteins | sample 7446131 | NCBI WGS metagenome assembly JACCDV01 (sample SAMN15323448, study PRJNA562643) | freshwater metagenome | isolation source: river surface water | place: USA:Blue River Watershed | collected 2017-08-17
TCTCCACATTCCAAAAGATTCCGGTTTTGAAATCGCTTGTGATAAATTGAAATATTTTTTGAGCAGATTCCTCCGGGGATAATCGCCCATTTATATTACTCTTTGCAATATTGGTTCTCACCCAACCCGGATGCACAGAAGCAACAAGTTGTTTACCCTCTAGTCTATTACTTAAAATTTTGGTATACATATTAAGTGTAGCCTTAGACATTCTATATGCAACTGAATCACTTTTTTCGCAAACATCAATTGATCCCATTTTAGAGGATATATTGATTATTTTACCTCCAACATTCAAGTGCTGCAGCATTTGTTCTGTGAAAAATGTTGTTCCTGTTACATTAACATCAAACGTTTTTTGGAAAGAAATTGCTTCTGGCAATTCAAAATCTAAATCAGGACCGATACCTGCATTATTAATTAAGATATCAATTTTTATATTTTTAATTTGTAATTTTTTTTCAAATGCAGCAATTGAATCTATATTGGAAAGGTCTAATGCGAAAGATTTGTAATTATTTTCATTTATATTATCAATACCTGTTGTATTAGTTCCAATAACTCTATAACCATGAATTAGTAATAATCTAGTTAAAGCATGCCCAATACCTTGACTTGTTCCAGTTATCAAAATTGTCTTACTCATTTGAATGCTTGTTTTAGTTACTCAATTTAGATAATATTATTTAAAAGACACAAGACGACATTTTGTGTGTGGTATTCCTCACGCAAAAATAAATTTTATTCTTTTAAGAATCCGTAATCATACACTTTAGGTGCTATTACATCAGCCAAATATTTTAGATTGGAACGCAAAGCACTTATTAGTTGCATATATGTAGGATCATCACTTTTGTTATTCATTTTACCTTTTGCGTTTCGTCCTTGAAAAAATTCTCGAATATCATATAGTGAAGCATTAATATTTGCGTTTGGTTTGTTATGGTAATATTTCCATAATTCTCTCCCTGCATCAAAAACAGCTTTAGCTTCCGTTGAAAAAATTAAAGGTGAATTTAGTTTTGAAGAAATATCACCAAATAAGTCGGTTTTTGAATCTGTTGCAATTTTTCCTTGTATAAACATAGACATAAAATTACTCTCAAACTTTTCTTTAGCATTTATTTCTGCTTCGTTAAAGGGTATCCAATGGTTTACTCCAAATTTTGATTGAATTGAATTGTTAAAGAGTGTATATGTTAAACAATTACTTTGAAATTCATAGTCTTTTTTCCAATTTTCATTTGGAAACAGAAATTGGTCACGGTCGTTAATCCAATTTGCAGGAATTGACATTCTTACAGCATAACAGATACTACATTCAATTAAATTTTTATCGAAAATTTCTACACCTCTAGGAAATGCATATTGATTTTTTTGATTACGAATATCTATTCCATCTTGGGTTTGAAAATCATTACGAGTAACACCTTGCAGCCAACCGATACTTAGTTCTGAATTAGTTTTAATAGCATTCACCCATTTGCTGTAATATTTTAAACCTTCGTATGAATAGAATCCCTTTTTCTCCAATTGATCACCATTCTTATCAAAAACATCTGAAATTATTTCAACGAATTTTGCTTTTTTATCCGTATTCCAAATTTTAAACCCGATTGGAAATTTTCCAACAACATTATCAAATGTATCGGCAGGAACGATGAACATTTTTTCAAGTTTCGCTTTGAAAGATTCTCTAAACTCCTTGAAATGAGATCCAGATAAAGTTTTTAGTTTAGAAAATTCACCAATTTTACAACCTGGAATTTCATTATAAATACGAATTAAAAACTGGGCAAATAACTCACGATTTGCTCCTGCAATTTGTGAGTGATATTTATCGTGAATTTTTGATAAGTTAACACCAACCTTTGTTTGACCATTAGCATTACCACCGTGTTCAGCGTATGGTGGGTTTATGTATATTATTAGTTTCTTTCGATTGTTTTCATCATTTATAATATTTTGCAAACCTTGAGGTAGTTTACTAAAATCATCATTTAAAAAGTCAAATTGAAATACATGATTTTCTAAGAGATTCGCGCCGTGTTCAATTCTTTCGTGCATTACTTTCACATCGGCTTGATCTAATGTACTAGCCCAAATATTATATTTATTAGATAGTCCAGCAAGTAAATTACCTGTACCAGCGGCGCAATCCCAAATAAAATATTCTTCTTGCCAGTTTTCACCTAAATAATCTGCTAAATATTTTTGCGAAAGTTCTACCCATTGTATTGGTGTAAAAAATGCACCTTTTCTTTCTCTTATATCTTGTGGAACAATTAAATCTCTACGCTCAATTATGTAATCTTGATACTGCTTTAAAGGAGGTCGTTTATATCGTTTCCAAAATTGCAAATAAATTTCTTTACTCTTAATATTGATTGTTGCGTCAAACATTTGTCGAATGTTTTCTTTCGCAATTTTGTAACCTTCATTTTGGAAGACTACAAATAAACTATCTCTAATTGAACTATCGTCATCGATTTTATTAGTATCCTTGTCATCCACAAAAAGATCAGCCAAATAAAAATCACTATCTAAAATATTTGCTTTTTTAAGATCATCCCAGTTTACATCTATATTAGGTTTTAAAATTTCTAGCCAACGTAGATAAATTGGAATAAAATTATTTTTATCAATTTTGACTTTACTCGTTTCCGTTGCTTTTGCAATGTTATTTAAAATAAATGTTTTTAGTTCTTTTTCGTCTGTCTGAAAATCATATATGTAAGAATTTTGATTGAGCGTTGCTTCTATCCTTTCCTTTATTAATTTAAATTCTTTTGTATCGTGATTACTTGGTGCTACTTTCCAGTTAAAATCGTTTAAGTAAAAAATGTCTTGAATACTAATATAAGGAACAAATGCAATTTTTTTATAATCAAAAGCTCCAAGAAATGCAGGAGGCATTATCTGATCAAATGTTCTAGCTTTGCCAATTGTTAGTATTAATTGTACAAACATAGTAGGTACATCAAAATCACCTGTTTTAGCTTCTGCCCAAAGAAGAGGAGTTCTACCCAAAATACTTTTTTGTTTGGGGAATACAGTGAAATCTATAGCACCAAGAATTTCTGTTGTGTCAAAGGATTTAAACCAATCGGCCCCAACTTTATTCTTAAGCTCTTCTTCTCTAATATTTTTATACCTCATTTTAAATTTGATTTTACATATGTTGCACTGGCATTTAATTATATTATTAATTCACCAGTGCAATTACACTAAGTTACATCCAAAATAGATATATTGAAAATGTTTATATCTAAAAATGTCTCGATTTTAGAATACTTAAGACTATAAAAACAAAAATCAAATAACTAACTCAAAAGCAGAATAAACGTCCGACAACTCCTCCTTTGTAATTCCCAAGTACCTCCTGCTGACTTCTGAGCTTGAATGATTTAGTATCATTGAAATTTTTAAGAATACATCTTCCGACCTTTGATTTTCCTCATACAAAAAACGTGCTCCTGACTTTCTTAATGAATGCGTTGATACTCTTTTCTTACGGATACCAACAAACCTTGCACCGAATTGAAGCAACCTATTGGTATGACGCAGGCTATAATTGAAGATGGTACTTTGTAATTCTGGGTGTAGTAATAATTCATAATATTCAAGTAGTAGTGCTTTTAATACGGCGCCAACTTTAATGCTACGTTTCTTACCTGTTTTCTTTTCATTTAAAACGAGTTCGTCTTTGTTTAATACATTCTCCCAAGTGAATCGAGATATGTCAGAATAACGAAGCAGTGTCCTAAATCCGAACTCTATTAATAACGCCATCTGGTAATTATCTTCCTTTTGGAAATACCTGTTTAATCGTTTTAACTCGTCGGTGGTTAAATAATCACTGGTTTTTTCAATAGTGGTTGTCATAAAATGTGTTTTGGCTAATGTAGAGCCACAAAGTCGTAAAACCAGCATTTTACCTCATTTTAAGTCATAAAAATGCGCTAAAACAAGACTAGCATTGAATATCAACTAGATGCATGTCTCTTAATAACATTAACGGACATTGTAATTTATACTTAAAAATAGAAGGTACCTGAAGCGTTTTGCATTTATAGAATCTTAGATGATATTAGCCAAACATGAGAATTGAATCAGGTGATATTATATTTTATGTCTACGAATTATTAATTGTTTGCGGACTTATTTTTCGATTTTATTTGAGTTTTGAAGGTGCTAAACCACCGATTAAAGATGAGGTAATTTTACCTCTTCCAGACACACCAAAATTAATCGTTGCTGAACAGATAGTACCTATAATAATAGAGGAGACTTCCAATCTCTTTATCGTACCCGTAAGTAAAAAGGAGTACCTGATGCTATTCAGAAAAGTACTTGAATGGTGTCAAAGTAACATTAGACTCGGAAGTAATAGAAAGATAAAACCTATCATACAAGTGAGTTTTAGTAAAAAGGGTGATATACTAGGTTATTATCAATACAGCAATAACTTAATTATGATATATGTTTTGAAACACAAAACCCTCGAAGATGTAACTAAATGTTTTATACATGAATATGTACACTTCCTGCAAATTAGAAGTACCAAAGACAATATCAGGTATAATAGTATTACAAAGAGAAAGGGTTACTACTCGAATGACTTTGAGATTGAAGCTAGACAGCTTAGTGACTACTATCTAAAGGACTGTTGCAAGGAACTGAATATCCCCATTGATTAATCAGTTCCCTACTTATTATTATGCGAGACAACAAATTTGTCACGATCAGGCGTAAATTTCACTGGCAGATCCTTACTGGTTGATAATGATGAACTTATACAATTGAGGATCTCACTAATACCTTAGATTTTGTTTGGCACACCAAAATCAGGGTCTAAGGTGAACCCTTCATCAGCTAAGTCAATGGAAAAGGAGTCCAAGTAGTATAGTTCAATGATACCTGATAAGTACATAATCAAATCCTCCTTGTGACCACCTATAAAAATGGTTTCGGTGTCTACGTTGGACTTTGCCAACATAATGTTTAACATCCTTTTGATGTAATCATAACTCTTCTTTTGATAAACTATGTTTCTGTCTTGTGAACCTTTTTGGAATACAAATACCGCTCTTTCCTTGGGTACAGCTAATTTATTTTTTCTTGACATTGGTTGTTGATTTAATTAATTTCTTGTTATTACTTATCTGTTGTTCTGTTATTACTTGGTCTATTAACCGCGTGAATTGCTCTGTTGTAATGATTAGCCTCAATGTACTTTCCTCCGTATTTTGTTTCATGTTGATTGTTTATAATAAATACAAATAAAACCGTTTAAACTTCGAATAAGGGTTAATGCTGCGAAACTATTTTTGGTCAAATAATTAGAGATTTAAAATGAAAAAATCTTTGATATTGTTATCAATATCCCAAATATTATCTTGATTTAAATGATGTGGAATGTTGTGGTAATGTATCAATCGCTTACGACAGATCAAAAAATAATTGAGCTAAAATTTCGTATTATAGTTTTTGCATGGTATATTTTTTAAAATGAGAATAAGATTATTGCAAAATCTTAATTAAAAGTCTCAGATACCCAATTTTAAATCATACTGACCTAACCCATATTGGGTATTGGATTAGGGAGAGTATGAACTAATAAATAATTTAAAAAAATAAAAAATGTCGAATTACATTGACTGTCAACTAAAAGTTGAAGGGACAACTGCGTGCCTTGAAAAATTAAAAAGCAGTATTATCGTAGAACATGAAAACCACTATGATATTTTCCTAAAACTTCTGAATGAGGATAAAATTGGGATCATTAGTAATGATTTTGTGGGAAAAGGAGAAGATTATTTATTTGAAATTTTAGAAAATAGCTTTGAAAATTTTAATCTAATCCTAGACAAAAGTAGCACTTTTTATCAATGGATAGAACCAATAAGCATTGGTGATACAACAATATGGGTTGACGAGGAGTGGCAAAAATTAAGTCTCGCTGATAATACTCTAATTATAAAATTTACTGCTTCGAGTAAACCGCCAATTGTTGAAATTTTATTGGGTAGCTTGAATTATCCGGATTTAAAATTTACTCTGTCTTGGAAATGCTTAACCAATTTTAATGAATATGGCTCTATTGAAGGAATAAATGGCTGCTTTGATGCAGCACAAATTAAAATTTAACAAAAAAAATGATATAAATTATGAAAATAGAAGATTTAAAACAAGAAGTAGGTGATTTGATTCACGAATGTAGTTATGAAAATTTTTGTAAGGGTTATGATCCAATTAGCGATTTCATTAATGAATGTGAATACAATTGCGAACTTGATCCTGTCAGCCAAGTTGAATATGAAAAATATCTTGATGAATGTGATGCAGAAAATTATTCATATGATTTGTACAAAGAAAATATGAGATGGGGATATAGATGTAGATTAAGGGAAAAAATGGCTCCTGACTTTTTCGAAACTTACTTTTTACCATTTTTCAATAGAACGTTGAAACCAGTGTATGATAATGACCTCACTGAAGAGCTGAAATTTTACAAACCAAAATTTGATGAGTGGGTTTTCATGATTCTAGCAGTAATGACAGAATATTACTTTAGAGAAAAATATCCATTTTCTTATATTAGACCAAATTGGTTCAATCTTGATTTAAATAGAGGTGAATTTAATTCAGAAATATACGGAAGATATAATGCAGTTACTTGGTAATATATGATCATTCAAATATCATCTTCAATTAATGTTGCAGGGTTGGTTGATGCTTTAAAGGTATCTCCAACCCGTGCAGCAAACCTCAAACACAAGATATACTACTTCCTATCTCTAATTACTGACACAAACGATAACTACCGCTTAAACACTGACAATGGCGGGTACCACAATCTTTGCTCGTCTGAACTAAAACAGGTACTTGGCAACAAAGACTTTTATTTCATTCGGGAGCTGCTATTAAACCCTGAAGATCCCATAATTGAAATGGATAAGTCTTGGTACAACCCAAATGGTAAATCTAGAAATGGCTACTGCCAAGGATATAGGTTAACCCAAAAGTACAATACAGGTGAAGTCATATACAAAACCATACCCCATAAACTTGCTAAGATTATTTTAAAACAGGAAATAGACAAGGATGGTAATACAGCTACGCCAAACTACAAATACCTTTTAAATCAGTTTAAGAGAAATACCCTCACATTTGACCCATTGGTATATAATTATCTAATCAATTTTGGGAACCAGCTAATGTTACGGGTACGTAATAATAATCCCTATCAGTTAAATCTTATCTATAATCTAATTGGTAGGTGGCTATATTATATTGAACAGATTAAAGATTCTGGGGTTTGGAGTAAGGTGTCAGATAAAAACCATAGGTTAAATTCATCTATTACCAACCTTCCTAGATTGCTGCGACCATTTCTATTGTGCAATGAGGAACCTTTAACCTGTGTTGATATATCATCCTCTCAACCATATATTCTATCTTCTGTTATACAATCTAGGTTTTATAATGATATTAGTGATGGATATAATCTATATTCTATCTATCCTGATTTATATAAAGAATTAATAGATTTAGGTAATATTGGTTGTATTGATTCTAGTACTACTTATAGTTCTAATAATGGTCTTAATTACTATTATAGTTATTCTAGTACTACTTCTAATACCTATTCAACTACTACAACACACTCTTCTTCATTTATGTGGTGTAATTTTTTTAGTACTACTGAATTAGAAAGTATAAGAAGATATACCCGATCTCCCTTTAACTCAGATTTCTATACCTATGTCTTAGACAGGTATTACAGTTACACCAATACTCCAAGTAATATCCAAACTAATGACAGAGATAAGTTAAAAGGTACCATCATGTATGTTTTGTTTGATGATAACCAAAACCACAGGAACAACAACCAACAGATTCAGATATTTCAATCCGTATTCCCAGGGGTTGATAGGTGGATAAATCAGGTACATAAGATAATTGGGAAGCAGCGGTTTTCATATCTGTTGCAACGAGCAGAGAGTTATTTACTTCTTAATGTGATTTGTAGGGAGTTTAACAATCAATTTCCAGCGGCACCTTTAATTACAATCCATGACGGGGTATTCACAACACATGAATATGTCCAGAACTTAAATAGTTTCGTTTTAAGACGTCTTTATGACTTAACGGGTGTTCTAGCTGGATGTAAGATTAAGGCGTCCCAGATTGATCCTAATCCACAAATACAAGATGTCAATACTGAATGGTCTAAAATTGAACCAATTGTAAACGAAGAGAAGTATCTAAAAAATATCAATGGTGTGTATTCTTCTAATATCACTAGAGGGTCTGAATTTTTGAAAAAATTTTCTGGAAATTTTTTGAAGAGCATCGTCGATGATTTTTGATGTCTATAAATGTGAGATATAAGGGAGGTGATCGCGGTCGATCCTGTCAGGACGGAAAGCAGGAAGGGAGGTGTAACAATTGCTCCGCATGGAACAAGCGTACACTTGCTAGTAAAATTTATTTGTGTTGCAATTTTTATTTGCAATATTTTTTTGTTAGATTTTACAATATAATAATTCTCACTCCCATAAAAAATAGAGAACAGGGAGATGAATCAAAATGTTTGATGAATATGTTAAGGAACCTAAATCACTTGATACTTTGACACTGGAACAAGTTTCAGAACGAATCCACTCCACTAATGAAAGAACAACTAGAAGATGGCTTGAGGATTGTGGCGTTAAGGTATATCGGTTTGCAAGAAAGTCATTTGTATACCAAGTTGAGGTTGAAGCTGAAATAGACAAACCATTTGTCATAAACCTTCGTAATCAATACCCAGATAAGTGGAAAGAAAGGTACAGGGATGTGGTAAAGGATTTAGCTGTATACAATCTGTTGGTATCAAAAATGGAAGACACTCCTACCCCAATACCTACAGCTCGAGCTAGGAATATTAATAAAAAGGATGAACAGAGATATAAACGACTATTAGGATGAGAAAGTTGACATTGCCACAAAACCCTCATAAGGGGCTAAAGATATTCTGTAAGACATGTAGGGTGGATAATCCAAAATGTAAACACTATGACAGGCAATTATACCGTGTGCGGATCCATATTCCTGGTAACTCAAAAAGTGTTAGAACTAAATTCTTGGAAGCTGAGAACTACAACGATGCGGTGGCAGAATGCGTTGACTTTGAAAGAGAACTAAAATCAAACGGCTACGAGAGAACGATAGTCACATTCTCAGAATCTTCAACAGATTATAGCATTGGTGACGGCTTAGTAAAATACCGCGAGTACATGTCAGGCGAGTCAAAGTACGCTCACCTAAAAAAGAACGTTTCTCAAGGTCATATTGACGAATCAGTTAGATATTGCTGGTTGCTAGTTGAAAACGTAGCTTTAAGAAAGAATATCAAAAGAACCAGACCAACAGACATTGATATTACAGATGTATCTAATTTTTACAAATGGGCTGAGGAAAAGTACGCACCAAAGACCTTTAATAAGGTTCTAATTGCGGTTCGCGCATTCTTTGAATTCTTGATTGAAATTGAAAATATTAACATGAAGAACCCATTTAGGAAGTATGTACCTAAAGTAGCTACTCCTCCTACTATAGATACAATCACAGAGGAAGAGTTTAACAAGATATTGGATGCCGTTGATACATTCGACCCAATACAGAAACTTGGCGGTAAAGGCGAGTCTAAAAACAGATATAGACACTACCTAAAAGATGGATTCTACCTCTTCCTGTTAACAGGCGGCAGAAGAGAAGAAGTGGTTGACCTAAAATGGTCGGACATATACACTTTGGACAGTGGCGTAAAAACCTTCATCGTTGAAAACCTAAAAGTGAAACGTATTAAAAAGAATGCGAAGGAATATGTGAAGTACTTCCCTATCAACAAAGACCTTGAAAATTACCTCAATCAAATGGGAATGGAAGACATGTTAGGTAAAGGCGAATACATCCTATACCCCGAAAGGGATATTAGTTCCAAGAGTATTATGGACATTTTGAGCAAGAGTTTCACCTACTACAAAGAAGCTGCAGGCATCACCAAGAACATCAGTTTGAGCAACCTTCGGAAAACCTATATCTCCTGGCACAACCAAGTATTAGGTGTTGATACAGGTCTTGTTACCAATAGTGCAGACAGGAATGTATTGAAGAACCACTACATCGACCCTAAGATTATGTCAGCAGTGGAGAAAGCAGCATTGGAGGTTAGGGTGTTTGGGAAGAAAGAATTAAGATAAACATATATAAAATTATTGTATTATCTTGAACTAAAATTCAGAAGTATGTTTGAAAATAATTTGTTGTTAAAAATCATTTTCTTGATTTTAGTTTTTGTTTTAATAATTGGATTTTATAAGGCAATCAAGAATTACAAAAGATTTACTTGTCCTAAGTGTGGTCATAAACAAAATAAATCAAAAGAAGTTGATATAGATAAGCATAAGTATATAGCACATGGAAGAAAAACTAATGAAGGTAATTTAGATAAACGATATAATACAAGATTTAGAACCAACAAAATATATAATTTTAAAGTAGAATGTGAATCATGTGGAAATTCATATGAACACATCTATGATAGAATGCAAGAAAAAATAGATAATGACCCTGTAATTAAGGAATTAAATAAAGAACTTGCAGATATAAATAAATCTTATGAACCCAGGCTTAGACAAATGAAAAAAGAAGACCCAAGATTATTTAAAAAAATGCAAGAAAAGGGTATTATAGGAAAAGATTTTAAATAATTTTTGAATCAAAACATTATGTCTAAAAAATTTGGATTCAGTTTCTCTTGGAAAAGAGCTGTTGGCATTTCAAGTGCTAAACAAAAGTTTGCAAGACAAACGGGAATCCCAACAACCAAAAGTGGATTAAATAGAAAAATTGGGTCTATGATTACAAGATTTCTATTCGGCAAGAAGTAATACTCCTCACGCAATTCCTCACGCAAAACCTCACGCAAAATAAAAAACCACCTACGAATAAACGTAAGTGGTTGATTTTCATGTAGCGAGAACGAGATTTGAACTCGTGACCTCAGGGTTATGAATCCTGTGCTCTAACCAACTGAGCTACCTCGCCGAATACCTATTGGTTATACCCTTTTAGGGGTGGCAAATTTAGGATAAAA
>JACCDV010347559.1_pt1 | contig 11145 bp, 13 predicted proteins | sample 7446131 | NCBI WGS metagenome assembly JACCDV01 (sample SAMN15323448, study PRJNA562643) | freshwater metagenome | isolation source: river surface water | place: USA:Blue River Watershed | collected 2017-08-17
ACCGTATACCTTAACGGAATGGTACGAGATGCTAAAGGCCAAAAGATGTCAAAATCACTAGGAAATGGTGGTGACCCAATTCAAATTTCTGAAAAATACGGCGCTGATGCCCTGCGCATGTTCTATGCTATGGCATCGACCCCAGGAATGGATTCAAGAATTCTCGAAGATAAAATCAAGGGATTTAAACATTTTGGAAATAAAATCTGGAATATTACTCGGTTTATTCTTTCCGCAATTTCTGAGAATGATCTGACAAAAGACAAACCATTTGATCCGAATTTCTTTGATGGACAACTCATGACCCCCGCCGACGATGACCCTATGACTCCTCGCCATATTAGAATCTGGCAGGAGTGGAAGACAACACTCTCGAGTATCACCGCTCATCTAGACAATTATCGAATCCATATGGCTGCAGAAGAGCTATATCACTACATTTGGCATACATTTGCTGATAAGATATTGGAGGAAAGTAAACCAATTCTAAAACCTAATTTCCTCAAAGAAACAAATGAAGAGGGAGAAACCACTGCGGAAAAGATCATCCTAGCCGATCAACAAGATTTTGCTGATACAAATGAAAGAGAAAAAAATGCTATTGCCATAGCACAAACACTTCTCACCATCCTTCGAGAAACACTTTTGGCCACTCATCCATTCATGCCTCTTATTACCCAAGAAATTTGGTCTCTTTTGCCAGTTGAGATGCAAAATCGTGATATGATAAGTATCGAACGATGGCCGCTGCACTCTTAGGATTATCAAATTCCCCGCTTTTTGTACTCGAAGCTTTTTTCTATGCCTTGCTTGGAGGATTGTTACCTGCACTTCTCTGGATGTGGTTTTGGATGCATGAGAGCTATTCGCATAATGAGCCAAAAAACGTAATTGCCCTCACTTTCGTAGCAGGTATGGCTTGTGTATTCCTTGTCTATCCGTTTCAACAGCTTATCCCGCGCTATATTTTCGGACTAAATGACTCTAGCGCCAGCACTCTTCTCATATGGGCATTACTCGAAGAAGCCTTCAAATTCGGAGCTGCCTATTTTTGCGCTTTTAAGCTCAAATCAGCATTTGATGAGCCTCTCGATGCTTTTATATACCTGATGACGGCAGCATTAGGCTTTACTGCAATGGAAAATACTTTCTATCTCCTCGCCCCACTTCTCCAAGGCGATACGATCGGGTCAATCATGACCGGCAATTCCCGTTTCATGGGAGCCAGCCTCCTCCATGTGGTAGCATCAGGGGCACTATCTGTATTTATTTCATATGCATTTTATAAATCAAAGTGGATAAAAAGGACATATTGGCTTCTCGGCTTATTAGCAGCTACGGTATTGCATACACTATTCAACTATCTTATAATTATCACGACAGAAGATAGCTCATATCTGATATTTTCATTCGTGTGGCTAACTACAATAATTCTGATTGCCGCATTGGAGAAAGTAAAAGCATTGAAGAAGTTCTAATTTCGTATAATATCTAGAACTTTTTATAAAATCATTATTAAAAAATCCAAAACACTATCATGCCCCCAAAAAAACGATCGTTTTTCCAAAGATTGACAGGAACAGGAGCCTATGAAGAGGATGAGCTGGAGGAATCATTTGCCGTGCAGGACGAAGACTCCGACCAGGCCATCGATAGGACGAGATCAATAAGCAAAAGTTCTCTAGGAAAAGGCTCTATAGAGAACAATAATCGTTCGAGCTGGATGGAAGAACAGGGTGATGAGGGTGAACTATCACTCGACATGTATACGACTCCAGATGCCATCGTGGTTCGTACTATGATACCTGGTGTCAAAAAAGAGGATATTGATATTGCTATTTCGAGAGACAATCTAACAATCAAAGGTAAGCGGGTTGAAGAAAACCGCGTAGCCGATCAGAACTATCATTGCCGAGAGCTATATTGGGGATCCTTCATCAGAACAGTATCTCTGCCTTATGAGATAGATATAGAACGAGCTGACGCCGCAGAACGTGATGGTATGTTGACACTGACACTTCCCCGCGTAGACAAGGGACGACAAGCGAAGTTGAAGATTAAGTCTATATAATTTAAGAGTGATTTGTGGAAAAAGAATGCGTACTGATTAAAAATCACGCATTCTTTTTATTTTTTTGCATGGTCTAATGTTTAAATTAACAGCTAACATTAATGTTAGAAAGCTACTTGTGGAAAATTCTGTCAAATTCTCTACATATCCACCCACAATACACAGGTTTTACACTGCTTTCTTCACAATATTTATAGGAATTTGATGATTTTTTCATATACATAGGCTTATACTCATGGCATTATCAATATTCAATCATTATATAGAATAAAAATGAATACAAATATAAGCAGAGAGGAGTTGTACGAAAACTTTGTAACCAAGGAATACCTGCATACAGAGCTGAATAAAATAAACAAAAAGATTGATGAGGCAGTGCTTGATTTCAGGTCAATGGTAATGGACATATCTAATATACTGAATGGAAAGATCATGGGTACCGAATCTCGCTTCGATCAACATTTGATGCAGAATGCTCTTGAACATAGTAAATTGTTTAAGAAGGCATAGAAATGAAAATACACCCAATTGGGTGTATTTTCATTTTGTGCCGAGGGCCGGGCTCGAACCGGCGACCCCATCCTCTTCAGGGATATGCTCTACCAACTGAGCTACCTCGGCAAGCGAAGGCTAATGGGAAAACTGGTTTTCACATTATGCCTGAGCGCCGCCGAGGAAAGCTTTGCTTACCTTGGCAGCACCAGAATAATGGAATGACCGAATTCTCACATACCCGAGCGCCGCCGAGGAAAGCTTTGCTTACCTCGCGCAAGCTCGGATTAGTGGAAAAAACCGCAATCACCTCGCCAATACTAACCGATTTCCCCATATTTATCAACCTAGAAACTCTTTAACAAATCGATTACGTTCTGACCATTTTGGCTAGACCCAAGACCTCCGATGCTTTCATATGTCTTTAAAACAGCCTCAAATACTGGTTGGATATAGTAGAACGCACCGAGTGTAATACCAATAATTATGACCCATTTTATAGCTGTGATGATGCCAGAAAACCGCATGCGCTTATAAACACTCCGAATCATTCTCTGATTTTCGACGGTCAGATCCTTTAGTTCCTTGATCTCAGCTTTTAGAGACTGAATCTCGCCCTGTCCTCCTGCCACTGGTTGATTTCCTGTATTTTCCATTATAATTTATTAAAACTCGTCAACAATATTCATATGTTTCTTAGCATCCTTTTCAGCTGCAGTCAGCTCTTTGTCCATATCACGTACCTCTTTTGATAACTGGTCTATATCAGCCTTGAGACCAACCTCCGTTTCTTCAGCATGTTTTTGAGCTGCAGGTAAAGTCGCTGACATATCTGCAGTCAGTGTATCAAGCTCAGCCTGAAGAGCCGCAGCCTCATCATTTAGCTTCTGCTCTGAATCGTCTGATGGTTGTTGTGTATTCATGTGATTTATTGTTAGAAAGGTAGATTATAAAAGTTTACTATTGAGTATTTATGATGATGCAGATTCTCCAGACATGTAGGCATCTACTGCTTTTTCACGTAGTCTTTCTAGGGTTTCAGCTGCCAATTTTTCTGTTTGTTTTGGGCTGAGTTTTTTTGTAACTGCAGCTACCTCTGGCCTGCTCTGGAATCTCTTGATTATCGCTGAAAATCCAGCGGCGCTAATTGATGGACCGTCAGAGGCACGATATTCTCGTAGCGTTGCTGAATCCACCATAGTATCTGCATCGAGATTTAATGTTGAGCCATTGAGGGCATTCCATTGCTTAACCCATTCATCATAACTATAAGTAGTTGGGACATTTTCCAGTGCCTCCGCTCGAGCCCTCTCAGTCTCTTCAGCAAAGCCCTCAACACCAGCCGGCTCAGAAGGACTACGTGGTACTGGGCTCCTATATTCAATATCATTTGCATTTGTAGCAGGGATATAGTGACCCTGATCGAATTGCTTGATCTTCCGATCAGCCATTCTGGAATATGTAGCCTTATTATTCTCCCACTTCTGGAGTGTAGCTCTAATATCCGTAAGATTATCTCGGAACATACCACTATCAATGCCGAATGTCCCGGTAATTTTATTTTTTCGCTTTTCTACCTCCTCCTTTGAAGCATTCAATATCTTTCGTGCTGCTTTGATCTGAGCCTTGCATACTGATTTGCAGTATGGGTTATTTTTAGATTTGACCTCGAGGGCAGAGATTTTTTGCTCATATGAGGTAACCTTTTCACCCCAAGTCTTTATTTCTAATTCATACTGAGCTTTTCGATTTTCTAATTCCTTCAACTTTTCGCGTTTTGGCTGGAGACGATTATCTACTAGCTCTGCATAATGCTTGGCGATCTCGGTGCGCTTATTTTCATGGAAAATAGTCTGGCTTTCTCGAAGTTTGATTCGATTCAAAGCATGATCCTGCTCTTCTTGGGCAGAAATCAGCTTCATTTCCAGATCTCGACGTGCACGCTCCATCTTCTTTGCGATCTTCGGGGTTATGAATTCCTTATTATCAGCTTTTTCCTTATCAATAGCAGCTATAGCTTCTTCGATATTAATCACTTTTCCTTTAGCTATCTCAAATTTGGATTTTTCCGCCTCGAATCTGGCCGCGGACCTGTCTGTCTTTGTATTTCTATGACCCATCCATATATTGTCATCAACACGCTGGACCTGGAACTTGATCCAACTTCCCACCTCTGCAATTCCACTACCAACCTTCCTAAAAGGCCATGTCAGTCCAGACCAAATTCTACCCTTGATCGTAGGTCTATTCATGAGTTCTGTGGCATGCGCTCTGGCCTCAACTGATGGAGGGGTATTTGGAGGAATATAGGCTGCATTACGAGCAGCTCTCATTTCCTCTGGTCGCTGCAAGTGCGGGTTGAGTTCATATAGATCAGGTGGAGTTGCGACTGGATTTTCCTGTGAAGCGGGTCCCTCTGGGGCGTTTTCAGGAAGCGCAGGTGGCGATTGTCGTACTTGTTCGGAAGACTGCTTGGCTCCAGTATTATCAGTCTCGTTCGAATTCTTGCCAGACTTATATACATTATCGGTATAAATTCGCGGGGTCTTTAATTTATCGTTACTTACCCCTGTTCTTCTGACCACTCTTGTATGCCCTTTTGCTTTTTCGGCATCCTCTTCTGTGGGTCGAATATATAATTGGTCTGCTTCTGATTCCGGTATCCCAGATCTCTTCTTCCTTGTTCCGCTACTTGTTTCGGTTGTTCTGCTTTTTTGATCGAGCTCTGATCTGATTTTTGCAGCCGCAGCAGACGCACTCTTCTCGGCTTCGTTTTCCTTTTTAGCAAGCTCAGCAGCAAGTCTCGCTGACTCAGCAGCAGCTGCTTCAGCCGCAATTTTTTCAGCCTGCTCTTTGGCATGCGCTTCTGCGGCTCTAGCCTCAGCCACCTCTCTCCTTGCAAGTTCTTTGGCGGCATCAGCATCCACTTTTGCCTTAAGAGCTGCCTCCCTATGCACATTTGCTTCATTTTTAGCAGTAGCCGCGGCCTCTTTGGCACTTTTCGCTTCTGAGAGAATTGTTTCTTTTTCTTGTCTTTCTCTTTCAATTTTTGCTTTTCTCCTTTTTTCTATTGAAGTCGATACTTGGCTTGTAATATCTGCTTCTGCTGCCAAAATACCATCTTTATGTTTCTTCGGATATGACTCATGAAATTCTTGACGACGCTTTATCCAGTCGGCTGCAACTTCTGGATTATCAAAAAAGTCAGCTGGTCTTTTATCATCCCTTAATTCCTCAGGGTAATCAACGAAATCATCAGCATTTGATCCTTTTTCGATCCTTTGCTTACTAGTCTCTGCTATATCATCTAGTTTATTTTTTTCTGGAGAGCGCGTATCTGGAGGAGGAACATACTGAGCATTAAGTTTGTATGGGGATTTGCTTTGCCCAACTCTAGCCACCTTTATGTCCCACTCTTTAGGTATCACCGGATTTTCTGGTTGAGGCACACTCTCTTGAGGAGCAACTGGAACACCTTCGGGTGATGGGGTCATATGAGAAAATTTTATGAGACTAATACTAGTAAATTACGAATAAATTATACCATATTATTTTTACCTCTCCACCTAGCCACTATTCCACAGGGCAAATATCTACCCCCCTTTTCCTCAATTAACAATTCCCCATTCTCTACTTCACCACCGAATTTCAGAGTCAGGGCTGCTAGGTTATTAGCATATGCGACCGATGAGTATCCTGATGCATAACCGTTTAGGATAAAGAATAAAGGCTGGTCAGATAGAAGCTTGTAGCATAGTTCGAGCAAAGGTTGTAAATCGCGCTCAATTTTCCAAACTTCACCTTTTGCTCCTCGTCCGAAAACCGGCGGATCCATGATTATACCTTCATATCTATTACCTCTCCTGATCTCGCGCTTCACAAACATCACTGCATCTTCGAGAATCCATCGGATTGTTTTTTCATCGAGGCCGGTTTCAATCATATTTTCTTTTGCCCAAGAGATAGCAGATCTAGATGCATCAACATGGGTTACTTCTGCACCTGCCTTGGCACATGAGACGCTGGCACCGCCCGAATATCCGAAAAGATTTAGGACTCTCGGCTTTTTTTCAGGTGATTTTTTTATATGAGAAAAAATAATCTCTTCGGCCCATTGCCAGTTTGCTAATTGCTCAGGAAATATTCCCGTATGCTTGAAGGGGGTCAGTCGAGCAAAGATTCGAATCGGACCAAGTGCGATTGGCCATTTTTCATCCATGGAAATTTTTGCACCTTTGCGAATAACCCATTTCCCTTTTTCATCTGTATCTGAAGAGTCACGTCCACGACTAGCTTTAACAAAAGTAGCATCAGCCATATCCCATTCTTTCATCGAAAGTCGCTTCGGCCAGATGGCTTGAGGGTCTGGACGTGCGAGGACGATCTTGCCGTATCGCTCCAGCTTCATTTCATCACCTGAATCTATTAGCTCGTATTCGGGCTGGGGTTTGGTTATCATATTGGGTTGATAGTAGCATAAAAAATCCATCGGAAAACCAGGACTTGATTTTATGTATCAACATGCTTTTTTACAAAGACTTCCTCCCAATATCCTTCCTATATTGCATTCCTTCAAAAGAAATATCACCAATAGCTGCATAAGCCTTTGCTAAAGATTGCGGAAAAGTTTCCGCAGTTACAGTAATTCCCAACACCCTCCCTCCGTCGGTTACAATCAATTTATTTGTCTCATCCAATTTCGTTCCGGAATGAAAAATTACAATATCCTCATCAAAATTCCCGTCTAGGCCATGAATCACTTTTCCTTTTGCATATATACCAGGATATCCACCCGATGCACAAATGACACAGCAGGCAAACTTGGAAGACCATTTTATTTCTTGTGATTCTAATGTGCCATTTACGCAAGCGAGTAAAATATCCGATAGATCGCTTTCAAGCAATCTCATATACGATTGTGCCTCAGGATCGCCGAATCGCGCATTGAATTCAATGACCTTCGGACCATCTCTTGTGATCATCACACCTGGGAAGAGGATCCCTTTGAATTCTCTTCCATGCCTTTTTAAAGCTTTTAGCGTCGGTTTTACAATCTTTTCCTCTATCTCTTTCATCTGCTCATCAGTCACCCATGACAAAGGAGCAACCGTGCCCATACCTCCGGTATTAGGTCCAATATCTCCATCGCCTATCCGCTTATGATCCTGAGAGGCGGGAAACAATTTTGCTTTCTCCCCATCGCAAAATGCATGAATTGATATTTCCCTACCCTCTAGATATTCCTCGATGATCACCTCGCTTCCCGCCTCGCCAAATGCTTTATTGATCATCATATTGCCGAGCGCTTGTTCTGCCTGTTCTATGTTTTCAGCTATGACAACGCCTTTGCCTAGAGCTAGTCCATCTGCTTTGATGACAATTGGAAATGCTTGCTGATGCACATATTCTAAGGCTGCATCGATGCTGGTAAAAGTCTCGTACCTTGCTGTTGGTATACCCTCCTCTTTCATGAATTTTTTTGCAAAAGCTTTGGACCATTCGATTTCTGATGCTGCGCGAGTAGGTCCAAAAGCTGGTACGCCGTTAGCTTGCAATTTATCTACCATTCCTTCTGCTAGATAATTGTCAGGAGCGACCAGAACAAGATCAACGGCATTGTCCTTGAGCCAGTCAATAATATCGTCTATTTTGGAAATGGGCACGTTCGTGGCAATCGCTGCGGTACCTGCATTCCCTGGTGCAAGATAGACGTGCTCGACCTTCGGACTTTGCTTCAACTTCCAAGCGAGGGAATGTTCACGACCTCCAGATCCGACGATGAGGATGTTCATTTTATAAGTATAGTATAAAAGTCGATCAGCTAAAAAGATTGACTTATTTTTTAATTTGAAATATATTTATGTTGATGAGGCTGAGTCTTCCGCAAAAGCCGCTCTTGACCGAGTGGCTTTTGTATTTTGGTGCTCTCGGCCGGAATCGAACCGACATCGAACCCTTAGGACGGGCCCGTTCTGATCCATTGAACTACGAGAGCGGATATCAAATCTAATACGAACTGACGATATTGTCCACCAAAGCAGCCATGCAGTGTAATAAATATTGACTCTTGATGACCCGAATCCTGCAAATGCCATATTGCTTGCGGCTGTTAGTTCCACCATCATTATAGAAAACACGCACCTGTGACGCTGGAAGGCGTGCAACAGCCATCCAGTGAATTATTGTTGCGTAAATATTCATTCCCGTAAAGACCCTTACCTCTACTCTAAGCTGATCATTTTGAACCCCAAGACACCTTCTCAATATACCTACGTAGAGCGCGATCATTCGATCATCTGTGTTAGTGAACTGGCACCCGTTATTTTTATGGCCTTCAGCCCAGTAAAGCATTGCGACCATGATAACCGATTCTCTGTCGGGACCAGAAAGCAGCTTTTTGGCATAATCCTGTGCCATCTTGATTCGATTAATTTTGCGTCTATGACCCCCTCCCTTTGATGACTTCAGTGCCTGCTTCTGCTCCGTACTCAAAGGAATACCTTTTACATGATGCCAAACCGTTGTTTTGGCCAAAGACAATAAAAGCATGATCTCTTCGATGCTTTTGCCTTCAGATCTTAGTCTTTTGATTTCATTTATTATATCTTTTGGATGTCTTGCCACAAATTTATTCTAATTCGCCATCGGGATTTTAAAAATATTTTCAAAAGCCACATTTCGTGTTGAGCTGTGGCTTTTGTTTTTTTAGGAAAACTTTTTCGATTCACTACCTCTTTATATCAACTAACTCAACATCGAACACCAAGGTAGCATTCGGAGGGATGACATAACCTCCACGGCCATCTGGCGCACCAGCTTCTCCATACCCATCAACCGCAGGGATTGTGAGGGTTTTCTTTTCTCCAACTTTCATACCCAGGATACCCTTTTCCCAACCAGCAATGACCATACCTGCACCGAGCTTGAAAGCAAATGGTTGGCCTCGTGGGATGGAGCTGTCAAAGACAGTTCCGTTTGTAAGTTTGCCGGTATAGTGAACAAAAACAGTATCGCCTTTTTGTGCGGTCATAGTGGAATTGGTATTAGTAGTAGTATTTGTTGAAGTGGCAGAATCATCCGTTATTTCTATAGTAGATGTCGCCGTAAGATCAGAACCAGGAACTATCTCGACATTGCTATTTTTTGATTGATATACACCAAAGATGATTGCGAATAGGACGAATGCTCCCAAAGTTAGAATAAATTTGTTTTTCATATACGAATAAATTTTAAAAATATTATGATGAATGAGATGTATCAGCCGCTCCATTTCCAGAAGATTTGAGAAGTTCCTCCAAACTCTCCTCATCGAATCCAACCATGATCTGTCCATCAACGTCTATTACAGGAACACCGAGCTGACCACTCTTCTCGACCATCTCCTTGCGCTTTTCTATATCAGAAGCCACATTAAACTCCTCATATGCGAGATTATGAGTCTTGAAATAATCTTTGGCCATATTGCAAAAATGGCATGTTGGTGTGCTGTAAATTTTTATTGTCATGATAGTAGTATTATACATCAGACGTTAAATTTTCATCAATTTTTTATAAAGATTATGAAAAAGAAGAATTACTCCAATAGCAATAACGCTGCCATAATAGCAAACCCCAAGACCATCACCATAACATGCCTCAAAAAGGAGCCTCCGTACACCGCATCTCCCCTCTTTACCTCAGGAATAAGGTCGATAATGGCAATATATAGGAACCCTCCTCCAGCCACCGCCAAGAGATACGGCAAAGCAGAATCGATCATATCGCCATATGAGCGAGCATCTAGTAAAAACACTACCAGGAACCCAATAATGGCAGTGCATCCAGTCAAAAAATTAACAACAAGGGCCTTTACCCTAGACCAGCCTGCGTACATCAATAATCCCATATCACTGATTTCTTGTGGGATCTCATGCATGACAACCGCTAAGGTAGTAGCGATACCAACTTCGACACTGACCAAAAAACCGAGTGCTATTATCATTCCATCTATGAGATTGTGTAGTCCATCAGCTGCAGTAATCATACCTCCAACATGCTTGCCGTGGCTATGACCTTCTTCATTGCCATCATGACTATGGTGCCAATGTAGAACATTTTCTAGCAGATAAAAAAAACCAAATCCAGCTATCAAAGAAATTGCAAATAATCCAACTGAAGATGAATCAGCATATGCTTCCGGCAATAGATGTAATAATGAATCACCTATCAAGGCACCGATCGCCAAACTTACTAGGTAGGGAATGATTTTTGCGCTTTTCTCTTTTGATAAGAAAAAAACATACCCACCAACTAAAGAGACAAGACTAACTATAACAACGGCGAGCAGGCCGTAGATTAGGTTTGGCTCAAAAAAGAATGAAGATCCCATGAATTTATATGAAGCATATCCTAGCATAAAAACCCAAAAATTTTGATATAATGGCACTTATGGAAATAATCAGACATACCTCCCCACTATCAGCTGATCCACAAGCCGGCAGGTCTTGGCTTAAACGTAATCTTCTTTATATAGCTCTAATCCAGGCCATAGTTGCAGTATTGGGTAGTCTATATTTCAGCAATATCAGGAATTTCCCACCTTG
>JACCDV010294732.1_pt1 | contig 11143 bp, 3 predicted proteins | sample 7446131 | NCBI WGS metagenome assembly JACCDV01 (sample SAMN15323448, study PRJNA562643) | freshwater metagenome | isolation source: river surface water | place: USA:Blue River Watershed | collected 2017-08-17
GCCTGTCGACAACTGCTGCATAGCCACGGATTGGCTTCTCTCAGTCGAGCGCAAGGCTGCCTGTGAGAACAATGCTTTGACGTTGGTATTGATAACTGCCATGTTTTTCTCCTGCCCGATACGGGTCATTCAAATTTCCAATGGGTTAAGCAGATACGGTGCCAACTTGTTTTCCGACAACTTGAGGGGTTCTGAAAGAAATATTTACCCTAAGTGGCAAGTATTCAAGCGGCAAAGCGGCAAAGAAATGGCGGCATAACGGCAATAGGTTGCCGTTTTTTAGGTACAGATAGCGTTTTTTGTAAATAGTGGCATTTATCTCTTATATAGGCGCGAATCTTGCATGGAAGGTGTCGAGTACTCAACACACACTTGAAAAAGTTCGTTCCACTATGACAAACGGTATCAATTCTTCGCTCAGTAACACGCTAAGTAGCTACGCCTACGCCAGCGTGCAAATGGGCTCGCCTGCACCGACCTTCGGAACGACCACCGACATTTCCGGTTACGGCTCGGCAGACATTGCCGCCCTCACCGCCAGTCAAGTGGGTGCATTGACCACCGCACAAACTGCTTCTATTAGTACAGGAGCGTTGGCAGGCTTTAGCGCCAGACAAATTCAGGCGCTGCCCACTGCCAACATTGCCACTTTTGGCACAGACCAAATTGCCGCATTGAGCACCGACCAGCTCAATGCCATGCGCGCCACACAAATTGGCGTGATGACCAGCGCCCAAATCAATGCCCTCACCAGCACCCAGTTGGCAGGCATGCGTGACAGCCAAGTGGCGGCTTTCAATAGCCAGCGCATGGGCAGCATCGACACCAGCGTCTTGCAAAACATGACGGCTGGACAAATCCAGTCGATGACCACCTCACAAATCATCAGCTTGATTGACACTCAGTTGGCTGCTTTGGGCACCGCTCAAATTGCCAGCATGAAGGCCACACAAATCAAAGCCATTGAGACACGCGACTTATCAGGCCTGACCACCGGCCAAATGGAAGCGCTGACCTCCACGCAAGTAGGCGCGTTTTCTACCAATCAGTTGGCCGCCATGAGCGCCGCCCAACTCGCGGCCATTGAGACACAAGACATGCTGGCCCTCTCCGGCAAGCAAATGTCAACGCTGAGCGCCACACAAGTGGCGGGCTTAACGACCACACAGGTCGCCAACTTACGCCCCCATCAAATTGCCGCACTCACCACCGATGCTGTGGCCGCCATGACCGATGACCAGCTGCAGGCCATGACCAGCCAGCAAATTGGCGCGCTCAAGACCGCACAAATTGCAGCCATGACCAGCGGCCAAATTGCCGCTTTGGGCACCGACCAACTGGTGGGTTTGAGCAGCCAACAAATTGGCGCCATCGAAACACGCGACCTGCAAGGCCTGAGCACCAGCCAAGTGGCAGCACTGGGTGTGCGCCAAGTGTCGGGTTTCAACGCCGCACAAATTGCCACCTTGTCTACCGAACAAGTAGCAGCCCTAGAAACCCAAGACTTGGCAGCGCTCAGCGCATCGCAGTTCAGTGCATTGGGCAGCAGCCAAATACAAGCGCTGAGCACGTCACAAATTGCCGCCCTGAAAAACAACCAAGTTCAAAACTTGGTGGCCGCCAATGTGACGGCCATGAGCACCAGCCAAGTCGCTGCGCTCACCACTGCGCAACTGCAGGTGTTCAACACCGCGCAAATTGCAGCGCTGACCAGCGCCCAACTGGCCGGTGTAACCACCGACCAACTGCAAAGCCTCAAGCCTGCCCTCATCAGCGCCATTCGCACAGAAGCCTTGGCGGGTTTAAGCGCCACGCAAATGGAGGCATTCGGCCCCAGTCAAATCATGCAGCTGAGCTCTCAGCAAATTGCCGCGTTGTCTGACACCCAAATTGCCGCCATCACCACCACCGACATTGCTGCGTTGACGGGGCGACAACTCTCGGCTTTCAGCACCAGCCAAATGCAGGCCTTCACGACCAATCAGATCGTGGCCTTCAAACCCTCACAGCTTGTTTCAATTCCAACGCAAAGCATTGCGGCATTGACCACCTCACAAATCAGCGCCTTCACAGGCCAGCAAGTGGGGTATTTGACAAACAGCCAGATGGGCGCTTTAGACAGCGACCAAGTGGCTGCCATCACCACCGACCAAATCCCGCAACTCAAAGCCGCTCAGCTCGCCTCGATCAGCACTGCTGCACTGGTAGGCTTTGACAGCACGCAAATTGAAGCCTTCAGCGCCGTACAAGTGGGTGGCCTGCGCACCGAGCAAATTGCCGCTTTCAGAACAGACCAAATTGCCGCCATTGCCGCTGAAGACATTCGAGGCTTGACCCGCCAACAAATGGCCGCTTTGCAGTCTGACCAAGTGGGCAGTCTCACCAGCGATCAAGTGAGCGCTTTCAATGCCACACAAATTGCAGCCATTGAAACGCAAGACCTGATTGCCTTGTCCACCGAAAACATCGTGGCCTTGAGCACCGAGCAAATGGGGGCGTTCACCACCGCGCAAATCAACCACATGACCAGCGACCAAATCGTGGCGCTGGAAACCGAGGACTTGAATGCTCTCAAGGGCACACAAATCGTGGCACTGGAAACCGAACACTTCCAAGCCATGACCACGGCTCAAATTGAAAGCTTTAAGCCCAGCCAAATTGCCACTATCGAAACACGCGATTTGGCCGTGTGGAGTTCTGACCAAATTCAAGCGCTCACCAGCACACAGCTGCCAGCCTTGACCACGTATCAGTTCAAGAACCTCACCACCGACGCTTTGGTGGCCTTCACCACCGATCAAATTCAAGCGCTGAGCACCAAACAAATCAGCGTCATGACTGATACGCAGCTTGGCAGCTTCACCAGCGACCAATTGGCTGCGCTCACCACAGACCAGGTTCAGGCCATTCCCACACTGGGCTTGGCCTCTATGGGCACCGAGCAAATCGTGGCTTTCACGTCTGAGCAGATTGCAGCTTTCAGTGGCAACCACATGCGTGTGTTGACCACCGACCAAATGCAGGCGTTCACCACCGACCAGATGCCCGGTTTTGAAACCCGCGACTTGGTGGTGCTGACTGCTAACCAGCTCAACGCCACCACCAGCGACCAAATTGATGCACTGACCACAGGCCAAGTTGCCTCTCTCACCAACGCACAAATTGCTTCGCTGGGCCAAGACCAAATTGGCGCATTGAACACGGAACAAATCATTGCCTTGGGCCAACGCCAAGTGCAAAGCTTGATTGCGTCACAAATCAGCGCGATGTCCACCGAACAGGTGGCTGCACTCGAAACGGGTGATTTGGCGTCCATGAGTACCGCGCAAATTGTGGCCTTTGGGCCAGAACAAGTGGCGGCAATGTCCACCGAGCAAATTGCAGGCATGCGTCGCGCCCAAATCAGCAGCCTCACCAATGCCCAACTTGGCGCACTGGACACCTCGCAAATCGTGGCCATTGAAGCGTTTGACATCGTGGGGCTGACCTCACGTCAAATCAATGCACTCAGTTCAGACCAAATTCAAGCCCTCACCACCGAGCAAATAGGTGCCATCACGCCACATCAAATGTCCACCATGAGCGTGGAAAACGTGAGCGCTTTGACCACCGAACAAATAGAGGCCCTACCCACCAACGATGTGGGTGCCATGACCAGCGCACAAATGCAGGCATTGAGCACCGAACAACTCGCTGCCATGACCAGCGCACACATGCAAGCCATGCGTGCCGAGATGTTGACGGCCATGAGTTCAGAGCAGCTCACCAGCTTGTCGACCGACCAAATCGTTGCACTGACTCAACCTCAGTTCGAGAGCTTCACTAATGAGCAAATAACTTGGTTCACCTCCGACCAGTTTGCTGCTATCGAGACCCGCGACATTGCCGCATTCACTGCACAACAAATGGCCGCCGTCACCACGGACCAGTTGGCGGTAATGACCAACGCACAAGTGCAAGCCATCGAAACACGCGACTTGGTGAGCATGACTACCGAGCAAATTTCTGCTTTCGATACCGACCAAATCGTCAGCCTCACCAGCAACCAAATGGGGGCGTTGTTCACCAACCAAGTGGCGGCCATGACCTCTGACCAAGTTGCCGCCATTGAAACCGGCGACATCGCTGTGCTCAGTAGCAATCAGCTGCAAGCCATGACAACCGATCAAATTGAGGTCTTGCTCACCGATCAGTTGCGCGCACTCACCAACGCACAAGTTGGCAGTTTGCTGTCTACGCAGTTGCGCACGCTCTCGACCGAACAGTTGGAGGCCTTTACCTCGACACAGTTCAACTCGCTCACAGCTGCACAGGTGGCCACCCTCACCACCTCGCAAATTGAAGGTTTGTCGACATCCTTGGTACCCAACCTCAGCAACGCTGTGGTGTCGGCCTTCACCGAAGAACAAGTGGTCGCGATCACCAGCGACCAAATTGGCAAGCTCACCAGCGCACACATCACCGCCATGAGCAGCACACAGTTGGCTGCTTTGGACACCTCACAAATTGAAGTGCTGAGCACCGCGCAAATTGTGGCCATCGAAGCACAAGACATGGCAGGCCTGCGCGAGGAACAGCTCGCAAACCTGAGCAGCACACAAACAGCTGCTTTGACCACAGCGCAAATCAATGCGCTGAGCAGCACGCAGGTCTCGACCCTCCCCACAGACCAAGTACAAGCGTTGACCACCACTCAGTTGGCCAATTTGTCGGTCGCCAAGGTTCAGTTGCTCAACGAAGAGCAGCTCACCACCCTCAGCAGCACACAACTCAACAGCTTCACCACCACGCAAGTGGCAGCTCTGGTCAGCGATCAAATTCAGTTCTTGACCACGGCACAAGTGAGCACACTGGCGACGGCTCAAGTTGCCGCGCTCACAGGCACACAGCTCGATGCGATGACCACCGAGCAGCTGGAAGTCTTGACCACAGGACAAATGGGCGCTGTCAGCACCACCGCTTTGGCCAGCTTGAACGCTACCGATGTGGCGGCTTTCACCACCTCACAAGTCAAGGCGCTGACGACCACACAACTGCCCAACTTGACCACAGCACAGCTGACCAACTTCAGCACCGCGCAGGTTTCTGCACTGGGCACCGACCAACTGGCCGCGCTCACCAGCACGCAGATGAACGCCTTCACAGCCGAGCAACTGCAGTCGTTGACCAACGCACAAGTGGCCAACTTGACCACCACCGCCCTGTCGAGCTTGAGCAACACCAATTTGGCCAACCTCACGTCCACTCAGATTGCAGCTTTGACCACCGAGCAAATTCCAAGCTTGGGCACGGCACAGGTGGCGGCATTGACCCTCGACCAGTTCGACGGCATCACCAGCGCCCAATTGCGTGCACTCAGCACCGCACAACTTGCGGCGTTGACCACCGACCAGCTGCCAAGCATGAGCGCAACGCAAATTCAGTCGCTCACCGTGGCGCAGGTGGGCTTGCTCTCCACTACGCAGCTGGGCAGCTTGACCGCCGACGAAATCACGGCCATGAGCAGCACACAAATTGTGGGCATGAGTACATCTCAGTTGTCAGCGCTACAAAGCCAGCAGATCCAAGCCTTGGAGACCGCAGACATCTGGGGCATGAACCCCACACAAATTGGCGCACTCAGCACCGACCAGTTGAGCGTCATGCCCAACACTTTGGTGCCGGCCATCCGCCCTGCTTCGATTTCTGTGTTGACCTCGACCCAGCTCAACAACTTGACGACGGGCCAAATCGAAAGCTTGATCTCCGACCAAGTGGCCGCTTTGTCCACCACGCAAATGAGCACGATCACAGGCAACTTGCTGTCGGCTTTGACGACCGACAACATCGTGGCGCTGTCGAGCACACAAATTGGCGCGATCACCGCCGCCCAGTTCCCTGCCTTGGGCACGCTGCAAATTACCGCCATCGAACACACCGATGTGCCAGCCATCAGCACTGGCGCGTTGGCCGCGTTCACCTCTGACCAAATTGCTGCGCTGCGCCCAACGCAAGTGAGCAACTTGACGACCGATCAAATCAAGGCCATCACCACCACACAGCTGCCCGCTTTGGGCACCGACGACATCAACGTGTTGACCAGCCGCCAAGTGGGTGTGCTGACCGAAGACCAGTTGCAAACCATGAGCGTGGCTCAGATTCAGGCCATTGCCAGCGGTTCGCTCAAAACTCTGTCGTCCGACCAAATTCTCACCCTCTCGACCGAGCAACTGGCGGGTATGTCAACGGCACAAATCCGTGGCTTCGAGTACACGCAAATTCCGGCTTTCTCGTCAGACCAAATTTCCAATTTGACGACCACCGAAATTGGCGCGTTCAGCACACGCCAAATGCAGGCCTTCACCACCGCGCAGGTGGCAGCGTTTACTGCATGGCAAGTGCCTGCCATTCCGGTGGAAAACATTGCGAATATGAGCACCACACAAACCGTGGCGTTCAGCACCTCGCAACTGTCGGCGTTCACGTCGCAACAAATTGCGGCACTCACCGTGGACCAACGCGCTGCTTTCAGCAACGCACAGCGTGCGGTGTTGGGCTTGTAAAGACAGCGTTTCGCCAAAAACAAAAGAGCCGTGAAAGCGGCTCTTTTTCATTCAAACAGCTGACGCCCAGATCAGGCCATCAGGTCTAAACGTGTGTGTGTGGTTGCCACTTTATCGGGGTTGTAGTACTTGATGAACTCCACTTGATTGAGTGTCACCCGCACACCTGTACCTGCCACACCGTCTACACGGGTAGCGAGGTTCTCGTAGGTCTGGACATCATCGGTACTCACCGATTCATCTATGCGCCAGCTCTCTTCTGAACCTACTAAGTAAACAGCATCTTCACCGGCCCCACCCCACAGCTCCACACTGTTGTCTAGTGTGGTGTAAAACACATCGGTCGCAGTACCACCTTTAGCGGTGGTAACTTGGCTGCCAAAAGCCAAGCCCACGCTGTTGAGCCCCATATAGGTGGCAGCTGTTTGCAACGAACTGGGAAAGCTGTCGGTGATGCTCTTGGGAATCACATTGATCGAGCTGTGTGCACCTTGGCGTAAATCGATGATGTTGGAATAGTCAGTTTCGGACGCATCAATGCTGCCGTTTTCAGGCATCCACAAGGTTTGCATGCCCGACCAATCGGCGGTGAAGGTGTTGACTTGGTAAGCATCCAAGCCCGCGCCCGTGCCCTTGCCATACAAAAACTGCAGCGCCGCAATGTCATACATCATGTAAGTGCTGGCATTGACACTGCTGGCCGAGTACTTGTACGAGATGCCGTTGGTGGTGGTCTTAGTCACCTCCATCGTGCCGTCTGGGTTGTTGTACGACATCAAGGTGTAGGCACGGTTGTCCAAGGCCTTGGGCAAATAAGGCCCAGGCATGGTGCCCCCGCTGGCGTTGTAATTGCCAGGGTGCTTGAGACCTAAGGTGTGGCCGAGCTCATGAATCAAGGTTTGCCAGCCGTAGCTGCCTGTGGCCATCGATGTGTTGAGGTTGCCTGGGCCGTTGTCCAACATCAAATACACCGGATGGTCGCCACTGCCGTTGGGCACGTTGGCATAGGCCGAGCTGCCTTGGCTGTATTGGTTGTTGGTGCCGAAGTTGATGTCGGCCTCGCCTGGCGTGGCGGCTTCTTCAAACGTCACCCCAATCAAGGATGACAAATAGTCAAACGCTTTGAGCACGCCTGCTTTTTGCTCGTCACTCATGGGCTTAAAGCCCTTGCTGTCGGCCACGTTGTCCGCCGGCAATGCATTTAAAAAACTGTAGCTAATCGTGGTCTTGCTGCTGCCGCTTCCCATGGCATAAACACCCGCTTTGACCAAATCATCCGATGTGCTCAAGCTGTTCGTGGTGTCACGCCACCAGTAATTGGTGCCACCCAGCACCATGGCATTGATGTTTTTGTCGCCTGTGTTGGCAAAGGTTTCGGTGTCACTGAACTTGAAGAAGCTGACCTTCTTGTAGTTGAATTTATCCACCGAATAACTACCGTCATTGTTGGCGGTGATCTTGTAGTCCTTGAGCGCCTTGGAAAACTCTACCGATACAGCTGCGCCATTGATTTTGTTGAGCAGAGCCGCTCCGTTTTTGTACTGCAATTGGCTCACCTGAATCACAGGCCGTGCGGTGTCAAGAAGATTGATCTCGGCAACCTTCTTGACCTTGATCAGCTCATTGAAGTTGGCTTGGATATTGGCTGCCGAGTCTTTCAGTTGAATGGATGTACCCGTCAAATTACCCATTTGCAGCGCTTGATCCACATTCATGGTGATCGTGCCTGTTTTGGCGTCGGTCACCTTCAAGGCTAGTTTTTTATCTACAGCAAAGCTTTGCAAAGCCTCCAAGTTCTCTTGCACATTCGCCGCTGTATCTGAAACCGCAACTTTCAGCCCATAAAAATCATTGACGTTGTCAGCTATCTCGCTGGCCGTGCCTTTGATGGTGTACGTGATGTCTTGAAGCTTGCCGCGCAAGTCTGCACTGGCCAAATAGTCTGTGGCCGTCATGTTGGCCACGCGTGCGCTGCCCGACAGCGATACGTCCATGTTCAGGCTGCTGCTCGCCTTGGTGTTCAAACTCGCTGCGTTTTTCAACACATTGGCCAGCGTGTCTTTGATGGTGACTTGGCTTGCACCCTCCACATTGAAATTCGCCACATTGGCTGCTGTGTCCAGCACATTGACGGTGGCATCGCTGAGCAATGCGCGCAGCGCAGATGTGTTGGCAAACTGGCTGGCCTTCATGACCACGGGCACTGAGTTGTCGGCCAAAGACAAGGTGTCAATCTTGTTGGCAGCCGCCAAGGCCTGCAAAGCCGTTGAATTTTTCTGAATATTGGCAGCGGTGTCGGTGATCGACACCTCGTACCCTTCTTGGATACGCGAGGCCATGCGTGCGGTGTTACCGGCGGTGTCGACCACCGCTACCGTCAGACCCGACGAGGCCACCCTGCCGACCAGTGCAGAATGACTGTTGAGCTGTGAAGCTGTGAATTGCAGACTCGTCGAACCGTCGGTCAAGCTCACGCTGCTGAGCTTGTTGGCAGCCGCCAGTTTTTGCAGCCAGCCTAGGTTTTGTTGCAGGTTCTCTTGGGTGTCTTCCACCACCACTGGCTGGCTCAATCGTTGGCCTTGCAAATCGGCCACGGCTTGCGCCAAAGTGATGGGCGCAGGCGCTGCCATGCTGCGAACAGCGGCAAAGCTAGAGACGTTGGAGACCGAGAGTGACACGTGAGCTGCAATCCAGAAGAATGACTCTTCTGGTATCGGCAGCTACGGGCCGTTCTTTATACGGCGTGAACCATTTGCGCCAGTTGAGCCTCAAGGCTGCGCACCAGCTTAGCGGGCGCGGCTTCTCGGTCTTTGTGGCCTTGGATGAGGATGTGCCGATACGAGGCCAAACGGGCTCGGTCGGCCGCCAAATCAACCACTAAGTTCTCATAATCGGCGTGGCTGTAGGTGATGAGGTCGTCCAAGCCAATTGAATGCAACAAGCTGCCGGCCATGCGTGACACGCAGGTACGGCCACTCAAGGTGACCATGGGCAAGCCGCAGTCAATCACGTCGCGGGCGGTGGAGCCCGAGTTGTAAGGCGTGGTGTCCAAAAACACATCGGCCAACTGCATGCGTGCACGGTACTCGGCATGCGAGGTGCGTTTGGCAAACACCACGCGATCCAGTGGCACACCGTGGTAGGCCACCTGCTTGCGCAATTCACGGGTGGCGGTGGGGTTGTCGTCGAGCAACCACAACACAGCATCGTCCACACGCTTCAAGATGCTCATCCAAGCGGCAAACATCTCGGTGTTGAATTTGTACACATTGTTAAAGCACGCCATGACAAAGGCGTCTTCTGGCAAACCCAGCTCGGTGCGCGTTTGTGTGCACGCGGGCGTGGGCGTGTGGTTGAGGGGCAAGAAGCTCCCGTCCACATACAACGGTTTTTCAGAAAAATAAGGTGTCAGTACCTCGGGCAAGGCAAAGCGATCAGTCACCACAAACTGCACCCAAGGCAAAGCCGTGGTGCCAATGAAACCAAGGTAAGTGCCCTGCAAAGGCGCAGGCTGCATGGCCAAAATGCCAGGGCGAGCCCCCGAGCTCAAGCCATGCAAATCGAGCAGCACATCAATTTCGGCATGGGCAATTTCTGCCGCAGCTTGTGCGTCGTCTAGAGCACGAATGTCCACCACGTGGTCAAACGCGTTTTTCAGGCGTTGGCGATATTCGCTGCCATCTTCAATGCTGTAGTCGAAGGCATAAATTTCAAATTGCGTGCGGTCATGGGCTTCGAGCAGTTCAGCCATCAACAAACCCACCGCATGCGTGCACAAATCGCCCGACAAATAGCCAATGCGAATGCGGCTGTGCTTGTAGGGCGCGTTCACGCATAAGCGCTGTGTGGGCAAATTGAATTTACGTTGCACAAACGACTGTGCGGCCATGAGCTGCAAGGCTGGGTCGTCATGCAAAGCCAGCATGGCCAAAGGCGAGGTGTGCGTGAGCATGGCATTGACCGTCACGCCAGGCATGGCCTGCATGACCGGCCACTTGCATTGCTTGCTGCGCAAATGCACCCAGTGCTGCAAAGCATCGGCTTGGCGCCCATTGAGTTGCAAGCTTTGGGTGAGTGCGTGTTCTGCAAGCTCGTAGTGTTTGAGTTGCTCCTGTACTCGGCCAATGTGGTTGAGCGCAAGGGTTTGCATGTCAACATTGACAGCACCTTGCAAGTACCCAGAAGCCGCCACTTGGCTCCACTGCAACATGGCATCGTCGTACTGGCCTTTGCGCTCCAGCAGCAACCCAAGGTTGATGCGGGCTTGTGCAAAGCCTGGGTAAAACACCAAACTTTCGCGGTAGGCGTGTTCAGCCCCGTCCATATCGCCCGTGTTGAGCTGCATGACGCCTTGGTTGAACAAACCAATGTGTCGATCGGTCGACGAGCTGTGCTGGTTCCAATGGGCATAAAGCGCAATGGCATCTGCACTGCGCCCTGCACGTTGAAACTGCTCAGCCAGCTGAATGACTTGGTCTAAACCGAGTTGACTGATCTCTTCAAGTTGCATGGCAATGTGTAAACCTCAGTGGCAAAGTGTTGCCGCCCTAAAGCGGCAAATTGCCGCTTAGTGCGTTTGGGCAGATGACGCCATGGAGCCC
>JACCDV010160248.1_pt1 | contig 11142 bp, 10 predicted proteins | sample 7446131 | NCBI WGS metagenome assembly JACCDV01 (sample SAMN15323448, study PRJNA562643) | freshwater metagenome | isolation source: river surface water | place: USA:Blue River Watershed | collected 2017-08-17
CAGCTGACGCCCCTCTTCCATCTCCCCCCTCTCCGCTCTCCACCCGAACCCCGCGATGACCGAAACGATCCTGACCAACGCCACCCTCGTCCTGCCCGACACCACGCTGCACGGCACCGTCCTTCTGCGCGACGGCCGGATCGCCGACATCTCCGAAGGCACCACCCGCACGGGCGAAGACTTGGACGGCGACCTCCTGCTTCCCGGCCTGATCGAACTGCACACCGACAACCTCGAACGTCACATCGAACCCCGCCCCAAGGTCGATTGGCCCCACGCCGCCGCCATCATCGCCCATGACGCCGCGCTTTCCTCGGTCGGCATCACCACCGTCTTCGATGCCCTCCGCGTCGGGTCGGTGACGTCCAAAAAGGCCAACTACGGCGAATATGCCCGCGCCCTCGCCGACGAAATCATGGCGCTGCGCGACTCCGGCGCGCTGCGCATTTCGCACATGATCCACCTGCGCGCCGAAGTCTGCTCGGAAACCCTGATCGACGAACTTGCTAAATTCGGCCCCGAAGACGGCATCGGCATCGTCTCCCTGATGGACCACACCCCCGGCCAGCGCCAATTCCGCGACATGACGCAGTTGAAGAACTACGTCTGCGGCAAGCACGGCTTTTCCGACGCCGATTTCCTTGACCACATCGCCGCGCAAAAGGCCCTGTCCGACCGCTTCGGCACAGCCCACGAACAGGCCGCCGTGACCGAGGCGCGGCGCTTCGGCGCGGTCCTCGCCAGCCACGACGACACCACCGCCGACCACGTCGCCACCTCGGCCAACCATGGCGCCCGCTTCGCTGAATTTCCCACCACGGCCGAAGCCGCGCAGTCCTGCCGCGACCACGGCATCGCCGTCATGATGGGCGCGCCGAACCTGATCCGGGGCGGATCGCATTCCGGCAACGTCGCGGCCAAGGCACTGGCCGAGGCCGACCTTCTTGACATCGTCTCCTCCGACTATGTCCCCTCCTCGCTCCTCTCTGCAGGCCTCATGCTGGGCGACATCTGGGGCGACCTGCCGCGCGGCATCGCCACCGTCACCGCCGCCCCCGCGCAGGCCGCGCATCTGACGGATCGCGGCGAAATCGCCACGGGCAAACGCGCGGACCTGATCCGCGTCCGCCGCTTTGGCCAGGCAGGGATGCTGCGGTCCACCTGGGTCGAAGGCCGCCGCGTCGCCTGACATCGGCAAACGGCCGTCGGCACGCCCCGGCACCGAACCTCAGGTCGCGCATGGCTTTGGCCCCGCCTGCAAACGCCCAGATGCGGCGGACATGCGTGCAGCAATCAGCTTCGCCTGCGCGCAGGGTGTCCATGCACGATCCCGACTCACTGGACGGTCAGGCTGGCGATGCTGTCAGGCGATTGGGAAGCAGTCCGTGTTCCCCCAAACCTGTCGTCTGTCTAGCCGCAAAACGGCAGTGCCATTGGGCGAAAACAGCGCCGCTGGGGGCCTGAAGCGGTCGCCATTCCGGGGTCCGGGCCGGATAGAGGCGCAAGTCCAGCTTGATCACGCCCCCGCTTTGCACGGGATGGGCCCGATTGCCGACATCCCTTGTCAGGGGGGGGACGACCTTCCCGATTTCCAGCCCTGACGAAAGGATCACGGGGCTGTGCCGCCGCCGGATCGTCAAGGGAGACGGGCCGATGACGGGCCAAGCGGTGCCGTGTCCGTCGTCATGCCAACGAAGGCTTCGGTCGCCGCATCGGCATCGGCCTTGCTCTTTTCGACAAGCTGGTCGCGGTGCGTGGGCGGTCCATAAAGGGTGTATAGACGCAACGGAATCTCGCCCTTGTTCATCAGGTTGTGGCGGGCCCCGGCAGGCACGATGATGGCATCGCCGCCCTTGATCTTGTGCGTGGTGTCGTTGATCGCAATCTCGCCATTGCCTTCTTCGATCCGAAAGAACTGGTCATGATCGGCATGGGTTTCACTGCCGATCTCTTGCCCGACCTTCAGGGTCATCAGGACAAGTTGCAGATGCTTTCCGGTGTAGAGGACGCGCCGGTAGTCACTGTTTTCCAAGGTCTGGCTTTCGATATTGGACAGGTAGCCGGTCATGGTTTCCTCCTTGGTTGAGGGCGAGAAAGTCTTCCGTTCCGGCAACCCGGACCGTTCAGGTCGCGGCATAAACAGAAGCGGACTGCAGGGCGTCGGGCTTTCTTTGCACGACTTGGCGGCTTGGCGGGGACGGGCGGATCGCGCGGTGTAGTTCATCGCTCGGTGCCCCGTGTCGGTCCGGATCCTGCACCGGTCCGCAGCCCGACAGGCTGCCCTAGATCAGTCGCCTTCGGTTTTTCCTGCTTGCGCAGCCCTGACCTGTGACAGCGTCCGTCGCCCCACGGGCTTGGCCGCTTCAAGCAGCAGCAGCACCGCCAGTCCCGCAACGGGCGGCGCCCAAAGCAGATCGACAGGCAAGGTTCCAAAGCCAGAAAGATCGCGCGCAGGTGACCAAAAGAGCGTCAGCCCCAACAGCGTGCCAACGATGGGCAGGGCCACGGCCAGCGCCCGGTTCGGGCGGGACAGCGCAACGATCAGCGAGGACGACCGCGACCTATCCACAAGGATCAGCGCCACAATGGCAAAGATCAGCGCAGCAAAAGTGAGGCCGCGCGCCTGATCGGTGGACAGGCCCCGAAGCGGCGCAAGAACGTAGATCGTGGCGGTCACGGCGAATACGACGGCACCTTGCACAAGGCTCCAGACCACGGTGGAGGTGGAAAAGAGCGGTTCAGAGGGCGCGCGCGGCGGGCGGTCCATGATCCCATCCTCTTCAGCCTCGGCTTCAAAGACAAGGGAACAGACCGGGTCGATCACCATTTCGAGGAAGGCGATGTGAACAGGTCCAAAGAGAAGCGGCATGCCGAACAGCAGTGGCATCAAGGCAAGTCCCGCGATGGGGACGTGTACGGCAAGGATGAAGCTCATGGCCTTGCGCAGGTTGTCGTAGATGCGGCGGCCCAGCCGGACCGTCGCGACGATGGATCCGAAATCGTCATCCAGCAGGACGATACTGGCGGCCTCTCGCGCCACGTCGGTGCCGCGTCCGCCCATCGCCACGCCGATATCCGCAGCCTTCAGCGACGGTGCGTCGTTCACGCCGTCCCCCGTCATCGCGACTACAGCGCCGTTCGCCTTGAGGGCGGTAACGATGCGAAGCTTTTGTTCCGGCATGATGCGGGCGAAGATCGTCACATCGCGCAGGGCGTCGGTCAATTCGGCATCCGGCATGGCGCCAAGTTCGGGGCCGGTGATGACGCGATTGCCCTGCAGCCCTGCCTCGGCGGCGATGGCTTGGGCGGTCGCCGGATAGTCGCCCGTGATCATGATCACGCGGATGCCGGCCGAAAGACACTGGCGCACGGCATCGGGGACGGACCCGCGCAGGGGATCTGCCAGACCGACAAGACCCAGCAGGCCGAAGGTGAAGCCGCGCTGTGTTTCGGGCAGGGCAGCCCCGCCAAAGGCAGCCTCGGCCACGGCCAGCACGCGCAGGCCCCGGCCTGCCATCTCATCGACCACGGCCGTCAGGCCAGCCCGCGCGACGGGCGTGAGGTTGCAGAGGGTCGCAATCGCCTCGGGCGCGCCCTTGGCCGCAATCTGCCACCCCCCTGACGGTCCCTCCCATGCCTGCGACATGGCCAGCATTTCGGGTGAAATGCCGTAACTCAGGGCAAGTTTGCGGCCGTCATTCGGCAAGGTCTCATTCGCCCGCAGGTCGATCCGGGCAAGGTCGTGGAAAGCCTTTTCCATCGGGTCGTAGGGTTCGGTTGCCGACGCCATAACCCCCGCCGCCGCCAACTCGCGAAAGGTTTCCGGCAGGGGGGCATCCGTGCGTGCGACACGGCCATCGGGCAGGCGCAACTCGGCGATGGTCATGCGGTTTTGCGTCAGCGTTCCGGTCTTGTCGGTGCAAAGGACCGATGCCGCCCCAAGGGTTTCGATGGCCGAGGCGCGGCGGGTCAGGACCCGCGCCTTGGAAATGCGCCATGCGCCCATCGCCATGAAGACGGCAAGCACCATGGGGAATTCTTCCGGCAGCATCGACATACCGACGGCAATTCCAGCCAGAACCCCGTCAAGCCAGCCTGCGCGCAAGATGCCGTAAAGGACGACGACAGCCAGGCTGACAGACCCGCCAACGGCGGCAAAGACCAGAACCAGCCGCCGCATCTGGCGTTGCGAGTGGGGGGTTTCGCTGTCCAACTGCCCCAGCGACACGCCGATCCGGCCAATCTCGCTTGCCGCGCCGGTGGCGGTGACTTCGGCGATGGCCGATCCGCGCACGATCAGGCTGCCAGAATAGACCATCGGCTGATCCTCGCCGCCCGGACGCGCGGGGGCGGCCGACGCCGCGGCCCCATGCGCCGCACGCTTGCGCACGGGAACAGCCTCCCCCGTCAAAAGCGATTCATCGGCAGACAGATCCTGCGCCGCGATGACCGCGGCATCCGCGGGCACGCGATCCCCTTCGGATAGGACGATAAGGTCGCCCCTCGCCACCTCGCGACCTGCGATCCGAACGCGCTCGCCACTGCGAATGACAAGGGCGCGCGGGCTGGTCAAGTCGCGCAGGGCGTCAAGGACGCGCTCTGTCCGGGCTTCTTGTACCACGGTGATACCCACGGACAGGCAGGCGAAGGCCAGCAGAATAAGCGCCTCCTCCCGGTTGCCCAGAAGAAGGTAGACCACGCCCCCAGCCAGCAGCAGGGCAAGCATGGGTTCGCGCAGGACATCGAATATGATCCCGAAGGCGGAGCGTCGCCTTGCCCGCAGCACCTCGTTGAACCCCTCGGCAGCGAGGCGGGACCGCGCCTCTTCGTTCGAAAGTCCTTGGGGGGGTGGGGAAGAGGCATCATCCATAAAGGGGTTCGCGCCTTGCATGCGGGGGGGTAGAGTCACACGGTCGGCGCGCGCACGCCTTGACCTGCATCAGCCCGGCCCAAAGCGGCGTTCCGCAGTCCGAAAACCGGGCGGCGGACCTGCGCCAGATCCCGAACATCCCCTGTGTTCCGCAGATCCTGCGGTTCGGGTTTCCACACCTGCCAAAGGGACGTTCCAAGGGCGGGCGCCATGCAAGGATATCGACATGCCCACGAACAACCTCACCTCGGCTCAGGACCGGATGAAGTCCGTCACAGCAGCGTGGGACAAGGCACCCGCCGGACCGAAGAAAGACGCGGCACTCCAGCAGGATCAGGCAGCCGGGAAGTTGCAGGCGGCGAAGAATGAAGCCGAATGCCTGAAATCGCTAGATGCCGCGAAGGCCGCACTGGTCTAACGAAAGCGGCCTTCCCGAAGCGGAGTTCCGCCCCGGGAAGGCCTTATCATGGCAGTAGACGACCCTCGTGATCGAGTGCGCCTAGTCTACCCGTAGCGTCGCGTTACATCGTCTTGTCGGCTTCGACCTGCTTCTGCGTCTTGGCCAGTTCCGGGTCGGGAACAAGGCCGTAGGCTTCAAGCGGGCCACCCGCACCGGCCACATCATCCGACACGAAGAACGAGACGAACTCCTTCAGGCCGGGGATCGTACCGACATGCTGCATCTTCACGTAAATGAACAGCGGGCGCGACACCTTGTACTTGCCCGAAGCGACCGTTTCGCGCGACGGGGTCACGCCCTTGAAATCGGCCACACGCAGCTTGTCACGGTTGTTTTCGTAGAACGCCAGACCGAACACGCCGATCCCCTGCGGATTGGACGAAAGCCGCGCGAGGGTTTCGGTATAGTCGCCGTCGATTTCGATCGCGCGCCCGTCGGTGCGAAGACTAATGCAGCCTTCCTTCGTCTTGTCCTTGTCACCGTTCACCCGGCGCGACAGAACGCGGTCGGCTTTGAAGGTCTTGCAGCCGTCTTCCAGAACCTTGACGTCGAACACTTCTCGCGTGCCATGCTTGGTGCCCGGAACAAAGGCGAGGATTTCCTGATCCGGCAGCGTCGGGTCAATCTCGGACCACTTGGTGTAGGGGTTCGGGACGATCTGACCGTTGATCACCACTTCGGCGGCAAGGGCGTTGTACCAGTCCGCCGCCGTGAACTTGAACTCCGGTCCGTTGATCGACGAAGCGAAGACGATGCCGTCATAACCAATCTGCACCTCGGCCAGATCCGTCACGCCGTTATCGGCGCAGCGGCGCAGTTCGGACGCCTTGATTTCGCGCGACGCGGTTGCGATGTCGGGGGTGTTTTCACCAACGCCTTCGCAGAATTTCTTGATCCCGGCCGAGGTGCCGCCGCCTTCGACGACGGGGGTCGGGAAGCCGAAGTTTTCACCGAAGAGTTCGGCTACGATGGTCGCATAGGGCAGAACGGTGGACGAACCCGAAACCTGAACCTGATCGCGCGCTTCGGCTACGCCCACGGACAGGGCAAACAGTGCAGCCGCCGAAGCGGCCATGCGGAAACTGGACATTGGAAGACTCCAATCATTGTGTTTGGGAAGGGCACGAGCCCGCGGCGGGCTCATGCCGGTTCGATCAAGCCTTGTCAGAACGACATGCTCGCGCCGAGGGTGATGATCGCTTTGGTGCCGTCCTTGCGCGCATAGCTTCCGGCAAGGGCAAGGCCGCCGCCCAGATCGTGCGAGACGCCCAAGCCCTTGTAGTCGACCCCTGCGAAATCCGAACGGAAGAACGCCGACAGCGTGGTCGTCCCGATGATGTAGGTGCCATAAACGACCTGCTGGTCTTGGCCATTGTCAAGCTTGCCGTACACGACCTTCACTTCCGCCTGACCATTGCCATAGCTGCCGCTGATGACGCTTTGCGTATTCACGCCGTTGTCTTCGTAACCGGCAGCCAGTTTCCAGAATTCGGTCGTGTAAGAGACACCGATTGCACGGTCGTCGCCATTGTTGGGCGAGCTAGAGGAAAGTGTTGATCCACCGCCAACGGCACCGGGGTCGCCCACCGACACGAACACACCCAACGACTCGCGGGTAAAGGAGTAGGCCAAGTCAATGCCGCCGCTGGCATCACCGCCGGTGATGAATCGGAATTCCTGCATCTTATTGACTGCGCCAGTGACGCCGTCGCTATAGCCCACAATCGGAAGCTGCGTGACGGCCGTCTGCACAGCGCCTTCTGCATCACCCATCGTCAAGCGCCCGAAGTTCGGGAATTCGACGAAAACGGTTCCGCGCGTGCCAGAGCTTGCGCTCGCGGCATCATTAGCCCGGAACTGGCCACCGAACTTGAGGCCGCTGTCGGTTTCACCCGAAAGCGAGAAGCGCACGCGGGCACGGCTATCCGCGATGAAGGTGTTTCCGCCATCTTTGGAGATTATGCCCATACGCCCGTCTCCAGAGAGCGACACGTCCGCCATGGCAGAACCTGCCGACAGAGCGAGGAGGGTGGTGATTAGCAGCGTTCTTTTCATTTTCCGGCCTATCGCTGTGTTGGAATGCCGAAGCAGCCGGCACAGCGCCCCTATGCTAAAGGCTGCGGGGGATTGCCCGTGACATGTTTATGACGAAAAGGCGTTGGTGCAAAAATATCGAGCAATATCAAGTATTTAAGACAGAAACATGACAGATTTAAAACGAGCTTCAAAGTTGACTGGGATGGTCGCGGCCAAGGATTGGGATCACCCTATCCGAAAGTGTAGCCTCGACCCGAACACCAACCCAATGTCCCACGCGTGCGGATTGCGTCGGCCACGAATCGGACAACGCCCTGTCGACAGAAAACTGTAAGGCGCCTCATCTCTGGCCAAACCGAACCCACCCCCGATGCAACCGTTATCCGCCTCATCGCCAAGGCGCACCGCTGGTCCCGCGAGATGCGTATTCCGAGGTGATGGTCCCGTTCTGCGGCCACGCCATCATGGAAGCACTGTCAGACCAGACGACCGCCGTCGTCGATCCTCTACTGGATTTCCTTATTGCCCAACAGCCACCACCGGAATTCAACGCACTCGAAGCACAGCGGCTCGACGAGATGGCGCGAAGCTTTGGCTTTTGAAGTAGAAGCGGGTGGGGATTTCATGGCTCTTCTTGCACAAGAAAACCGATCAGTCCCTCCGGTAGCCCAGCGGACGTGGTTTAACTCCATCGCCGCCGGCGATGTGATCCCTGCTGACCATTGAGGTGTGTTTTCGAGGTGGGGTCCGGCGAGTTCAACGTTGGACCTTACGGACACACCGATGACGAAGACTAACGTGGATCTGCCCGGGCTTCTGGCTAAAGATGGTCAAGGGGAAGTTCTGCGCGGCATTGCCGAGCCTGTCCGGCAGCTGATCATTCAGACCGATCTGGAGGGCAACTCTGGTGCGGCCAGAGATAAGCGCAGCGGCGCACACACGACCTTTCGACATTGAGAGTTGGAGACCAAGATAAGGGCCGCGATCGCAAAACGTCGTGGTGTGCGTGCGCGACGCAAGAACCCGGCGCACCAAATAAAACACCCACGACGGGATCAGCGCCGTGGGTAGTTTGAGCTAGAGACGAGGCATATTGGTCTCTTGGCATCAAGTATGGCCTGTCGGTTGCCGCGCCCCAATATCTCTTTAGCATAGCTAGATGTAGTGTTTGGCAGCCCGACGCCCCACTCGATCTTCACGCTGATAGCTCCGCTGCTGACCTCGTCACCCGAGCAGTGCCAAGAGCCAAGGCCACACGGCGCGGTCGGCAACAAGCTGCCAATCATGCTGATGAAATCAGGGGGCGTCACCGGCCCGTCACCCCAAGCAAAGCCGGAAAACTCGACCTCCGGGCGTTCCAACTTTGGGGATCGGATCAAGGGATGGACAGCCCCTACATCAGACCGAAGGAACTCCATCGGGTGCAGGTCACCACCAGTGGCGCACCGTCTTATGGCGGATCTCGATCCCGCGTTCAGGCAGCAGGTCATGGATGTTGCGCCGCGACAAAGAAGAACGGATGTAGAGCATCACCGAAAGACGCATGACGTCAGGACTCGTCTTGAACGAGCGAAAGGGGGGGCGCTGGGTCACGCGCTCAGGCCAGCGGGGTACCCGGATCGCCCGAAGAAAACCTTCTCTGACAATACCCCCCGTAATCGTCGTTCCTCTTCGTGGACCTCTACCCCACCTTTACCAAAGCCCCTCCACAAGCTGCTGGACCGCCTCGGCGGCCGCAGACAAGCCTTGCGTTCGGGTGACGATCTGGATGCAGGTGGATGGAAGGTCTGGCAAACCCCTGAACACGTCGAGATCGTGCGGAACCGTCCCCCCGGCCATCACCGTGACGGCCAACCCCGCAACAACGGCCGAGTGTATGACCTGACCCGACGCGCTCACCAGCGCCAGACGATGCGGTTGCGTCAAACGCGGCAGACAAGCCGCACGAAAAGCGCAGCCCTCGGGAAAGAGCGCAAGCGGCAGCACCCCATCCTCCGGCATCTCGAATACGGGGGATGCAACCCACAAGAGCGGCGGCTCTGCCAGAACGCGGGTGTTTGGCAGGATCTCGGGCAGGGTCACGACTGCCATGTCGAGCGTCCGCGCCTCCACCTGGCGACAGAGGTCGCGGCTCAATCCGGTCACGACCGATATTTCGACCCCCGGTAAACGCTGCTGCGCTGTCCGCCACAGATTTGGCAACATCGGCAGCACATAATCCTCGGCAATCCCCAGCCGGACGCTGCCCGCGACCCGCCCCCGCGCGACCCGCGCCATCATGGCGTCATGGGCGTCGACGACACCCTGCGCTTCGGCCCGAATGTCATGGCCGGCGGCGGTCAGCGTCACATCATGGTAATCGCGACGGAACAGAGCGACATCCATGAGCGCCTCGAGTTGCAGGATGCGCTGCGACATAGTCGCCTGCGAACAGCCAAGCCGTGTCGCTGCCCGCGAAAAGCTCCGCTCCGCCGCGACGGTCAGGAATGAGCGTAAAAGCTTGGTGTCGATATCGTGCATAGGATTGGATAAACCGATGTGAGGCAAAAGTGAAAGTTGTTTTACCGATGCCACTTGGATCGCCTATCCGGTAGAAAACTCGGAGGTCCAATATGAAGGTCGGTTTCATCGGTCTTGGTACGATGGGCGGCAACGCCGCAAAGAATATCCTGCGTGCAGGGTTCCAGACGGTGGTCCATGATCTTCGCCCCGAGGCCGCAAGGGACCATATTGCTCTGGGTGCGGCTTGGGCCGACAGTCCAAAGGCGGTGATCGATCAGGTGGACTGCGTGGTCTCGATGGTTTTCGGCCCTCCGCAATGTGAGGCCGTGTTAAAGGGGCCGAACGGGCTGATCCACGGCGACTGCAATGGTAAGCTGTGGGTCGACATGACGACATCGTCGCCAAAGTTCATGCGGGAACTCGTCAAGGATTTCATGGCCAAGGGCGGCCGACCGGTCGACGCTCCGGTCACGGGATCGGTCGATGCGGCGATCCGCGGTGATATGCCGATGTTCGTGGGTGGCACAGATGATGACATCGAAGCCGCCCGCCCCGTGATCGAAGCGATGGGCCAACTGCGCAAGGTTGGCCGCTATGGCAACGGCTATGTTGCCAAGCTGGTCAACAACCAACTCTGGAAGGTTCACGCCGCCGCCATTGGCGAGGCGATGGTGTGTGCCAAGGTTGCCGGCCTCGACCCCGCCGTCTGGTGGGAGGTCATGAAGGGCGGCGCGGCAGACAGTTTTGTCCTGTCACATGACGTTCCGTCGATCTTTGCGGGCCATTACGATCCGTCCTTCCCGATCAAATTGTGTCTCAAGGATTTGTCGTTGATCAAGGAATTGATGGACGACACGGGTGTACGCTCAGAGATGACAGATGCCACACACGCCCGCTTCCGCGAAGCAGGCGAGCGTTACGGCATGGAGGCTGGCGAAATGACAGTCTGCAAACTGATCGAAGAGGATGCGGGGATCGACCTGCGGGTAAAGGGCGATTGGGTGGCACCTTGGGAAGTATCACGGGACTGATGCGACGTCGGCTGGCTTCCCATATCCAATAACGCGCAGGCAGTTCGGCGTTGTCTCAACCGGGACCTGCTTGCTGCGGGATTTAATGGACAAGCCCCGCACGCATGGCCCAACGTGCGATAGCGTCACGGGCGGATGGCGGTTGTCCGAAGAAACGGCGTTGCAGGGACGTGTCGGCAACAAATTTGCCGGTCCGGAAAAACAGAAACATTTGCAACAGGTCATAACCGAGGTCGGAAAAC
>JACCDV010606730.1_pt1 | contig 11141 bp, 11 predicted proteins | sample 7446131 | NCBI WGS metagenome assembly JACCDV01 (sample SAMN15323448, study PRJNA562643) | freshwater metagenome | isolation source: river surface water | place: USA:Blue River Watershed | collected 2017-08-17
CCCATCCCGAACAGGACCGTGAAACGACTTAGCGCCGATGATAGTGCGGATTCCCGTGTGAAAGTAGGACATCGTCAGGCTCTTACAGCCTAAAAAACCCTCACTCATTTGAGTGGGGGTTTTTGTTTTTGTAGTGCCCATCAATTGCTATTGATGATGTATTCCCCTTGTATCGAGCACGCACCAGTTCTCTCAAGACTTTGGCATAAGCCTTTGATCCATTGTTCAAAACCAAGGGTCTTTGAATAAGTGCTGTGGAGTATTACTAAATAGCTAGCATGCTGAGCCCAGTTGAGAAAATCGGACATCGCACATTGTTGAAGTTCAAGCAATTTGAATTTAAGAAGCACCTTTGCGGCGTAGGTGGCGTGTATGTCCGGAGAATTTCTGAATTGTTCTAAGCGGCTTTTAGCGCGTGCTATGGCATTCGGGACCTCTGTGAATGGTGCGCCATGTCCAGGTAGCACGAGCCTCGGTGCTAAATCTTCGATCATCCGAATGGTTGACTCAACTTCGTCGTATGCATTGACGCCTTCAATTTCAGGAAACACAACACCAAAACCGTTCTCCCAAAGGGCATCTGCAGAGATCAAAATGCTATGTTCTGCGTTGAAGATCACAACTGAATGTGGATCATGACCTGGTGCAGCATGAACCTCCCAAGTTAGGTTGGCGACTGTAAATGTATCGCCATCAAGCAATAAGCTACTACGTATAAATGGTGGGCAATGCTGCCCAGTGGGTGTGTATGTCAGCATATAGGCATCCCAACTGTCGACATAACGCGCGTGCCCAGGAGGAATGCGGATCTCTAAATGCGGATAGTAAGACTGCAAATGGGCATTACCGCCGCAGTGATCGCTATGCAAATGAGTATTGCAAATGGTTGTTAGGGCGCGATCCCCAAGAACAGATCTCACCAAAGCCAGCGTTTGCTCAGCATGTGTCCAGTAACCTGTATCCACCAAGACTGCATGTTCTGCATCGTGAATCAGCACATTGTTTGCGGAAAGCCAGCCACGCTGAAAGAATGTTACGCCTAAGGGGAGTGAATGCATATGAATGAGTTAAAACTTGAATGTCTAAGTCATTCTGACATTGAGTTGAACGACACGAAGCACGCGCTGTAACTGTTGTTAAAAATCAAATGAATGGCAGTTAGAGTTCTCGATCTAATCTCTGTCAGAAATGAGAAAGAATGAGGGGAAACCCTTAGAATTGACGTATGACATTTGTACAGACACTCGCAAGAAATACCCTTGAAGGGGGATTGCATATGCTTCGTTTCACTGGTGTATCGCAGGAGCAACTGCGCAAAACTGAAGGCGTACTCGTACCTATTGTCTCAATGACCACAGATCATTTGCCGCAAATTTTGAAGCATCTGAGAGATTTGTCCGAGCATGATCGATATTTACGTTTCGGTTATACAGCGACAGATGAACACATCATCCGATACGTAGATAGTTTAAATTTTGAGCGCGATGAAATATACGGTATTTTCAATACTGATCTAGAAGTCATCGCGATGGCGCATCTGGCACTGATGAGAAATGACGGTCGTGAATCTAGCTCGGAATTCGGTGTTTCAGTGTCAGCGCATGCGCGAGGGCGTGGTTATGGGGCACGCTTATTTGATCGTGCAGTCATCCATGCACGCAATGAAAAGGTGTACCAGATGTACATCCATGCGCTGAGTGAAAACGCCCCCATGATCCGAATTGCACGCAAGCGCGGCGCTCAGATTGAGCGTGATGGTTCAGAAACAGAAGCATATTTGCGCTTGCCTAAGCGCGATTTAGACAGTCGAGTCACAGAATTTGTGGCAGACCAATACGCCAAAACAAACTACAGCATCAAAGAAGATGCAAAACGTTTTTGGAATTTCTTAGCCAAAGTACAAGAAATCCGACAAGGTGTTCGAGATGCCCGCCATCAAGCCGCTGAATAAACGCGAACCCAGCTAGATGGGCTATGCTTGAGGCTTGTCAGACTCTAGCAGCAAGCTGCTGCACCACTGTGATACCCCCGCAATCTCGAGATAGTGAAACGCAAGATCAGCGCAGCTTTTGGCAACGCTTGATGGAGTTCATACACCCAGGCCCAGACTCTCGCGAAGAACTGCTAGATGCCCTGTCTGATGCGGAAAACAACCAAGTCATTGGCGCAGAAAGTCGGCTCATGCTTGAAGGCGTGCTTCGTATGGCGGACCTCACGGCAGGTCAGGTCATGGTCGCCGCACCGCGTATGGATTTGATCAATTTAGAGGCGCCTATTGAAGAGAGCTTGCATCAAGTCATTGATACTGGACACTCAAGATTTCCCGTGTATGAGGGCGAGCGCGATAACTTAGTCGGCATTTTGCTCGCTAAAGACTTGCTCAAACTCCAGCGAGCACCGTCCCTCAATATTCGTACTTTGCTACGTCCACCGGTATTTGTGCCAGAAAGCAAAGGACTCAATGATTTGCTACGTGAGTTCCGTAATACGCGCAACCACATGGCATTGGTGGTTGATGAATTTGGGCGCATTGCAGGTCTCATCACCATCGAAGATGTGCTTGAGCAAATTGTGGGTGACATTGAGGACGAGTTTGACAGCCAAGAGGATGTTGGAGATATTTTTGCCTTGGCGGATCGCACCTATCGCGTCAGTGGCGATGCCTCGCTAGATCGTGTGGGTGAGGCGTTTGGCACACAACTCGAAGTCACAGCGGCAGAGGCATCAGATGACACGCACTTTGACACCATTGGCGGCTTCATTGCTCACGCCATGGGGCATGTGCCACGCCGGGGTGAGCATTTTGAAATTAATAAGTTGCGTTTTGAAGTCTTGCACACGCGTGGTGGTGCGGTGAAGTGGTTCAAGGTGTATCCAGTCCCAGAAGAACAGTCGTCCTCATAAGGCATGCAAGATCACGCGCAGGACGCCAAGCCATGGTCCATTCCTCCACAGTCTGCACTCTTGCTAGTTCTTGCTGGCATAGCGCAAGCACTGTCACTGGCTTGGCCCTTCGATGGTGGGCTCAAAGGTGCGCCCCAAGGCTGGCTGCAATATGTCAGTTTAGGTGTTTTTGCCTTTCAGCTCGACCGTTGTCACACGAGTAAGCAGGCGTTTGGCCGAGCTTGGATTTTTGCGTTTGCATGGCTTGCCGCTAGCATCTGGTGGCTGTTCATTTCAATGCACCGTTACGGCGGCTTGTCGGCGCCACTTGCTGGCCTAGCCGTTGCATTGATGGCCGCTGGCTTGGCCATGTTCTACGCAATAGCGGCCTATGTGTATCACGCGGCTTGTAAAACCGGCACAGGCGTGTTGCCGAGAGCGGCCGCTTTTGCAGCAGTCTGGGTGCTGGCCGAAATAGTGCGAGGCACACTCTGGACCGGCTTCCCTTGGGGGGCTGTGGGCTACGCACATCTTGACAGCCTGTTGCAATATTGGGCGCCGTGGATTGGCGTTTATGGTTTGTGTGCTGTGTCGGCATTCCTTGCCATGATCGTCGCGGCTGAACGAAAAGACAGTCGTCCTGCGTCGCGCCATACGCAGCTGGTCATCGTCGCTATCGCTGCCGCGCTCGGCTACACATGGTTCACATCGCCAAGTCAACGTCCAAATGCAGAGGGGCAAACCGCAAGCCCCATCAGCGTCACTTTGTTACAAGGCAATATTCCGCAAGACCTGAAGTTTGGTCAAGGTGTTAGTCGTGCGTTACATGACTACCGCGAGGCCTTGTTGTCTAGCCGCAGTGATCTGGTCGTGACCCCCGAAACCGCTATTCCTCTCATCCAGCAGCAAATGCCTGAGCGTTATTGGGCGCAGCTGGAACAGCATTTCAGCACAGGCTCGCAAGCTGCGCTCATAGGCTTACCCATCGCGTCACGCAGCGCACAGGGGCAGCTGCAGTACAGCAACTCGGCGGTGGCGCTCATGCCACAGGTTAGCCCCGCAGCCACCGCAAACTACCAATACGACAAGCACCATTTGGTGCCCTTTGGCGAATTTGTGCCCCCATTCTTTCAGTGGTTTGTTCGCATGATGAATATCCCCTTGGGCGAATTCGCCCGAGGGCATACTGCGCAGCCGAGTTTGCTGTTCAAGGGTGAGCGCATTGCCCCCAATATTTGTTACGAAGACCTGTTTGGCGAGGAGCTGGCTCGCCGCTTTGCAGACCCAAAGCAGGCGCCCACCATCATGGTCAACCTCAGCAACATAGCATGGTTTGGTGACACCGTGGCCATAGATCAGCATCTCAATATCTCTCGCATGCGCGCGCTAGAGCTGGGGCGTCCCATGCTACGCGCCACCAACACAGGGGCGACCGCCATCATCAATGCGCAAGGTCAAGTCACACACCGCTTGCCCAGCGCTGTTCAAGGTGCACTCACTGCAGAGGTTTATGGCGTTCATGGCGCGTTAACGCCTTATGCACGCTGGGTGTCTGTTTGGGGGCTTTGGCCACTGGCTGGTTTGGCTGTACTCACACTCTTGATTGTGGTGGCCATGTCGCATACAGCTCGGCACGGCCAGAGGCGTTTCGGCCCGTAAAATCAGAGGTTTGCAGGCGTATTGACCTGCACCTTATATGCCAGCGATTGCTGGTCTCATTGCATGCTGACTTTTCAACAAATCATTCTCAAACTCCAGTCCTATTGGGCCGAACAAGGTTGCGCCTTGTTGCAACCGATTGACATGGAGGTCGGTGCAGGCACCTCGCACACCGCCACCTTCTTGCGCGCCTTGGGCCCCGAGCCATGGAAGGCCGCTTATGTGCAACCCAGTCGCCGCCCAAAAGACGGTCGCTATGGCGAGAACCCCAACCGTTTGCAGCATTACTACCAATACCAAGTCGTGCTCAAGCCCGCGCCCAGCAACATCTTGGAGCTGTACTTAGGGTCACTCGAGGCGCTCGGTTTTGACCTCAAGAAAAATGACATTCGTTTTGTGGAAGACGATTGGGAAAACCCAACCTTGGGCGCATGGGGCTTGGGTTGGGAGGTTTGGCTGAATGGCATGGAAGTCACCCAGTTCACCTACTTTCAACAAGTCGGTGGCATTGACTGCAAACCCATCACCGGCGAAATTACCTACGGCTTAGAGCGCTTGGCCATGTACCTGCAAGGCGTCGATAACGTTTACAACTTGACATGGACCGATGATTTGAAGGGCAACAAACTGACGTATGGCGACGTCTACAAACAAAACGAGGTTGAACAATCCACCTACAACTTCGAGCACAGCGATGCCGAGTTCTTGTTCACCGCCTTTGGCGCACACGAAAAACAAGCCCAGCACCTCATGGGCGCACAACTGGCCTTGCCCGCGTATGAGCAAGTACTCAAAGCCGCACACACCTTCAACTTGCTCGATGCGCGTGGTGCCATCAGCGTGACCGAGCGTGCTGCCTACATCGGTCGCATTCGCAACCTCGCACGCGCTGTGGCGCAAAGCTATTACGAGAGCCGCGAACGCTTGGGTTTTCCCATGGCGCCACGCGAGTGGGTGGAACAAATTCCAAAGAAGACCGCTTGAGCGTAGGACGATAAGACCATGACCACACACAACCTACTCATCGAACTCTTCGTGGAAGAGTTGCCACCTAAAGCGTTGCAAAAACTCGGCGACGCTTTTTCGGGCGTGCTGTTTGAACAACTCAAAGCCCAAGGTTTGACCGCAGCCAATTCAGCCGTGACGGCTTATGCCTCACCCCGCCGTTTGGCTGCGCATATCACGGCTGTTTCAGCGCTGGCCGCTGACAAGCCTGTGCAACAAAAATTGATGCCCGTCACCGTGGGCATAGACGCCAGCGGCAACGCCACCCCCGCCTTGTTGAAAAAGCTGCAAGCTTTAGGCGCTGGCCCTGAGGCCGTGGCACAACTCAAACGCGCCCCTGATGGCAAGGCTGAAGCTTTGTTTTATGACAGCATTGTCAAAGGCGCCAGCTTGATGGATGGTTTGCAAAAAGCGTTGAACGAAGCCATTGCCAAATTGCCCATTCCTAAAGTCATGAGCTACCAGCTCGAAACCGACTGCGAATTGCCCGGTTGGAGCAGCGTGAACTTTGTGCGCCCCGCACACAGCTTGGTTGCTTTGCATGGCAGCACCATCGTGCCTGTTAAAGCTTTGGGCTTGACGGCTGGCAACCACACACAAGGTCATCGCTTTGAAGCCAAAGTGTCGCCCGTAGTACTGGCCAACGCCGATGTGTACGCAGACACGCTCGCCAAAGATGGCGCTGTCATCGCCAGCTTCACTGAGCGTCGCGCAGAGATTGCACGTCAACTCGAAGCCGCTGCAGCCAAAGTTGGTGGGGGTGTGAAGGCCATTGACGATGCCGCCTTGTTGGATGAAGTGACTGCCTTGGTCGAACGCCCCAACGTGTTGGTCTGCGAGTTTGAAAAACAATTCCTCGACGTGCCGCAAGAGTGCCTCATCCTCACGATGAAGGCCAACCAAAAGTATTTCCCCTTGCTCGATGCCGCAGGGAAGCTCACCAACAAGTTCTTGGTGGTCAGCAACATCACGCCTGACGATGCGTCTGCTGTGATTGGCGGCAACGAGCGCGTGGTGCGCCCACGTTTGGCCGATGCCAAATTCTTCTTTGACCAAGACCGTAAAAAGAAATTGTCTGACCGCGTCGACGGTTTGGACAAGGTCGTCTATCACAACAAGCTTGGTACCCAAGGCGAACGCACCGAGCGCGTGCGCGCCATTGCCAAGGGCATTGCTGGGTTATTGTCCCAAGGCCAAGATGCCACGTTCGTGCAAGCCGTCGACAGCGCTGCACAGCTGGCCAAAACAGATTTGCTCACCGACATGGTGGGCGAGTTCCCTGAGCTGCAAGGCATCATGGGCGGTTACTACGCCCGCCACGATGGTTTGGGTGAAGAGGTGGCACAAGCGATTGAAGACCACTACAAACCTCGCTTTGCAGGCGACGAGTTGCCACGTAACACCGTGGGTGTGGTGGTGGCCTTGGCTGACAAGCTCGAAACCTTGGTGGGCATGTTTGGCATTGGCAATTTGCCGACGGGCGACAAAGATCCGTTCGCGTTGCGCCGTCATGCCTTGGGTGTGGTGCGCATGCTGAGCGAGGCCAATGTCGATGTCGGCTTGGACACATTGATCGCACAAGCTGTCCCTGCGTTTGGCGACAAAGTCACAGATCCCGCTGCTGCGCTCACCTCCTTCATTTACGACCGTCTCTCTGGTGGCCTGCGTGAGCAAGGCTACTCAGCCCAAGAAGTCGAAGCCGTGCTGGCCTTGCGCCCGCAACGCTTGAGCGACGTGACCAAACGCCTCGAAGCCGTTCGCGCCTTCGCGGCCCTGCCAGAAAGCCCCGCCTTAGCTGCGGCCAACAAGCGCATTGGTAACGTACTCAAAAAGGCAGGCGAGGTGGATGCTCACGTCAATACCGCTTTGTTCAAAGAAGGTGCCGAGCAAGCGTTGTACGCCGTCATGCAAAAGCTGCTGCCCGAATCTGAGGCGCAGTTCAATGCAGGCGACTACACCGCATCGTTGCAAACGCTTGCTTTTTTGCGCTCGCCCGTGGATGCTTTCTTTGACGACGTCATGGTCAACGCCGAAGAAATGGACTTGCGCTTGAATCGTCAAGGCATGCTCAAGAAGCTGCATGAAGCCATGAATCGCGTGGCTGATTTATCTGCCCTCGCGTCTTAAAGACTGAGCTTCGCCATGCAAACCAAACTCATCATCCTCGATCGCGACGGCACCATCAACCAAGACAGTGACGATTACGTCAAGTCGGCGGATGAGTGGATCCCTTTGCCAGGCGCGCTCGAAGCCATTGCGCGCTTGAACCACGCGGGTTGGCGCGTGGTGGTGGCATCTAACCAATCAGGTTTGGGTCGAGGCTTGTTTGATGTGGCGGCACTCAATGCCATGCACACCAAGATGCACAAGCTCTTGGCCTCGGCGGGTGGGCGCATTGACGCCGTGTTTTATTGTCCGCACAGCCCCGAAGAAATTTGCAACTGTCGCAAGCCTCTGCCCGGTCTGTACGAGCAAATTGGTGAGCGTTATGGCATGGACCTCAAAGGCGTGCATACCGTGGGCGATTCGCTACGCGATTTGCAAGCAGGGGCTGCTGTGGGCTGTGTCACACACGTGGTGCACACGGGCAAAGGGGAAAAACTGAAGGGGCAGCCTTTGCCAGCAGACTTCCCGCAAGGCACGGTTGCGCACAATGATTTGGGGGCGTTCGCTGATTGGTTGCTCGCTCAGTCTGAGCCGGTTGCCAAAACCAACAAAGCTGGAGCGCATGCATGATGGCCATTCTTCGCTCTACGCTGCACATGGCGCTGATGTTTGTCACTGTCATTCCCTATACCCTGCTCATCCTGGGGGCGCGTTTGTTAGGTGCCAAGGGCGATGTGCGCTATGCGATTGCGCAAAAGTGGCTAAAGCTCAGCATCAACGCTGCACGCGTCATCATGGGCATTCGCTATGAGGTACAGGGACAAGACAACTTGCCTGTGGGTGAAACCAGTCCCGCTATTTTGTTGGTCAAGCATCAGTCCACCTACGAGACATTTTTGCTGCCGGCCATCATGCCTCACCCCTTGGCCTACGTGTTCAAAAAAGAACTGCTGTATGTACCGTTTTTCGGCTGGTCCATTGGCAGCTTAGACATGATTCACATCGACCGCAGTCAACGCGCCAAAGCATTTGCCAAAGTGGTGGAACAGGGGCAGGCCTTGCTTGACAAAGGTGTGTGGGTCATCATGTTCCCAGAAGGTACGCGTATTCCACGCGGGGAGCGCGGTAGCTACAAAACAGGCGGCACCCGTTTGGCCATTGCCACAGGCGCACCGGTCATTCCTATTGCGGTGACTTCGGCCAAATGTTGGCCACGTAAAGCGTTCATCAAACAGCCCGGTGTGGTGGATGTGTCCATTGGCAAACCTATTCCCAGCGTGGGTCGCGATGCTGATGAGTTGATGCGCGAAGTCGAAACATGGATCGAAGCCGAAATGCAGCGTCTCGATCCTGACGCCTACAGCGCGCAACACTGAGCCCTCACGCATGAGCCGCTTCTTGCAACTCGTGCTCGATATGTTCGATGGGGTGACGACCCAAGCCCTGCAGCGTGATGCCAGCGCCTTGCCAGCAGCGCCCGCATGGCATGGCCCACACATGCCATCAGAGCCTCTGAGGCAGGTTTTACCTAGGGCGTACTACGCGCATCCACGCGCCACGCGCCGCATACAGCTGGGCAGCGCCGATGTGGCTTATGCCTTTCGGCGCGGCAAGCGCCGCACCATTGGCATGGCCATTGGTCCCGATGGATTAGAAGTCAGTGCGCCCCGCTGGGTCACAGTGGGCGAGGTGGAATCCGTGCTGCACGAAAAAGCCGATTGGATTGCCCGCAAACTGGTGGAGATGCAAGAGCGCCAACAACAGTTGGGGGCCGCTCGCATCGTGTGGGTCGATGGTGTGGTGCTGCCCTATTTGGGCGAGCAGTTGCACGTGGTGCTCGACTCATCCAGCACACTCAAAAAGAACAGCGCACAGTTTGAGCCAACCCAGACGGGCATGCATACCTTGCGCCTCGGTCTGCCGCTCACCGCCGAACCCCATCAAATCCGCGATGCAGTCCAAGCGTGGCTCATGCGCCAAGCCAAAGCTTTGTTTGTCGAGCGGCTCAACCACTACGCGCCACAGTTGGGTGTGCAGTGGCAAAAGGTGTCGCTCAGTAGCGCGACCACACGGTGGGGCAGTGCCAGTGCCAATGGGTCTATTCGTCTGAATTGGCGACTCATTCACCACAAGCCGGACGTGATTGACTACGTCGTGGCCCATGAGCTCAGCCATTTGCGTGTGATGGACCACAGTCCGCGCTTTTGGGAAACCGTGCAAAGCGTCATGCCCGACTACGCCCAACACAGGCGCGCGCTTAAGGATGAACCCTTACCTCCGTGGTCTTGACTTGGAATTTGGAAAAAACTCGCCATAATTGACGTTTACGTAAACGTAAACAAAAAACATGGCCACCTCCTATTCCATCAGTGACCTGGCGCGCGAGTTTGACCTCACCACACGCGCCATCCGTTTTTACGAAGACATGGGCCTTTTGCAGCCTGAGCGCTCAGGCCCGGGCGGGCGCAACCGCGTCTACAGCCACCGCGACCGCACACGCTTGAAGCTCACCTTGCGTGCCAAACGCTTAGGCTTGTCGCTCACTGAAGCCAAAGACCTCATCGATATGTACGACAGCCCGCGTGACACGGGGCCGCAGCTGCAAAAGTTCTTGGTTGTATTGGATGCGCATAAGCGCGAGCTTGAGGCGCAAATGGCCGAAATTCAAGCCAACCTTGACGAGGTGAAAGCCCACGAAAAAGAAGCCCGTGCGCTTCTCGCCAAGCAAGGCGAAAAACCAGCGAAAGCCACCAAGGCAAGCAAGGCGGTCAAAGCATGACGCAAGTTGCTCACCCCGATTTGCACGCCCGCATCGAAGCCAGCTTTGTGCGCCAAGGCATGATGCAGCACCTCGGTGCACGCATCGTGTCTGTCGCGCCAGGAGAGGTTGAAATTGCCTTGCCTTATTCCGAGCGTGTCACCCAACAACAAGGCGGCTACCACGGTGGTGCCATGGGCGCGTTGGCCGACATCGCGGCGGGCTACGCCGGCCTCACCATGGCCGCAGAGGGCCAAGAGGTAACGACCGTGGAATACAAGATCAACTTTTTAGCCGCTTTCTCAGGCGGCGAACTGCGTGCCCGCGGCCATGTGGTGCGTGCAGGCAAACGCCTCATCATCACCACCGCCGAAGTGGTGCACCTCAACGACGATGGCGGCGAATCACCCTGCGCTTTGATGCAGCAAACCCTCGCTACTGTGAATAAAACCTACTAAGCCTACTCATCCCAACGGAGACACACATGAATAACTTACCAGGACTGAATTTTCAACTCGGTGAAGACATCGACGCCCTGCGCGATGCCGTGCGCGAATTTGCGCAAGCCGAAATTGCGCCGCGTGCCGCGCAAATTGACCATGACGACCAGTTCCCCATGGACCTGTGGCGCAAGATGGGCGACCTCGGCGTCTTGGGCATCACCGTGGGTGAAGAATACGGCGGCGCCAACATGGGCTACTTGGCCCACATGGTGGCCATGGAAGAGATC
>JACCDV010788059.1_pt1 | contig 11141 bp, 6 predicted proteins | sample 7446131 | NCBI WGS metagenome assembly JACCDV01 (sample SAMN15323448, study PRJNA562643) | freshwater metagenome | isolation source: river surface water | place: USA:Blue River Watershed | collected 2017-08-17
GTGAAAGCCTTGGAGACTATATCGCCGGACCTAGTCACTGCTTGCCAACTGCAGGTAGCAGCAAATTCTCTTCTGGACTACAATGCATAGATTTCATTAAACGCAGCAGCATACTTGACTTCTCTTCGGTAAAAAGCTCCAGCAGTAAGTTTCAAGATTTAATCAATGACGTAGCAGTAATCGCTCGCGCTGAAATACTTGAAGGACATGCAAGAGCTATGGAAGAGAGGAAGTAACTAAGCTGCTAATTTCTTCAATACAGTGATAGTTTTGTCGTCGTTTGATTGTAACGGTTTTGCATATTTAATAGCAGCAGATACAATCTGCGAGCTTGACTCTTTAAGATTCTCTTTTATAATAGCCTCGTAAAAGCTCTTAAAGTCATCATTCTCTCTCTTTTTAAACTTTCCATACATGCCATCAGAAACTAGAACAATAGTACCAAGATCAGCTTTAGGAATGCGCTGAAATCTTAGTGGTGAAATATCTCTTCCAAAACCAGAGCGAATCTCCTTACTATTTAAAGTCCCACAATAATTACTCATAGCTCCTTGAATTCTTTCACTTACATGATATTTCATACCATCATTATTAATAGCAACTGCATTAGTATCACCAAAACTCAGCAAGCCTACATCATTTCCTAAATCCAGTACTGCAGAAAACATTGAACCAAAAGCTAAACCGTTCTCTGGTAAAAGCTTCCAATCATAGCTTGCTTTTACTTTAGCATCAGCAATTTCTTTTACTTTAATCATAGGCTTAAGTAAAAAATATATATCATCTCCTAAAACACGCTTCAAAAGATCTCTAATTCCCATTTCATTTGTACTAATACTATTAAAATATTGAGCAATAGGATCTGCATTAGTTTGTTGAAGAGAAACAACTCTGGAACTCGATCCTAGCGACATATACCCTGCAGCTTGATTAGAGCTAGTTATAGCTTGTTGAGCATCATTACTAGAAGAAGATGATTCTAATACAGTTAGATCAGCTACTGGGACATTTAACTCAGTGTAAAGCTCTGACAGAAGATTATTATGCTGTTCCATAGGCATTAACAGTTTTACCACCGCAAAAGTTGTAGGCTCTAAAATCTTTTCAAAATATTGGGATACGGTGGTAGCAGCAGAATCACTTAGATTGCAGGCTTTCAAATTCAGTTGATATGCATCAGCATCTTTCACATCGTTAGTATCTAACTTAGAAAACGCTTCAGTAATAGCATGAGCAGCCACTCTACCAGACAAATATCTTTTGCTATCACCACCATCATCAGCAGCATTACTAACCCCATCTGCAACACAAGCTAAAGCTATGCTATCTGGATCTGGATTTATTTTCAAACAAGCATCAGAATTAGCAGCATAAGTATGAGTACCAGCAATGCTTATAGAAGATTCAGTCCAAGTATCTTTACCTCTAACAAACTCTTGCTCAAATATTTTGCCAGGATCAGCAATGATCTGTGACATATAAAGTTGATCATGAATATATTGCAGCAGAACCACTTGTGCACTAGTACTAAGTTGCAATTCATCTGCTTTCTTAGTTAAGTCAGAAAATAATTTTTCACCACCGGGATTTAATTTAAGTAATTCATCTAAGTGATCTAATAGTCCTATAAATTGCACTTGAGTGACACCCCAAGGTTCTACTTTTACAGCTATATCACCAACAGTTTCTTTAGACAGTCCATGTCCTTCAGTTAAGACCATATTTCGATAATGGCTTCTTACTTGTTCTAAATCTTTTGCTCCAAAAACATACATAACAAGCCACATTATACATAATACTCAATCATTTTGTTTGTTTAAATATCAACTACAATATGTTTTAATGCCCTCTTTAAGCACTAAACCCCAACACTTACATAAGTTTCTTCTCAAAAAGATCAAAAGAGAAATAGCCTCTGGTCAATCAATACTGCATATCAGTAATAGCCAAGAACAGATCACAGAACTACTTAAAGACAATAATCAATACTGCAAAGTATCGCGCTTAGAAGATTTACAAGCACTAGGTATCAATGCCACGAAGAAATCTTTCACCTATGTTATTGCTGATCTAGACATGCCTTGCTTAGATAATTTTGAAGAGTTTTTAAAACAAATAGCACCCACCATTATTCGCCCAGGTTTACTAATCATAGTTGCTTCAAATCTTGCTACCTTTTCAAACCAAATAGGCATTTGGTTTGGCAATGATTTAGAAAACTTCTCTCGACCTAATCGCGCAGTAACACCGGGATTCCTAAGAACTAAATTACTAGAGCATGGTTACTTTGTAAAAAATCGCTTCTGGCAATATGACCAAAAGCTTTTAATAATGGCTGATATACCTCAAAACGCATAAAGATCGAATCCAGAATACTAGACAGTCAATTCAATCATATAGCGCTTTAGTCATCAGCATTCCACCAATTATCATCCAGAATTCAGGACACTAATTTCGTTAACCAAAACATAAAAATTATTTGCTATACCACTTAAGTAAGCACAAGGGGTACGTGTATATGGGTAATGATTTATCGATTGGAAACATATATGAATCAACAGCAGAGCTACTTAGATTAGCTCGAGAAAGAGCCGCAGAACCTAGAATAGAGAATGCATCAGCTAGCATTCCCGTTGAACTTAATCCCAAAAGCTCAGCAAATTTTGGTAATAAAAATGCTACACAAACAAGTTCATCACCCAACGAAAAAACAGTAAGCAACAACGACTGGACTTCCGCTGGCGCAATCAACACTCAAAATCTTACAGCCGATAAAGCTAGTCAGGGATTGGGGCGTGACGAGCTTGAAGCAAACAAATCTCACATACTATTAGATACTCAACTTGATAATAAAAACAATACTTTCATCAATTTCACTAAAGATGGTAAAGAATATCTAGCCTTTAGAAGCAATGATGAGCTTAGAGGAAATTATTATGGCTTTAAAGAGAAAGGAGAAACAAATTGGAGACACTTAAAAGACGCTCCAATAGATGGCGAAAAACTAAAACAGCACTTAGAAAAAGTTCACGACGAAAAACAAAAAACCATAGATAAAGTAGGGGGTTACGAAAACTATAAATCTCTACAGACCATCCAAGGAGAAATTGCAGATTTAAATGAACTTAATGGTGATAGCAAAAAAGAATCACATGCAGAATTAGCAGCATTAACATCAGAGATCAAAGCCCTTAAGCAAGAAGGTTATAACAACAATCTAAACTCTGATAAAATCCAAGAAAAGTATTTAGCGATCAAAACAAAGCATCCTGAATTAGCAACTGATTTAGTAATGAATAGATTTACGAAGGCAGCGACTCTAGTTGGAGAAGAGAAACTACAAGCTAGTTTTAATAAACTCGATACTAGCTTAAAAGAACTCGGAGCCAAACAAGACATAGATGGCTACGATTTAAGCGCAGTAAAAGACTCAGATAAAGCTAAAGTTTTAACAATAACAGAAGAAGCTCAGCAAGAGATCAGCAAGGAAATTGATGCCATGCGCGATGCTGGTCAAAAGCTAACAACAAAGGAGCAAGCTGACAAAGATCGCATTAATAAGGAGCTGAGCGCTGCACTAAAAACCCTAGAAGCAAGTCAGGGAAACAACCCTGAGTTTCAAAAGCTTAAACAATATCACGAAACTCTAAGCAATGATACTAATAAAGAAAAATACTCTTTAAACCAACTTAGATCCTTACAAGGATATTTAAATAGTAAGAATTGGAATCCAGAAACTACTAAAATTCAGGAAATAAAAGTTAGTTCAGCTCAAGAGTTCAGAAAAGCACTCAATGACCTCGCTCCAGGCACTCGCATAAAAATTTCAGACAACATCACAACTTCTTACTTCACCAAAGATTCTCAAGGCAATATTTATAAAGATGATGGAAATAAAATTGCTCAAGAAGTAAGACTAACAGCCCAAGGAGTTCGTGAAACTAGTTCTAATTATAAATACCAAATAAAAGAACAAGATAGTAAACTTCAGTTCGAAAGGCTCAATCCAACTGGCATTCAAGACTTATATGTTATTGATCAAGAAGGTAAGGAAAGAACTGTTATAGGAAAAGTATTCAACGATAAAGGTGAAGCTTCTTATCAAAATATTCCAGCAAAAAAATTAGAGCAAACAAATATTGATACTTATACCTTAGTAGATGCAGAGGGCAAGAAACATTACTATAGCTTTATGGCAAACTCTGAAAAGAATAAAGCTTGGGAAGTGAAACTAGCTAACGATAAATATTCTAAGATCCAAGCTGGCTTAACTGAAGATACTTATAACGCACGTAAAAGTTATGAGCAAAATGGATTGAAATTTTTCTTTGAAGCTAATGGTAGTTTTATTGGTTTAATGGCAGCACCAAGCCGCGAGAAGAAACTAGATTTCGACGCAGAAGAGTTCAAAAACGCTCAAAGATTTGCAAGAACTAAATCATTCTTCAGCTTCTATTAGTCCTTGTTTCACAGCGATAGGTCTTATAAAATCTCTTCTAGCATCACAATTATAATGCTCAGTCTCTTTACCTTTATCCAAATTGGTAAAAGCCTTAATCAAAAGCTCTCCATTCTCATTGCCATAAAGCTCCTTAATGAAAACATCTTCAATCCTTTCTCTATCTGCTTTATTTAAACGAGAGTAATTAACATCCTTCAGGAAACTATTAATAAGTTCCAATCCCTGAGGCAAACTCAAATGACCAGATTTACCCAACTTAGGTCTGAGTATTCTATTAGTCACAGGCAAGTCTGCAACAGTAGCAGTACAAAACATCGAAGCCAATCTTCCACTTTCTATTTTCTTGCCAAACTCTTCGACTTCTGCCTGAGTTATTTTACGACCAGATTTACGCAACATCAAAAACGCCGGATCAAACTCTTCAAGGATAGAAGGTTTGTAACTTGGATTATTAGCACTTTCTACAGCATAATCAAGACGCGCAATATCTCTAAGGTATGTATTATTTGCAGAAAATGTCGCCTCTGGATGAGCAGGAGCAGTCATAATTCTACTTTCCCATTGATCAATAGTTACTGAATCTAGAATCCTATAGCCAATGTCATCCATGGGTTTCTTATTAGCTCCACGGACACCAGAAATATGTCCGCAATAGTAATTTACTACCCTACTTGCCTTCTTAGGAGGCTCAGCAGCAAACAAGTCATTTATTAAATTCAAGGAAGCAAGACCAGCAACAGCTCCTAATGTCGCCACTTCTAGAAAGTTCCGGCGACTAGTTCCATCTACTGCTAACCTTGGCTCCTGCAAACCTAATCCCACTGCATTTAGCTTCATTTCAATTATCCTAATTACTAGCCAAAATTATTCAAGCTATTTTAGCTTAAATTAGCACATTCAAGAGCTAGATGTCCAGCATTCTGGAAACTATTTTAGAGCGTCGACTATCCCTTCAAATTTAGCGCCACGCGAAGCTTTTACTAAAACAACCTTTCTTTTATCAACTTGCAACTCAGCTAATTTAGTCGAAACAAGCTCAGCAGAGAGACCTCTTCCATCCAACAATTTAAAATTTGCATTCTCTAGTTTTTTCAATTCACTAAATAGCTCTTCAATCAAACCAGCTTCGCTTTCCAAAATATCCCCAATCACAGCAATCTTATAGTCATCGGGAAACTGCTTAAGCATCGCATAAACACTATTACGCACCGCTTCAGGATTAGCGTTATAGGTCTCATCTATATATAGATCGCCCTTAGTATCATAGATAAAATCTCCTCGTCCTTTCCCAGGTCTATATTTAGCCAAGCCTCTAGACACCTCTTCCTCACTTAATCCTAAGAGCTTCGCTATCTTATAAACAGCATTAATATCAGCTACAAGTCCATCTGAAATCAAACTATGCCTATGAAGCTCGGCACTCAAAAGCGACGGCTCTGCGTTAAAAGAAATTAGATTGAAATTTTTGTAGTCATTTTTAATCATCGAATATAAAGTTTCATCTACTATTAAAGTGGCATCTAGAGATAGTTTCGTCGCTTCGCTCCTTGCAATGACAGACGAAGCATCCTTCAACCCCAGCGCAATTTCAAGCTTAGCTTTCCTGATATTTTCCACTGAGCCCAAACGCTCTATATGAGCGGTTCCTACATTAGTGATTAAAGCGATATTTGGTTCAGCAGTTTTTGAAAGCAATTCTATCTCACCCAGACCACGCATCCCCATCTCTAAAATCAAGACCTCAGTATCCAAGGGCATCGACAGAATCGTCTTAGGTACACCTATCTCATTATTAAAATTTGCCTGAGTAAAATGCGTTCTATATTTTTCGGCAAGGACTAAACGCAATAATTCTTTAGCAGTAGTCTTACCAGCACTACCAGTAATAGCTATGGTAATAGGATTAATCAAATTACGATATTCATTAGCGAGTTGATGATAAGTTTTTAAACAGTCTTTAACCTGAATGACACTCACATTAGCTTTTAGACCTAGCTCCTCAGGGCTCTTTTCAGAATAAGCCATAATAGCTCCCTTCTGCAGAGCTTCTCCAATAAAATCATGTCCATCAAAACTCTCACCCTTTAAAGGAAGATAGATATCGCCAGTTTTAATGACCCTGCTATCAGTATTGACACTTGTGTAGTCTTTTAGAGATAAATTTTCATTCATATAACCCGTAGTTAACCAATATTTAACCACAAAACCATACTATAAGTGCAGGTTAAGAGCGCTTTCGGGGTAGAATATACCAAGGGATTTAACTAAAGGTTATTTCCTAGACTACATGATCTAACTTATTATTAAAATAAGTAAATGATCATTAAGATTCACCTCCCCAAACCCGCTGATACATAAGAAAAATAGATGAAGATACCTATCTTATTCTATTTTTTAGTCATCCATGATCGAAATGGCGATCATGTATGACAGGTTGAGGGAAATATATGATCAAAAAACTAAGAGTTATTAAGTCTAAGTTTCCTATCAATAATACTCAATACCTTGATATTATATTAATGTTCCCGTAGATAAACACGGAACATAAATGTTAAGATATCAAATCAAAACAGAGGAAGAACAATAAATGACGAATAAATTAAGCGTATTATCCAAAAGACTAGTAGTGTCAATATTAGTTTTTGCCTTATCAGCTTTAAGTTTGCCAAGTGAAGCGGCCAAACAAAGATACGTCGCAATTAATCCTATATCAGGTATCAATCCCAATCTCCAATTAGAAATCAACACCAAGAGTGTAACCTTAGATTTAACAAGAACAGCAAATATTAGAGTTAGAATTAGAACTTCAGATTTATTCACATCTTTAGAAAACCAAAGCAGTATCAGAATCAATTTATATGATGTATCTTCTGGTACTAGAGAATTTATAACTGCTCAAGATTTAACTTTGAACAGAGGCAGTCGTAAAAGAAACAGAGTTATCAGTATGAGCGCTGGGAGATTTACAACTGACAGCAAACAAGTTGAGTTTGATGTATTTGATACAGAGGGTAACCTAATTAACGTTTATGCAACTACTATCAATGCAATCAATATAGGAGCACAAACAAGTTCTAACCCTATTGACTTCACAGCAGCGACTTGTACAGATGCAAGCGATATAGACTGCTTGATTCAAGGGATTTTTGAAAGAGTAACTTTTGAAGCAAGGAAGCAAACCCAAGCGTCAACAAGGTTTGAGAGATTTACGAACGGAAGGTTTAAAGTTACAGTACCTGTACCAAGACAGTCATTTAATTTCTTGAGAGGTGCTAGAGGTGGAGCTACTGACGGAGGTAGTGGCGGCGGTGGCGGCGGTCAAGCAGCATTATTCGGAGAGAATATTGATGGATTAACTCTAAGACTTGGTCCAAGTCAAAACCCTTCAACTCCAACTAATTATTCATTTACTACTTATAACGATGCTGTAGGCAGAATGGAATTTGGATTCGTAGATGGTGGAACTAACCTAGGAACTAAGGTGGTCTTAACAGACAACGGTAGACTAGGCGTAGGCATTACTGCTCCACAAGCATACTTACATCTTAGAAGCAGCAGCAATAGTCCAACGACACCAAGCTTAATCATAGAGCCAGGTACATTGACTACTGCAATACCTCCAAACGGTTCTATTGAGTTTGATGGTACAGATATATATTTAACTAAAGGTGGAGTAAGAGCTCCGCTAGCTGGTACAAAGGGTGACAAAGGTGACAAAGGTGACACGGGAGCTCCAGGTGCCCCAGGTACCAATGGTATTAACGGTACAAATGGTCTACAAGGTCCAGCCGGTACTATCACAGCTAATAGTGGTGGTTTCATCAACGGTAACCTTTTAGTGAACGGTAATATTCAGTTCACCAAAAACAATGTATTCAATATTAGTAATGCAAGACTCATTAGATCTCAGACTTTCAACGGTTCGGTGTTTAATGGTGGTGTATTCAGAGGTGCTTTCTCTGGTAACGGTGCTGGCTTAACTAATATTCCAGCTACTGCTATCGTTGGTTTAGTTACTAGCACTAGCGTAACTAACTCTACTATTAACAACAATCTAGTTAATGGTGCTCTAACATTCAATAACAATGGTTCTTTATTCAACGCTAAGCTTAACGGCACAACTACTGTGAACGGTAAGGTTTTATTTGCGAACAATACAAGAGTTGGTTCATTCACTACAAACGGTGCAGTAACTGTTGCTAACGGTAACCTGACTGTTGCAAGTCCATTTAGATTTATTGGTAATGGTTCTGGTTTAACGAATATTGCTAGTTCATCTATTATTGGATCAGTAAGCAATGCTTCAACAGCTAGTGTGGCAGGATCTGCTATCAATGCAACTAACGCTACCAACTTAATTGGATCAGGAGTAGTAAGTGGTACTCATGACGTCACGGGTGCATTAAGTTTCTCTACAGGTAGTTTACAAAGCGCTAAGTTCTCTAATCCAGTTGCAAGTGATTTAACTGTAGCTAGTGGATTTAGATTTGCAGGTAACGGTTCTGGTTTAACTAATATTCCAGCTTCTGCAATTGTTGGTGGTACTTTTAATGGAGCAACAATAAACGGTACTAATATAAGCACTAGTAATTTTTCATTAAATGCAAGTACAGTAACTGTAAATCCAGCAATAGGATTAAAAGTTACTAGCGCAATTATGAGAGTGATTGGATTAAATGCTGGACCAAACAACATAACATTTTCTCCTCAAATTACTAACGGTGCAGGATTGGCTTTACAAGATGGTCAGTTCTTGATCATCAGAGGTACAGATAACACAAATCGAGTAACCTTTGAAGACGGAAATGGAGTATCTCTGAATGCCGGAGTTGCTTTTACCATGGGGAATAACGATACTCTGACTTTAATTTACGATGCCGTGGCAACACAGTGGGTGGAAATTAGTAGATCAGATAGATAAGGTATTAGAACAATAAATAGGAAAAGGTTTAAGTCAAAGACTCAAGGAAGTAAAACAGTGAAAAAAACAATATCAGCCCTAGTAACACTCGTACTGACATCAACTCTAATCAGTCCTGCATTCGCGGTACCGGTTGGTAATGATGTGGAGTACATACCGTTCCCAAGAAATTTGGGTGTAGGTAAGATTGACCCTCAAGCTAAGCTTGATGTTAATGGTCAAGTGTTAATCCGCGGCGGCAGTCCAGCGGCTGGCAGAGTACTCACTTCCGATGCTAATGGTTTAGCAACTTGGCAAGCTGTAACTAGCAGTGTGACTAACGTCAACAATGCAACTGTTAATGGTTCAAACATCAACAATTCAACTATTAACAACAATATCGTTAATGGTAGTTTGACTTTTAATAACAATGGTTCACTTATTAATGCTGAATTATTAGGTACTACTACTGTTAACGGTAAAGTGATTTTCACTCCTAATACTAGATTAGAGTCTTTCACAGTGAACGGTAACGTAACTGCAAGAAATTTCTTTGGTAACGGTGCAAACCTAACTAACGTAGCTGCATCAACTGCAACGGATGCAACTAACGCTATTAATTTACTTGGAACAGGCACTATCGCTGGTACTCATTCAGTAAACGGTCCTTTAAACTTCACTGCTAACGGCGGTTTAGCTAACGCAAGATTTACTAATGCTGTTGCTACTAACTTAACTGTGGCTTCAGGTTCAAGATTCGCTGGTAACGGTTCTGGTTTAACTAATATTCCAGCTGCTGCTATCGTTGGTTTGGTAACAAGCACTAGCGTAACTAACTCTATTATTAACAACAACCTTGTTAATGGTAATTTGACTTTTAACAATAATGGTTCACTTACTAACGCTGAATTATTAGGCACTACTACTATCAATGGTAAAGTAGTTTTCACTCCTAACACTAGAGTTGAATCTTTCACTACTAACGGTGCAATAACTGTTAATGGTGCAGTATTTACAGAAGGTATCACTTCTACTGGCATTGTTAACGCTACTATTTTCTCAGGCAATGGTACTTTATTAAAGAATATTCCTGGTACAGCTATCACTGGTTCAGTGAGCAACGCTAGTACTGCTAGTGCAGCTGGCTTAGCTACTAATGCAACCAATGCTACTAACTTAACTGGAACTGGCATTATCAATGGTTCTCATACAGTCAACAGTCCTTTAACTTTCACAGTTAATGGTGGTTTAGCTAATGCTAGATTTACTAACGCTGTTACTACCAACCTAACTGTGGCAGCAGGTTCTAGATTTGCTGGTAACGGTTCTGGTTTAACTAATATTCCTGCTTCAGCTATTGTAGGTACTGTTCCAGTAAGCAGCACTACTATTAACAGCTCAACTATTAATGGTTCTACTATCACTCGTTCAACTTTCAACAACAACACCGTTAATGGAACTCTGAGTTTCAACAAAAACGGATCTATTCTTAATGGCAACTTGTTAGGTACTACTACCGTTAACGGTAAAGTGATTTTCACTTCTAACACTAGATTAGAATCTTTCACAGTTAACGGTAACGTGACTGCTAAAAAATTCATTGGTGGAGACTTCATCGGTAACGGTGCAAGCTTAACTAACGTTACGGCAACAACTGCAGGCAGCGCTACTGATGCAACTAACTTAATTGGCACTGGCTCTATTGCTGGCACTCACACTGTAACTGGTGGTTTAACTTTCACTACAGGTAGCTTAACTGATGCAAAATTCTCTAATGCA
>JACCDV010439363.1_pt1 | contig 11138 bp, 12 predicted proteins | sample 7446131 | NCBI WGS metagenome assembly JACCDV01 (sample SAMN15323448, study PRJNA562643) | freshwater metagenome | isolation source: river surface water | place: USA:Blue River Watershed | collected 2017-08-17
TCTCGAAAATCGCAAACTTTTCGATCTAAATTTCAACTGTTCAAAAGTTTTGGGCGGTTTTTCTATGGTTTTTCAACCCCGAGCCGCGCAACAACGGCTCTTTTCTAAACCTTCAACAGGAGACTTTTCCCATGCAAAAAAGAACAACTTTGAAAGCTGTCGCGGCAGCGGCTGTCTTTGCGTTGGCCGGTGTGGCCCACGCACAGCAAACCATCAAGATTGCCAACATTGTTGAGCTCTCAGGCCCCGGTACCACCGCAGGCACGTTGTTTAAAAACGGTGTTGAGTTGGCTGTTAAAGAAATCAACGAAGCTGGCGGCATTTTGGGCAAGAAAGTTGAAAGCTACACAGTTGACACACAAACCAACCCCGGTGTGGCCAAAGGCCTGACACAAAAAGCGGTAGACGACAATGTGTTTGCCATCTTTGGCCCTGTTTACTCCGGCTCCATCATGGTGTCGATGGCTGAGAGCAGACGCGGGGAAGTGCCCAACTTCACTGGTGGTGAAGCGGCAGCTGTCACGCAGCAAGGCAACCCCTATGTGTTCCGCACCGCATTTGGTCAGAGCACCTCATTTCCTAAGCTTGCCAAGTTCATCAACACCAAAGCCAAAACCTTGGCAGTGATTTATGTGAACAACGATTTCGGCAAAGGCGGTCGCGACACTTTGAACAAGTTGTTGGCTGGTGGCCCCACACAAATCGTGGCCGACATTTCAACCGATGCTGGTCAAGTTGACTTCTCTGCCGCCGTGTTGCGTGCCAAGCAAAGCAATGCAGACGCGATCTTTGCCTACACCAACGAAGAAGAATCAGCACGTTTGTTGCGCGAACTCAAGAAGCAAGGTTGGAACAAACCCATCATTGGTGAAACCACTTTGGTGGGTCAGAAAGTGATTGAGTTGGCAGGTGACGCAGCCAACGGTGCTGTGGCACACGTGGGCTTGACCGTCGATGCGCCGATTCCTGAAATGTTGAAGTTCAAAGCCAAGTATTACCAGGCTTATGGCAGCATTTCTGATCACAACGGCATCAAGGGTTACACCGGCATGTATGTGTTGAAAGCGGCCATTGAAAAAGTGGGCAAGCTCGATCGCAAAGCCGTTGCACAAGCCTTGCACGGCATCAACATCAGCGCCAAGAAGCACCCCGGCGTCATCATGGATGTCACCTTTGACGCCAACGGCGATTTGGACCGCGACAGCTTCATGGTCGAAGTCAAGAACGGCCGCCAAGTGGTGGTTGCCACATTGCCACCTTTGGGTAAGAAGTAATACCGCGGCATCCTGCGCAACGACAACAGTTGCGCAGGACTTGGGTGCACTGACTGGGTGTGCACCTTTCTCTTTCAAAAGCAGCGTGACAACGTCATGCGGGACAAGTGCTGGCTGTTTTTCATTGCGAGACACACATGACCGATTTTTTACAACTCTTTTTCAGTGGGCTGGCCACCGGTAGCATTTATGCACTGGCAGCTTTGGGCTTCACTTTGTTGTGGCAAGCCTCAGGCACCATCAATTTCGCACAAGGCGAATTTGTGATGCTGCCCGCCTTCATGATGCTGGGCTTTTTGGCCGCAGGTTTTCCGCTGGTGATCAGCTTTGCCGCGAGTTGTGTGCTGTCGGTGGTTGTCTTGGGTTGGATGTTCAAACGCGGCATCGTCGACCCGTTGTTTAAGTACGGCATGATGCCCATCGTGGTGGCCACCATCGGTTTGTCCATCGCCATGCGCAACGCAGTGCGTGCCGGTTACAGCGCCGAGCCACAACCTTTCCCCAATTTGTTTCCCGATGAGGTTTACAACATCGCTGGCGTGAACATTTCGGCCACCGACATCGGTACCTTTGCGTTTGCCATGGCTTTGGTGTTGGCCACGCAAGCGTTCTTGGTCAAAACAGTCACCGGTCGCGCCATGCAAGCGGTGGCGCAAAACACCGAGAGTGCATCGGTGTTGGGCATCAATGTGCCGCGCATGATTTTTTACACCTTCGCCATCAACGCGGTGTTGGCTGCTGCTGCGGCCATTTTGGTCACGCCCACTTATTTGGCTAAGTTTGACATGGGCGCCTCATTGGGCACCAAGGCATTTTTCGCAGCCATCATTGGAGGCTTCAACAACTCACGCGGTGCTTTGTTGGGCGGTGTGATTGTGGGGGTGTGTGAAAACTTGGCCGCTGCCTACATTTCACCTGCCTACAAAGACGCAGTGGCTTTGATCATTTTCATGATCGTGATTTTGTTCAAACCCCAAGGTTTGATGGGCAAAAAAGTGGAGCGCAAAGTATGAAGAAGCTTGCAATTTTGGCTGGCTTGTTGGGCTTGGCCGCAGTCATTTTTGTGCCGACCTTGTTGAAAAACCACGGCATTTATTTGTTCACCTATTGGTTGATTTATGTCATCGCTACCATGGGCTTGAACCTCACCATTGGCTATGCAGGACAAAAGTCGCTCGGCCATGCGGCGTTCTTTGGCATCGGTGCCTATGTTGTCGCCATCTTGATGCAAGCAGGGCACAGCTTTTGGTTGGGTATGCCTTTGGCCGCTTTGGGTTGCTTTGTGGTGGGCTTGGCGTTGGGCTTTCCTGCCTTGCGTGTGCAAACCATTTACTTGGCCTTTGCCACTTTGGGTTTCAACACCGCCATTTGGTTGGTCATGCGCAATGAAGAATGGTTGACCGGAGGCACCTTCGGTATCAACAACATCGCGCGTCCACAAGCGTTTGGCGTCAGCTTCGATGGCAACTTGGCTTACTACTATTTGGTGTTGGCCTTTACAGTGGTGTTGGGTGTGTTGTTGTGGGGCCTGCTGCGTTCGCCTTGGGGCAAAGCCTTCACGGCCTTGCGTGACAACCCCATTCGCGCTGAAAGCTTGGGCATCGACATTCGCGGTTACACCTTGCTCAGTTTTGCCATTGGTGCGGCTTATGCAGGTATCGCCGGAGGTTTGTTTGGTTCGCTGGTGCAGTTCATCGACCCCGCGCCGTTCACGGTGGAAGCGTCCATCATGATGTATTTGATGGTGGTGGTCGGTGGCCCCGGTTATTTCTTGGGCCCCTTGCTTGGCGCTGCGGTGGGTGTGATCTTGCCCGAGTGGTTGCGCTTTGCACAAGCTTGGTATTTGTTTGTGTTTGGTGGTGCTGTGGTGATGTTGATGATTTGGTTGCCCGACGGTTTGTTGAGCATTCCTGATTTGATCCGTTCCAAGCGTCAATCGCGTGAGGCTTCGGCTGCGCGATCGGCAGCGGCCAATGCACACAGCGTGCAGGGAGAAAAAGCATGAGCACCGCACAACATCCTGTTTTGAAAGTCACCCATTTGAAGAAAGCCTACGGCGCCATTCAAGCGGTGGGCGGCGTATCGTTTGAAGTGCGCCCTGGTGAAATTTTTGGTGTGATTGGCCCCAACGGGTCAGGCAAAACCACTTTGTTCAACAGCATGCTTGGGCAAATCACGCCTGACGAAGGCAAGATTGAACTCAACGGTGAAGATGTCACACACCTCGGGCCCCTCGATTTGAACCGTCGCGGTGTGGGTCGCACTTTCCAAACTTTGCAAGTGTTTGGCAAGATGACCGTGCGTGACAACTTGATCGTGGCGGCGCAAGAACACCACGGCTCGATGTTCAGTCGCATGTTTGCACCGAGCGATTCTGGTTTGGGTGCCAAAGCCGATGCCTTGATCGATCAGTTCCACATCAAACATGTGGCCGATAAAAAAGCGGGTGAACTCAGCTACGGCCAACAAAAATTGGTGGACATCGCAATGGCCTTCATGAGCGAGCCTGACTTGGTGTTGCTCGACGAACCTTGTGCCGGTGTGAACCCCTCGTTGGTGGGCGGCATCAGCACCTTGTTGAAAGAGCTCAACAAAACGCGCAAAGGCAGTTTTGTGGTGATCGAACACAACATGGACTTTGTGATGGACTTGTGCCACCGCATCATGGTGATGGTCGAGGGCGAAGTGCTGGCCATCGGCACTCCTGCTGAAATTCGTGGTAACAAACAAGTGCTGGACGCCTACTTGGGGAACTGATCATGACAACACCATGCATTGAATTTGACGATGTGATCGCAGGCTACAAGGATTTCATGATCCTCAACAACTTGTCTTTCAAAGTGCCCCAGGGCTCGATCACTTTGTTGATTGGCCCCAACGGCGCAGGTAAATCGACGGTGCTGAAAACTTTGTTTGGTTTGCTCAAACCGCGCCAAGGCAAAGTTTTTTTGAACGGTGACGACATCAGTGGCGCCACACAAAAAGATTTGTTGGCACGCGGCATCGCGTTTGTGCCGCAAGGCCGGAATTTGTTTGGCCAACTCTCGGTGTATGAAAACCTCGAGTTGGGTGGCATCACGCTGGGCATGAAAACCACGCATGAGCGTATTCCTGAAGTGCTTGATTTGTTCCCGCGTGTGAAAGAGCGGTTGCATTCAGCGGCATCGTCTTTGTCGGGTGGTGAGCAAAAGCAACTCGAAGTAGGTCGCGCTTTGTTGTTGCGCCCCAAAGTGTTGCTGATCGATGAGCCCTCGATTGGTTTGTCGCCCATCGTGGTGCAAGACGTGTTCAAGTTGCTGCGCAAGTTGGCCGATCAAGGTACCACTGTGTTGATGGTGGAGCAAAACGTCAAGAGCGCTTTGAAATATTCAGACGACGCCATCGCCCTCGAGTCAGGCCGCTTGGTGTTGCACAAATCAGCTGCTGAAATTTTGGCCGACCCACACATGGAGCGCTTGTTCTTGGGTGGCGCACATACGACCTCGGCCGCCACGGTTTAACGCATGGCTGCATTCAAAATAGCCGTTGCCGGTGCCGGCTTGATCGGTCGTGCACACATGGCGGTGATGGCGCAAAGCAGCACATGTGCTTTAGCAGCCATCGCTGACCCCACAGATGCAGCCAAACAGTTGGCGACTGAAAAAGGGGTGCCTTGGTTCGCAACGCTGGAAGAACTCTTAGCGTACGTGCAACCCGATGGCGTGGTGTTGGCCACCCCCAATACCTTGCATGTGCCGCAAGCTTTGCAATGCATCGAAGCAGGTGTACCCGTGTTGGTTGAAAAACCCATTGCGAACACGGTCGAGCAAGCACAGCAGTTGGTGCAAGTGGTGCAAGACAAACAAGCTAAGGTGTTGGTCGGTCACCACCGCGCGCACAGCCCCATCATGGCGCAAGCCAGAGCGATTGTGCAAAGCGGTCGCTTGGGTCGATTGGTGAGCGTGATGGGCAGCGCCATGTTTTACAAACCTGACCATTATTTTGACGATGCGCCTTGGCGTCGTGCAATCGGTGGTGGGCCGATTCTCATCAACCTCATTCACGATATACACAACTTGCGCATATTGTGTGGTGATGTGGTGTCGGTACAAGCCATGTCGTCTAACGCGGTGCGTGGCTTTGAAGTGGAAGATACAGTCAGTATCAACTTTCGGTTTGCTAACGGTGCGTTGGGCTCGTTCATGTTGTCAGACACCGCAGCCAGCGCACGCAGTTGGGAACAAACTTCGCAAGAAAACAAAAGCTACAGCAGTTATGACGACGAAGACTGTTATGTTATTGCTGGCACGATGGGCAGTTTGTCAGTGCCCACCATGCGTTTGAAAGCCTATGCCAAAGCAGAAGACGCTTCGTGGTGGAAGCCGTTTGAGGTCAGTCGCGAAACACTACACCGCGCAGACCCCTTGGTGGCACAGATGGCGCATTTTTCAGAGGTCATTCAAGGCAAGGCGCAACCCCTGGTGAGTGCGCGTGCTGGTTTGCAAAACTTGTTGGTGGTCGAGGCCATCACACAAGCGGCTAAGACAGGGCGTGAGGTTCAGCTCAAAGAGAGATCACCTGTTTGCCTGACTGGCTGACTGGTTGGAAGTCCATTCTTCTAGCGAGCCAACTTGCACATGCAGTGCATTAGGGTTGTTCAGGAGTGGCGACTGTCGTTGCAAGGTTTTATACTTACGAAATGAACCAAACGGTACATTCATTTTCAGCCACGCGTCAAAAATCTTCGCCTCCCAAAACGCAGACACGCTCATCCACGCGTTCTAACCCCCGCGCCACCACCCGCACCAATGACCCTGAGCGCACCATGGCCGGCATCCTGGCAGTGGCCACGCGCGAGTTTGCGGACAAAGGTTTGGCAGGCGCGCGCATCGACGCCATTGCGGACGCCACGCACACCAGCAAACGTATGATCTATTACTACTACGGTAGCAAAGAAGGTTTGTATTTGTCCGTGTTGGAGGACGCGTACCGTCGCATTCGTCAAACCGAAGGTGATTTGCACTTGGCTGATTTGCCACCCGCAGAGGCCTTGGCCAAGTTGGTGGGCTTCACCTTCGATCACCATTACAAAAACCAAGATTTCATTCGTTTGGTCATGTCTGAAAACATTCAGCGTGGCGAATATCTGGCACAAAGCAAGGTCATTCAAGACCTCAATGTGTCGGTCATTCAGTCCATTCAAGAGTTGTATGTCCGTGGCGTCAAAAGCAAAGCCTTTCGCGCTGGGCTTGACCCCATCGACATTCATGCCTCCATTTCTGCGTTGACGTTTTTCAATGTCTCGAACCGCTACACCTTCGATTTGATCTTCAAACGCAATGGCCACACACCCAAGGCGCTGGCGACGCGGCGGCAAAACGTGATCGACATGGTTTTGCGGTTTGTGAGTTATGCACATAAGGCATAACTGCTAGTTGGCTATGCCTTGTAAAACCAAGGGTTTTTACTGATCATTCACAAACTAACTGTTTTGTACATTTTGTTTTGACGCAACCGATTCAAAGGAGTTTTCGCATGATCCAAGGCCTTCTCAATGGCTGCTGCCGAATGCTAGAGGCTGTCATTGCCATGTGTCTGGCGGTGATGGTGGTTCTCGTATTTGGCAATGTGATGTTGCGCTATGGCTTCAATTCGGGCATCACACTGTCTGAAGAGTTGTCACGTTGGTTGTTTGTGTGGATGACCTTTATGGGGGCCATCGTGGCATTGAAAGAGCATGGCCACTTGGGCACTGACATGTTGGTAAGTCGCTTGGGTTCGCGTGGCAAAAAGTTTTGTTTAGGCCTGTCCCAATTGCTGATGTTGTTTGTGTGTTTGTTGCTGCTCAAAGGTTCTTTTGAGCAAGCCAAAGTGAACTACGGCAGCACCAGCGCGGTGATGGAAGTCTCCATGGCCTGGCTTTATTTGCCCGGCATTTTGTTCGCTGTTTTGGGCGGTTTGATGATTGCCATTGAATTCGTGCGATTGATCACCGGCAAGTTGAGCGAACAGGATTTGGTCATGATCCAAGAATCCGAAGATGTGCCTCATAGCGATGCATCTAAACAATCCTAAGGAATCAGCATGACCATCGCCGTCTTTTTAGCTTCTTTGCTCGGTGCCATGGCATTGGGTATCCCCATTGCCTTTTCTTTGCTCTTGTGCGGTGTTGCCCTGATGTGGCAACTCAATATGTTTGATGCACAAATCTTGGCGCAAAACCTGATGGAGGGTTCTAACAGCTTTCCATTGTTGGCGGTGCCGTTTTTCATGCTTGCCGGCGAAATCATGAATGCAGGCGGGTTATCACGTCGCATCGTCAATTTTGCCATGGCATGCGTGGGGCACATCAAAGGTGGGCTGGGCTATGTGACCATCATGGCAGCAGTCATCATGGCAGCTTTATCAGGTTCTGCTGTGGCTGATGCTGCTGCTTTGGCCTCGTTGTTATTGCCCATGATGGTCGCTGCAGGTCATGACAAAGCACGCTCTGCTGGTTTGATTGCCTCAGCGGGCATCATCGCTCCCGTCATTCCGCCAAGCATTGGTTTTGTCATTTTTGGTGTGGCAGGCAATGTGTCGATCTCCAAACTTTTCATGGCTGGCATCGTGCCTGGCATCTTGCTGGGTGCTTCGTTATGGATCACTTGGTGGTGGTTGGCTCGTCGCGAGGTTGTGCAGGTGCCGCCCCGCAAATCGGTGGCTGAAATCGGCTTGGCTTTGCGTGAGGCCACTTGGGCTTTGGTCTTGCCACTGATCGTGGTGTTTGGTTTGAAGTTTGGCGTGTTCACGCCGACGGAGGCCGCGGTGGTGGCCGCTGTCTACGCTTTGCTGATTTCTACATTCGTTTACCGCGAACTCAGCCTGAAAGACCTCTACCCTTTGTTTGTTGCCTCTGCCAAAACCAGTGCCATTGTGATGTTCTTGGTGGCCGCAGCCATGGTGTCTGCTTGGCTCATCACGGTGGCCAATCTGCCCGCACAGTTGATCAGCTTGCTTCAGCCTTTGCTAGACAGTCCGCGTTTGTTGATGTTGACCATCATGATCATCACCATGGTGGTGGGTACGGCATTGGATATGACACCCACCATCTTGTTGCTGACGCCCGTGCTGATGCCGGTTGTCAAAGCGGCGGGCATCGATCCAGTTTATTTCGGTGTGCTTTTCATCATCAACAACGCCATTGGCTTGATCACGCCCCCTGTGGGCACCGTGCTCAATGCTGTAGCCGGCGTAGGCAAGGTCAGCATGGATGAGGTGACGCGGGGTGTCATGCCCTTCATGGTGGCCCAATTCATCATCATGTTTGCCATGGTGGCATTCCCTGCGCTTGTGATGGTGCCAGCACGCTGGTTCTATTGATGTTTTTCCTTTCCACGGTCTGTTCGGGTACGCCAGGCGGTGGAATTTTTGTTTGGCGTACGACCGTTCTATTTCATTTGGAGACTTTCATGAAACGTGTATTTTTGAAAAGCTTGATGGCAACGGTGGCTTTGGCTGCTATGGGTATGGCATCGGCGCAAGAAAAAACAATCAAATTCGCCAATCAAAACGCTGTCGGTCATCCCATTGTGCAGGGCATGGAAAAGTTCAAAGAGATTGTTGAAAAGCAATCAGGCGGCAAAATCAAAGTCAATCTATTCCCCGGCGGTACCTTGGGCAACGACCAAGCCAATGTGTCAGCCGTGCAGGGCGGTACCTTGGAAATGGTCGCCATGAATTCAGGTATTTTTGCCAGCCAAGTCAAAGACTTTGCGGTGTATGACTTCCCCTTCATGTTTGCCAGCGGCAAAGAAGCTGACGCGGTGGTAGACGGCGCCTTTGGTAAAAAAATGCACGCCAAGTTGGAGGAGAAGGGTATTGTGGGCTTGGGTTATTACGAACTTGGTTTTCGTAATATGACCAATAGCAAGCGTGCAATCAACAAAGTCGCTGATATTGATGGTTTGAAATTGCGCGTCATTCCAAACCCCATCAACGTCGACTGGGTCAAAGCTTTGGGTGCGAATCCTACGCCGCTGCCATTTCCCGAGTTGTATGCTGCTCTGGAGCAAAAAGCTGTGGACGGACAAGAAAACCCTGTGGCCACCATCAATGGTGCCAAGCTCTACGAAGTGCAAAAGCACCTCGCTTTGACAGGCCACCAGTACAACCCACAGTCTGTGGTGATCAGTAAGAAATTTTGGGACACTTTGTCAGCGGCTGAAAAGAAAATCGTTTCTGATGCGGTGACCGAATCTTCGAAATTCCAGCGCACCACAGCACGCGCTTTGGAAGCCAGCATACTGGACAACTTGAAAAAGAACGGCATGGAAGTCACCTCATTGCCTGCTTCTGAAATGGCCATCTTGCGCGAAAAAATGAAGCCTGTGATCGCCAAGCACGGTGAGCCTATTGCCGCGACTGTGAGTGAATTGCAGGCTGAATTGGCCAAGTTGCGCAAGTAAACTGTTGCCATACGACGCGAAACCCTGTGAGATCAGGGTTTCGCGTTTTCTGACCACCACTAACAGGAGTCTTTATGAAAGTCCTCATGCTCAACGGCGTCAACCTCAACATGTTTGGCAAGCGTGACCCCGCCCAATATGGCACGACCACGCTGGATGAAATCAATGCCAATGTGATTGCCCTTGGCAAAGAGCTGGGTGCCCAAGTGGAATGTTTTCAAACCAACCACGAGGGAGCGATGTGTGAGCGCATTCATCAAGGTTTTGCAGATGGCGTGGACGCCGTCATGATCAACGCAGGTGCTTGGACGCACTACAGCTATGGCGTTCGCGATGCGTTGGCAATTCTCAAATGTCCCATCATCGAAGTGCACATGTCCAACATCCATGCGCGTGAAGCGTTCCGCCACCACTCGGTGTTTGCGGAAATCGTCAAAGGCCAAATTTGCGGCTTTGGTGCTGACAGCTATTTGTTAGGTTTGCGTGCGGCAGTCACTGCTGCCAAAGCTTCGAAATAATTTTTTTCTGCGGTTATGAAAATCAACGGTAACACCGAACTCATTGCACACATTGGGTACCCCACGCACAGCTTCAAAGCTCCCATGATCTACAACCCGTTTTTTGTCAAGCATGACATCAACGCGGTGGTGGTCCCGATGGGTTGCAAACCCGAAGATTTCTCGGTGTTTTTGAAATCGGTGTTTCAACTCTCGAACATTCGTGGTGCACTCATCACCATGCCGCACAAAGTCACCACCGTAGGTTTGTTAGACGAAGTGTCTGCCACCGTCAAAGTGGCAGGCGCTTGCAACGCCGTCAAGCGCGCCGAAGATGGCCGCTTGGTGGGCGATATGTTTGATGGCGAAGGTTTTGTACGCGGTGTGCAACGCAAAGGTTTTGATCTCACCGGCAAACGGGTGTTGGTGGTTGGCAGCGGTGGTGTGGGGTGTGCCATTGCTGCCTCACTGGCAGCTGCAAAGATTGCGGCCATCACATTGTTTGATGTGAACGCTGCTTCGGCTGAAGCCTTGGGCCAACGGTTGAAACAAAACTATCCGCATATCGATGTCATCACAGGCAGCAACGATCCTGCTGGACATGATTTGGTGGTCAACGCCACCCCCATGGGTATGAACGAAGGCGATGCCTTGCCCATGGATGTGTCACGCATTTCGCCAGACGCCTTTGTGGGCGAGGTGGTGATGAAAACCGAAATGACGGCTTTCTTGCAAGCTGCGAAAAACCGCGGCTGTCGCGTGCAGGTGGGCTCAGACATGTTGTTTGAACAAATTCCGGCCTATCTTGAATTCTTTGGTTTGCCAAGCACCACAGCAGAAGAACTGCGCAGCTTGGCACAACTGAGTTACTGATATTCTTAAGCCCTTAGCTTGTGGAGCCCTCGATGACATTGAAATCTGTACACCGTGAAGCCATTCCA